>Ga0256845_1000522_pt1 | contig 35982 bp, 30 predicted proteins | sample RiftiametaG_FD_189101 | JGI IMG/M metagenome (GOLD analysis project Ga0256845, IMG submission 189101) | Tube worm associated microbial communities from hydrothermal vent at the East Pacific Rise, Pacific Ocean - Riftia | ecosystem: Host-associated > Annelida > Integument > Unclassified ...
CCCATTGTCGCCTTCGCCTTTGCTTTGCACCGTGCCATCAAGCACACGAGATCACGGACGGCAGCGCTCGGCAAACGGCGGGCTACATGATCGGAATTATACGGGATTTAGATGCGATCCCCCTGGTCTCGATGGGGGTCTCTCGAATGAAAAAGAACTGTGGTTCATGTTGTTGCGGGCGTGTATGCGCAATGAATGTTCTGCAAGACTTATTTAGGTCGAGAAAAAATAGTGAGTGTATTTGCGATCCTGGCTTGTGTGCCGTCAGTACGGTTTTTGTAAAAATACATCCAAATAGATGGTCTTCATCCGAGTACAGTGTTGATGGCGGCTACCGTGACTTCGGCAAGTGTGGTGAGGTCGTCGCGGCTGATGTTGAGCGGCGGCATCCAATAAATTGTGTCGTGCAGGGGCCGAAGAAGCACTCCTCGTTCGAGTGCCGCGCGCCTTAGGGCGAGCCCAAGCCGGCCATCAGGAGGTAAGGAGCGGCCGCGGGCCGGATCGACGCGGAGCGCGGTCACGAGACCGGATTGGCGATGTTCGACGACGCTTTCGCATGCGGATTCAACCTCGTGACGCAGCGACTCCATCCATGAAATCCGCTCACTTAGGTGAGCGATCGTCTGTTCTTCATCAAAAATTTTCAGGCTGGCGAGACCTGCGGCGCAGGCGATTGGATTGCCTGTAAAAGTATGGCTGTGCATGAAGCTCCGTTCGGGGCTTCCTTTGAAATCATCTTCAAAACCTCGGCGGATCAGGGTCGCGGCGAGGGGAAGAACCCCGCCAGAGAGGCCCTTGCTCAAGCAAAGAAGATCGGGTGTTACGCCCGACCAGGTACTCGCAAACATAGAACCCGTTCGACCAAAACCGACAGCGATTTCATCGGCAATGACATGGATGCCGAGTCTTTGTGCGGCCTCCGTAACACGTCGATAGTAGCCACTACCCGTCATGGTCATCTTTCCGGCACACTGAATTATGGGTTCGATGAAGATTGCAGTGAGTTCTTCTGCGTGACGTTCGAGCAGCGCGATCGCTGTGGCGGTCTCGGGTGCCGTGGCGCCGGAGTCTTCACCAAGATCTTGGTGGCTGTGGTTGGCGAGGGCAGGGGCAGGTAGGTAGAGAACATCAACGAGCAAGGGCGAGAAGAGCTCGCGATAGGTATCATGTCCGCAGACGGAGAGAGCACCAAGGGTTTCTCCGTGATAGCTGTTATGGAGCGCGGCGAAGCGTCGGCGCTTGGGCTCGCCTCGTTGAATTCTCGACTGATAGCTGAGTTTAAGGGCCACTTCGATCGAGGCGGATCCGCAGTCCGAATAGAACACCTTGCCGTAGCCAGGCGGCGCTCGGTGGAGGAGCTGCTCTGCGAGCGCGACCCCGGGTTCGTGTGTGAACCCGGCAAACATGACATGGTCGAGGCGACTTACCTGGGTCTTGATAGCCTCTTGGATCGTCGGATGGCCATGGCCGTGCAGGCAGGTCCACCATGAAGAGATCCCATCGAGAATCGCCCGGTCCCTTTCGTCGTAGAGCCAGCTTCCGAGTGCGCGAGAGATCGCGATGGGCGGTGTCTCTTCGAGGTCCCGAAAGTGGGTGGCCGGATGCCACAGCGCCTTCGCGTCACGTTCTTCAAGTGTCATGGGTCGTCTGAGCCCTGAGAGGCTGGTGAGGGAGAATTTGCGGTGCTGGTGGAATCGCTGCTGAGCCGCTGACGAAGGTGGGAGACGAGAGGTAAGTCCGGGTCGGCATCTGCCCACAGCGCCGCGACGGTTTGAAGCTTCGCGCGGCCCAGGGACAGCGCTCCTTGAGCCCGGTCGACCTCCGCTTGCAAGAGGATCGCCCAGGGGTCCCGAGGGGCGACGGTCATGAGGGACTCGGCGCGCGTGCGTGCGCGTTCGAGGCTGCGGCGTTCTGGGTCGGCAGCGCACAGCGCTGCGCTAATATCGAGTTGAGCCATGTAGGTCTCGAAGGGGGCCGGTAGGTGATGCAGCATTGTCGCGCTGGCACCGTGGTCAATGCAGTCTCCGAAATTGAGCGACCGCTGCCGGCCTGCGATCGTGCGTTCGAGGGCGGTCATTGTTTCTTTGTGACTCTCACCGATCTCTCCACCCATCCACAGACTATGGACCAAGCCGGGACCAAGCTCGGCGCAGCGTTCCGGGGGAAGCTCGAACTCATAGCGTAGAGCGTATCCGCACCACATCGACAGCATGGCCTCGTGATAAGGTCCGTCTGCGTAGACGTCGACTCGTTCTCCGCCCGCGATGAGTCTGCCGGCATCGAGCTCCAGTCGGAGTCCGGGACGAGGATCGATCGCCGAGACTGCGTCCGCCCATCGCTGGGCTCGATCGTGTTTTCCGATGCGCTCGAAAAACCATGATGCCTTGAGCATGACCGAAGGCGCCTCGTGGCTGGTGAGCAGAGCGCCGTTCATCGCCGTCTCAGCATCATCGAGATCCCCGAGCGCGATTCGGAGGTCAATATCGGCGAGCTTCCAGCGGACCGGCAACGCCACATCTGTCCCAAAGTCGGGAACGTTCGCCAAAGCCATCTGGACGAGCGCGGCTTCATTCTTGAGGGCCAAACTAGGCTCACGGACGGCCTCAAGGCGAGGCACGAGCGACTGGGCGACCGCGAGCGGGAGATAGTTGCGGCCGACGGGCGTCGTATCGTCGGAGAGCAGCGCGTGAAGCTCTGGCGAGAGCGCGTAGCGCGGCTGGCAGGCGTGGCTGGCCATGGAAACCCAGTGGGGTGCGCCTCTCCATGATTCGCCGCCTTTTGCAGAGGATTCTCGATCGACACTCGCCGCGCAGTTGGCCTGTCGTGCGGAGTTGCTCCCTAGATCGTCTTCGATCGTAGCACGCCAAAAGGCGACGGATGCCGAGTGGGGGGCCCGGACCTCGAGCCGCTGAAGCTGGCGGAGGGCGGTCTGATGATCGCCGACGTCATAGGCACGGGCGATCGCCCCGAGGTCGCCCACGGCGATCGCGTTGGGTAGGCCCATCTCCGTCCATGGATCGGTGGGTTCGTGAAGGGTCGCGGCGGCTCCGCTAGCGACGAGGACGGCCGACAAGGCTACGGCGACTCGTGACCATTTTTTTGCAAGCGGGGCGACGAAGGCGGCGGCTGCGAGAGCACTTTGAGGTCTGTCTTCGGGATCGGGTGCCATGCAGCGCGAGACCAGCATGGAGAGGTTGCGCGGCGTGTCTTTTCGACGGCTGCGGACCGGCTGGGGTCTCGTCGTTCGGAGTCGCTCTAGGAATTCTCGGGCATTCGCGGCATCGATCGGCAGTATGCCGGTCAACATTTGGTAGAGCATGACGCCAAAGGAGTAGAGGTCTGTTTGGACCGTCGCGGGCGAACCGTCCCAGAGTTCGGGGGCCATGTAGGCGGGACTTCCGAAAATCGTACCCGCTTCAGTTCGAACAAGAGATCGAGCATCCGCGGGCTCGGGCGGAAGCGCGGGAGCGGGTATCGTATCGAATCCGGCGACGCCAAAGTCCATGACGATCGCGCCGCGGTGAGTGAGCATGACGTTGGCGGGCTTGAGGTCGCGGTGGACGATGCCTGCCTGGTGTGCCGCTTCGAGACCTGACAAAATTTCATAGCTGAACTCCCGAACCTCCCGTAGGGTCATTGCCGGGCTGTCATTTCGCTGAGCGAGATCGATCAACTCGTCGAGCGTCTGCCCCTGCAGGTACTCCATCGAAAAATAGGGGAGACCATGGGCCTCACCAGTGTCATAGATCCGGACGACGTTTGGGTGGGTGACGGAATGCGCCAGCGCCACCTCGCGTAAAAAACGGCGGACGGTGGCTCGGCTCTTTGCAAGGTCAATACGCAGGACCTTGAGCGCCACATGTTTCTTCAGCAGTCGATCGCGGGCGAGAAAAACCTCGCCCATGGCTCCAATGCCGAGCCGGCGCTCCAAGAAATAGCGGTCGCCGATAAACGCGCCAACTCGCCATCGGGCCCGGGTCTCGCTGTCCTCCTCGAAGCCTGGGGCGGGAAGCTCGGCCGTTCTCTCGCGCGACGGGAAATCGGGCGTGGCGGTCGGAAACGGCGGTTCAATGTCGACGGTTGTTGTCCGCCTCGGGGACGTCGGGCTTCGGCGCTCGGTCTCCTGGCTTTCTTGGTCCTCCCGCTTGGCCAACGTTTGGCGAGGCAGAGGGTCGAGCTCAGCCGTTTGATCCGTCGGGAACACCGCGATGAGTCTAGAGGATCTCGCACACTTCGCCCAACCAATTGATTGAGGCGAGAGCACCTCCCGTGGGTAGCCGTTGCTCCGAGGGGCTCTGTGGCGGTTCGGGCTCTGTGGTGGATTCGTCCGATCGGGCGGTTCGGGCCCTTTTGCGGAGACTCGTCGCTGCAGAGTTTCGTAGGGCTAGAGACGAGGGGGCCCGCGTCAGCTGTGCAAATGGCGCGAATCGAGTTCCGGTGGCTAGGGTAGGCTTCGCGAGGTGGAGGCTGAAGACAGCAGGCCGGCCCAGCCGGGCGCGAAGCGATTTTGGACACGCGGCTTGATCTTGTCGGTGCTGGCCAGTGTGGCATGGGCATTTTTTCTGTTCGCCACGCGTCCGACCCCGAGTGTGGCGCTTGCTGCCAACAACTCCGATCACTATTCGCACGTGGGAGCGGCGGTGATGGCGATCCACCACGGCAGCGAGATCTACAGGCATCCGACCGACGATCTTTGCCTTCGGCCAGCGAGCGCCGCGAGCCCGCTCTGGGCGCGGACGATCGAGGCCGCACGGGAACTGCGGGTCGCTCCGGTGGATATTTGTTTTGTTCGTGGAGGCTGGACTGACGTTCCGCTTGTCGTGAATTGGGGGCGTTTCCCTCGACCGTATCCTCCGGGAAATTTGTTGTTGTTTTTACCCGTGGGCTGGGCCTACGCCCACGCGGGGATTGGTTTCGCGCAGGCCTGTGCATGGGCAATGGGGCTCATCTTGTTGTTTGGCCACGTGGCTGCGCTTTCGTTGTTGTTTGCAGTGAACCCCCGGGGACTCGGGTCACGCTCGCTGGCAGCATGGCTGAGCGTAGTTGCGGGCGGTGCTCTCGTCTTGGGTTGGAGCTTTGCTGGTTTCTACGATGGTCTGGCGGTGGGTCCGCTTTGTCTGGCCGGGGCGGCCTGGCGGGCGAGGAAACCAAGCCTCGTCCTGATGTTTTTTGGGTTGGCTTGTCTCGCCCATTTTCGTGGGCTTTGGTTTCTTCCTCTTGGGATTGGCGCGTTTTGGAGAACCATCGGCGCTGTCCGCTTGGGGAAGCTCTCACCCGGGATGGGGGGCCAGTGCTTGACAGGTATCTTGGCAGGGGCGATGGCGGCGATGAGCCTGATTTGGGTTGCGCCCTTTCTCGCGGAGTTTCCCGTCTCGCATCCGCTACAGATCAGCGTGATCCACGGGGCACCGGCCCGCTCGCTTTTGGCGCTTTTGGCGCTTTTCTTGGCTGCGGGTGCGGCAGTATGGCAAGGCGGCCGGATGCTAGGGTTCTGCGGAGCCTGGGCCTTGCTGATGTGTCTATTTGCCCCGCAGGCCATGCCGTGGCACGCGATCTCATTGGTGCCGCTCTTGGCTCTTGTTCCCCAGCGGACTGGCAGGGAGGCGACCATTTGGATGCTGTCGACATTGATCTTTGTGGGGATCGCCGTCCAACTGTTGTTTGGTGCGTCGCTGTGGCCCACCTGGATCGGGCTCTTGTTGTCGCGCGGGGGGGTGGGTTGAGGCGGTCCCCCGCGGCACTACGCCCTTCCTTGGCATAGTATCGCAGGTTGCCATCGCTACAAGACATGTACAGCCTCGTATCGAGCGATGCACTCCGCAATCGGTTCACGGTGGCGGATAGACCGAGACAAAGTGGAAGCCGTGAGTCGCCGTTGTCCAACGAACGGTCAGCGGCTACTCTTCGCGGGAATACTTTCATGGATATCCTCACAGATCTGAATTCCGATAGCGATTACTCCTCTCGAAAGCTGCAGTTCATCATCGGAGCTTGGGTCATGAGTGACCCTGTTGAGCGCCTGATAAAGCTACAAAAGAGCAAGACAAAAATCTCCGTCTCGGATGGGGATGTGAAAGAAGAAGACTACTCCAAGCAGTCGATCTACTCGCTCCTCTATTCGATCTATCGAACGGTCGGCGAGGTGGAGAGCGAGACTGGCGAGTTCTACGAGATGACCTTCAACACGTGGGGCTACGCATGGCCCACGGAGTGGGGCACCAATACGACGATTTCGGCCAGTGACCCGCAGCGGTTCGGCAAGAATGCCTACACGGGACTCTTTGAAGCCGCGCCGGTCAAGCGATACATAGAGGCCCATGATGGCAAGGTCAATATTGTGGAGATGGGGTGCGGTACCGGTGGCGGCGCACATCATATCTGCACAAATGTCCTTCCAAAGTGCACCTATGAGGCGGTCGACATGCAGGCTGCAGCGATCAACACCTGCAATCGCCGTCATGTCCCAAAATGCGGGGGACGACTCAAGGCCACCTGTTCCGACGCGACACAACTCAACATTCCCGCGGGGTCGGTCGATTTTGTGGTTGTCAATGAGACCCACGTCACCGAGCGTGCTGGACGGGTGACCGCGGAGGACGAGCGATTCTTCTCGACGGCTTTCAATATGCTTAAACCGGGCGGTTTTCTGGTCTGGGGCAACGCAATTCCTGACAACACTTGGCAGCCGTGTTTCGAGTATTTGGAGTCGCTGGGGATGACCAACGAGGCGGAACTCGACGTGACAAAAGAAGCGGTGCAGGCGCGTGACGAAGATGAGGCGCGTGTCGAGGCGTTCGTGAATTCGTGTCTCGACCGATTCCATGCCTTCAAGATTCCTCGCTACGGAAAGCGCAAGCGCAACGAGGCGCGACAGGCCATGCGGAACTTCTTTCGCGACCCAGGAACCAACCTTTACCGGAACATGACGGACGGCACGGACACGTACCGCGTCGTCGCGTTCAAGAAGCCCAGCGACGCCGTTCGCTAGCAGGCATCGTGGCTTCGTATCGAGCGACGGGCGCCATTTGGCTGGCGGCCGCGCTTGTTGTCTTCTCGTCGACTGCCTGCGTTGGCGCCGGAGATTGCGGAGAGGCAGCGGTCGGGGACGGTTGGGGTACGTTTCGTGCGGCGCGAACGCCGATGTGGACGAAGGCGTATGCGTATGCGTCTGCGAAGTGGGACATGCCGGAGATCCCTGCCATCGCTGCAACGTCGACCCACTGTGGCTGATTACCGGCCGCGGCGACGATCCGCTCGGCATCGAATTGCTGCTACCAATGTGAGCCTACAACCTTCGATCTTGAGAAAATTCGCGGTTCGGAGACCCGAGAAATGTGATGGTGCTTGCGGGCACAACCCCAAGAGTTCTGGCCTCCGCGATGACGTTATCGACGGCTGTCGTCATGCCTAGCTGAACTCCTTGTTTGTTCGTCGAGAGGTAATTTAGATAGGCGCACGGCTAAACCTTTGCGGCGGTGGTGGGCTTGTGAGCGGGGGGGGCGGGTGGCATAGTTCGCGCGCTTGTCGATGGCCTCTCGCGTGAGAGCCCATCGACGACAAGTTTGGAAGAACATGTTGGAGATCGCTCAACTTCTCGAATCAGCCCTGGCACACAACCAGACCGGCCTGCGGCAGGCGGCCGCACAAAGCTTATCAAGGATGGCCCCAGAGATGACCGTCCGGGAGCTGTTGGCCAGTCAGCCCGGTGACGCTATCCGTACGCTTACCCTAAGTGAGCTAGGTGCTGCATTGACTTCGATGGTTCGTCCCTCGGCCGGCCGTCGCATGCTCGTCGATTCTAGCAAACGTGCGATCCCCCAAAGTTCGGAGGAACAAACCTACAGGCAAATCCTTGAGGTTCTGGCGGAGGGTCCTCAAACGATCGGTCAGTTGGGTAAGGCTGTGGATATTGAGACGGCCGAGCTGCGCGGATATCTTGCTTGGATGAAACGCATGGGAAAGATTGCCTCCAGCGGGCGTGCGCGCGCAACTCGCTATGCTGCAGTTTAGGGCGGACCTGGGCTCGCTGTGACTTGACGGTCGTCGAGGGAGTGGGTGCAATATGCGCAATTCATTGCCGGCATGGTGCGGAAGGATGTTAGCCTCACGCGGTGACTCGCAGTGGCCAGGACCCGAAGACCTTGATGGGGCGGGTTTTCGATTTGAACGACCTCGTGGGCGACGGCCGGCCAGGCGGGGGAGCTTTGGCTCACGTTCGTGCGAAACACCATTGGGTGAGAATGGCCGGCACCGCGGGCAATCGGTTCTGGGGTCGATGATGGGGAGCGGAGATGAGCTGTGATGAAAGAGGCTTGCGGGTCGCGGCGCTAAAACACGACCTGGCCAAATACGTCGCTTGGACCTCGGCGAATCTTTCTGAAGATCTGTGGCATGGGCCGCTAAAACAGGAGCTGGTTGAGGCGCTGCGCGACGATATCCTACGTACACGAAAAGGCCGAGAGCGAGTCGAGAGCGCCTGGGAAGTCTGGCAGGCTTTTGTTCAGTCTGGGCCAACAATTGAGGAGCCGGAGCTTCAAAAGGTGGAATCCGCGGTCTATCGGCTGCACGCTGCCGAGCCGCTGATTCGCGCGGGGGATGCCGCTCTTGCGGACGAGAGAGAAGATTTGCGAGCCGCTCAGACTGAAATTCGAGTTCAGTTGCGCAATCTTCATCGACGGCTGATGCGAGAGGAGTCCTAGAGAATGTCGTCGATATTGATCGTCGATGACGAGGACAAGTACCTGGAGCTGTGTCGACGGCACATGCCGGAACACCAGTTCTTGGAACCAGCCCGCAACTATCGAGAAGCGCAGGCGGTGCTTGCTCGGTCGGCCGATCGGATCGATCTGCTCTTGCTCGATGTTCATTTCGATATTCCAGAAGAGGACCTGCTTCCGTACGACAAGGTTGAGTTGCTCGCCCATGGAAATCGAGACCGCGCGGTGGAGCGCCTGCGTCGCTCCCAAGGCCTACGAATTTTAGATCGACTGCGTGCCCAACATCCTGATCTTCCGGTGATCGTGATGACTGCGCGCGATGACCTCCCGTTGGAGGCCGACGCCGAACGTTTGAACGCTCAGGACTACACCTATTTTGTTGACGACGAGTATCTCGACGCGCGTTCGCTAAAGGTGCAAGTGGACGGAATCCTCGCCAAAGGCGAGCGTGTCGAGGACGATGGCCCGTTCTATTGGGGAGCGACGGCGCTGATGCGACGGCTGCGGCGCAGGGTTGCGATCCTCGCTCGCGGTCAGCTTCCCATCATCATTCAAGGACCGACGGGCGTTGGAAAAAGTCTGCTGGCCCGTCGGCATATTCACGAAAACTCGCGTCGCTCGGGTCCATTCGTTGCGGTCGATCTGTCGACGATTCCAGAGAACCTCATGGCGGCGCATCTGTTTGGGGTCGTTAAGGGGGCCTACACGGGCGCGACGCACTCACGAGAGGGGGTCTTGGGCCGGGCCGAAGGTGGGACTCTTTTTCTCGACGAGATTGGCAACCTTTCTCTCGAGCTACAAAAATCGCTGCTCCTGGTTCTTCAAGAGGGGGCATATTGCCCGGTGGGTGCGGTGGAGGAACGTATCGCAGATATTAAGTTGGTGGTCGCTACAAACGAAAATTTGTCGACAATGGTTCGGGCTGGGCGATTCAGAGAAGACCTTTTCATGCGCCTAAACCCGGCGACCGCGGTGACACTTCCGGCGCTGTGCGAGCGGCGAGACGATTTTGGCGAACTTCTTGAGTTTTTTGTTCGTCGTGTGTGTGCAGAGAGCTACAACCATGACTTGTTTGTGCAATATCTTGACCAGCGTGGTCAGCCCACGCCCGCGGTAGGTGAAAACGTTCGCGTGACGGTGGGTCAAAAGTTGCCAGCAAGAGGCGATCCCTCTCGAGTTCACCTCTTGTTGCACCCCAGCAGTTACAACTTGTTGCGCGACTACAACTGGCCAGGTAATTTTCGTCAGTTTGAGATGTTGCTGTCCAATCTTCTGACCTTCACGTTGGTCGATCTGGTTGAAAATGCCGACGTGATCGAGCCTGAGGGTGCAGACAGCCGATTCGATGTGATTCCGATTCAGCCACGTACCGTGCGTGATCTTTTGCGTCCCTGGGATGACCACGTAGGAAAATCGACGCCGACCTCAGAAGATGGATCGAGGATCGAGATTGACGTCGAAGCGGCATCAAGCCTGAACAAGGTGAGTCAGAATGTAGAGAGGCAGTATCTGGAGCAACTCTTTAGCCTTCATGGGGGTGATCTTGGAGCGATCGCTCAACATCTGCTCGGGGATGCTGGAGCGGGGCGTAAGGTTCAGATGCGCATGAACCAGCTGGGGATCAAGATCCGAGAATTGAAGCGCGATGGGTCCCGTCGGCGATGGTGATCGTCCGGCATGCAAGACCCTTGCAGGGGAAGGGGAGCCGTGGGTAGGGCCTTCATCCCAGAGGCCGCGGCACCCGTGCGCCGCGGCCTCTGGGTGCTCACGTCATGGGTGGCGGTGCTGCTCTCGGCCCCATCGGCCGTCGCCGCTCCACCAAGTCTTCCGCTTCCGCCGATGCGAGGCCTCGACGCCGATTCGAAGCTGCCGGCGAACATGGACGATATCGACAGAGTTCGCGCCGATGCCCTGCTTGACGCGCGATACGCAGAATCGATGGCCCGCGCGGGAAAAGCGACGGATCAGCGTCGTTGGCGAGACGCGCTTGGTGCTTACAAAGCGGCCCTCGACACCCGGCCGAACGATCCCCGAGCATTGCTTGGTGAAGCCAAGGCATGGAAGAGCATCGGCGGGAAAGGTGGAGACGAGCGCTGTCCGAACAACGCGATCGAGTCGTTGATGGCGCTTGAGATGTATGATCCCCAGGGGCTCTGGCGAGCTCAACGGGGCACCGCGGTCGAGTGGATGCTGCCGAAAGGGTGCGACAACGTCTACGCCTCCGATCGTCTGAAGCGCGCGCTCGATCTTGCCGAAGAAGCACCCGATGCCCTTGGGCGCCCCGCCGATATTCGGCTTTGGGCTGCGAGATGGCTGCGGGATAGCGCGATAAAGGGTCCATTGGCGCATCAAGGAAAGCGCGCGTTGCAGTTGATCGATCGTGCGCTGGAGCAGCTGCAGCACTACTTTGCAGAATCTCGGGCCGTCGGGCGGTCGCCGAACGTCGAAGGCTATGGACTGCAGGGGCAACTCTATCGTGAACGGGGTCAGTCCAAGGAAGCGGTCGCGGCCTATAGCAGCTTGCTTGCGGGCCTCGTTCCAGGTTCTGCCCAGGCCGCGCGTGTCCAGAGTCTGGTGGATGAGCTCGAACTGGAACTCACGGTCGCGGATCTGCAGCGGTTTCAGGGAAACAAACCCAAGCCGGAGGCTGAGCTAGCCTACAACCGAGGGGTGCAGGCGCTTCGAGACGAACAGATCGGTCTGGCGCGCACGCTTCTAGAGGAAGCTGTAAAAATTTCGCCCCTCTACCCTAAGGCCTACTACTACCTTGGTGAGGTCTACTCGCGGACCAAAAAACTCGACAAGGCGATCGACGCCTACAACAAGGCGATCGCCATGAAGCGCTACGATTACGCTTCACATGTCGCGTTGGGGCTGCTCTATCGGCGAGAATATTTTCGTACCGAGGATGAGAAGGCCCTCAAACATCTAGGAATCGCCCTCAGTCTCCGGCAAGACCTCCATATTCTGCGGTTCTATCTCGGTGAACTTGAGGCCAACCGCGACAAAGAGCAGGCGAGAGAGCACTTTCAGGTGTTCATCGAACACACGCCTGCGGCCGATCCCCTCGTTGAGAAAGCCCGAGAAGCGCTGCGTGGCCTAGAGCGCCAGAGCATTGAGGCGCGTCCCTTTCTTCCGCCAATCGCGCCGGATGCCCAGGCGTTGTTGGACCCTGAGCTTCATCGGCTCTTGAACGAGGCGTATGTTCTCGGAGCGGAACAGGGAGATTGGGACCGGGCGGAAAAGAGCCTGTTGCGGGCTCGCGAGAAGTTTCCGAATGAGACCGCGCTGCTCAATCGGCTCGCGTCCGTGGTCGATGCTCAGCAGAGGCCGGGGGACGCCCGGATGTATTGGCAAGAAAGTCTCGCCGTTGATTCGGAGCAGACCGAAGTTCACGAACGGCTGGGCATCATGCTTGACACCGAGGAGGGACTCGGCCACCTGCGAAAGGCGGCATCGTTGGGGTCGATGATCGCTCACTACAAGCTGGCGAATCGATTGTCTGATCAATTTGATCTGCTCGCGGCTTCAGAACAGCTCGATATTTATCTAAGGGAAGCAGGGGAGAATGGCGTCTATCGCGACAGTGCGGTCGCGTTGCGCTCACGCTTGGATTCGACGTTTTTGAAAATTTATGTCGCGCTTGGCCTGTTGCTCGCGCTGGTGCTTGGAATCCCAAGCGGGATCATGTACCGGAGGCTTCGAGGATCATCGTTGACCCAGCTGCTTGAACGATCACCGAAGAGTTTCCCTGAGATCGCTCGGATTTTGAGCCTTATTCGCCATGAAATATTGAAACACAACACGGCCTTTCTGTCGGATGTAGGGAGCAGCCTCGAGAAGGATGCGCCCGACTCGGCCGCAAGGGCCTCGCTGCTGGCGCGGCGATTGTTTGGTGAGCGAGACCCCTCCGAAGAATCGAAGGCGGAAAGACGCGGTATCCACGGTCGGTTTTTAGGCTACGTCGACGAGCTACAGAAGGTCGGCACAAGCCACGGCGTGACCCTGAATCTTCGTCGTAAAGACCCAATTTTTAGCACGATGATGCGAGCCTTTCGAAACGTTGCGGAACACAGTGAAGACCTTTGGCAGACATCGCGGCTTCGCCCCCGGAAGAAAATGGAGCTTGGGCGTGTGCTCTTGCGCAGCGGTGATGTTCTCGGGCGGCGTGCGTTCGAACGGCTCAGCGGTCTCATCCGCTCCTTGTGTGTCGCGCGTGTTGATGCGGCCATGATCGAGGGGATTTTAAAGCAGGTTCTTTCTGAGGATCAGTTCGCGTCGATCCTGCTGGCGCCGCTAGAGATCGAGGGGGAGGGGGAGGACGTACGTATCTTTCGAACGGACCTCGAAGACATTTTGGTGAATGTTTTTCGTAATTCGCTCCACAGCTCTTTGAAATTCGGTTGTGCACCTGTGGTCCTGGGAGTCTCTCTTGTGACTGAAATTGACGAGATCACAGGGCTCACAAGTCTCGCAATTCGAATCAAGGACCGCTCGCCTGAACGGCTGACCAACGAGATGTTGCGCGGGCGCTATGTGGAGCGCGGGATGGGAATTACAGCCGATTTGCTCTCTAAATACGATGGTTCAATCACAGTCGAGAGCGAGGATGGGTGGGAGAAAGCAGTCGTGCTACGATTCTTTGTACTTGAGGAGAATCTCCGGTGAGCCATTTCGATCACATCGCAGAGGGACCCAAGGCCGACGGTAGTAGTGCGATTCGCGTGTTGGTCGTCGAGGATGGGAATGAATACATCACGAATCTCACAACCTTCGTGGCGGAAGGCATGATCTACGAGCAGGCCCAGTCGGGAGCGGACGCCTGCACGATGGTAAACAAGGTCGATCCTGACCTTGTCTACCTGGACATGCGTTTCGATCGTACGCCGAGCGATGCGCTGCTGGGGGATTTTGTCCAACTGACGAGTCGATTTAACGGAGACATGGCCCGCGCGAGACGATTTCAAGAGGACAACCAAGGGCTCTTCATTCTCCGTGCTCTGCGCGAGGCGGGCTACCGACGTCCGGTGATTCTTTCGTATGATTTCAGCGGCGAGCAGAGACGTTTTCGGGCGCTGAGCGGGAGGGACCCCGCACTGAGCTTCTGTCCTGACTACGCCGATGCCCAGACGATTCGTGACGCGATTCGGCACGCCGTTCGTGGCTAGCCATCACTTTTCGTGGGCGTGTCGAACTCTCTGGTATCGACGGGGGTGAGCCGCTAGATTGCAGTCGTGAGCTCATCGGAATCAAAACTAGTGGATCCTCGTGCCCACGTCCCGGCGATTCGCGTGGCCATGCTCCCGCGGGATACGAACGCGTACGGGACCATTTTCGGGGGGCATATTTTGAGTTTGATCGATCAGGCGGGAGCCGTGGGGGCCCATCGACATGGTGCTCGACGCGTCGTGACGGTGGCGATGGACAAGGTGGAATTCAAGCAACCTGTCCAAGTCGGCGACATCGTGAGTTGCTATACCGAGCTACTCCGTCTCGGCAGGACGTCTGTCTCTGTTCGGGTTCGGGTCGTCGCCCATCGGCCCGAGGACCTCGAACGTTCGGTGGAGGTCACTCAGGCCGACGTCACCTATGTGAACATCGACGAGACCGGCCGTCCAATCGCTCTTCGATCGGGTGCCGTGAAGGTCTAGGCAGTGCTGTGAATGCATCGTGCCCGACTCAAGTCGTATGGGGCTGGATTCACGAATGTGTCTCGCCTCAGACGGCGCTCGATCCTTGCGTTTTCATTGTGGGCTTTGTTCGTGGGTTGAGGGGCTGAGCTGTGCGTTTGACCTTGCGTCATCCCCCGCCGTCGACGCTGTCGGGGCCCCTTCGTTGCGCGTATCTTGAGGCGCTTGCCTGGTCTTGCATCGGGGTGCCTCTGGGGCCATGTGCGCGGTTGTTGACGGAGGCGAGAGGGCGAGGTCGACATGGGAATGCGCTGCAGTGGCACTTCGGACTTGAAATGCACGACGGTCTCGCTGAGCTGGATTGGGAGCGACGTATCGAAATTAAGTTGGTGTCGGTCTGGACTCGAGCGGACGGCAGTTTCGCATGTGACAAACTGAAGGTGTGCGACACTGGAGTGAGTCCCTGGGAGAAGCTCTCCAATGTTCTGTGGGTGTTTGCCGATCGTCTAACTCGAGTGATTGTGGGGGCGCGGATGACCCACCTCGCGGGTAGCGCGCTCAGTTCGCTCGCGGCCGCCTGGCGCATGGACCCCCACTTCGATCATCCCTATCTTTTTGTTGAGGCTCGCGAGACGAAGGAGGGTAGCGCGCCAGCGTACTATATCGCGGCGCGGTGGTTCGAGGACGAAGGAATCCTCCCGGCCAATCCGCACCGGATCGGCTATCCCTTCGACTCAAAAGTTTGGGGAAATCTCCGCGGTGAGTCGGGCGGGAGAGACCCGCTGGTGACCGTTGTTGGCCGCCACGAGCGGCATCCTCGCTGCGGCCGATGTGGGGCCTCGATGCATGCGAATCTTGGCCAGCTGAACGAGCGGGGTTGGGTACGTGCTTCCCACATGATGCCCTTGGCGGAGCCTTGTGCTCTGCACGGTCATCTTCTGGTCGCGGCCGAGCGCCTCCCGAGCCCTGCGTCTTGCAGCGCCGCCGAGATGGTCGCCGGGGTGGAGGCGCGGGTGAGTCGATCCCAGCTGTGGCGCCTGGCGGATCGGGTCCTAGAGCCGGAAGATCACATGCACTGACACCTGCTGGAACCAAAAGAACTACCCAGGACGACGACCAATCGTCCTGGGTCTAAGTCAATCCGCACCGACCATAAGAATGCGCAAAAAGCGCCATAAATAGCTAAGGACCAGTGAGCAAACAGGCTAAATAGAAAGAAAAAGCTAGATCAAGTGAAGCCAAGTAAAAGCTAGAATGAGAGGTCGTTGTCGATGGTGAGCCGCGGTGTCTCCACGACAGCTCCGTAGTGACTCTTTGTCTCTCGAATAGGCAACAGCTACTTGCACGTGGTGAACCAACTCATCAAGTTGTTGAAATTAATGAATTGTTTTAAATTTACCCCTATCTCTGAACAACTTCGATACTGGGCTATGACCAAGATGTCCGACAATGCGGCACGATTGCCGTGTGGGCTATGACATCAATGTCCGAGGCCGAGCGTTGTGTCGAGGGGCCTCGGCTCGCGGCCCTTCGTGGGTAGGCGAGACCAGGTCGAACTGCTACAGCAGCAGCTGTGAGCAATACGTCTGGCAAGAATGTTCGGTTTAAAGCGACGGTTGTGGGGGGGACGGGCTATGGCGGTGCAGAGCTGATTCGTCTCTTGCTTCAGCATCCGGAGGTTGAGCTCACGCGGGTGACGAGCATCGACAGGGTCGGCGAGCCGCTCGAAGCCGTGCATCACAATCTGTGCGCCACAGGCATTTGTTTTGAAGAGATGCCGATCACCGCGGCCGCCGAGGGCGTTGATGTCGTGTTTCTTGGGCTCCCGCACAAGGTGAGCGCGTCTCTGGCGCCGGATCTCGATCGCATCTCAGCGAAGGTCATCGATCTCTCAGGAGATTTTCGTCTGTTGGACAAAGACGTTTACGCCGAGTTCTACGGGATGGAACATCCCCACCCGGAGCAATTGACGCGTACCGACGAAAGCCGCTGGGTCTACGGACTTCCTGAGCTTAACCGAGACGCGATTCGCGGGGCTCGGCGAGTCGCTTCCCCGGGGTGCTTCGCCACGACGATCGCCCTGGGGCTGATCCCACTTGCTCGTGCTGGGCTCCTCGAAGGCAACGTGCAGACCGTCGCGGCGACGGGATCCTCTGGGAGTGGGGCCTATGCAAAGGCGGGGACCCATCACCCCTTGCGCGCGAACAACTTGAAGACCTACAAGGTGCTTTCCCACCAGCACACCCCTGAGATCGAGCAGACCTTGCGCATCGCAGCGGGTGCCGGAGTCAAGCCTTTTGCGCTGAATTTCGTTCCCATGTCCGCGCCTTTGACGCGGGGCATCCTGGCCACGAGTTTCGTTGAGATTCCCGACGATATCGGCGAAGAAAAAATTCAAGAAATTTATGCCGAGGCCCTCGGTAATTCCGCCTTTGTGCGACTGCTCAGTCCCGGCCCGCGTTCCGCTGAGGTTGTTGCGGTGAAAGGCAGCATGTGGGTTGATCTTTCTTGGACGCTCGGCAGGACCTTTGGTGGCAAGCGCCAGCTTGTGGTGACGACAGCCCTCGATAACCTTGTAAAAGGCGGCGCCGGGCAAGCTGTACAGTCGATGAATCTTGCGCTCGGCCTTCCCGAGGGGGCCGGCATCGATGCTCCGGCGTTGTGGCCATGAGCAAGACCGCGGTACTCAAGTTCGGCGGGGAGGTCGTCGCCGATGGCGATGCTCTTGGCGACGTCATGAAAGAGGTCGCCGAATTGGTCAGCGAGGGGTGGAAGTTTGTGCTTTGTCACGGTGGCGGTCCCCAGGCCAATGCATTGCAGAAACGTCTCGGGTTAGAGCCTCACAAAGTTGGTGGCCGCCGCGTGACCGATGACGCGACGCTCAGGGTTGTCAAACAGGTGCTCGCCGGAGAGGTGAGCGTCGATGTCGTGGCGGCGGCTGCCGCAGTCGGCATCAAGGCCGTGGGAATTTCTGGAGTGAGCGCGAGCCTTGTGAGCGCCTCGCGGCGCCCCCCCGTGGTTGTGAGCGGCGGCGGTCCAGATCCGGTCGATTTTGGTCTCGTGGGGCAAGTTGAGGCTATTCACCCCGAGATTATTGAGCACTTGTGGGCTGGCGGCTACACCCCCGTGCTCAACTCCTTGGGCATAGCGAAGGGGGCGGAACCGGGGCAACCTGCCTGTGCTGTTTACAATATCAACGCCGACACCGTGAGCTCAGCGGTCGCCGGAGCCTTGCGAGTTGATCACCTGTTCTTGATGACGGGCGTTCCGGGGGTTCTTCGTGACAAAGACGACTCGTCGACTCGAATTCCTCGGTTGGATGCCGCAGCCGTGCGTGTGGCGATCGATCAAGGTGTGATCGTCGGTGGAATGATTCCGAAGGTCGAAGAGGCGCTTCGGAACCTCGATCTAGGGATCGGAGCGATACATATCCTCGGCGCGACGGGGGGGGCCTTGCGTGGGGAGGCCGAGTCTGCGGGCTCATGTGGAACCGTGTTGTTGCGGGCTTAACTGCGCGGGTTTCGCTCAAAAAGGGGGCGGGTCAGGGGCCGGCCAATGTTCCGCGGTGCCAGATTGGAGTAAAAATACAGGCACGATGGTTGAAGATGCTCATGCAACCGGCGGGTCTCGCCAAGAACTTCTCTACGACGAAAATGTCGCGACTCCGAGCCACGCAGAATTTGCGAGGACCCTGGCGGCAGAAGTGGGCTCGGGCTGTTTAAGCACGCTGACTCACGATGGGGAGGGCTTTCCCTACGGATCGTTCACGACCTTCGCAATGGAGGGCGGTTCGCCAGTTTTTTTGATTTCGGAACTCGCCGAGCATACCCAAAATCTGCGAGAGGATACGCGTTGTTCGTTGATGGTGGCGAGGCCCGGAAACGACGACCCACTTGCGCGCGCCCGAGTGACGCTTGTGGGACGCTGCGCCGTGTTGGTCGATGGGGCTAGCGCACGGGCAGCATACATCCGGAAACATCCAAACGCCGCCTACTATGCCGGCTTCAAAGACTTTCACTTTTGGCGGATGCGTGTCGAATCGATCCGTTACATCGGGGGCTACGGACGAATGTCGTGGGTGAAGGACGATGCCTGGACGGCGGCAGAGCCCGACCCGACGATAGGCATCGCAGACGGTATCATCGAGCATATGAACGCCGACCACGGAGATTCCATGGTGTCGATTTGTCGGGTCTACAGCAAGGCGACCGAGGCGACCGAGGCGACGATGACCGCTGTCGATCGCTATGGGTTTGAGATCTCCGTGGCGACGACAGATGGGCCGCGGCCTATCCGCCTGGCATTTACCAAGACCGTGTCGACCGCGGCGGAGATTCGAGCGGAGCTTGTTGGCTTTGTAAGACGCGCACGTGAACTGCTAGACAGCAGCTGCGGATGATACCCGCCGTCAGCCGTAGGCAGACCCGTCTGGGTATCTCTGACGATCGTCTACGGATCGACCACGGGCTGATGGCGGTACACATAGTCGTGGGTCGTCATCCAAACGTTGCAGCCGTCAGCGGTCCACACACTCTCGACTGACAACACCTTTTCCGGGGTTTCAAGCTCGCCGAACACGGTACCGTCGTGGTGAAGCAATAGGCCTCGAGAGCATGCCAAGGCGGTACGCTTGCACCCGCCGACGATCGCCTCGTCCGTGCCAAATGGCATGCCCTGAAAAACATCGATTGGAAACGGAAAATTGACCTCTTCAAGCGCCGTATCGGCCTCTATCAAGCGCATGAGCGCCAGATTGCCGCCGATGTAACGGGTCTCCCCCTGTCTCCAGGCACCCTTGTTGTGGCCGAAGTCGCCCTCGGCCAGCGAGATCCAATTCTGGATGCCAGTGGAGGAGGCGCCGATCGCCGCGTAGTCCGGCGTTCCAGCGACCAAAATTTCGTCCCTATGCAGGCCGGATGCGGAGAGCAGAGCCTGGCTCGCTGGAAAATCGAGGGCGGTCAGGCTCCCGGGAGCATCCTCGACGAGCAGAATCCCAGATGCACATTCAAGCGCCCCGCGGGCACAGCCAGATGCGACCAACGTGCCATCATCAAGGGCACCCACTGCGAAAATATATTGGTCCTCGTGGAGGTAAAGTTCCTCCCAGTCGCTATCGGACGGAGGTGCGTCCGCGTCGGTCGGGCCGAGATAACGGGCGAGATAGGTGTGGGTAATTCCGTAGCCGTCCTCAACAAACCGGACTCCACTAATATAGATCTCACCATCGGGGTGTAAAAAAAAGTCGGTGATGCTTCCCCAGGTGAGATTGCCCTGGAAAGTGTTGAAGATAGGGTCCCAGGTATCCGTCTCGGTGTTGCGTCGATAGAGGCCGCTCTCCAGCCAGTAGTGCGGCATCCTCTCTGTCCGAAAATCATTGACCGCAAGATACAGGTCCCCAGAGGGCGTGCCGCGGATCGTTCGTTCTTCGCCACTCGGCGCCTCGATCTCTTGCCACTCTGCTTGGCAGCCGTCGGGCCATGCCACAGGAAAACCCTCGATCGGTCCCTCTGTGCCATCGTCACTGGTGTCCATGCCATCCGTGTCTGTGCTTGTGTCTGTGTCTGTGTCTGTGTCTGTGTCTGTGTCTGTGTCCGTGGTCGTGTCCGTCGCTTCTTGCGAAGATCGGGCGAGTGCGCTGGACTCCGTGTCGTTTGAGGAATATCCGACCTCGTAGATCAAGGAGTCGTCAGTGCAGCCGACGACGGCAATGGCGCAGCCGACGATCGCTTGGCTGCGGCGGGTCGCTATTGCCATGATTGGATATTCCATTCATCAAGCCTCCCATGGGGTCTTCATGACGGCAAGGCCGTGGCTGCTGCGTAGATTATGATGGCCCGTGGGGGCAGGGCGGAACTGAATGCGCGTCAATGGCGCAATGCGTCGTTGGGTGTTGATTGCGGATGGCCCGACACCACGCCGATCGAGAGCCGGCGCGCAGGTCCTTCAGATCCTTGATAGAGGCCAGGAATGGGGTCTGTACCCCATTCCCACGAAAGCGTGACGCTTCGGCCGAAAAGCAGCTAACGTCCTGAAAATCGTGCCCAGAGAGCCCCGCCAGGAACTCGGCCCTGCGGTAGCAAATGTTGTTTCCGCTCGATTTAAATCCCAACAGATCCCGTGGTTTCGAAGATTGGTCGAGACCCCAAGCCACACGCTCGCGCGTGAGCAAGTTGAAGTCGCCGCACGTCTCGTTGATGAGCGGCTGATGGCCTTGGGGATGAGCTGTCGGCGTATTCCCGATCCCGAAAAGCGTTTTGCCGATCATCGTGTTTTTGCCACTCCAGCGGTCGGCGAGAATGACGAAAGCATCGCTTTGGTCGGTCATATCGATACTGTGTTTCCCCAAAGCATGGGATTTCTCGACTTCGAGACGGACCCGGATGGCGATGTGGTTCGGGGTCCGGGGGTGCTCGACATGAAGTCGGGAATCAGCGTAATCGTATTTGCGTTAGAGGCGCTTCGTGAGCTGGATCCGGAGCGTTTTGAGGCCTTGGCGCTTCGCGTGATCTGCAATAGCGACGAGGAAGTGGGCTCTCCTAGCAGCCACGGGCTGTTCTCTGATCTCGCGCCACGCATCTGTGGCGCCTTGGTGTTTGAGGGCGGGCGTGACGAAGACCGCATCATCACGGCACGCAAGGGCGGTGGAAGCTTCACATTGACGGCCCGTGGGAAAGCCGCGCATGCGGGCCTCGCTCATGCCTCGGGCATCAACGCCATTCATGCCTTGGCTCTCGTGATCCCGCGTATTGAGGCGTTGACGGATCACTCCCGCGGGGTGACGCTCAATGTCGGTCTCATCGAAGGTGGCACAGCGAAAAATACCGTCCCAGACGAGGCGCACTGTGTCATTGATACACGTTTCATCACCCAGGCCGACGCAGAGGATGTCGTCGGGCAGCTCCAGGCGATTGCGAGGGACCCCTTCGCAGGAGTCTCCGACGTGCCGGCAAAGTTTGTCGACGTCCGGGTGGAACTCACGGGCAGGGTCACTCGTCCGCCGATGGAGGCGACCGCGGGCAACCAAATCCTAAGGGAGCTCTACGAAGCTTCCGGCGAGCCCTGCGGACTAAAAATCGGAGAGGCTCCACTGCAAGGTGGCGGGTCGGACGCGAACCTTCTCGCCTCCCATGGCGTTCCGTGCATCGATGGACTTGGACCCTTCGGCAAGAATTTCCACAAGATTGAAGAATGGAGCAGTCTCGAGAGTCTCGAGCGGCGTACCCAGGCACTCGCGCGTTTCTTGGTCGAAGGCCTAGCGAAGGTGCCCTCGTGCACCGCCCAAAATCGTCGACGACTCGGCCATGTCTGACGCTGACACCCTCGGACTACTGGTCATCTTCTTGTGTCTGATCGGCTCGATGTTCTTCTCGGGCAGCGAGACCGCGATTACCAGCTATGGCGATCGAAAAGCTCGACAGACGAAGGAAGAGGGCGGTCGAAACGGTGAGGTCATTGCATCGTGGGTGGACCGCCCGGTGTGGGTACTGTCGACGATTTTACTCGGCAACAACATCACCAACACCTTGTTGGGGGCGACGGCCACGGCATTGGCGATCGCTCACCTCGAAGGGGGAAAATGGGGTGGATACGCGGTCCCGGTCGCTGTAGTACTGACAACGGGTGTCTTGTTGGTGTTCGGTGAGATCGTCCCCAAGGCGCTGGGGCGCCACTTCTCTCGGCGTCTCATGCTGCCGGTGCTGACGGCCCTCGGGGGCCTGAGCAAAATTTGCTATCCGATTGTTTGGTGCCTAACTCGGTTGACCGAGGTTGTGATCGCCAGGGTTACCATCGAGCAAGATGCCGGAAACAGGGTGACTGCCGATGAACTCGGATATCTTGTTCGGGTTGCCGAGCGCGAGGGATCGATCGCAGCGGATCAAGCGGCCTTGTTGCATGGCGTGTTTCGCTTCGAGGACCGAATCGTTCGGGATATAATGGTGCCGGTCGATCGCGTTACGGCGATCGATATCGGGTGGAACCTGGATGAAATTCGACGGGTTGCAAAGCAGACGGGTCACAGCCGACTTCCTGTGTACTGCAGCGATATCGACCACATTGAGGGAATCTTGCATATCAAGCAACTCGTCGGTCTCGATGCCGATGGCGCGGATCCTGAGACGCTGCGGAAGGTGATTCGGACCCCATTTTTTGTGAGCGAGAGCTTGCTGGCGCACGATCTTCTACGTCAGTTCAAGGCCCAGAGGGTACACCTCGCGGTGGTTGTTGATGATGCTGGAGATACGGTTGGTGTGGTGACTCTGGAAGATGTGCTCGAGCAGATCGTTGGCCAGATCTTTGACGAGAGTGACAGAGCGCCGAGAGCTGCGGCCTTCGACGTCGCCGGATTGCACTATTTTGACGGGCAGGACAGCCTGGCAAGGGTCGAAGAAGCGCTTGCCGTCGAGGTCGATGAGATCGACGGCGTCGATAGCGTTGGTGACTTGCTGACTCGTCTGGCGGGGCAGGTGCCCATCGCCGGGTCGATTTTTGTCTGGGAGAATATTCGCTTTCGCGTGTTGTCTGCCGACATTCGCCATATTCTTCGTGTCAGCGCTCAGCGTGTCGAACTCGAAGACGAGGACGACTAGAAACGACCGTCTTGTCAGGGGCCGGTGAGCAGGCAGGGTTTGGGAACGGGCATCACTCGGTCGACGACTTGTCGCGGGGCACTCGACGAAAGACCAAAAGGTATTGGTAGGGCAAGAAAGTTTCCTCAGTCTCGAGAACAAACCCAGACGCTTCAAGCTCGTCAATGGCGGTCGCTCGGCCGGTTCGTGCGGAGACCTCCGGGCATGTCGGAGCTCCCTTACAATCTGCGCTCTTCCGAAAATCGACGATGACGACATGGCCCTCCTCGCGTAGTGCGCTATGGACGATGGCAAAATATCGCGCACGGTCGTCGATGTAGGAGTAGGTATTGGAGAGAAAAACCAGATCAACTGTCTTCTCCTGGAGAACAGGATTGTCGTCTAGCGCGAGCCGAGGCTCGATGTTTGGGGTCCCCCAGCGGTCCCGGTTGGCCTCGATGTAGCGCTTGAGATCGAGGTCGATGTCGATGGCGATGACGTGGCCGTCTGGGACCCGTTTCGCGAGTCGCCGTGCAAAATACCCCGAGCCCGAACCGATGTCGGCAACAACCATCGCTGCCGTGAGTGGGAGCGAGCCGACGACCGCATCCGGCATGGCGAAGGCATCGCGCTGGGGATCATCGAGGGTGTGAATGTCCATGGTCTCGAGGGACGGGGAGACGCTGGCCTCGATGCGTTCGCATCCGCACACGAGCAGCGCGAGCGGCGCAATTTGCAGTAGCGGCGAAAAATATCGGGATCGTACGCCACGAGACCTCAGGGAGAAGAGTGTCACCCCCGCACAATAGGGGTCGGCGGCCGAGCTGTGAAGGCGGGGACTGGGATCGCGGTCGAGACCGATCGTGTTTGTTACGGGGGCCCATGGGCCGGCTTGTAGCCGGCGAGCGAATGGACCGCCCATCGACTGTCCATCGACCTTCGGCTTCGCAGGATCCTGAGAAAATGAGTGGGTGCGAGGTAGCCCCGCGCCAACTCAAGGGATACACTCCCATCCGTTGACCTGCGCCGTGCACGTTCATCAGCCCGCCACTGGGAGCTGTTCCCGGTGTGGTCTGTGTTTTTGCGATCTCGATCGGCGCACGCAGGTGCGCGGCGGTGATCTTTGTCAACGCTGCCATCTCGATCCGAGGGCGCGTGTCCTGCCGGTCGAAGTGGCGGATGGGCCATGGGTATTCCGCTGTGTCCGGACCTTGGCGCTGGTTCTTCGCCACCCTAATTCCACGGCACGACGAGTTTTGGACCCCATTCGACATGGGCCGGTGCTCGGGTTTCTGGGAACATTGGTCCTCCCGTTGTGGTTGTTGGTGCTTGCAATACAAGGCTGGAGCTGGGCTACAGCAGACCTCGCTGTCCCCGAGATTCGCGCCCCCTCTAGTGCGAGCCACGTTCTCGGTGCGCCGGTGGCCAAGGCGCTGTCTCTCTATTTCTTGTTGTTGGTGCCGTTGTTGCTGCTCGCGCTCTATCTCATCGCTGGCAACCTCGGGCACATGGCTTTGGCTTTGACGGGGGGCGCACGAAGGAGCATTGGAGCGACGATGCGTGCGACAGGCTATGCCCTCGCGCCTCTTGTGCTCGTCGCCGCAGCGCTTGAGTGCCTGCTCCGAATCTTTGCCCTTAACCCAGACATTTGGGGTCTCGCCCTGGCCCTCGCTGGTATTTTTTCACTCGTTCGTCTCGGACTGGCCCTCGCACGGACGCACGACACATCGATCATCCGCGGAATCTTGTGTGCGCTCGTTCCCTTGGTTTTTGTGCTTTCCATGGTGACCTGTCGCGCGGCGCTCGAGCTGCCGCGCCTGCCCTTTTCGGCCGCCGTTGAATTAAGTCCCTACGCACCCTTTGTGATCCCACCATGAACATTCCCGACGGTTTTTCAGCCCCCGGTGCAATGCGCTCGCCATACACCATTCGTCAAGTCGTGGCATGGGGAGAGATGGATGTACTTGGGCACGTGAATAACGCAGTCTATCTACGTTGGATCGAGAGCGTGCGGTCCCACTATTTTGAGATGGTCGGGATCAACGCCCTATTTGCCGCCGAACGGATTGGACCGATTTTGGCGCGCGTCGAGCTCAATTTTCTGTCGACGATCGATTTTCCAGACGAGCTTTGGTTGAGCACCGAGGTTGTTCGTCTTGGAAACAGCAGCTTCACCATGCGCAATCGAATCTGGTCGCCGAAGCGCGACAAAATTTGCGCATCGGGGGAGGCCGTCATCGTCATGATCGACTATGGATGCGGAGACAAGGCCGTGCGGGTTCCCGAGCCGATCCGGGCGGCCATGCGAGCCATTGAAGGTGCAGCGATGATTGAAGAATCACGTATCGGCGGCGCGTAGACATCGGGCATCAACTGAAGACCGACAGGACGGTTTCGTTCCTCGGGGCGGCCGTGAGCATGGGTGAGGTCTTTGTGTTGAATGCGCGAAGCATTGTCTGTAATGTGCGCACGTGGGATCGAGCGTCGAGCGAGGCCAGCCACGCCGGGCCGCCATTGTTGCGTTGCTGGGTCTTGTGTTGGTCTTTTTTTGTGGCGCAGTCCTCTCTTGGCGGGAGGGCACGAGGTTCTTGAGTCGCCACTATTTTGGACTTCGTCTCGACCCCACACATGCCGGGTACTTTGTACCCGCGAACCGAGAACTAGAAGTACGGACCGACGGAGCCGCGAGGGTCGTGTTGTTTGGAGACTCTCGCATACAGCACTGGGCCATGCCGTCCTTTGGCGAGAATCTTCAAGTGGTCAATCGCGGTTACGGTGGAGACACGACCGCCGAGGCGTTGCTGCGACTCGACCGTGACGTCATCGCCCTGAATCCCGATCTTGTGATCATCGAGGTCGGGATCAACGATTTGAAGACGATCGGTGTCTTTCCAGCGCGAAGAGATCAGATCTATGACCAGACATTGGCGAATACCTCTGCAATCGCGGGGCGTCTGAACCAAGCGGGTATTCGGGTGATCATTTTGTCGATATTTCCTGTCGGGCCTGTGTCGCTCATGAAGAAGTCGATATGGTCTGATGCGACCTTGGTCGCCATCGATGGTGTGAATCGGGAACTTCGTCTTCTCATCAAAGAGGGCGTGACGGTGTTCGACTGCAATTCATTTTTTAGTGTGGATGGTCGTATGGACCGCCAGTACGCCGACGATGCCTTCCACATCAATGCGAAGGGCTACGATATCTTGACCGCGAGATTGTCGGTGCTTGTACGGAAGACCGTGAACGACGATGCTTTTTAATAGTTTCGGATTTTTGGTGTTTATGGTCGTCGTCATGGTGCTCTATCGCACCTTGAGACGAGAGCATCGCTGGCAAAATGGTATGATTCTCGTTGCCAGCTATTTTTTCTACGGGTGGTGGGATGAGCGACTCCTAACCCTGATCGTGTTTTCGACCGTTGTCGACTACCTGTGCGCGGCCATGATCGATAAGGGGCGTACGACAAGGACCCAGCGACGTGTACCGTCGATATTCCTAATCGCGGCCTTGGTCGGTTTCTCAACGATTCGGTGGCGAGAGGGCCACTGGTGGCCGGACTCGGCGACGGGATGGCTGCCTCTGGTGGGAGGTGTGATCTTTGTTTTGGCGATCGCTCTAGCCCACGAGCGAGTGGCAAAATTCGATGCCGAGCGCAAGCGAAAGTTGTTTGTGACGGTCAGTGTAATGACCAATTTGGGGATTCTCGGAGTCTTCAAATACTACAATTTTTTCGCTGGATCCCTCGATGCGATGTTGTCGAGCACCTTTGGTATCGATGCGAGTGAGTGGGCTCTAGATATCGTTCTACCCGTTGGGATCTCATTTTATACTTTTCAAACCATGAGCTACACGATCGACGTCTATCGCAAAAAAATGCGTGCGGCGGAGTCGTTTTTGGACTTCGCAACTTATGTTGCATTTTTTCCGCAGTTGGTCGCTGGTCCGATCGAACGAGGCAGTCATCTTCTCCCTCAGTTTCAGAAACCACGTCAGCCCCTGACAAAAGAACAGCGTGACAGTGCGCTGTGGCTCATCGCTTGGGGCCTCTACAAGAAGATGGTTGTCGCGGACAATATGGCCGTGATCGTCAACCGCACGTTTGGTCCTTTTGACACCCTTGCACAGGTCGGTGCGCCGGAGGATGGGTTGCGGCTTTTGGTCGCCGTCTACGCCTTCGCATTCCAAATCTATGCCGATTTTTCGGGTTACACGGATATCGCTCGCGGGACGGCGCGATTGTTGGGCTTCGACCTAATGCTCAACTTCAACTTGCCCTATTTTTCAATTAGCCCCTCAGATTTTTGGCGTCGTTGGCACATTAGCCTCTCGACGTGGTTGCGCGACTACCTCTACATCCCCTTGGGCGGCAATCGTGGAGGGAGCTTCAAGACCTACCGAAACCTGTGTTTGACCATGTTGCTCGGTGGGCTTTGGCACGGGGCGGCTTGGAATTTTATCATCTGGGGGGCCTATCACGGTGCGCTGCTTGTGCTGTTTCGACCCCTTGAGACCGCGCGTGCATTCTCTCGACCGGTTTGGATTCGGGTGATTCAAGGGCTCGTGTTTTTTCAGTTCACGTGCTTAGGGTGGCTAATCTTTCGGGCTCGGAACGTCGAGACGATTTATCTGTTTCTTGTGGGGATCTTTGGCAAGCCGAATGGATCTGTTCAAGCGATGGATGACCTCAAGCAATTGCTATTTTTCGGTGGTTTTCTGATCGTCTTTCAGGTCGTGCAGGCAGCGAGCGGGAAACTCGACCCGGTCTCACGCTGGCCGGGATTTATTCGCCTGAATGTGTGGTTTTTTATTCTCTTCTCCTGCGCGGTCTTTCCACCTGCGCAACTCTCGGAGTTCATCTATTTTGCGTTCTAAAATTGAGGGAAAGTTCCGTCTGTGGTTTCTTCTCCGGGGGCTCGGAGTTGGTCTCTATCTTTGCGTCGCCGCCGAAATGTTCTTACGCACGCTACAGCCGGTGCCGATGTTGCCACGTTATGTCGAGGCGAAACCCTATGGCGTGCGAGGAAACAGTGGAGACACTCACTATTGGCATCGTAGCCCTGACTATGCCTTGGAGATGCGGATGAACTCGCAGGGCGTTCGTGCAGACCGCGAGATTCCGTATCGCAAGCCGCCGGGGGTTGTACGGATCGTGTTGCTTGGAGATTCGTTTTCTGTCGGGCATGGCGCCACACTCGAAGAAACTTTTATCGTTCAGGCCGAGACGATCCTTCGAAGACAGGGGCACAGCGTGGAAGTTGTGAATATGGCGGTCTCCGGCCATGGGACCGCGGAGGAACTCGTCACTCTGAAGGCGGAGGGGCTACGTTACGAGCCCGACTTCGTCGTCATTGGATGGCATCCGACCGATCTCCGAGATACCGTGCGTTCAAATCTTTTTGCTCTCGAGAAAGGGAAGGTCGTGACTCGGCAGTCGAGCTACTTGCCAGCCGTCAAGCTCCGCTCATTTTTGTTCTCCTTCGCCGCGTATCGTTGGCTTGCGGGAGACAGTCACCTCTACAATTGGCTGAGGACACGAGGCGGAGAATTTGCGCAAGGTCAGCTCTATCGCCTTCGTAAGCGCTTTGGCGGATCGAGCAGGGTCGATGCCTTGCCGGCGGTATCGACCCCACCCGGTCTGTCCAACTCCGAACGACTAAATATCGCCTTACTCGCGCAGATGCGGACGATCGCACAGGAGAACAACGCGAAATTGATTGTAGTCGACATTCCTTTCAGTCGACCAGGACCGAGCTACGTGTCAGGTTTTCCGGAGGATCCGCGTCAGTTGCATCACGGATTTTCGGTGGTCGATCCGGTGACGGAATTCGAGGCGAACTCGGACAAACTATTGTATTGGGAAAATAGCCACAATCACTTTACCCCTTTGGGAAATCGGATTGTTGGGCGAGCGCTGGCTAGCATGATTAGCGAAATGCTATAGCGAGCCTGCGGATTACCGAGAGCGGGTCGATGGAAACCGCGACCAGGAGGGCAGTGGCGTCGGCAAGGGCCTGGCAGTTGGGGGCCTTCAGCACGTGGCGGTTGCGCTCGGAGGCCGACCGTATGGTCAGCTCAAGGGTCCAGGAGGCCGCGGTGATAGCCTGTCGGTCATGATCGGAGTTGTCTGCGGACCCTGGCCCATGGATCTTGCCCTCAACGAGCGGTGCTGGAGGGTGTGTCGAGAGCTCCAAAAGCCGAGCGATCACCCCTTGAATGTCATCGCCCGAAGGGCAGCTTGGGGGGGCCACCCACTTGAGTGTTGGCCTCGTTTTCATCGGTGGGGCTGATTGGCCCGGGTGCTCAAGTCCACGTTGTTCAGGCGCCGGTTCAATCGACAGTCCGGAGATCAGCCAGGCAGATAGAATATAGGGCGAGAGGGCCACGGATCCACGCTATCACGCGTGGTTGTACCTGAGGCGCGCTCATTTTGCTGTACCTCAGATGCACCGGGGGAACTGGGGGCGTTCGTGAGGTTGCGTGTAGTCACTAAAAACGCATCTGAAGATGGGCTGTGGCGCCGCGAAATCCCGGAGTCGGAGCGATACCCAGCTGCATTTTTGCGGCAGAGCGGGACTTGGCGAGCCTGGTCGCGCCAAGGACACCGAGGGTCAGCGTGCCGACCTGCGTCAAGCCGAGGACCACGGTCGCTAGGCGACCCATCGCGGTCGTCGCGTGGGGGATGGCGAGAAAGGGGCCGATCAAGGGAACCAATAGGGAGCGTCCGTAGGCACGAGAGGACGGGTTCGAAAATGCTACGTTGTCATCCCCATTGTCGTCGATTGTTTCGGAGTCGATGATGGTGGCACCGACCATCGCCCCCATCAAATACGACATGCCGAAGGCGCTAAATCCAACAATTGTAGGTACGAGGCCCCTGTTTCGGTTGATCTTGGGGGGGCGAGGGGCCGGCTCGATGTTCTGAGGTGTCGTAGGCCCATAGATCACGGTCGTGTGGGCCTGGGGTTCGGGGGGGTTCGGGGGGGGGACCGAGTTTGTCTTCTCCTCCGGGGCAGGTTCCGCGGTGGCTCGCGGAGCAGAACTCACTGCCGGATCTGAGGTGTCGAAAGAAGCGGGAGCGGGAGCGGGAGCGGGAGCGGGAGCCGAATTTTGGACCGTCGGGACTGACGGATCCGCGGTTGCTTCGATCGGGGGCGGAGCGGCTTCCTCGGGTCCCGCGGTGGCTTGCGTCGGTACAGCAAGAATAAGGAAAACCGCGAGGGGGCGAATCGTCGAGAGTGAATGAGTTCTAATCATGGCGGAAGCCTATCATGGCACCGCGCGTTTCATAGCGACCGGTGTATCCCGAGGCGTTTTCGAAGTTGTTGCCGGTGAGTGCAAGAGCGAGAACCGCCGATTATGGGGTTGGAATGGGATCCGGCGGACCAAGTATCGCTTGTAAAGCGTCGTCCATTCCGGCGAGATCTGGCGGGACGACGGCACCGTAAACCACCGTGCCGCTGGGATCGATCACCATGAGTGTGTGCCCCATGGTGAGATTGAAACGGGCGAGCATCGAGGCTTGGAGCGCGGGGACGATGGGTAGAGTGAGGTCGAGCGCGGCAATTTTCGCCTTGAGAGGCGCGACCAAGGCCGGAACAAGAACTTCAAGGGCTCCAGTCTCGGTTTCGGTTCCAACGATCGCTGCGGCGGTGACCGAGTTAAAACCCCACTTGTGCAGGACCGCGTCAACATCCCGCACATCCTTCACGAAACTGGGGCTACTTAGCGACCCGGCAACCAAGACGCTCGGTTTCAATGCTCCTTCACATGCGAGACAAATTGTGTCGTGGCCTACGAGCGGGATGAGCGTGAGTTCTTGGGCTCGTTCACCAAGATCGAGCCCACTGTTGGTGAGCCGTGGGCGTGGGCTGTCCTGGTTGTCACTTGTGTTTCCACTCGCGGTGGACGACCGGAGCAGAGCTGAGCGGGGCTGTTCGTCATCCTCATTGTCTTCTCGTGACGAGGGTCCGCAGGCGAAACTGCTCATCGCCACGGCCGCGGTGGCGACGAGCAGCAGGCGAAAATCGATGGTCACCCGCCTAGCATGGCATGCTTAGGGAGGCGCAAATGGCGCCGGCGAGGACGAGTGGTGGGCCCGCGCCCTCAAGTTTTTCGAACGTTCGACGATGGCCCAAAGAGGACCTTCACGCAGAAAGTTGACCCATGTACGAGCCCACAAACGCCGCCAATTCTATCCCCGAGAATCTTGCCCCCGGAACGACGCTTGGCGACCTTATCGCCGCCCTCCAGGACGCGGCCGATGAACATTCGGATAACGCTGCAGAGGCCGACTCTCTCGTTTGTGCCGTGCTGGTCGAGCTCCGTCACCGCGTATCTTCAGCGGCCGACGTTGAGATGGTCGAGGCGGCCTAGCCAGGTACCATTGGGTCTCGGACGGGGGAAACGGGTATATTGGACGTGCGTCCGGGCTTAGCGACGCTACGCTAGGGTGGATGTTGTGTCGCCGCCGCTCGCTGCCTATTCGGTGCTCTGGGTATAGCCGAGGGGCAGCGCGACTCGTCACAAGGGCTGCGCTATGCCTGTTGGCCTCTTGCGGAGAAAAACATGAGGCAGTCAGGGCCAAAGATCTGTCAGAGGTGAGATGGTCAGCGAATCAGCCTTTGATGCGTCGCGCACCTGCCGACTACGTGCTCGTTCCAGAACAGACCCCGCTTTGGCCGAGCATCACCGGTGCGAGGCGCGAGCCGTTGGCATCGCAAGAGGAGCCACGATGGGTGGGATCGCGCCCACTCGTGATGCGGGTTGTCGAGCGACTTGGAGATGTCGTGCGTGTAGAGTCGGTCGAGAGCCCCAATTGCGGACAGGCTTTGCCACGGTATTCTGACTTTCGTCTCACGCTCCACGTGGCCGTGGCCCAGGTTCAGGCGATCGATTGTGAGCCGCAAGTCGCCGCGGACCGGACAATGGTGAGCGGTCCGCCTCGCCCCGATCGTGCTTTGGAGTTGCGTGTGGAACTCCTACGAGATGGTTTTGTTGTATACGGAAATCGATCCGAGCCCTACGAATCGGTGGCTGCTACCGACGTCAATGCCCCGATACACAACTACGCTCGATTTGACTACGCGGCGCTTTCGGTCATCGCGCGCAGTCTCAAGGGCGAATATCCTCGCGAGACGACGGCGGTCGTAGCGAGCGTACCCGAGATACCCGCCCAGGTGGTGGTGTCGACGATCGATGCACTTGCCGGCACGCATTGTCGACGCGACTCGACGATCTTGAAACGACTCGGAGCTGTGCCCAGGGATTGTCTGTTTTGGCGGATTCGGCTGGAGACGCTTCCTTGACGCTTCGATTTGATGTCGCGGCTTCAAGATTTTGGTGGCCGATTTTTTTGCTCTTGGTCACATCTGGGTGCGCTGAGGAGCGTCCGGTGTGCAATATCGCTACGCTTGAGTGGTCGGTCATAGAGCTTTCGGAGGCCGAAATTTTTGAACGCCCCGTTGTGGCCGCCCAGGGTCTAATTCAGGCCTGCTCTCCGGCACTTCCACACCACTATCGTCGACTTCTCACACCCGTTGCTCAGGTCGCAGAGAGGTTTACCGGCAGAAGGGACGCGGATGTCCCTTCTGGAGATGTCTTGGTACACGGAACGAGCGCCGACGCCCACCATGAACTCGAGGTCGCTCAGGACCGATGGTATGGGCTATGTCCGGCGGAAAGTGAAACGTCGGACATCGCCGTGCGGGTGGATCCCGGATTTTTGGAGGAAGCGCGAAGACATGCTTTTCGTCGTTGTTCTCTCATCGATCTCGGAATTTTCAACGAAGACGAATTTGTTGAATCGGACCACAGGCAAACGGTCTCTATCTACATATGGCTGCTGAGCCACGGTATCGAGTCTTCGCTCGCGCGCCCATTGGTACGAGAAGCGCTCGTTCGTGGCCGACGAAAATATCTTGTATTTCCACGAGATGTCACCACACTCCCGCGTGGATCGAGTTCAATGGAAATCCCGGATGTCCCCGCGATCTACATGAGCACCACGTCGTTGGTCGTGGGTGGAACCGCGGTCGCAGACATTCATGCAGGGGTGTTGTCAGCAACGGCCATCGGCAATGGCTGGAACGTCCTCGACAATTGGTTTGATCGGGTAGCGAGCGGCATCTCTGGAGGCCGTGTTCTTTTGGTTCCGGACCAGACCGTAACCGTGGGGGCGATGGTCGACGTCATGCGACGCGCTTCTCGACGCGGTGTCCGGTCGATGAACGTCGTTGTTGTCCGACCCGAGGTTGATTTCCCTGATCTTGGTTTGTCTACGATGCCAATGACCCTGGTCTGGGACGACCGTGGGGGTCCCAATCCGGTATCTGGTTCGGCTGACTCCGGCGAGCGTGAAGTCGGGCCAGCGCTGGTCTCAACGGTTTCAGCCGACACCGTGGTGTATTGGGAAAGCGGCCGAGAGGCAGGACGAACTCGCCGCTCTCACCAATTTTTCGGGATGCCGACCCGAGTCGGAGCGTTGGATTGCTTTGAGGGTCGTGGGCCTAAACTCTGTGTCCGCCCCTTGGGTTCTCACGTCGATGAAAATGTGGAGAATGGGCCGAAGTTGGAGAAACTCGGAGGTGGCCAGGTCAAATAATTCGCTTCTTGAGCGAACGCCAATTGACTTGGTGACGAGGTCGACCACGATGTCTGGCTGCACATTGGCCCGGCTACGAAGTGCTGGATCCGGCCCGGATGCTGGCTCATTCATCGGCCGGCATGTCCATTGATGTCTCCTTGACCTTCGCAAGGACGAGGAGCGTCTCTTGTGGCAACGAGAGGCTATCGGTGGCGTCTTGCCTGGTGCAGCACCATCCTTCGCGTCAATTTCGTCGGGTGGATTGAGGGGGCGTCGTCGGACTCATGGCCTCGATTTACAGGCCGAATATCGGGCGAGTTTTACACGACGCGATCGGGAGCGCGTCTTTAGATTCTGGTCCGAATCAGGACGTTGGTCTCGGAAACGGGAAGGTTGAAGTGTGGCGGAAAAATCACCCGCGTGGGGGGTCGCTACGGATCATCCAATTGTAAAAACGCGGCAGCAGGGGGCGGAAGCGGGCGGCCCAGACTTCTTTGCCGCCAATGAGAACCTCATCGCGTTCGGCTTCAATCGCGCGAACACATCGTCGGGCAAATAAGGCTGGATCCATCGATTCTGTGTTTCGCGACTCTGTTTGCATCTGCTCCGAGCCATCCGCAGTGAGGGCATGCTCTGCGATTTCAGTACGGACGTAGCCCGGACAGACCACCGTGACTCGAACTCCTTGGCCATGAACTTCGGCACGGAGACAGTCGTAGTAGCCCTGCGTCGCATGTTTTGATGCCGCATAAGCCGAACGCATGGGGGTCGCCAATTTTCCCATGAGGCTGCTAATGACCACGATCTGTCCCTTGCCTCGGCGGATCATCCCTGGAAGTACGCCCTTGGTCAGCGCGACACCTCCAAAAAAATTGATGTCCATAATTTTTCGGTCGACTTCGATATCTGTTTCGGCCATCAGCGAGCGCTGGCTGATCCCACCGTTGTTAATCAGAATGTCGACCGGACCGAATTCGGCAGTGGCCTGTGTGCAGATATCAGGGAGTCGATCGAGGCTTCCAAGATCGAATGTCAAGATTCGATGTCGTTCGGGTTCGACACATCGCTGACGAACCGCCTCAAGCACGGACTTGCGACGGGCCGAGAGCAGGAGCGTTGCTCCTCTTCGCGCGAACTCGAGGCTCAACGCCTCGCCGATGCCCGATGATGCTCCGGTGATCCACACTTTTTTGCCGACGAGCTCAGACATTCCAGTACCGATCGTGGACGATTATCTCCTGTGTCACAAGGGGTCCGTCGAGGCCTCGCTTCCCAAGCGGGGGCTCGACGGAACTCCTTGTGATTCGGCGGTCGCTGTTGAGCGATCGCTTACACTCCGGAGATGTCGTACGATATTGGCCTGGTATGGCGTGTGTCAAAATAGGGCACGAGGCGCCGGTCTGCCATGGCCGGTCCCATGGGAGATGTGGCAATCGAGATGACCGGTGCGTCGTGGAACGTACCCTCATTCCAATCCTGGTGTTAGCGCGAACGCCGTTTTGAGCCCGAAGACGGTGGAGCCACCAGGGCATGGATACGCGCCTACTGTGGCACGGGGAGCGTTGATTCGCATTCAGTCAGGGGCCCCGCGAGGCCGCTCCACCCAGGCGCGATCGGGTCGCCACCGACAATGCCGGTGACGTCGGGGCCGGTGATCAACACGCTTGAAAGTGCCAGGCTCGTGGGGTGCGCCTCGAAGAGTTGAGCATCGCGGTCGAGCAAGTAGAGGCGGGCAGTGCCGTCGTCAAATAGAGGGCCGCCCAGGGCATGGATGCCCCAGGTCCCTCCAGAGCCCAGAGAAGTTCCGGTCCCGGTGTTGTAGTTGAGCCCGTAGACCGTGCCGCTGTCGATCGCTAGGCCTTCGCCGTCTGTGACCGCGCCATCAACATCGATTCCCGGACCCATATCGTCGATGTCCGCGACGGATGAGCTCGCTAGATCTGTAATAACTTCATAACTAAGATCTCCCGCGAGATAGTCGCCGGTAAATCGAAGAAGTCGGTTCCCCACCGCGGAGCTAGCGTTGACCCCCGTATCCATCAAATAGACGCGTCCGTCACAGTCGGTGTAAAGCGCCTCGATTTGAAGAGAGTCCGGGACGGTTCCCACGATTGTCGCGGGGATGCTCGATGCGGACGTTGGAGGATCTGGGATGTGAAAAATCTGGGTGCTATCGTCCTCTTCTCGGGACCCGAGCAGTGAACCATCGTCGAGCATTGTGAGGCCGTTCTGGCCGTTGACGAGTTGTGTTGTGAGGGTGCTCTCGACAAGGCTCACTGCGGTGCCGTCGACGGGAGAAATCTGGATGTAGAGCAGTCGATTCCCGACTGAGTACCAGAGGTTCGGGGAGGTGAGTAGAGGACTGGTGCCGTCGCCGTCGCCGTCGCCGTCGCCGTCGCCGTCGCCGTCGCCGTCGCCGTCGCCGTCGCCGTCGCCGTCGCCGTCGCCGTCGCCGTCGCCGTCGCCGTCGCCGTCGCCGTCGCTGT
>Ga0256845_1000523_pt1 | contig 35953 bp, 38 predicted proteins | sample RiftiametaG_FD_189101 | JGI IMG/M metagenome (GOLD analysis project Ga0256845, IMG submission 189101) | Tube worm associated microbial communities from hydrothermal vent at the East Pacific Rise, Pacific Ocean - Riftia | ecosystem: Host-associated > Annelida > Integument > Unclassified ...
GAGCAGGAATTATAATACTATTAATACCCTCTTGTACTGAAAGATGTAACGTATCTCCCAACTGATACGGATTATTTACTTTAATGCGGTACACAAAAGAAGTAGTTGGGTTGGCATAAAAAGTGCCAAAGTTTAAGCTTTTATTTGCAGGAATCCCCCTTAGAATATATCTACTACCCACCTTAAGATCCATAATATTACCTTCGGGGATAGTAAAAGAAAAATTACCATTTGCATCTGTTTCTGCAGCATAAGTTTCTAAGCAAGCATAAAGCGATACGCAATTAACATCTACCCATAATGTAAAATTAGTATTTGCTAAAGGTACACCATTACAACTGGTTAATATTCTACCCGTAAAAGTGATGTTTTCTTTTTCTTTACTGCAAGCAGTTAGCATAACTATTAAAAATAAGCTACTTATTAGTTTTAAATTCCTCATAATAAACTAGGTTTAATTAACAACAAATTTAAACCAAATATAATACTTAAAAAACAACTCTTTAAAACTGACCTTTACCCTTAATTAATCTCTATCGTTAGTGTGTCTATTTTGCTAGGACAATAAGTAGTAGGAAAAGTTAAATCTTTTTCAAAAAGAAAAACCTTATTAGAATTGGCTATTCCATAGTTCATGTTTATTGTACCTGATTTTATATTTTGGTATTGAGAGAACTCTTGCTCGTAATAATTGGTAGCGAGAGAGAATGTTGTATCAGTAAATGGTGCTGCAATAGTGTGTAACGCTTTATACGCATTAGCACCAGATAATAACCCTTGCACATTAAAATGTAACGTATCTCCCAACTGATACGGATTATTTACTTTAATGCGGTACACAAAAGAAGTAGTTGGGTTGGCATAAAAAGTGCCGAGGTTTGATAAATCACTTCTTACAGGAATATCTCTAAGAATACTCCTACTTCCTACTCTTATTTGTATCTGAAGACCTTTTTCTACTTCAAAGGAAAAATTACCATCCCCATCTGTTTTAGCCGAATACGGACCCTGATGAGGAGTCTTTATTAAACTGTATTCTGAATCTTGCCATATTATTAAATTAGTATTGGCTAAAGGTGCACCACCACAATCTATTAAAACTCTGCCTTTAATTACTACATTTATATCTTCTTTACTACAGGCAATAAGTAAAGTTAAAAAAGAAAAGTAGACTATTATTTTAAAATTCTTCATAATAAACTAGGTTTAATTAACAACAAATTTGGCATTGAGCGTTTCTGTTTTACTCGTTAGTTTTACAAAATAAATCCCTTTTTTTAAGGGTAATAAATTAAGGTTAATTTGATGCTCAACTCTCCCATCGGCATTGCTTTGTAAACTATTACGATTTAGTTATCTAACAAATTTAAACCAATTATAATACCTACAAAAACAATAAACCCTTAAAACTGACTTTTACCCTTAATTTATTTCTATCGTTAGTGTGTCTATTTTGCTAGGGCAAACAGGTAATGTAAATGTAAATAGGTCTCTTTTTATAATGTCTTGATTGTTTAACTGCCCTTTGGTTACAATAGCAAGCCCTTTTACGTTAAGAGTTGTAGTATTACCAAAAGTTTGAGTATCTAATTCACCGTAGTTTTGCACTAATAAAAATGTTGTATCAGTTAATGGAGCAGGAATTATAATACTATTAATACCCTCTTGTACTGAAAGATGTAACGTATCTCCCAACTGATACGGATTATTTACTTTAATGCGGTACACAAAAGAAGTAGTTGGGTTGGCATAAAAAGTGCCGAGGTTTGATAAATCACTTCTTACAGGAATATCTCTAAGAATACTCCTACTTCCTACTCTTATTTGTATCTGTGGTCCACCTTCTACTTCAAAGGAAAAATTACCATCCCCATCTGTTTTAGCCGAATACGGACCCTGTTGAGGAGTCTTTATTAAACTGTATTCTGAATCTTGCCATATTATTAAATTAGTATTGGCTAAAGGTGCGCCATTACAAAATTCTAATATTTTACCTGTAAAAGTAATTTTTTCTTTTTCTTTACTGCAAGCACTTAATAAAAATATGAGCAGTAAATTACTTATTAGTTTTAAATTCCTCATAATAAACTAGGTTTAATTAACAACAAATTTGGTATTGAACGTTTCTTTTGTGTTCGTTAGTTTTATAAAATAAATGCCTTTTTTTAAGGGTAATAAAGTTAGGTTGATTTGATGCTCAACTCTCCCATCGGCACTACTTTGTAAACTACTATTATACATCAACTTACCATCTACATTATAAATACTTAATATGGCAGTTGTGTTTTTGCTATTTACTGTTGCCGATATGTAGAGTTGCTCATTTTGTGATGCGGGGTTAGGGTATATTTCTATTGACTTGTTAATTCCTTTTTCTGTTACCATTTTATTTGCTGCAACTCTTTTATTAGATGGTTTAGTACAACAGATATATAAGGGTTTATCTATTTTGTTATAATTATTAGTGTTTAAATAATTAAAACTAAGCCCTGGGCTTGGCGAGGGCGAACTCGTATCATAATAAAAAGTAGCAAATCCATTACCCACCACATTAAAAGGGTTTTCTTTAGAGTAAACGCCTCCATCTAAAGAAGGAATAAGCGGTTGCTGACTCGAATATTCATAGTGAGGGTTACGAAAATTAACTTTAATATCAAACTCGGTACGGTAATCTGCCTTACGGTCGGTAACAAAGTTTTCTAAATACAATTCTTCATCACCAATTTCTAGAGATAAAAAAGTACGTTTGGCTTCGTAGTTTTTATCTTGAGCACAAGTATAGTAAGCATACTCATCCTTGGTGTTAGGTGCGGCACCAGCAGCAGGCAATTGAGTAAGGTTGTATATCAAATCCTGATCGTTTCTGTTTTCTACATGGCCATGGTTTTTCCATTGATCAAATCCTGTTAACTTATTCTCTCCTAAATATACTTGTCCTGCAATAACACTAAAAGGGTTACGGTTTAGTTTGTCGTTAATATTGGCTGCTTTTATGTTGTTGTTAAAAGCTTGTTGTCCGTTATAATCTAAAGCAGATTCTAAGGGAACAAAACAAAACCCTATTCCGTTGGTAGTAATACTAGTAGTGGTACTAAAACCTAAATGCCCATGAAATTTACTCCAATTAGTGTTGTAAACGCTATTATTAAACTGGAATAAATCTACATTACCACCCGCTGTTACGCAGGTTGGTTGGGCATTAATGGCATATTTCTGTACTAATGGTATGGTTGGTTGGTATTGTTTAGTAATTTTAATACTAAAAAATTTAATTTTTATTTTAAAAACATTTACCCCCATCGATGCTGTTGCAATTTCTCCAAACCCATTAGGGTTGGTTCTTAGTCTTGCCCTAGCCGATATAAAATCAAAAGAAGACCATAATATTTTTACTCTACTATCAAATTTAAAATTAATAAGGTCGTCATTAAAATTACGAGGCAAATTAGTTTGAGGGTCTTGTTGCCTAGCACCATCTATTGCACCATCAGACAGGGCAACTGTTTTAGCTAATAGAGGTACGCCTCCGTTAACAAAATGATACCTCAATTGCCTAAAAAAACTAATATGACTAGGGCTAGGAGGGTAATAGCTAACCACAGGAGTAGATGCAATAGGTACATACCATTTTAACAGTTGGCGGGTAGCTTTTCTGTTTAATATACGAGGTACCGATAATTGAGGTATTTGAGTTGAAACTAATGCTAACCCAGGCATAATTTGAGCTATACCTAATAATTTTCTAAAAAGATATTGATAGGCTAAAGGTATATTGGCTCCTTGATGAGGCGAATCTACTGTAATTAATAAACGCGTATTGTGTCTCCTGCTCAGTTTTTTCTTTTTTCTAAATTTTTCCCATTGTTTTTTAAAATTCGGATGTTGAGATAAAAAAAGTAAATTTTCGGGATCATTTTCTTCAATAAAAAATGGGTTAGCATTCAATGATAAATAATTTTTAGACTCCATAAAATTAAGTGTATATCTCGCTATTACCCCACCCATACTTACTCCTATAATTACAAACTCTTGATTGTTGGTAGATTTAGATTTTAAATACTCTATTAAACACATTAAATGATAGGCATTAAAGCGCATATCAATTTTAGACTCTTTCCAATCTACCACATAATATTCATAACCGAAATTGCGTAAGTGGTCTAATTGTTCACTTTCAATAGATTCTTGATACAGTTCTGAAGCGGTACTATTTTGTGAAGGTATTTCATCCATAAAGTCGAAACCTTCTACTAAAATTATTTTTCTATTAGTCCCACCTTTAGCTTTACAAGAATTAAACACACTAACCGACATACCCGGTATGTTTGTTAAAATTTCATCGGGTGTAGCTAACAATTTATTGTTAGCTATCCCTAACCTAGAAACAGAACTTTTAAGTACCAGTCTCCCTTTAGTGCTAATTATTCGGGTAGTAATTATTTTTTCGCCATTATTAGGGTATGTTACTGTAATAAAATTTGCCGTTGTGGTATTAATAGTTACAAAACCATTTCCATCTCCAAAATCTATTTGTAGCTGGTATCCATTTTGATAAAAATGCTGCGTGTTGTTATCTCTAAATAAAAATTGTGGATCTATATTATAAACTACCTGTAAAAAACTTGCCTTATTTAATAATGGTGCTGCCATAAAAACATTGTCTGTTGTGTATGGAGAAGCGATAGGATTAGGATGGTCTAAAAAATAATTATTAATAACATCAAAACTAAAATAATTAGCGCTTGTAGTTGCTTGAGGTTTTACACGGTAAAAATCCCAATCCATAATCCCCATAGTTATTGTATCAATACCATAATTATTTGCTCCTAGCATTACATTATTAAATGGTTGTTGGGCTAATGTATCATGTGCAGCATAATACATTTCTTTATACACTTGATACCATTGCATTTGATGAATGGTGTCGGGATTGTTTTTTTGATACAAAAGACTATCTGCTAATTTTGCAGAACGTTCGTTTAAAAATTCAATATTAGGATTTGGAAAGCTTATTTGACTAAAAATATGCCTTAATTGTTGATTGGCATTATTCAGGGTTTGATATTGTGCTTTAAGTTGCACGTTACAAAATAGAAAAAAAATGAAGATTAATAGGAGTTTGCTGTAGTTTGCTGTAGTTTGCTTTTGCATAAAGATAAGTTATAAAGGAAATAATTTATAACAATAGTACAACAATAATTGAGTAGTTGCAAATAATTAACCTAAACTTAAGGCAGAATCATATTTTTTATTTTTCAAGGTTAAATCTAAAAAAGTGATAATTAAGTGTACTTTTTGTTTTCGGTTGTCAGTTCGAGTATTCCAATTTTTCTATCGGAATATATCTAGAACAAAAAAACTTATTCTCGATACATTTCTCGTTCCTCGAAATACTCGAATTGACAGTTTTTTTTCACCCCATCAATCACATTTAGAGGTCTTAAAATAAATTGACTTTGATTTAATGATGAATAACATATTTTTGTTTCCTTTATATTTCTAATTTTATAAGCTATGAAAAATCAATACGATGTTGCCATAATTGGTGGAGGTTTAGCAGGATTAACACTCTCATTACAATTAAAAAAAGAGAATCAAAATCTTTCAATAATAGTTTTAGAAATGAGGGCTGGTGATGCTCCTGATGCGGCACACAAAGTAGGTGAATCTACTGTAGAATTAGGCACGCATTACATTAGAGAGGTGCTAGATTTAAAGGCGTATTTAGATGAACATCAATTGCCAAAACACGGTTTACGTTTCTTTTTTACCCCACAACATAAAGATGACATTACCAAACGTGTTGAGCTCGGGCCAAGAGAAAGGTTACCAATCCCATCACATCAAATTGATAGGGGGACTTTTGAAAATGAATTAATAAAACGTGCTAAAGCATTAGATGTTGATGTATTTTTAGGAGCAAAAGTTATTGCAACAGAATTAGATGAAAAACAAAATAAAGTTACTTATACCATTGCTGGAGAAGAAAAAACAATTACCTCATCATGGGTAGTAGATGCTTCAGGTAGATCAAGCTTTTTAAAACGTAAATTAGGTTTAAAGAAAGAGTTAGATCATGCTGTGAGTTCTGCGTGGTTTAGAGTAAAAGGAGAGATAGATATTGATAAATGGTCTGATAATGCAGAATGGAATAGCTTTTTAAAACCTGGCTTAAGAAGATTAGGAACTGTTCATTTTATGGATAAAGGTTATTGGGTGTGGTTAATTCCATTAGCTACAGGAAATACGAGTGTTGGAATTGTTGCCGACCCTAAATTCCACCCATTTAACACCTATAATAAGTTAGATAAAGCAATGGATTGGTTGGCAGAAAACGAACCGCTTTGCTATAAATTTTTAAAAGAAAAGAAGGCTGATGTACTAGATTTTAAAGTACTAAAACATTTCGCACATCATACCGAAAAGCTATACTCTACCGAAAGGTGGGCATTAACTGGAGAGTCAGGTTTATTTTTAGACCCATTTTACTCTCCCGGAACAGATTTTATAGCCATTAACAATACTTTTATTACCGATTTAATTGTACGAGAAAATAAGGGCGAAGACATTCATTTAAGAACGAATGTATTTGAACAAACACATTTTTCTTTATTTAATAATTGGGTGCCTATTTATCAAAATAAATATTCCTTATGGGGATCAACTCAAACAATGGTAATGAAAATATTTTGGGATTGGGCAACTTATTGGTCTGTACCAACATTATTGTTTACCAATGAAGGCTTAACAGATATTAATGTTTTACGTGCATTGTTTTCTAAAGAAACTAAAGCAGGGCAAAAATTTGGGAAACTAAATGCTCAAATGCAAGACCTTTTTGTAGAATGGTCGGAATACGATACCGAAACATTTACTAATCGCTATATTGATCCTTTTGATTTAGAATTTTTAAGAACTTTTCATAAAGGCTTAGATATCCAACACCCTACAAAAGAACTGATTAAAAAAGTAGAGGATAATGTTGTTCTGTTAGAACAAATTGCTACTACTATTTTTAGATTAATGAGTAAAAAAGTAAACAATACACCTTTAAACATTGAAGTTGACCCTTATCAAATGTCTCTAAAAAATGCGAGTTCAACAATCGTTGAAAATGATAAAATTGAGGCTTCGATAGTAAAAGATGTAGAAAAAATGTGGTTTTATTAAGTTAGTGAATTTTTTAATTCAATTGTTTCTTTTACTCATTAACTCTAAATAATCTTCTATTGACGAAAATCCAAAATACAACCTATAAGCGTTCAAAAGCTTATAGGAATGGATTTTTTTTGGCCTAAATTTATTTGTTTTTGGATCTCGTTCAACTTGACTCCCAAAAAGTTGAGCTTTATTAGAATTAACCTTAATCCGGTCATATAGCATTGCGAAATTTGGAGGATAAATATTCCCTATCAATAACTCTTCATACATTAATTTAATACATTTCTCTTGAAACTTCAGATTTCGATCGGAATGTTGAACAATTAAGAAAGAAGCATTTTCTCCACTTTTACCAACTTCTTTATAACCAAGCCATCCATAAATACTTATTAAACTATCAAGTTTAACTCTATTTAGAGAGTCAATAGTGGTTAAGGTAATATTTGGATCAGCCTGACCGTGTCTATACTCTTGATCTAGATTTCGCATTTTCATTAATATTTTTAAAACTAGAGGGTAAAGACAAGTTGAATCGCTATTTTCGAAAACATAAGTATTTTGCCAAAATTGTTTTTGCACTTCTTTTTCTGTTGCAATGATGTCAATATACGGTATTTGACTTATTTGTGAGGTTGATATATAATATCCGCCTTTATTAACGTATTCTTTGAAATAAGCTTGTGCAGCAATGGTGTCTTTTAAAAGGTAACATAGACTTTTCTTTATCGACCAAGTAGCGCTAAAATCATTTTTAGGAGCACATTGTTTGTAAAACTCAATTGCTTGAGCATATTCTTTTTGATCAAAAAGCGAATCAGATTTCCAATAGCTAATTAATTCATTTTCATTAATTGATTTTGATAACGATTGAGAATAAACATTAGAAATAGAAAAAATAGTGAATGCTATTAATAAAAATTTGATCATTTTACTTTTGAACTAATCAACAACTCTTAACAAGTGGAACGCATGTTGCCTCCCATAATAGTTGTTGTAAATTAAAATTGTTTTCACTTTTTTATTAGCCGATTTGTATATAGCTTGTGATGGAATGGTTTTTCCTGATAGTATTTGACATGAAAGCCATGTTGCAAAACCTGTTGCGGTAGGGTAATCTCCTACTAAATTTTTAAACGTGTAGATGGTCGCATCCTCAAAAGAGCTTGCTAAATTGTGGTAAATATTATCAAACCGATTATCACCATTTAACCCTAACATTAATCCGTCAATATCAGAAAAACTTAAGTTATTTTTTATTAAAAACTCTAAAGCTCTTTCGGTAATGTTATTTTTTTGAGGAAAAGAAAATTGATGTATATCAACTAACTCTGCAATTGCATTTTTTTTATTTTTAGAAACAACAAACATTGCAGCACCTTCCCCTTTAACACTTCCTGTACTATCAATATTTAACAAGTTAGTAGAGGTAGTTTCTTCTTCATTTTTAAAGTAACCCGCCATGTTCTCAATGTTAAAATTGTAGCCTGAATCTTCGTCTACACTTCCTACTAACAATTGAGTAGCTTCATTTTCTTCAAACAATAAAAATGCATCTAAAAGAGCTCCTTCAAATGCTAATCCATCATTGTTGTGCGTACAATTGTAGCCTACATTTTTACTCATTAATGCCAAATGACCTGCAATAGAATTCGGAGTACTTTGCACAAAATGGGTAGGAGTTAATGTACCCTCGTTGTATTGTATAATCTGATTTAAAAAAGTTACACAATTATCAATTCCCCCAGTTGCAGTACCAACAATAATACCATCTAAATTTTCATGTTCTTTTATTAGGGGCATTCCTGCTCCAACTCCAAACCGTACCGATTTCCCCATCCGTCTTAATAAACCTCTTGGAATTGTTTCGGAATAAGAAGGCTCTATCGCATCATATTTAATTCCTTTGTGCTCAATTACATTTCCATCTAAAAATGAATTGTCAAATGTTGACTGAGGAGAAATGCAAGTGTGGGCTAGGATATACATTTATATGTTGCTAATAATTAATGAAGTACAGTTTCCTGCGAAACCAAAAGAATTGCTCATTACATATTTTAACGAAACGTTGTTTTGATAGTTGCTTATTGGTTTTTGGTCAAAAGGAATAATACAATCTTTAAAATTTAAACTCGGATAAAGTTCTTGATTTTGAAGACTTAAAATGCTATAAATTGCTTCAATAGCACCCGAAGCCGCTAGCGTATGTCCTGTATAAGATTTTGTAGAATTAAAAGGAGGAAAACGGTTAAATGTTTTTTGAATACCTGTTAATTCTGTATAGTCGTTGTTGCCTGTAGCAGTACCATGAGCATTAATGTAATCTATTTTATCAGGACTAATATTGGCTACTTTCAATGCTTTTTCCATCGCAATAACAACACCTATAGCCTCATCAGATAAAGAAGAAGGGTGATAAGCATCATTACTATTTCCATAGCCTAAAATTTCGCCATATATTTTTTTATCACCAATAAGCTCTTCACTTTCTAATATTAAATACGCTGCACCTTCGCCTAAATTTAAACCGCTTCTATTTTCATCAAAAGGCTGACAAGGTTTTTCAGACATAATACCCAAAGAATTAAACCCATTAACGGTAAATTTCCCTAAACTATCTGTACCTCCAACAATAGCTCTATTTATTTTTCCTGCTTTAATTAATCTAGCACCATTCATAATGGCATTTGCCGAAGAGGAACAGGCTGTATTAATTACATCAACAATACCTGAAAGCTGATAATGTTTAGCAAATTTTTGTGCGTGAGTATGTCCTGGATATGATTCTAATAAATCGGATGATTTAGAAATCAAATTGGCATCATTGTACAATTCTTGAGTCATTTGCATGCCTCCAATTGTACTCGCAGAAATAAAAGCAGTATTCGTAGACGAAATTTCTTGAGCAGATAAATGAGCTTTTTTAATCGCTTCTTCAAACGCTAAAAAAGCAATCAAATCATTTCTAGTAAACCCTTTATCAAAAATATTAAGTTGTGCTCTTAGTTCATCAGTAGAGATTTTTGCTTCACCAAAAACATGCGTTTCCACAAAATTTGATTTTAAAAAATGAGCTTTACCTATACCGGATTCTCCTTTTTTTAACTGCGTCAAATTTTGCTCTACATTGTTGCCAATAGCAGAAACAACACCTATTCCGGTTACAAAAACTCTACTCATTTATAATTTTGTAGAATGTTCTAAAATGTAAGCTGCCATATGATTTACATCAATAAGCACTTTTCTTCCCTCTACAGGATTTTTAATTTTAATACCATATTCTCTTTCTAACAGAACGATAAGCTCAATAGAATCAATAGAATCTAAAGCTAAATCATCACCAAAAAAAGGTGTGTCATCTTTAATTTCTTCTGGGGTAATGTCTAAAAGGTTTAAATATTGAATTATTTCCTTTTTAAGTTTTTCTTTTAATTGATCAATTTCCATATTAAATTAATTTTTCAAGTTTTAATTTTAAAAATGTTACTAGTTGGCAAATCAGTATAAATATAAATAAATAGCTCAATACTGGCAATAGTTCAAGCCAACTTCCGTCTTTCAAAAATAAGATATAAAAGCTTTCTAACGACCAATGCATTGGCGAAAAATTACTGATTACTTGCATGTAGTGCGGCATTACAAATGTTGGCACCCAAATACCACCCAATGCGGCAAAAATAATAATAGATATTGCCCCTATCCCATTAGACTGCTCTTGTGTTTTTGCTAACGCTCCAATCATTAAAGCATAACTTACCGCTGCTAAACTGGACACAAAAATGGTAATGATAACTGCCAATATAGATGATGGCAATATTAGTTGTGGAAGATTAATTAATGGAAAAATAAAAATTCCTATCGCAAAAATTAGTGCAAATTGTAAAAAAGCAACGCCCATATAAATCAGCATTTTTGAAGATAAAATGAGCATATAATTGGTAGGCATTGTTTTAAGTCTAAGAAAGCTACCATTAATTCGTTCTTTAACAATATTACTTCCTAAAGAAACTACCATAAAAAACATAGCAAAAATTGTCCAAGCAGGAACATTATGTTGTGTAGAGTTGGGCTGAGCCATTTTTGCAGAATTGGTTGCTGCCATGCTATTAATTACTGTTCTGTTGGCTAACATTTGTTTTTTTAATCCCTCGGGAGAGCCTTCAATTCCTACTTCATTATAAATTGAAGCAATCATCAATTCATTTTCAATTAGATTTAAAAAAGAAGCAATTACATTGGTAATAGAATAACTGTAGTTTTCTTGTAAAATAGGATCGTGATAAAAATCTAAATTTACTATCTGAACATTTAATGGTGTTGGTTTTTCGTCTCTTAATCCTAATTCAAAAGTCATTGATTGACTAATATTTGCTGCTTTTTCGTCAAATTGTTTAGAAAAAGATCGAGGGATAAACAAAGCAGTCAACTTGTTGTTATCTAAAAGTTCTTGCTTAAGGTTTTCTGTTGTTTTAATATCAACTTGTTCCAAGTCAAACAATCCTGAATTAGATAATAATTTAATTAATTTTTTTCCATGTTCGCCTTCATCTTGGTTGGCAATAATAATGGAAACTTTATTTTCGTTTACCATTTTATAAGCACTATCTTGAATGATAGTAATAATAAAAACCAATAAAACAGGCATTAAAAACATCATTAACAACCCAACCTTATCGCTCCATAACAATAAGGCTTCTTTTTTTAGTGAGGCGATTAGTTTATTCATCTTTCTTATTTTTAGATAGATTAATAAACAGTTCTTGTAAGTTGTTTGCGTTATTCGAACTAATTAATTCTTTTGTTTTTCCTTCTGCAATAATATTGCCGCTGTTTAACATTAAAATGCTGGTACAAAAATCTTCTGCTTCAGCTAAGTGATGAGAAGAGTAAATAATGGTTGTTCCTGCGGCATTTATTTCATTCAGAAAATCGATAATAGCAACTTTACTTTGTACATCAACTCCAACGGTAGGTTCATCTAAAAATAAAATTTCTGGTTGATGAATTAAACCAATAGCTAAGTTTACTTTTCGTTTCATTCCTCCCGAAAAAGTGCGAACCTTTTTGTTGGCCACATCAAGTATTCCTAAAATGGATAATAAATGTTGTGTTCTTTTTTTAATTTCTTTAGAAGAGATATTATATAACGCTCCAAAATAAGCAAGGTTTTGCTCGGGTGTTAATTCATGATAAAAGGCATACTCTTGAGGTACAAAACCAATTATTTTTTTTAAATCGGTTCCTGTAATGTTACTTCCTTGTTTGCTTTTGTAAATAACATCACCTAATGTAGGTTCTAATAATCCACATAAAATAGAAATTAAAGTTGTTTTTCCTGCTCCGTTAGGACCCAATATCCCTAGCTTATCTCCTGATTTTATCTGGAAAGAAACCTTTTTAAGACTATCTTTTGTAGCTTTTTTATAGCGTTTGTTGATGTCCGTTAACTCAATATATGATAAGTTAACACTCAATATTTAAGCTTTAATTTTCCCAGTTTCGTAAAAGCTTCTTTTTCTAAAGCAGCAATTTCTCTCATCATATTTGCTGATTCAACAAAATCTTTTTGCTCGGTAATTCTACCTTTGTAAATCCCCGCCATTTGCATCGCTGAATTTCTCCATAAATCGCCTGCTTTAGTAATTTGATCGGCAATAGGTATCAATCTTTCATCTTGTAAATATTCTGAAGCTTCCTCTAAAAAAGCAGCATATAAAAATCTAAAACCACCACCACCGGTACCAATTTCTTCTTGCATTCTTACAATTTGCCCTAAAAACAATCCAGCTCTTTTAGGTCCTAATTTATCTCTTAATTTGATAATTTTATTAGCAGTATATCCCATCCCTCTAGTTCCTATTACCGGACCGGGTATATGGAGCATATCATTTACAGATCGTTTAATTCCTTTTATTATTCCTTTTTGAATAGTGGCTTTATCAACCGATAATTGATCTCCTTTCGGGTAATACAAATGACCTTTAGGAGCAAGTACACCTTGGGCAAATCGAACTTTATTCAATTCATCTACAGTTAAAGTAGTTACCTCTTCCATAACAGGATCACTGATATTGTAAGTATCACCATCTTTAGCGTAAACAATAATATTGTGGGCATTAAAATGGAACCGATATTCTTTAGGGAAATAACTTAAATGAAAAACACCTACTTGACTGCCAACAGGTGTTCCTTCTGCTAATTTTTGATCTAAAAAAGCTTGTGCTTTTTCTACGTTAGTAAATTTTTTACGAACTAAATCAATTTCTAAAGCTTTACAGGTTCTATTAAAAATAGCACCTGGCAATGTTCTAAAAGAAATTGCAGGTCCACCATTAACTTTTAAAAATGGGATATGAATGTATAAAATTCCCGAACCTAAACCAAAAGCTAAGGGTTCAGTTAAAAAATCTAATCCTTTATGTTTTAATAAACCTGTAACAACTCCGTTTTCACAGTGAGCAGTTTGTGTATGTTGATAATCCTTAATCATTACCCTTTAAAATTTTTAAGCTCATCAATAGTAATGTTAAAGGCATCAGCATATTTTGCTAATTTTCTATCATTTAATTTAGAAAACCCTTTAGGTGTCATGTGTTTTTTTATGAAAAACGGCCAAATTCCAGTATAACCAGAAAGCACTTTAAAATCCATTAATTGTAAAATATAGTAATAATGAATAGGGCTCTTTTCGCCATTTTTAACAGCCTTTTTTGCTTCTTCAATCTGATCGTTAATGTCATCCCAAGCATTATCTAATGCTTCAGTTTTAACATCCCAACCTGTACTCAATTCTGTTTCGTATTTTCCGTCTTTATTTTTAACATAACACACTTCACGAGTCATACTAGTTAAAGCACTTTTATCTTGTGGTGTGTCAGCTTTTTTCATCTTAACAAACTGTTAAATAACAATAAACGTAAGAAAATCTTGAGCTTTCAGGAACAACTAAAAATAATTTTTCACCTTTTTTTAATTTTCCGCTTTTTAATAATTCATCCACCATTAAATAAATGGAACCAGCACCTACATTTCCTTTAGTAGCTAAGTTAGTAAACCATTTTTCTTTAGGCATAGACATATCTAATTCTTCCCATAACTTAGCAATTTTACTCTCAAAAAAGAAGCTAGACATGTGTACTAAAAAATGATCTATATCAGTATGTTTAATACTGTACTTATCAAATAAATAAGGGATTTTTTCAAAACTTAATTCTACTATTTTTTTACTTAGTAGTTTGGTATCTTGTTTTATGCTAAAAATGGATTTATTTTTCACCTCTTCAGGGTTATATTCCATATAACTTTTAATGGTACCGTCTTCTAATTTATCACAACCCATATACATACAGGTTTCTTCATTATTGGCATATGATACAGCTTCCATCCAATCAATACGCAATGATAATTCGTTCTCATTAGGTTTAGACTCTAATAAAAAAGCACCCGCACCATCAGATAACATCCATCTTAAAAAATCTTTATCAAATGCTAAATATGGATTTTCTTCCAATTTATTTAATTCTTGTACCTCAGCTTCAAATTGTTCAGCTTGCATCACTCTAGATAGTCTTTCAGACCCCGTACATACTGCTTTATTCTTTTCACCAAGTTTTAACGACATAAATGCATATTTTAAGGCATGCATTCCTGAACAACAGTTACCAGATGGAGATGTTACTTCTATAGATTCCATTTCTGGTAATGCACCATGCACCATAACGCCATGAGATGGCATTAATTGGTCTGGAGATGAAGTTCCACAACTTAATAAATCAATTTCTTTAATTTCGTTAGGATTGTTTTTAAACAATGCTTTTACTGCTTCAGCAGCCAACTCGTAGTTAGTATGTGTTGCATTACCCTCTTTATCAATTGCATAATAACGGTTTGCAATTTTATTGCTTCTTAAAACAAGGGCTTTAGATTTAGATTTTTTATTATTGATGTATCCTAAAAAATCTTCTATTTCATCATTACTAACAACCTCGTTAGGTAAATAGGATGATGTTTTGGTTATGTAAACTTCTTGCATTTTGTTTAGCGTAATTTGAGAGCACAAAAGTACGCTTTTTTCTTCTGAATTGAGCGTGTGCTTAAAGGTCTAAAGATAACAGTATAGATTGTTAAAACAATAGGCGAAACCACAAAAAGAGCAAAATATAAGTAAGTACGATAAATTTTAAGCCATAAAGCTCTTTTTCCGGGAGTAGTACCTTTCTTTTTTATCGTTTTTGCCCAAATGTTAAATAGTTTTTTTGCTCGAGATTCGATAAAAAGGATATTGGTGTTAATCTTAATTTTATTAAGACTTAAGATGTTTTCTTGTAGCCCTTCAAAATTATTGTCTTTAAATTTTTCTAAGACTTTTTCTCCAAACAAATAACTTTCGTCAATCTCTTGTTGAGCAACACCAGGAAAAGGGAATACTCCCCATTTCCTATCTTTTTTTCCAGTTGACAGCCAATAAACAATAGTAATAACGCTTATTAAATTATGTGTTTTATCTACCAGTGGTATATTTGCTACAAGATTAGCACCAGCATCTGCCAACATTATTTTTACACTCTCTTGTGCATTTAGCCACATATTACGCGCTCCAATCAGCGTGATAACAGGCGTGCCTTTTAGTTTATTTCTAAAAGCCTCATTCTTTAATATTGCTGTAGCAGGCATTGATGGCGAAAGATACCAAGGTTGGTAAGCAAAAATTATTAAATCATAATCGTCATACTTAAAAACAGGGTTTTCAATAGCAATTGGTTCTTCTAGTACGGTTTCGGGCATTACATCATAAAATGATGTGGTATCCCAAGGAAAAGGAAAAGGCTTTATAGGTTTCACCTCAACTTTATCAATATCAAAATCTTTAAATGGAATTAAAAAATTATCAACGATTTGATGAAGCTGACCTGATTGAGAGAAACTAACTACAAGTATTTTTTTCATTTTAATAATTTAGAATCTAACCCTTTAGATTGTTGAGCGTATTTACGAATGATTTTTTTTAAAGTACTATTTTGTTTCGCAAAACCATTGCTAATTAACAATGCATCATCAGTAATATTTTTGTTATACTTTAATATCTTCGGACAATGTTCTTGAATACTTAATCTTAAAAAGCGGTACTCCACATTTTTTGGATGGTTAGTAATTTCTAACTCTAGCTTTTTAACTCCAGCTTTAAATGTTTTTATTTTTTGAGATGCTCCCTTTTCAAAATTTGCTTTTTTTGCAGTTAAAGCTCCCCAATAAGCATTATTTGTAGCTGTTGTTTTTTCTTTTTCTAATTGTGAAATATAACTTTTTAGCTGAGTAAGGTCTCCACCCGAAAGTGTTTTGTAAAAAACATTCCTATCAACAGTAAATCCTAAAAAGATAAACGCTGCAAAAAAAATGTAAATGTATTTAAATGAAAATCCCATCTTCTTTTGATTGGGTTAGCACTATTATCAACAAGCTAATTTTTAAGCTTGATGTTTAGTAATATATTCTGCCATTGAGTTTACTGAATTAAAAACAGATTGTCCTTCTTCAGGGTTAGCAATTTTAATGTTATAATCATTTTCTAACAAAACAATTAATTCTAATGCATCAATAGAATCTAATCCTAAATCATCACCAAAAAGAACAGTATCATCTTTAATGTCAGCAACATTAATATCTTCTAAATTTAATTGCTCTATGATTTGTACTTTTAATTTTGCTTTTAACTCTTCCATCTTAATCGAATTTTACGGTACTAAATAGTTCTTTTAATTTCTCTGAACTTAATTGCAAATCTAATTGTTTTAAATCTTTTTTTGCGATGAAAAAGAAAAAACTTTCTATCTTCTCTTCACTAATATTCACCCATCCACAAAGTACCGCTTCACTATTTTTATTCAACAATATACTACTATAATTTGCAAAATAAGCAGCATCAAATTGAGGTTGTATGGTAAACATATTCTCTCCATACCATTTATTTTTAATAGAGATTTCTCCCATTAAAATATTCGGTAAGGTGTAAACAAATAAACCTGGGCTTGGAAACCCTTTTTCTTTATAAGAATCTAAAAACTTTAAATCCGTTACAGCGCTAGATGTTTTGTTTGCAAATAATAGTGCGATATCATTTTCGCCATAATTTGCAATTTCGGGCATCTCTTTAATTAAAAGTTCACTACCAATAAATGCTAATTTAGATAGCATATCCATTTTATGAAATTTGGAATATTTAATACCTAAAGACAAGTAGAGTTCTTTTAAAAAGTCGTCTTCTGTAGCTTTTAAAACTTCAACTCCATTAACAAAGCAGGTACTAGTTGTAATATGGCAAAAAGATGAAATGTAGCTCATATTGTTGTATTATCTATTTTTCGAATTATTGCAGAAGCATTACAGCCTCCAAAACCCGAAGCTGTTTTTAATATGGTAGTTAATTCTTGCTCTTTATTATCTGATAGCACATTGATCTTAACGGTTGTTCCTTGCTCTTTATATCCTAAACTTTTAATAAGCGTATTATTTCTTAATGATTGCAAACAAATTGCAATTTCAATAAGTCCTGCCGCACCTAAAGTATGACCGTAATAACCTTTTAAACTATTTAAAGGTGTTTCGCCTAACTCTAATCTATTAAATGCAATAGCTTCCATTTCATCATTAAAATTAGTTCCTGTTCCATGCGCAGAAATAAAATCAATTTCACTTGGCTTTATGTCTCCTAATTTTAAACTATTTTTAACTGACCGATATAAACCTTCACCTGTTCTCGAAGGTCCAGAAATATGGTTGGCATCCCCTGAAGATGTACCTTCTATAAATTCAAAAAAATCAGCAACATAAATTGATGAATCAGCTGTCATCACAACACCTGCAGCACCTTCACCTAAAGAAATTCCTTTTCTATCCTTATCAAAAGGAAGAGCAGGCTCATCGCTAATTGCATACAAAGATTGAAAACCAAACAAAACAAATTCACTTAATACATCTGCACCAATTACAAAGGCATATTTATAAAGGCCTGATTGCAATAAATTATTAGCTGTATTAGTTGCTAAAACACCTGAAATACAAGCATTTGAAATAACAATAGGTTGGTTTTTAAGATCAAACTCGTTAATAAGTAGCGTAATACTCTTTTCTATTGGAGTTGCCAGGTTTTCCTCAATATCAGCTTTAGTAGTACTGATAATTACAATTGTTTTTTCATCATTAATCAATTCTCCATTTACATTAGAGATTAGATTTTTTAAACAACTGCTAAGTATATCGTAAAACGTTTGTTTTGTTTTGAATTTTGATAAATGAATACTCTCTTTATCAAAACCAGCATTTTCAACTAACGTTATTCCTGAAACACCAGCTTTTAAATTGCTAAAATTCTCTTTAGCAGTATTTCCTAGAGGAGAAATAATATTTTCTGCACCAATTAATGTTTTCATTTTTTGATGCCTTTTTTATCTTCCCATTCTAAATAAAAATCAGGAATATTTAAATCTAACTCGCGTGTTTTTGCTAATAAAAAAACCTGCATAGTTTTTCCCACAGCACTTACTAGCCCCGTAGAAAGGTTAATTATTTCGTACTCAAAATTAATTTTTGCAGCACGACTGGGAATTAATGTGGTAATAATTTTTGCTCTATGCCCATAATCAATTGGAGATTTATGGTTGATTTCGGATTTAACAATAGGGGTAAAATAACCATTGCTATACATATCTAAATATGCTAACCCATGTTCTTTACCAAAAGCCTCTCTACCATCTTCAAAAAATTTAAGATAGTTTCCGTGCCAAACCACTCCCATAGCATCAGTTTCGCTAAAACGAATATCAAATTCTATTTCTGTTTGTAAGTTCATTATTGTACTACAATTTTCATTTCACATTCCACTAATAATTTTCCATCACAAAAATTCTCACCTTTCACCAAATAGATATTTTCAAATTGATACAAGTGAGTAATGGTGGTATTTATTTCTTGATTTAATTGTGGCAAATGGTGTACTTTTAATTTAGAAATTCCACCAATAAAACCAATTTTTGGTTTCCCTCCACTAGCCTTATCTAAAAAACCAAAACCTGCAGCAACTGTTTGCGCTATATTCTCGATTAACGAAGGTTCTTGTAATGTTCCTTCAGTTAGAAACAAATTATCAGCATCTATACTAAAAGTAGATTTAAACTCTTTTTCATCTGCCGATATCAAGTTATGAACCATCACAAAAGGTTCTTTTTGAGGAATGATAGAAGTAATATTTTCTTTATTAAGAAGCATCTATTTATAAAAATTAAAATAATTGTACCACTGTTCGGGATGCAAGGTAACTTTTTTCTCGAGTTCTTTCACAAACAAACGAGCAATTTCTTCTGCGGGTAATTTCTCAGTAATTGGTGTGGTAGAACTTAGTTTATAATGATATTTTTTTTCTTTCACATTAAAAACAAACGTTACCGGTGCTTTAAATTTAGAAGCAATTATAAAAGGTCCTAATGGAAATTTAGCTTTTTTTCCTAAAAAATCAATCTCAAGATATTTTGCTCCTTCCAAATACCTATCTGCATGGATGGCAATAAACTCATTATTAGATAAAGCTTGATGTACTTTTATAACGTGGCTTAAATCATTTTTAATAGGAATAACGTTGAATTTAGATCCTCCTGTTGAAGATTCCATGTACTTTTTTATCTTTTTGGCTTCGCCATCATACATCAAAACATTAATTCGGGGAGTTATTCGTGCTTCTAGTAAGTTTCCTGCAGTTTCCCAATTACCAACATGTCCACTTAATAAAATACCACCTTTACCTGCATTTTTCATATCAATCAGGTTCTGTTCATTTTTAAAGGTATAAGAAAATCGCTTTCCTTTGCCTATTAAAAAAGCAATCCGATCAATTAACGTTTGTCCGAAATAAAAAAAGTTTTTACGTGTAAGTGCTTTAATCTTATTTTGAGGGATTTTTAATGCTTCAGCATAAAAACTCTCAATTGCTTGCCTATTTTTTTTGGCAAATAAATAATAATAAAATGTAACAAATCTTAGAATAAGATATGCCGTTGATACTCCAAATATTTTAATGGAATAAATAAATATTTTATAACCGATAACGGTTCCTTTGCTCTTCCCGTCCCAATCACTCATTTACTATTTTGCTGCTAATTTCTTTTCAACAAGATCGTAAAATTGATTAAATGATTCTACTCCAACAAAATCTTCACCTGTAACTTTAAAACCAAAATTCTCTTCAATGATAACAACTAAATCAACATAGTCTAAACTATCTAAATCTAATGTTTCTTTTAAGTTAGCTTCTGGTGTGATTAAATCTCTTTCTACCTCAAATTCTTCAGATAAAAACCCTTTAATTGTCTCTATAACTTCTTCTCTTCCCATCTATTCTTTAAACTTTTTAATAATTAAGCTAGAGTTTGTACCTCCAAACCCAAAAGAGTTAGATAAAAAGGTATCTATTTTTTGCTCCTTTGAATCTGCAATGATATTAATTTTTGATGAATTTTCATCAGGATTTTCAAAATTTATATTTGGAGCGATAAAATCATTCTGCATCATTAGCAATGAATACACTACTTCACTAGCTCCAGCCATCCAACATTCATGACCAGTCATTGACTTTGTAGAGCTTACTGCTGTTTTTGACCCTAAAATATCGTGTATTGCTTGTGCTTCAATATTATCTCCAACAGGTGTAGAAGTAGCATGAGCATTAATATAATCTATATCGCTAGCTTTAATATTTGCTTGTTTTAACGACATATTTAATGAACGATACTGTCCATCAAGGTTTGGATTGGATAAATGATCTCCATTTGATGAAAATCCATATCCAATAATTTCAGCTAAAATTGGCGCACCTCTTCTTTTTGCAGATTCGTAAGATTCTAACACTAAAGTTGCAGCACCACCACCAGGAACTAACCCATCTCTATCTCTATCAAATGGACGAGAAGCTTTTGTTGGCTCATGTTCTCTTGGAGAGAAAACTCCTAAACCATCAAAACTACCCATTGCTGTATAATTTATTTCTTGTGCACCGCCACAAATAACTCTTTCTTGCAAGCCTTGTTTAATCAATAAATGTCCCATTCCAATAGAATGAGAACCTGAAGCACAAGCTGCACTTAATGTAAAGTTTATTCCTTTTAATTTAAAAATAGTAGAGATATTCATATTTACAGTACAATTCATGTTCTGAAATATTGCTCCGCTACCGATTAAAGTGGTGTCTTTTTTTTCTCTTAATTTATCAACTGCTTCCATTACAGAGCCAGCAGTACTGTCGTTTCCAAAAATAATACCTGTTTCGGTTTTACTTAATTGATCAATATCTAAACCTGCATTTGCAACAGCTTCTTTGGTAGACATGTACGCATACATGGCAGGCTGGTGCATTCCTAATCGTTGTCTTCTATTTAAAAAAGGTTTTAAATCGGGCGTTTTAACCATACCAGTTAATGCAGATCTAAACCCTTGGTCTTTTCTAATTTGATCAAAAATAATTCCACTTTTACCTGCTCTTAACGATTCGGCAACATCACTTATATTTTCACCTAAACTAGAATAAATACCAATACCTGTTATGACAACTCTATGCTCCATTATGAATAAATTCCTCCGTTAATGTTAATTACTTCTCCTGTAATATACGCAGCTTTATCTGAAGCTAAAAAGCTTACTAAATGAGCTACCTCTTCCGCTTTTCCAAAACGATTCATAGGAACCATTCTTTTTAAATCGGCCTCATCTAAATCATCCGTCATATCGCTTTGGATAAAACCAGGAGCAACAGCATTTACCGTTATTTTTCGTTTGGCAACTTCTTGAGCTAATGCCTTAGTTGCACCAATCATAGCTCCTTTTGCAGCAGAATAATTAGTTTGTCCGGCCACTCCTTTTAATCCAGATAAAGAAGCAATATTGACAATACGCCCAGTTCTTTTTCTTAACATTAATTGGATGACCTTTTGAGTAACGTTAAACATTCCTTTTGAAGAAATATTATTTACATCATCCCAATCTTTTTCGGGCATCCACATAAATAATCCGTCACGAGTAATTCCTGCGTTATTAACTAATACACTAATAAACTTATCTTCATTTTCAGAAATCCATTTATCTAAAGCTGTATCCGTATCTACTTTATTAGAAACATCAAATCTGATAATCTCTCCATCACCACCAAGTTCTTTAATTTGATTGAGGGTATCTTGAGCTCCATCTCTGCTTGACGCATAATTTATCAAAATATATAAGCCTAAATCTTTAGCCAACTGAATGGCAATAGATTTCCCTAATCCTCTTGAAGCTCCTGTTACAAGTGCACAATTCATAATGAGTTTTCTTTTAAGTAATCAGTAACATCTTTAATAGCTGTAGCTTGAGATAAATCATCTGTAACAAAGTCTGCATGCTTTCTAATGTTTGCAAATGCTGTTTTTGTTTTTGAAGATAATCTTTCTTTTTCAGAATCGGATAACAAATCAATTGCTTGACAAATTGCCATAATATGTACCGAAGTTACTTGATAAGCATTATCTATCACCTTTTTAGCCATTGATGCACTATTAGTTCCCATACTAACAATATCTTGATTATCATTATTGTTTGGGATACTATGCACATAAACCGAGTTGCTTAATGCTTGGTTTTCTGCAGTAGTAGATGTTGCTGTATATTGTATTCCTTGAAAGCCAAAGTTTAAACCCAATTTTCCTGCATTTAAAAATGGAGGGAATTTATCGTTTAATCTATGGTTTAATAAGAAGTTTAATTGACGCTCCATTAACATAGATAGTTTAGTGATAGCGATCTTCAACTTATCCATTTCTAATGAGATATAGTCTCCATGGAAATTACCCCCATGAAATACATTTTCTACCTCTAAATCAATAATAGGATTATCGTTTGTAGAATTCAATTCGTTTTCAACAACTTTTTGAGCGTATTTTATGGTATCATAAATTGGCCCTAAAATTTGAGGAACACATCTAATCGAATAATATTCTTGTATTTTCTTTTTAAATTCTTTTCGTTGAATTTCTGCATTATCTTTAAATAACTCTTCTCTTTTTCTAATCAGGTTACTATCTTCAAGATAATTTCGCATTGATTTTGCGATATGTCTTTGCCCTTCGTGTAATTTCACTTTGTTTAATTCCTCAGAAAAAGAATCATCAAAAGATTCAACAATCTCATTAATAATAGCAGATGCAGCAACAGCATGCTCTAATAATCTGTTAGCATAAATTAAGTTTAACGAAGCAATACCTGTCATACAAGAAGTTCCGTTAATTAACCCTAATCCATCTCTTAAACTCAATTTTAATGGTTGGATGTTGTGTTTTTCAAAAACAACACTTGTTTCAACACGTTTTCCATCTTCGTAAACCCAGCCTTCGCCAATTAAGTTTAGTGCCAATTGAGAAAGCTGAACTAAATCTCCACTAGCTCCAACACTACCATGCTCAAAAATTTCAGGAATAATGTTTTTATTTAAAAACAATTGAAGCTGTTTAACCACAGCACTACTAATTCCCGAGTTTCCTTGTAAAAAATTATTTAACCTAGCTAAAACAACACTTCTAGCGTATTTTGAGCTAAGAACCTCTCCAGTTCCACTCGCATGGCTTCTAATTAAATTGTATTGTAAAGTACTTAATTCTTCTGGTTCAATTCTAAATTGCGCCATAGGACCAAAGCCGGTATTAATACCGTAAATAATTTTATCTTTAGAAAACGAGGTGAGAAACGAAAATGATTTCTCAATAGTTTCTAATGTGTCCGAATCAATATCAAGGTTCTCTTGATTATTAACATAATTATTAACGGAATTTAAGTCTAATTTAAACATGTGTAAAAAAATAAGAACCAAAGTTAATCTTAAATTTAAACATTACAACTCATTCAAGTAGAAATATAAATAAATTCAAGAATATTAAACAATAAAAAAACCACTTCAAATTGAAGTGGTTTTGTGCAGCCCGTAGGGGAATCGAACCCCTGTTTCCTGGATGAAAACCAGACGTCCTAACCCCTAGACGAACGGGCCAAAAATGTTTTCTTTTTCATTTAAGGAGTGCAAATGTACCACTTTTTGTTAACTACACAAATAAAAAATTAAAAAAATTAAAATAAATCGCTATCTGCCTGAAACTTAAAGCCTAAACGTTTACCAGTTTTAATATTCATAGCGTTGGTAACCTCTATTACGTCAATTACACTCACTTCTTTCATGTTATCATAAGGCGGAGTTAGCAAATCAAAATCTAATGTATAAAGAATTGTTGACTCAATTATTGATTTAATTTTCTCTTTTGAAATCACTTCATTCACAAAATCATTGTACAAAAAGCTAAGCTGTCTTTTCCCTTCAACAAAATAATGCAAATCTTTATTTACAAATACACGCCCCACCAAATAGCCTAAATCATTCACTCTATTGTATTTAAATGAATCTGCCAAAAAATTATACACGTTAATCATTCCGCAATAAGAGCGCAATTCATCTTCTTTTACATAAGATGAATTCCAAATGTTATGACTTTTTTCAAAATCAAAAACATTGGTATGCATAAAAAAGACTAAAATATCTCCACCAAACTTAATATGAAACTCATATTCGCCTTTATCTATAAACTGAATAGATATTTCTTTGTCAAACTTTTTCATATCAACCTCAAGCTCACCAATAAGGTTTTGTGCTTCAGTTTTAAAATCTTTAAAAACTGCTGTAGTTTTTCTAAAAACATTTTGCTTTAAAGAACCTTTTTCTTTAAGCGTTTCAAGAATTAACTCTTTGGGAGATTTTTGGGTTTCCATAATTAATATTTAGGGTAAAAGTACTTGGAGGTTAGAAAATGCTAACCTCCAATGGTATTAATAAGCTTTTGCAAAAACAACTCGTTGTGTAGATGGGTTTCCTGTAAAAATACATTTACCATCTTCTTTTACATTATCTAATGGCACACATCTGATCGTTGCTTTTGTTTCTTGTTTTATTTTCTCTTCCGTTTCAGGAGTTCCATCCCAATGTGCTAAAACAAAACCTGCTTTATTGTTAATGATATCTTTAAATTCATCCCAAGAATCAGCTTTATGCGTATTTTCTTCTCTAAAATCTATCGCTTTTTGATAAAGATTATTTTGAATATTTTCTAGTAAATGCTCAATTTTAATAGCAATATCTTGTTGCTGTAACACTTCTTTTTCTTTAGTATCTCTTCTTGCAACTTCAATTGTTCCGTTTTTCATATCTCTTGGCCCAATAGCTATTCGCACAGGAACCCCTTTCATTTCATACTCAGCAAATTTAAATCCTGGCTTATAAGTATCTCTGTTATCAAATTTCACAGAAATTCCTTTAGCTTCTAGCTCAGCTTTAATTTTATTAGCCTGAACAGAAATTTGAGCCAATTGTTCTTCGCCCTTATATATCGGAACAATAACTACTTGTATTGGAGCTAATTTTGGAGGTAATACTAATCCTTGATCATCAGAGTGCGTCATAATTAAAGCGCCCATTAAACGAGTAGAAACTCCCCAAGAGGTTGCCCAAACATATTCTCTTTTTCCTTCTTTAGTTGCAAATTTCACATCAAATGCTTTAGCAAAATTCTGACCTAAAAAGTGAGATGTTCCGGCCTGTAAAGCTTTTCCATCTTGCATTAATGCTTCGATACAATAAGTTTCTTCTGCACCAGCAAAACGCTCATTAGCACTTTTAATACCTTTAATTACCGGCATAGCCATAAACTCTTCAGTAAATTCGGCATATACATCAAGCATTTTTTCTGTCTCTTCAATAGCTTCCTTTTTAGTAGCATGAGCAGTATGCCCTTCTTGCCATAAAAATTCTGCAGTACGCAAAAACAAACGTGTTCTCATCTCCCAACGTACAACATTTGCCCATTGGTTAATTAATAAAGGAAGATCTCTATAAGATTCAATCCATCCTTTATAAGTGTTCCAAATAATTGCTTCAGATGTTGGTCTAACAATTAATTCTTCCTCTAATTTTGCTTCAGGATCAACAATTAATTTTGATTTATTATCAGGATTTGTTTTTAATCGGTAATGTGTTACTACTGCACATTCCTTTGCAAATCCTTCTGCATTTTTCTCTTCGGCTTCAAATAAACTTTTAGGCACAAATAATGGGAAATAAGCATTTTCATGACCTGTTTCTTTAAATCTTTTATCTAATTGAGCTTGCATTTTTTCCCAAATAGCATACCCATAAGGTTTAATTACCATACACCCTCTAACTGCAGAGTGCTCTGCTAAGTCAGCTTTTCCTACTAATTCGTTGTACCATTGAGAATAATCATCATCTCTCGTTGTAAAATTTTTTGCCATGATTTGTTGGTATAATTATTGTTGAGATTATCTATAATAATCTTTATTTTTAATGAACGTAAAATTAAGTGATTATTTAATAATAAAGTCCCTAAGATGAAAACATTTACAACAACCTTATTCGCGATTTTACTTATCTGTACAACTTCTGTTGTTTTTGCTCAAGATGAAATTTACAATGAGAAAACTAAAAAAATTGTTGTAATGGATTCTATTCACACCAACAAAACGCTAATAGTAAAGAAAGATTCACTTAAAGTAGATGCTAATACAACAAAGGATGTGGGAGATGCATACTATACTGAAGAAGATTATTACAATGAAAAATATGGAGCAAATTACCAACATAAAGGTTTCGTAGTTTTTACTGAAGACGAAGTGGAAGAAACTCCTCCATCAAAAAAAAATAATGAGGGATTAAGAATAATAACTGAAGTAGTTGTAGAGGTTTTTGTGAACGTGATTTTAACATTCGCCTTGTTTCATTAGTTTTTGGCATAAAAGTTGTGTCCTTTTTTGATGGAATGTTGTTTTTAACATTTCATTAACAAATATAAGGGGGCAATTATGAACTCAATCAATTTTAAATCAATCAAGTTATTAGCATTAATGTTGTTGTTTGTGGGAACTACTTTCGCACAAGACGACTTTTATTCTGATGGAGGAAAGAAAAAGAAATCAAAAAAAGAAAGGAAAAAAGAAGCTGAAGAAGAAAAAATTGAAATCGATTTTTTTAAAGAAGATTTAGTTGATGAAGAGGTAGTTCCTTTACCTGAAGACAATTACGTAACAGAAGGCGATTATTACATTGAAGAAGCTGCAAGACAAGAACAAGCTGCTTACAATGCACGTTACGGAATTACAGATTCTACTATTTATTACACCGATGAGAATGGCGAAGTAGCTGTTACTAATAATTATTACTATGGTGATGATTATGATTTTGGTAATGAGTATTACGATTATGAATACGCTGCTAGAATTAAACGTTTTAGAAGAAACTATGTGAGTGATGATTATTATGATGATTACTACACTGAATATTCTTACTACGATGATGATCCAACTTATTATGGAACAAGCATTTACACGAGCTACAATTGGTGGTATCCTATTACAGTTTGGAATGTAGGATGGGCTTATTATGGTGGGTGGTCTATGGGCTATTCTTGGGGATGGGGCTATACAGGTAGTTATGGTTATTGTGGTAGCGGTTATTATGGCTACGGACATGGATATAATAATGGTTATTATGACGGCTACAATGATGGTTATTATGCAAGTAATAATTATTACAACAGCTATGATCACAACAGTTATTACTACGGAAAAAGAGGAACAAGAGGATCTTCATCAGGTTATGGAGGAAGAAATCCAAGATCAAATAACACTATTGCTTCTAAGCAAAACTTTGGAAAGAAGTATGAAACTGCTATAAAAAACAATCCAACAAGAAGTAATGTTGCAACAAAGGGAAACCCTAAAACAACACCTAATAGAAGTAGTTACACCGCGACTAAAACAAAAGGTTATAATACAGGAGGAACAAAAACGCCTGTAAGATACAATCCCGGATATACAAAAACGAAAACCAGTACAACTCCAACTCGAAATAGTTATGGAACACCAAAAAACGCAGTAAAAACAAGCTCAACAAGAGCAAAAACAACTACTTACACTAGACCAAAATCAACATACACGAATCCAAGATCGACACCTAGAAGCAATTATAACCAACCAAAAAAATCAACACGAAACACGTATACAAAACCAAAAAGTTATTCTAAACCATCATACAGTAAACCTAAAGCTAAGCCAACTTACAATAAACCTAAGTCTAGATCTACCTACTCAAAACCATCATACAACAAACCTAAAAGCCGACCTTCTTACAGTAAGCCTTCAGGAGGAAGTAAGAGTTACAACAGAAGTAGTGGTGGTTCTCGTAATAGTGGAACGAGAAGCGGAGGATCAAGAAGTAGCGGATCTTCTACGGGAAGAAGAAGATAAAATTTACATCTTAAACTGATAAAATGAAAAATTTATACATAGCTTTAATCGGAGTGCTGATGACATTGTCAGTAAGTGCTCAAAATGAATTTGATGTATTGCGATATTCTACTTTAGATTATTATGGTGGTGCAAGATTTAATGCTATGGGAGGTTCTTTTGGCGCGCTTGGTGCAGATATGGGCGGATTAAGTATCAATCCTGGAGGAATTGGAGTTTATAAAAGTTCCGATTTTTCTTTTACCCCCGGCTTCCACTTCAGCACAACCCAAAGTAAAACGGATAGCGTAAAAATTAATGACGATCAATATGATTTTAATTTTAGCCATGTTGGTTTTGTTGGATCTTTCCCTTCAGAATCTGGAGATTGGAAATTCTTTAACATCGGGATAGGCTACAACAGAACAGCTAACTATAACTCAAGTTCATTTATTAAAAGCAATACAGACTCATCTTACTTAAACACTTACGCGAATGACTTAAACGCTGGCAATGGAACTTTAGAGGAAGACATTCCTTATGACTATCCTTTTGGAGCAAATTTAGCTTATCAAAATTATTTAGTAAACCCAATTTTTGGTGACTCTACCCAATACAATCAGGTATTTAAAGATTCTAAAAACATCACCCAAATAACTACCTATAATACTGGTGGAGGCTCAGGAGAAATGTATTTTTCTATGGGAGGGAATTACAACGATAAATTATATGTTGGTATTTTATTGGGAATACCAAGTGTACGATATGATTATGAAAGAACTTACAAAGAAACTTCTGCCTTAGCTGATACATTAACGGATTTTAAATCTTTTACTGTTAGAGATAATGTGAACACATCAGGATCGGGAGTTAATTTTAAATTAGGTTTTATACTAAAAATGTTGCCTTGGCTTAGAATTGGGGCGGCATTTCATACCCCAACAAAATATTTTTTAACTGACACTTACGAAACATCTATTACTTCGGAGAGAAAAGACAGAACAATGTGGACAGAAACGTCTCCTTATGGATCATTTGATTATAGCGTAACAACTCCTTACCGAGTAATTACAAGTGCTAGTCTTGTTTTTGGGAAATACGGGGTGATTAATGCCGATTACGAACTGGTTGATTATTCTACTGGAGGAATACAAGAAGATAGAAACTTTGAAAGTAGTGGCGCTGATTTTATTACCGAAAACAGAAATATTAAAAACAATTTTGTGGTTGCTCATAATTTAAGATTAGGTACAGAATGGCGATTAGATCCTTTTAGAATTAGAGGAGGAATTAGACATATTGGAAATTCACTTAGCGAAGAATTTAAAGCTGATAATTCTGCTTTTATTTATTCTGGAGGTATTGGCATTAAACAAGAAGCGTATTACATTGATTTAGCTTATTTGGTAAAAGACTACCAAACAGAAGACATCGTAATTCAAGAGCAACAACAGTTTTCTACCGTAAATCACTTAGATCACTTTGTTACATTTACTGTAGGATTTAGGTTTTAGTGTTGCATAAAAAAGCTAACGATTGCCAACCCAACTACAAAAGCAGAAAAAGCAAGTAAAGCCCATTTTGCATAAACATTAGGGATAATTGGTTTTCGGTATTTGGCACTTACCAAGTAATTTTTTGTATTTACCACTTTAACATCTCTATTTTTTACTCCAAAGTAATAAGCTGTTCGATATTCTTCTTCTTCAATTTCTGTTTCAAAAAAGATGTCATCTTCTTTTAATAATTTCTCAAAAAAATCAGCACGTTCTTTCGTGTAAAACCTAAAAATAGTGTGCCCTGGTCGGTTAGGATGATCAAAAGAATTGGTGAGGTTAAGCATAAGATTTATTTGATTCTCAATTTTCGGCCGACTAATAAAACAGAATTTCTTCTCATACCGTTTAAATCGCACAGTTGGTTTACAGAAATTCCGTAGCGGTTAGCTATTTTATACATAAAGTCACCCCGTTTAATGGTATGATATTCTATACCTAAAGGCAAAACAGCATAATCCCATTTTTGTTTTACCATCATTACCGAGTCGCTTACCAATTTATTTTCTTTAAAAGAAATAAGGTGCTTAGGGTTTAGAGGTTTTCCTTTAAAACGAACTTCAAAATGTAAATGACTTCCTGTAGAATGACCTGAACTACCACCCAAACCAATAATTTGACCTGCATTAACAATATCTCCAGCCTTTACTTTAAAACGATGCAAATGAGCATATAAAGTTTCTAAACCATTGTAATGACGAATTACCACAACTCGACCATACGCTGGATGATAATAAGCAACACGAACCATTCCGTCAAAAGCAGCAGCAACAGGATCCCAAACCTGTAAATCTAAATCAATACCTGTATGCGCTCTTCCTTTTCTCCATCCAAAATTTGAAGTAACTACCGGATTTTCTATAGGAGCGACATAATTACAAAAATGCTTTTCATCTGTAAGCGTTAATAATAGAGAGGTGTCATTTTTACAAATCTCTTCTCCGTAAGAAAATATGGCTTTATTATCCCATTTTTTATACATGCTATTAGAGGGGATTTCAGAATCATCATAATAATTAGTTAACGAGATAAAAAAATCTTTTTCAATCAATTTCGTTTCGGCATAACCTGCAATCTCTTTAATTAAACCAACAGGAATGTCATCTAAATCCAATAGCGAATCAATAATGTCGATAATTTGATTTCCAGAAAGAGTAGAAAATTGCTGAAACATTGGATTTGATGGAGAAATTACCAACGCAGAAACAGTATCTTTATTTGTTCTTTTATCCTCCTCGTTAAAGCAGAAAGCAACATTACTCCAACCTAAAAGAAGCAGAAATAAAATTGATATTTTAGAATAAAGATTCATTAAAATGCTTTGTTTAAAGTCGGCTAAGGTAATAAAAATTCAACAAACCCTAATTCTGTTGAGTTTTTAATCTAAAATGAGGTTTGCTTTAACCACTATATTATTTAATTTTATACAGAAATTTTAAATTAATATTTTGTGAATATGTTAAAACGTTTTGCCATTGTGATGAGCATATTTTTTGTGCTAGCATTTTTATTGTCTATGTTTTTTCCATCCGCTATGGAATTAACCAAAACACTTGTTATCGATAATAATAGTGAGGTGGTACAACAACAAGTAAATAAATTTGAATTGAATCAATTGTTATCTTTTGATGTAGATGAAAAAATAGAATGGAAACTGCTAGAAAATGAAAACAAGACAAGTTTAACAGCTAATTTAACGTTAAATTTTAGTTTTTATCCCTTAGCAAAATTCAAAGGTTTTTTTGCTAAAGAAGAGCTTGAAAAAACTTTTTCTGCTAAAATTGATAGTTTAAAATTATTGATTGAAAACCTTCCTAAAATCCATAGCGTAAAAGTAGAAAAGAAATTTATTTCTAAAACACAATGGTACTTATCGATTAGAGACACAGTAAATCAAATGGTAATGAGTAATATACATGGTAAAATGTATGCTAAAATCAATCAATTTATGGATGCCAACAATATTGTTTCGGATGCAGCCCCTATTGTTATTTATCACCTTTGGACCGATACTATTGTTGATGTTGAAGCAGGTATTCCTATTCTAGATTCGATAGAAATAAATGACCCAACTATACGTTTAAATAAAAGAGTCCCTACAAATGTGGTTACCGCAATTCATTATGGTGCTTATGATAGAATACCTGAAACGTATTTTGGAATTAACGAATGGATGCGAAAAAATCAGGTTTATGTTACCGGACCACCTTGGGAAGCTTACATTACTGACCCTGTAAAAGAAGAAAATCCGGAAAATTGGCAAACGGCTATATTTTTTCCTATTGAATAAATTAAAAATTAGACTATTATGAAGTATGTATTTTCTATTGTAATATTATTAGCTCTATCGTTTGGTGCTGCTGCTCAAAGCAATAATAACGATGACGGAAAATTATCTGAAACACTCAAAAAAACCACTCAAAAAGGCGACTATATAATTTTAGAACTGCGCTTAAATAAAGAGGATGAATTTAGAACAAAAGAAGGTGGTTCTTCAAGTTTGGCTAGAATGGCTATTTATACAGGAAACAATTCTGGCGAAGTAATAATTTCTAAAGGCTTTGAAGGAATGAATTCTGTTGTTACAATTTTAAATAATTTAAAACGCAACGGTTGGAAATTAATTGATGTTTACACCATTAAAGGAGAGTCTTTAATTATTACACATTATGTGATTGAACGGAGGAAGTAGAGAATCTAATCTGATGTTAAATACTAATATTTCACGTATTACTTAATAAATATGGAATCAGTTATTTTGTTAATATGGGATACTCAAGCTCTAATAGGTATGAGTTTAATAATATGTTTTGTTTTATTTTTCTGTTATGTTGGATTTTCTATAAATGAGGAAGTCATCCGTAAAACTATGCATAGAGTTGCAGGAGAAGAACCTTTTCATAATGCAGCTAAATTTATGAATTATGGGATTAAATTAACTGTGTTTGTTGTGGGGTTGGGAACTTTGTTTTTCGCTGTTTTGGTAATCCTTTCAAGTTTTAGTTAAGTGATTTCTTTTCTTTGAAATATCTAATTGTAACATAATTACAAACTAGACACTCGTTCGACCACTTTAAACTATTTATGCATAGCGGTTTGGGTAAGTTATGGCTTTTGTCAGTTCGAATGTTTCGATTTTTTTTATCGAAATGTATCGAGAACAGAAAAAGCTTGATCTCGATATACCGAAATAAATTCGGCACAGGCTATTTTTCGATATAGCGGTCGGATGAATTTGTTTGTTACTAGAAAATACTCCTTACCCGCGTAGGCGGGTACCCAGTCACAGCTAACAATCAATTTCATTCTTATTGTTGAGATTGCTTCTTCTTTTCGTTGCACTTCAGTCATCGCAATGACGTGTCTAGTACTTGTTAAATCCTATCGTAAACAACTTTTTTTGCCATTACGGTTTGACTTAACCCTCTTGCAATAACAAATAAGATTAGCGAAGCCCAAATACCATGGTTACCAAAATAATGCTGTAAAAGAAAAAAAGCTGGTAAAAAAATCACAAAAGTAGAAAAGAGCATCGTATTCCTCATAGATTTAGAAGCAGTAACGCCAATAAAAACACCATCCCAAATAAAAGGAACAGCACTTAACACAGGAAAAAGAACTAACCAAACTAAATAATCTGTTGCAACATTAACTACTTCTGCTTGAGAGGTGATGAGCATTAAAATTTGTTTTCCAAAAAATAAAAAAGCTAAAGAATAAAGGCTTCCGAAAGCTAATCCCCAATAAAAACAATAACGAATTACTTTTTTTAGGTTGATTTTATCTTTAGCACCAAAATATTTTCCGCTAATGGCTTCAACTGCAAAGGCAAAGCCATCAATTCCATAAACAGCAATAGCTGTAATCTCTAATAACAAAATATTGGCAGCACCAACAATATCTCCTTCTTTTGCAGACATTACTTTAAAAAAAGAGAGCGTAAAAATTAAACACAAGGTTCTGATAATAATATCAGAATTAACCAACATAAATTTTTTGAGTGCATTCCACTCTAAAATAAATTGAAATGCTTTTTTGGTGAGTTCTTTTTTATAGTAAATCAAAAAGAAAACAATAGCCATTAATAATCCGCTGTATTGTGCTATTACAGTTCCTAAAGCTACACCTCTGGTTTCCATTTGTAAATTAGTAGCCAAATAATAACTCAAAAAGACATTAATTAAATTGATAGTTATGGTAATAACCATAGGGATGGAGGCGTTTTGCTTTCCTAGAAACCAACCAATAAAAGCATACAAACCCAATGTAGCAGGAGCAGCATAAATCCGAACATTAAAATAGGTGCTTACTTGTTGGTTTACTGTTGGGTTGGTTTCGATAAAATATAGCGACAACTGTAACAGTAGATCTCGAAAAACAAAAAGTATGATTGCACCAATAAAAGCAATTATCAAGCCTCTAAATAACAAACGATAAGTTTCATCTGTATTACCTTTCCCAACTTCTTGTGCAGTTAGTCCGGTTATTCCCATCCGTAAAAAACCAAACCCCCAATACACAAAATTAAAAATCATAACCCCAAAACCAATTGCCAAAATATAATTTTCGCTATTGAGGTGAGCCATCAAAGCCACATCAACCATACTTAAAAGAGGTACAGAAAGGTTGGCTAAAATATTAGGGATAGCTAGTTTTAAAATCTCTTTATTCAAAATGAAAGCTTAAAGAAGTTCTAGCCTTTTCATTTCCCAAAAGCACTTTTCAGTAGCTTCAATATCTGCAAAAGCATCATGAGCACCAATAAAATCTAATCCAAATAGTTTAATGTGTAATTCTGATAATTTAGGCCATTTATAACCGTAAGGTCCTGGTATCTCACAATAATCTGTACTCGCTTTCATGGTACAAATTTTTGGTTTAGATTCAAAATCGGTAGCAATTCCTTTTCGTATAAATTCTGCACCTATTATTTTTTCATCAAAACTAATGTTGTGAGCTACAATAGCATCAGCTTCGCTAACTAGTTGAGCAAACTGCTTTAAAACAGTCGTTAAATCTACGCCTTCCTCTATTGCTTTTTCGGTAGTAATTCCGTGCACCTTTGATGCTTCTGTTGGAATGGTAAAACCTTCGGGCTTAATAATTAAATCGCCTGTATCTATACGTTTTCCATTTTTATCAGACAAAAGCCATCCAATTTGTATCATTCTTGGCCAATTATCAATATCTGTAACGGGTGCTTTCCAGTTTTTAGGCAAGCCTGTTGTTTCTGTGTCAAAAAATAAATACATCTTTTATGGGTTATAACATTAAGATTCAAAAATATGTAATTATTGTAAGATTATATATGTTTATGCTTTTACAATAATTAAACTTGCTTACCGTTAACTTGCAAAACTAACTCAAAAAATGAAAACTTACTTTATTCTCCTGTTTAGCATAATAGCATTATGTTTAAATACTACTGCTCAAAATTCGGTTCTATCTTCTGGTAATTGGTCAAAAATAGCAACAAAAACAGAAGGTGTACACAAAATATCTTACACAGATTTACAAGCCTATGGCATTAACCCTAACACAATTGATCCTAGAAATATAAAAATGTATGGTAATGGTGGTGGGATGTTAGCAGAATTAAATAGTTTGCCTAAAACAAATGATTTGCAACAAATTGCTATTAAAGTGGTTGGCGAATCCGATGGAGTTTTTAATACCTCCGATTATATTTTGTTTTACGGGCAATCTCCTGATAAATGGGATTATGATAATTCATTACAAACATATAGTCACAACAAAAACTTATATAGTCGAACCTTACCAACTCCATTTTTGCTTACAAGATAAAAGTTGAATTACAAAATTAATAAGGCAAGAAAATGATTTTTCAAATTCTTCTTTGAGTTGTTTCATCATTTTCTTTAAGTTCCAAC
>Ga0256845_1000524_pt1 | contig 35945 bp, 34 predicted proteins | sample RiftiametaG_FD_189101 | JGI IMG/M metagenome (GOLD analysis project Ga0256845, IMG submission 189101) | Tube worm associated microbial communities from hydrothermal vent at the East Pacific Rise, Pacific Ocean - Riftia | ecosystem: Host-associated > Annelida > Integument > Unclassified ...
CATTTATTGCAAGGTTTTCTACACAAAATACACATTACCTTGCAATTCTAAACACATAAAATCGCCATTTTATCAAGTTATCTGTCTGAAAAATAATTAGTTAAATAATTCTTAAGGTTCGACTACAATAAGATTAGGCGCTTCATACTAAACTTGTTTCAGTGCCTGTAATACATAAAGAGATGATTATTTTTTTACAAAAAAGAACTTTATCAGCTTAACAATAAAAAAAGCAATTAACCCTACAACAATACCAATTACAAACTCACTGATAATATCAGGCATAAAGTGTAATGCTTCATGTAAAAAAGGAATGTTGTGCATATAAATTCCGCCAGCAACTAAAGTCATAGCAATTGTACCCACAACGGTAAGTGTTTTTATTACCTTGGGCAGCGCTTGCACCAACATTCTCCCTACTCTATTCGCAAAGCTCTTTTTATTATGATTCAGTTCAATTAAACGATATCCAAAATCATCCATTCGTACAATAATGGCAACAATGCCATAAACACCAACAGTAGCTAAAATAGCTACAATGGTAACCACCATAACTTGTGTGGTAATTGATTTTTGTACAACAGAACCCAGCGCTATAATTATAATCTCTATTGACAAGATAAAATCTGTAATAATAGCTGATTTTATTTTTTTAGCTTCTTGTAAAACCACATCACGTTTAGATAACTTTTTAAATCTTTCTACCTTTTTTGTAGGCTGATGAGGAAAGAAATACTCCACTATTTTCTCTACACCTTCGTAAGCCAAATAAACTGCTCCTAAAAGCAACAAAACAGTTATAGCAATTGGTAAAAAGGCACTTAATAAAAATGCTATGGGTAAAATAATAAGTTTATTTAAAAATGATCCTTTTGTAATAGCCCACAATACAGGCAACTCTCTTGAAGATAGGAATCCAGAAGCTTTATCAGCATTTACCGCTAAATCATCACCTAAGATTCCTGCAGTCTTTTTAGTGGCAATTTTACCCATTGCAGCAACATCGTCCATTAAAACTGCTACATCATCTAATAATGCAAAAAAACCTGAAGCCATAAAATTATTTTACGGTAAATGTAAGTTGTTTTAAAGGATATAAAAGGTATCTAAAGAAATTTATAGAGGCTTTAAAAATTTAGGTTAACACCTAAAAATACTGATGGACTTAATCGGTCTGCCCAAATCACTTCTTCTCTATTTTGATTTAATAGATTACGAGCATTTACGTATATCATACCCCATTTTGTTAGTTTATAAGACACTTTTGCATTTAGTACAACAATTGTTGGTAGTGTATAATAATTATCATTTTCTTCTACTCTAGTAGTGGTATTCAATTGTTGTTTACTTAACAGATAAGAGTTTATATTTATATTGATTTTTTTTGAAAGCTGATAATTCATTATCAACCCACCACTATAAGTTGGGGTACTATTTAGCTTAATATTTTCTACAGTATCTTGCGTTGATTTAGCTATGATAACAGGATAATTTTCTAAGTAAGTTCTTTGAATTGTTAAAAATGCTTTGAAATTTAATTTTTTATTTAAAATGTAATTCAAATTGATAGTACCTCCGTATTGTTGTGCAGTTACATTAACATTTAAAAATTGAAATTCAAACAGTGAAGAATTGTTGTTTTTTACAGCCTCTAAAGAAGCATAATTTTTAGTCTTTTGAGAAAATAACTCAAGATCAATAGTTGTTTTTTTTGTGACAACACTTCTAAAACCAATTTCTACCATATCCATTACTAATAATTTTAAATCATCATTCCCCCTCATTTCAACTTTTATAGGTCCAAATTGAAAATTTTGATTATAATAAGTATCCAGTAAAAAAGCACCTCTATTTGCTCTTGAAATATTAAAACGAAGTAAGTTTTTCTTAGATATTTTATAAGAAGCAATGAACTGATAAGGAAAATAGTAATTGTCAGGATTGTTGTATTTATCAATTCTAACAGCACTAATTAATCTTAATTTTTTCAAATTATATTCAGCTCTTAACATCCCTGATTTTGTTTGCAACTTCTTTTCCTCGCCTAAAAAGGCTCTATCTTTGCCATATTCAGCAACAGCTTTTTCATCATTATAAACTGCCTGTCTATAACTTAAGCCTGGTCTAATTTTTAAATTTTTCCATTTTATTTCATATTCAAAAACAGCATCAATAGTTTTATAATCATATTCCCAGCCTAAAACTCCTGTTGTATTTTGGCGGCCTTTCAAATAAGAAACTTGACTAGTAAAACCTTGTATTTTAGAATTTAAATTCACATAATGACTGGTTGAGGTATTGTTAGAGAATGGTGTCGCTTGATTATCAACATATATTCGCTGAGATTCAGACTGTTGAGTTCCTAATGAAAGGTTAAAGTTTATTTTTTCTTTAGGCTGAAAATCTATAAAGAAATTAGCACCATAATTATCTAAAGCATTGTTTACATCAGGATATCTCTCATTAATACCAACATTCCCTAAAAAAAACAAAGAATCTTTTTCTACATATTTCTTTTTAGAATAATTGTAGTATTCGCTTGATGTTCTGTAAATATTTTTTTTATTAAAAGATGTCCCAATGTTTATTTTGTCATTAAAATTATACTGTATTGCTCCTCTATATAGTCCATTGTTTTCATAATCATATTGCATATCAGCATTAGCAATTAATCCTTAAGTTTTATTTCTTTGTGTTATAATATTAATAACTCCTGCTGCTGCATTTGGTCCATATAAAGCTGATGAAGCTCCTCTAACAATTTCTATTCTATCAATATCACTAATACTTACAGGTAGTGTTTCCCAAAAAGTACCTCCCTGAAAATAATTATTTACAGGCCTACCATCTATCATTACTAAAGTAATAGAATTAGTTCCCATTGTTAACTGGCTTCCTACAGGAAGCACATTATCAAATCCTCTAATATAAACATCAAAATTACCTGTATTTTGCTGTTTAACAATCAACCCTGGCGATAATCTTAACGCTTCAGGTATTGAGTTGCAACCGGATTTTTCTATCTCAGATTTTGTTATAACTGATATGGAAGATGGGGCATCAAAAGCACGTTCACTTTCTTTAGATGCAATGGTTACTTTAGTATTTAACAATTCTTCTAAACTTAAATGAGAAGATTTAATAATTTGACTAGAATCCTTATGAGACTCTATAAATATTTTTTTTGTGTCCTTTTGTGAAAACAAAGTTGTATAACTTAAAAATATAATTGGTAAGATGTAAAAATATTTATTACCCATTTATCACATCATTAATAATGTTTAAAACTGACCCCCAAATAATTGAGAGCTCTTTTAATTCATTTTTGGCTTTTTCTATTTCTTTTTTAACAACTAAGTCTTGTATTAATTTAACTTTATCGATTAGCTCTTGATCTCCTATATATATTGTTTTGTTTAACAAACTATGTACATCATCATATCTAATTGAATTTTCATGTAATTTTTTTATAGCTACACAAATATCATCAACTAGTTCATTCGCTGTTTTACTAAAATCTTTATCATCAAGGGTAATATTTCTAACTCTAGCTAATAGTTTTTTATCATCAGAATAGTTTATTGTTTTTTTAAATACTTTTAAAGGTAAATTAACCTCTTTAGCAATTTTTTGTAATAATAGATTAAACTGAATAGGTTTTGTTAAATAGTCGTTCATTCCTGCTTTTCTAGAATCCTCTATACCTTTAACGGTTGCATCAGCAGATAAGCCTATAATTATTACATGTTTATCAAACTCTCTAATTTTTATAGCGGCTTCTATACCACCCATATTAGGCATTCTAATATCAGATAATATCACATCATACTCTTCATTCTTTACTTTAGTTATTAAATCAACACCATCAACAGCCTCATGAATAACAACATCTATATTCCAATTATTAAACTGTTTAACAATACTATCTCTGTTCATCTTATGATCATCAGCAATTATCACTTTAATACTTTCTATGCCTTTTATTAAAAATCACATCTTCGTCTGTTAATGGCTCTACAGGTTTTTCACCTATTATAAATGGCAATTTTACGGTAAAACACTCCCTATTCCAACTTTACTTTCCAACGTTATTTCTCCACCTAGTATATCAATTAATTTTTTTGTTATTGGCAAGCCTAACCCTGTACCACCATGTTTACGGGTAATAGAGGTGTTTTCTTGTTTAAACTTTTCAAATATTGCCTGTTGTTCGCTAGCAGCAATACCAATTCCTGTATCTGAAAAAATAAACTTTAAATATTCGATATTTTTTATGACACCATCTACTGTAAATTTATATTGAGCAACCTTAATTTCTAATTCTACTTTTCCTCTTTCAGTAAATTTTATAGCATTACCTAATAAGTTAATTATTATCTGTGTTATTTTAGTTTGATCTCCTTTGATATATTGAGGTACATTTTCTGAAATTATTAAGTTATACTCAAAGTTAGTCTCATCAGTAATATGAGCTATTGAGTCAAAAGCATTAGTTACAATATTTTTGACATCAAAACTAACTTCTTCTACATCAATATTTCCTGCCTCAATTTTAGATATATCTAAAATTTCATTAATAATTTTCAGTAAATTATTTGATGATAATAAAACCTTACTTAAATATTCTTTGTCTTCTATATTTTTATTTCTAGAAATTAAAATGTTGGTAAACCCTACAATAGCATTTAAAGGGGTTCTAATTTCATGACTCATATTTGCCAAAAATTCATCTTTATGAGCAGATGCTTTTAAAATTTCTTCATTTTTTTCTTCAATAATATCAAATGCATTTTTTTTTGCTTTATTCGCTTTATAAAAGTTATAAAATAAAAATATGAACAATAAAAATAATATGAATACAATAACAAACAGAAAAATTGAGGTCTTCAATTTTCCATCTTTATCAATAATTCGTAGCTCTTGAGTTGTTAGCTTCTCTTGTTGCTTTTTTAAAGTTTGATTATTTGTTTGAATCTCTTGCTTTTTTAAAATTAATTGTTCGTGTAAATCATTTAAATTAGCATAAGTTGATTTATTTAGTGCTGCAAATCCTGCTATCTCTCGATTGTATTTTTTGATAACTTTTTGCTGCTCAATTAATCTTATATTTAATTCTGATTGAAGATTTTCTTGATCAGAAATCTTCAACTTACTATCCATTATCCCTTTTTTAAGACTTTGAATATCAGCCTCTTTGTCTTTAATGTCTTGAGCTAACTGATAAATATGAAGTTCTTTTTCTTTAATTTCTTTATCTCTTTTTTTTAATGCTATTTTTTCTTGTTTTAATGCTTCCTCAGACTCATAAAAAACACTCAAAACTTCATCACTATAACCCCCATACACCAGTAGTTTAAGAGAACTCTCAAAACCTTTACTTTTTAATTGTTTTAAGTTTAAGGTAAACTTTACAGACCCTTTATCTATATAAAAGTTAATCATTTGAGTTAAACCATCTCCATTGTCACTAACAAGCAAGCACTTATCTCCTAAAAAACCAAACTGGTTAAAATTCTTTTTTGAGTATGAAGGAGAAATATAGAGTAAATCTACACGATCTACATCTTTTAATGAATTGAAGTTTATTACTTGGATAGTTTTGTTTCTAATAGAAACATTTTGAGTTAACTCTTTTAAATTATCATAGATTAAAGGAGCATCTAAAACACCTACTTTAAAGGTTGTTATCTCTTTTTCATTTTCCCACCTAATTTCTTCTATAAAATTAATGATGTATGAAGATTTTATAAAAACTTCTTTTTGAGATTGGGCTTTTACGCAAAACGTAATTATCGATAATAATAATAACAATAAAACTCTATATGTTCTTTTAAATATCATTAAACAGATAAAATCATTGTTTTGTAGTGAATAAGATAGTTTTCATCACTTAAAAATACTCATTTTCTTTTTTAAAGCACAAAAAAAAAGGAAACTTTCGTTTCCTTTTTTTCAATCCTTATATAAAAGATATTATATCTTTCTCATTCTCAAGCTTTCTGGTGTTACTTCTAAATATTCATCAGCTTGGATATATTCCATTGCTTCTTCTAAAGAAAAATTAACTTTTGGTGCAATCTTCATTGCTTCATCAGTACCTGATTTACGCATGTTTGTTAATTGCTTTCCTTTAACCAAGTTAATCTCTAAATCATTATCTCTTGAGTGCTCTCCAATAACTTGTCCTATATAAATAACAGCTCCTGGGTCAACAAAAAATCTTCCTCTATCTTGTAATTTATTTAATGCAAACGGAGTTACCTGTCCTGCTTCCATAGCAATAAAAGAACCTTTGTTTCTTTCAGGAATTTCACCTTTATAAACTCCGTACTCTCTAAAACGGTGACTCATAACAGCAGTTCCTGCAGTAGCAGTTAACATATTATTTCTTAATCCAATTAATCCACGAGAAGGAACATCAAATTCTAAATGTTGTAAATCACCTTTTGGCTCCATTACTAACATATCTCCTTTACGTTGAGTTACTAAATCAATAGCTTTTCCAGAATACTCTTCAGGTACATCAATTACTAATGTTTCATAAGGCTCATTCTTTTTTCCGTCAATTTCTTTAAAAATCACTTGTGGTTTCCCAACTTGTAATTCATAACCTTCTCTACGCATTGTTTCAATCAAAACAGATAAGTGAAGTACACCTCTACCAAAAACAGTAAACTTATCTTCAGTATCAGTTGGTTCAACTTTTAATGCTAAATTCTTTTCTAACTCTTGGTATAAACGATCTCTTAAGTGACGAGAAGTAACAAATTTACCTTCTTTACCAAAAAATGGAGAGTTGTTAATTGTAAACAACATACTCATTGTTGGCTCATCAATTGAAATTCTAGGTAATTCTTCTGGGTTTTCAACATCAGCTAATGTATCGCCAATCTCAAATCCTTCAATACCTACAATAGAACAAATATCACCAGATCTTGCTTTGTCAACGGCCATTTTGCCCATTCCAACAAAAACGTGTAATTCTTTAATTCTTACTTTCTTTCGTACACCATCTTTTTTACAAAGGATGTAATCTTTATTTACTTCTAAATCTCCTCTAAAAATACGCCCAATAGCAATTCTACCAACAAATTTAGAATAATCTAAAGATGTAATTTGCATTTGAGGAGTTCCTTCATTATAAGGAGCTTCAGGAATTTCAGAAATAATAGTATCTAATAATACAGTAATGTCAGTTGTAATTACTTCATGGTCTAAACTCATCCATCCTTGTTTTGATGAACCAAAAACAGTAACAAAATCCAACTGATCTTCTGTAGCATCTAAACTAAACATCAAGTCAAAAACAGCATCTTGAACTAAACCAGGAGTACAGTTTTCTTTATCAACTTTATTTACAACAACAATAGGTTTTAAACCTAATTCTAACGCTTTACCTAATACAAATCGAGTTTGAGGCATTGCTCCTTCAAAAGCATCTACCAACAAAACAACTCCATCAGCCATTTTTAATACTCGCTCTACTTCACCACCAAAATCAGCGTGACCAGGAGTATCAATAACATTAATTTTCGTATCTTTATAGTTAACAGAAACGTTTTTAGATAAGATGGTAATCCCTCTTTCTCTCTCTAAATCATTACTATCTAATAATAATTCCGTTCTTTCCACACGTTCTTCCAAAGCTTTACACTCATCAATAATTTTATCTACCAATGTTGTTTTCCCGTGATCTACGTGAGCGATAATCGCTATATTTCTAATTGATTGCATATTCATATTTTAATTCCGATAATTACCGGTCGGCAAAAGTAATATTAGTTTTCGGATATTTACGTTTTATCTGCTTTAATATCAAATAATAGTAAAGGTTTTAACGTTATTTTTTCAACTATGAAAACTACCTATACTATTCTACTTCTTTTAAGCTTTACTACGATTGGTTTTTCTCAAATGCCTACATTAACACCTAATCAAATTTATCCAGTTACAGCATTACCAAAAATAAGAGCCTCTGATGTTATGTGGCAGCGAAGAATTTGGCGAGAAATTGATTTGACTGAAAAAATCAATCAACATCTTTATTTATATAAAGAGAATCCGATACCTAATTATGCTTTATACGATATTTTACTCTATTATATCAACAACAAATTATTAACTGCTTACTCACCTACTAATGATAGGTTTACTGAGAGTTTAAGTATTGATAGTGTTAATCATATTTCTCCTAAGAACAGTAAAGATGTGGTGAAATTCTGGTTAAAAGAAGATTGGATCTACAACTCTAACTACTCGAAAGTAGAAGTTCGTATTGTTGGTATTTGTCCCGTTAAAATTAAACGGGATGAAGATGGGTATATTATTGGATACGAACAATTGTTTTGGTTATACTTCCCAAATATTAGAGGGGTATTGGTAAATTATGGTGCATTTAAAAAAGAATTAACCAATGACGAAAGAATTTCTTTTGATAAAGTTTTTTTAGACAGAATGTTTAATAGTTACATTATTAATAGAGGATCTAAATCTAAGCAACACGTTAACCAAAACAAAACTGAATTAGATGAGAAATTAGAGTTAGATAAAACTATTTATTATCACTTTAATTATTCCAATAATAGTTGGGAATAAACTTAATGATATGCAGTATAGTTTTCTTTTTCTTTTAAATAAATAAGTTTACCATCTTCTTGTAAAAATTGTGTTTTAATGGTTTTTACATTCATATTTTCGGAATAAATATAGACTTGAAAATGTAAGTGCGGACCTGACGTCCAACCCGTACTACCGCTTAATGCAATTACTTGTCCTGCTAAAACTTTATCTCCAACTTTTACTTTACTCCCTTCCTTTTGAATATGGAAATAATCAGCAAAAGTTCCATCACTATGGTAAATAGTAATGTAATTACCATAATTTATAAACTTTATCGTTTTACCATGTTTACTGTCATTGTCTTTTACATTTACAACAACCCCACTTCTCGAAGCAGCTATTGGCGTACCTAAAGGTAAATTAAAATCTAATGCATATTGTTTATTTGCCATATAATGTGAGAACTTACCACCATAACCTTGATCTAAACGATATGTTTTCCCTTTTTGGTAAGGCAATAAATAGGTTTCTGAACTACTATAATCTTCTTTAAAAATATTACCATGGCAACTTGCACTAACAAAACTCATAGAGCTCTCCTTATTCGATTTTATAAGACTTATAGTAAAAAGTTTAATCTTTTTTGTTTGAGGAGGAACAACCGTTTGAAATGGTAAATCTACATCTACCTGCATATTTTTAAGTATTCTAAACTCAATAATTAATGATTCATCACACCAATAATTATTTTTTGCATAAACAACAGTATTACCTTCAGCATCTTTTTCGCTAAATACTTCTAATGGTTCATTATCATTATGTTGAGCCAAAAAATTAAGTCCTACAAATAGGATTAAAATGAGAATTGTATATTTTTTCACCTTTTTTATTTATTTGTTAAATATATGATGTTCTCTATTCTCTGACAAATATCATTTCAATTTTGTTTTTAAATACTAATTTAGTAGAAAATTAATAGAGATGAAAGACATAACATATTATCAAGAAAATTGGGATTACAGACACTTTTTAGCTTACATGTATATAGCAGTTGCTAATTCTGATTACGAAATTTCTGAAGCAGATTTAGATGAATTACATCAAAAATTAGCTCCTAACCTTTTTAATGAAAAGGCTTACCAAGAAATGTATCATGAGGTATTAAAAGTTTACCAAAAACAGAATGATAATGAGGTCTTTCAAATGATTGAAAACTTATCTGTAAAATACATTGATACTGATGATAAAAAACAGCAAGTATTAAAAGATATTGAAGACATTATTAATGATGATGATTACGAGTCTGGTAGTGAACATATTATGTTGATGAGCATCAAAAAGATATTAAATAAAATTATATAAGGAGTATGCTTATTAAAATGATAAGCATAACAACTTAAAACAGCCCTCAATTCTTTTTAATTGAGGGCTGTTTTTGTTTTACATTCTTGCTCTTTTCTTTTTTGGTGCGCCAATAATTTCTTCAATTCTTGAAGCCAATTCAAAGTCTTTCATGGTTATTTCACCAATATCTTCAGTACTTAACTTAATATTTAATTGATTGTAGGCATTAAACCAACTGGGGTGATGATTCATTTCTTCAGCCACTTCTGCAATAGTTGTCATAGCTGCAAAAGCATCTTTAAAGTCTTTAAACGTAAATTGCTTTACTATTCTACCATCATCTAAACTCCAACCTTTAAGGGTGGTTAGGTTAAAATCTATTTCGTTATCAGTTAATTTTTTCATTTTTTGCTTTTTTAATTGCATCATAAACAACTTGTTGTATATCTGTTCTGATGTTCATCTTTAATAATTTACTATTTTCGGCACTCGGATAAATTCTATTAGACAAAAATACATAAACAATATCTTCATCAGGGTCTGCCCAAGTTAATGCTCCTGTAAAACCAGAGTGTCCAAAACTTGCTTGTGATATACTATCGCAACTAGGACCACCATAACCCTGTAAAAATGGTTTATCAAAGCCTGCTGCTCTCCTGTTGTCTTTATCATCTATATACTGTCGTTTGGTAAACTCTGCTAAAGTTGCTTCTGAAATATATCTTTTCCCACCATAAGTTCCTCCATTCAAATACATTTGCATCAATTTTGCTAAATCACTAGCACTTGAAAATAAACCTGCATGTCCACCAACACCACCTAACATAGCAGCACCTGGATCATGCACATCTCCATGAATCAAGGTTTTTCTAAATATTTTATCGTTTTCTGTTGGAGGGATTCTATCTAAATCAAAACGATATCGAGGGTAATAGCCCGTTGTTGTCATTCCCATCTCAGCATAAATCTGAGCTACATATTCGTTTAATGGCATTCCCGACTGTTCTTCAACAATCCTTTTCATAAAATAATACCCCAAATCACTGTACTTATATTCTTTCTTTTTAATAGGCCCTTTTAAGATTCTATCATAAATAATATCTGGGTAAAATTGATTAATGTACACCCCTTCACAAACACGATAAGGATAAAACTTACTTGAATCTTTGCAATAGATCATTTGATCTAATTCTTTATGATACATCGTTTTAAGATAAAATAGAACCCACGCTTGCAATCCTGATTGATGTGCCAAAATTTCTCTCAAACCTAAATCACCATATAATGAAGAATCAGGAATAAAATAAGATAAATAATCCTTTAAACTATCATCTAAACTAAACTTATCTTCATCTTGCAATTGCATTAATGCCAACAGTGTTGAAGCTATTTTTGTTATCGAAGCAACATCATAAATATCATCTGTTTTAACGTTAATTTTATTATCATAAGTATGATAACCAAAAGATTTGTTGTAAATCACTTTTCCTTTTCGTGCTACAAAAACTTGGCAACCAGGATAAGCTCCTGCAGCAATGCCGTTTAAAGCAATAGAATCTATTTGATACAAATCCTTTTGCAATAAGCCCGTTTCTTCTGGGGCTGTATATTTAAAGCGATTTAAAGATTTTACCACTAAACCTGTACCTACTTTAAATTTATCCGAAACAGTTACAGGTAATTTGCCATTAGCTCCTAACCCTCCAAAAATCAACTCGGCAGCTCCTCTATTTGCATAAAAACTATTTTGATATCCCATTATTAACGCGTCTGTTTTTGCAGCCGCATCAAAACCTATTAAACTATAAGGGTTTGCAAAAACGGTTAAAATAACTTTGTTGTGTAAAGCTAAATTAGCAATCATATCTTTTGTTCCTGCACTAATTTTATAGCTTTTCCAAGGGCTTTTATTTGATTTATGGATAGCAACAATAATCGTATTGTAAGTTCTTAACGTATCTAACAAAGCAGCATTTTTATTAGCTCCTAAACTCTTAATATTAAAATGATCTACCTGAGTATATAAAGATAATGTTTTCTGAAAACCTGTTACACTAGCTGCTCCTATAGACAAAGAAGCTACTCTTAGTGTATCTAACTTTTTTAAAGGAATAATATCACCTTTATTAGACAACACCGTTAATGCTGCTTCAGATAATTGTTGGTTTAACAATTCATACTCATTTGTATTTAACTCTTTTGCAAGTTTATTGATCTCTACTGGTTGATAATTGGCTAAGCCCATCCATTGTTTGGCTTTTAAGATTTTTAAACACCTTCTATCAACTTCTTTTTGAGTAATTAAGCCATCAGTTATAGCTTTTTTTATTGCTGCAATTGCTGTTGGTACATCTTTAGGAAAAAGCAACACATCGTTACCTGCAATAAATGCTTTCACTTCAACTTCTCCTGGTGAAAAATAAGAACTAACACCTTTCATATTTAATGCATCTGTAAAAATTAAACCTTTAAAACGTAACGTATCTTGTAGCAAATACGTTACTACATTTTTTGATAAAGTGGTTGCTGTATTTGGTGTATTTTCATAAGCAGGAATAAACAAATGAGCTACCATCATACTTGTTAAACCGTTGTTTATCAATTGCTGAAAAGGATACAACTCAATATCACTCATTCTTGCTCTAGAGTGATTGATAATTGGTAAAGACTTATGAGAATCCATATCAGTATCTCCGTGCCCAGGGAAATGTTTAGCATTTGCCATTACATATTCCGATTGCATTCCTTTCATATAAGCAATACCTTTTCGGGCAACATTTTCTTTATCCTCACCAAAAGAACGGGCATTAATTATTGGGTTTTTAGGATTTACATTTACATCAACAACAGGAGCAAAATTAATTTGTAATCCTACTCTTTTACACTGCTTACCAATGTCAATCCCCATCTTATAAATAAGTTGCTCATCTTGAATGGCTCCTAAAGTCATTTGCCAAGGATATTTTACAGTGCTATCCAAACGCATTGCCAAACCCCACTCCCCATCAATAGCCATCATTAAAGGTACATTAGCCAAAGCTTGATATTTATTAGTTAGCACAGCCTGACGAACGGGACCACCTTGCATAAAAATTAATCCACCAATTTTGGTATCTCTAACTAGCTTTGTAATCTTGTCAACATGTTTTTGACCTTGATTAGAGTAAGCTGCCACCATAAATAGTTGGGCAATTCGTTCTTCAGGAGTTAAGGTAGCCAAAACAGAATCGGCCCATAAGGTGTTTTCTAAATAAAAAGGGTAATGCTTAGCTCTTTTTAATTCTTCTGCTGTTTTTGTAGGTTTTATAAATGATGAACTCACTATAAATACCAATAACAGGCTTATTACTATATGTTTATTGATGTGCATTTTATCTATTTTATGTGGTTAAAATTAATGTTAATAACACTTTATTCTATTCTAAAACAAACCCATTATTAACAATCATTTGGGTATATCTACAATTGTTAAAAACTAGTGCTTAATGTTTAAAATTAAATGTTAACTATTCCTCTTTATTCAGCTACTTTTGTAAGCAGAAAATAAAAGATCATTTCACACTTAAATACAATAAAAATGCCAGCAATAATTGAATTAGAAAAAACAGCAAGTCAAGTAAGAAGAGACATTGTAAGAATGGTTCATGCAGTTCAATCAGGGCATCCAGGAGGATCATTAGGTTGTACAGATTTTTTAACTGCTTTGTATTTTGATGTGATGAATCATAATCCATCAAACTTTAACATGGATGGTACTAATGAGGATATCTTCTTTTTATCTAACGGACATATTTCTCCTGTATTTTATAGTGTGTTAGCACGTTCTGGTTATTTTGATGTTGCAGAATTGGCAACTTTCAGAAAATTAAACACGAGATTACAAGGGCATCCAACTACTCACGAAGGTTTAGAAGGGATTAGAATTTCTAGTGGTTCTTTAGGACAAGGCTTATCTAATGCAATTGGAGCAGCAACAACAAAAAAATTAAACAACGATAATAGTACTGTCTTTACCCTTATGGGAGATGGTGAGATTCAAGAAGGTCAGGTTTGGGAAGCTGCAATGTATGCTGCACACAACAAGGTTGACAATTTAATAGCTACTATCGATTATAACCACAAACAAATTGATGGTGACATTAGTGATGTATTGGATTTAGGAGACATTACTGCAAAATGGCAAGCTTTTGGATGGGATGTGATGCAAATGAATGGAAATGACATGCAAAATGTTGTTGATACATTAAATGATGCTAAAACACACTTAGGAAAAGGAAAACCCGTTATGATTATTATGAAAACCGAAATGGGACAAGGAATTGACTTTATGATGGGAACTCATAAATGGCATGGAAGTCCACCTAGTGATGAGCAATTAGCTAGTGCTTTAGGTCAATTAGAAGAAACTTTAGGGGATTATTAATTAAACGTCATTGCGAAACATGAGGAACGAATGTTGAAGCAATCTTACTATTAATTACAAGATTGCTTCGCTCCATTGCATTACTCTCGCAATGACGAACAAAATAAAGTGAACTACATAAAAAAACATATCAAACTACTTTTTACTGCATTGATTTTAATCTCTGTACTAAATTCTTATGCTCAAACACCACAAAAAACAAGAATCTTGTTTGTGTTAGATGCTTCTCAAAGTATGTTGGGACAATGGAGTGGTGAGCAAAAAATGAAGGTAGCTTCTCGCCTATTGAGTAATTTAATGGATAGCTTAAAAGGTGTAGATAATATTGAGGTTGCTTTACGTGTTTATGGTCACCAATTTTCTGTTGCTGCAGGTAACAGAAGTTGTGAAGACACTAAATTAGAAGTACCTTTTGCAGCCAATAACTACGAAAAAGTAAAACACACCCTTAAATATTTATACCCCAAAGGGACAACACCTATAGCCTATTCTTTAGAGCAAACAAAAAACGATTTTCCACCTTGTGGTAATTGTCGTAATATCATTATTTTAATTACCGATGGTATTGAAGAATGTGATGGCGATCCTTGTGCTGTAGCTCGTGCCCTACAAAAAAATGGTGTTACGCTAAAACCTTTTGTTATTGGGATGGGATTAGATTTAGAAATTATTGATGCTTTTAGATGTATCGGTACTTTTTATGACACTAAAGATAAAGAGTCTTTTGAAAATGTATTAAAAATTGTTATTTCTCAAGCGATGAATAACACAACTGTTCAAGTTAATTTATTAGATGTATCGGGCATACCATCAGAAACTGATGTAAATATGACATTTTACGATAGTTTTTCTAAAAGTATTCAGTACAATTTTATTCATACCATTAACTATAGAGGAAACCCGGATACCATTCCTTTAGATCCAGTACTTACTTATGATTTGTTTGTACATACACTTCCTCCTGTAAGTAAAAAAGACATTAAAATAAATCCTGGAAAACACAACATTATTGCTTTAGATGCTCCACAAGGTCTGTTACAACTAAAAATGAGCGGACTAAACGAATACGATGATTTAAAATGTATCGTTCGACAAAAAGGAAAAATGAAAACATTATACATTCAAGATTTTGAAGAAGTAACCAAATACATTATTGGAGATTACGATTTAGAAATTTTAACTTTACCAAGAATGTATGTAAGCGATGTTAATATTAGACAAAGTCATACTACAAAAGTTTTTATTCCTGAACCAGGTATTGGAATTTTTACTTTACCAGGTACTGGTATTGCAAGTATTTTTGTTGAAAGCAATAACAAATTAGAATGGATTTATAACTTTTCTAAAAAAACAACTAGAGAAACCATTGTTTTACAGCCTGGTAATTATAGAATAGTTTATAGAAGCTTAAATGCGAAAAACGTAATAGATACAAAAGAAAAAAAATTTACAATAAAATCAGGAGCTTCTAGCCAAGTTAAAATAACTTGGTAAAAACTCACAAACAACATAGATTATGAAAAAATTCCCTTACACAGAAAAAAAAGATACTCGTTCAGGATTTGGTGATGGTTTAACCGAATTAGGTAGAGAAAATGAAAATGTTGTTGCCTTATGTGCCGACTTAACAGGTTCATTAAAAATGAATGATTTTGAAAATGAAAATCCTGATCGTTTTTTTCAGATTGGTATTGCTGAAGCTAATATGATTGGTATTGCTGCTGGTATGACTATTGGAGGGAAAATTCCTTACACAGGAACTTTCGCTAATTTTTCTACAAGTAGAGTTTATGATCAAATTAGACAATCTGTAGCCTACTCTAATAAAAATGTAAAAATATGTGCTTCACATGCTGGTTTAACTTTAGGTGAAGATGGTGCAACTCATCAGGTACTGGAAGATATTGGAATGATGAAAATGTTACCAGGAATGACTGTTATCAACCCTTGTGATTACAACCAAACGAAAGCTGCTACAAAAGCAATTGCCGATTTAGATGGTCCTGTTTATTTAAGATTTGGAAGACCAAAAGTTCCTGTTTTTATGAACGAACCTTTTGTTATTGGTGAAGCAATCTTATTAAATGAAGGGACTGATGTAAGTATTTTTGCTACCGGACATTTAGTTTGGGAAGCAATACAAGCTTGCGAAATTTTAGAAGAAAAAGGAATTAGCGCTGAAATTATCAATATTCACACCATTAAACCTTTAGATGCAAAAGCTATTTTAGCTTCTGCCAATAAAACAAATTGTGTTGTTACTGCTGAAGAACACATGAGAAATGGAGGTTTAGGAGATAGTATTGCTCAAGTAATTTCTCACAACAATCCTATGCCAATTGAATACGTTGCTGTAAACGATAGTTTTGGAGAAAGTGGAACACCAGAACAATTAATGGAAAAGTATGGTTTAAATGCTGCTTCAATTGTTAAAGCTGCTGAAAAAGCTATTGCTAGAAAGAAATAAAAGTTTAAACGAAAAATATAGTTCTCGATACAAAACTCTTATCAAGTTTCACTCGAACTGACATTTTTCAATAAAAATCCCTTTTGAGAAATTCTCAAAAGGGATTTTTTATGGTTAATTCTTTTTTAAGAAAATAACACCTACACCTATTTATAAAGAATTTGCACAATAAAAAAAATAAGTTGGCAATATTATATTTTTAACTTTTTCAATAATAGGTTCTTTATTATCTCATTGTTAAGCTTTTTTTCAAAATGTTTATCAATCCAATATAATGCAGATTCAATATCTTTTTTTTCTTTATAAAGGAAACTTAAAATGTATTCATTTGAAATTATTCGTTGCCCTTTCTCTAAATTAGATTTACTTAAACCCGCTTTTAATTCTTTTATATTATCTTCTATGTTTTGCGTATTTACAAACCAACTTTCCAATTTTGGAATATTTCTTACTAAAATATCATCTAATGTTGATCTAAATCTTTTTTCATTTGCGGTACTAACCCTATCTAGGTTAAAACGAATATTGTTTTCAAAAGATTCTTGCCACCCATCTAGCATTCTATATAGATGAATTTTTGTTGACTTATCAGTCTTATGATATATTAATTTTTTTTCACCCGAAATAGTTGGCATAGAATAGAAACAGTTCCCATATGAAAATGACCCCCCATAACCTTTTAGAACATTATATTCAACGACATGCTTAACTCCTTCTTTATTGAAGTCACTTGACCATATGTATTTTCCATTCCAATTATTTAATCCAATTTTTATAAACTCAGGTGTTAATTTTTCTTTAAAGATTTCTAATCTTTTTTGAAGTAAAACTTCATCTAAATTTTGAATATCATCATAAATTTGGTTCTGAAACTTTCTGTCAGCTATTATTTCTTTAATTTTTTGAAATACATTCATTCGAGTTCTATTAATTAGATCAACACTTTCTGTAATATTCCTTTCCCCAGAAACTATTACCAGTAAGCTCATCCAACATATTCTAAAACTATTTAAACCTTAGGAGTGTCTTTTAAGACATCCAATAACAACGTCCAAAATTTCTGAACACTTGCAATGTTTACTTTCTCATCAGGAGAATGTGGATTTTTAATAGTTGGTCCAAAAGAAATCATATCTAACCCTGGGTAACGTTTCCCTAATAAACCACATTCTAAACCTGCATGAATTGAAGTAACTTTAAGTCCTTCACCAAACAAGCTATTGTACTTATCTTTCATTAATGTAAGAATTTCAGAATCTGGGTTAGGCTCCCATCCAGGATAAGAACCATCATATTCAACATCGCATCCCATCAATTCAAAAACAGACCCTACAGTTGTAGAGACTTCTATTTTAGCAGAATCTACAGAACTACGCTGTAAACTTTGAGTTGTAAAACTACCCTCCTTAATAATTACACGTGCTAAAGAAGAGGATGTTTCTACTAAATTATCTATGCTTAAACTAATTTTAAAAACGCCATTAAAAACAGCTTTTATTGTATTGGTAATTCTAAAAGTATCTACCTCAGAAACCACCTTGCTAGGTAGCGTTGTTGGTTCAATATCAATTTGAGTATTCTCATCAGAAATAGCCAATTCTGCTAAAATTTCAGCTTTTCTATTTTCAAATTCTGATAAATAAGCATCATCAGTAACCACAATAGTAGCAAACGATTCCCTTGGAATAGCATTTCTTAAACTCCCTCCATCAACTGTAGCAATGCGTAAACCAAAATCTTCGCAATTCCACATCAAACGGTTCATTATTTTATTGGCATTCCCTCTTTCTAATTGAATATCAACTCCAGAATGACCACCTCTTAGTCCTTTTATGGTGATTTTAAAAGCTTTACCTACTACATCTTCAGTTTCGTATTGGTACGATGTGTTTGTATCCACTCCTCCTGCACAACCGATAGAATATTCATCATCATCTTCGGTATCTAAGTTTAATAAAATAGTTCCATCTAAAATACCTTGCTCTAAACCAAAAGCACCCGTCATTCCTGTCTCTTCATCAATCGTAAATAACGCTTCTAATGGTGGATGAGCTAAATCTGTACTTTCTAGTAGCGTCATAATTGCTGCCACTCCCATTCCATTATCAGCACCTAAAGTAGTACCATTAGCAGTTACCCAATCATTTTCAATTAACATTTCTATTCCTTGGGTATCAAAATCAAACTCGGTATCCGAATTTTTCTGACAAACCATATCTAAATGCGATTGAAGGATAACCGTTTTTCTACCTTCCATCCCAGCAGAAGCAGGTTTTTTAATAATTACATTACCAACACTATCAACATAGGTGTTTAACCCTAAGTTTTCTCCAAAGCTTTTAGCAAATGCTATTACTCTTTCTTCTTTTTTTGATGGTCTTGGTACAGCGTTTAAATCTGCAAAATTATTCCATACTCCTTTTGGTTCTAAATTTCTAATACTCATAATTTTATTTTTATATGATAAGGTTTACACTATTCCTGTGTAAACCCAAATTTCTTTTTCTTTTACAAATTTAGAGTTTTCATGGATGAATTGTAGTTTTAATCCCTCATAATAAAAGGCTTTAAACTCTACGGTACCATTACTATCTAATTCTCCACCTAAAGTGGTATTTATTATCTCTAAATGATTCCAAACAACAGTTTTTGCCCACGCAACAATTCCTCTCATCTCTTGTTTTGATGGTCTTGTTTTTAAATGATGGCTCAACATCAAATAATCACCTTTAGCCATAGTAAATGCTGTATATCGCGATCGCATTAAAGCTTCAGCAGTTATAGCTACCGATAACTTATTATGAATACCGCCACAGCAATCAGCATAAAGCAAATCGTTACCACAAGGACAATTATCAAGCTGTTGGTTCATAAAATGTTATTTATAAATCTTTCTTCTATTTAGTTCTCTTTGATATTTTCGAGCATAAATTAAATGCTGATTATAAGTAGCAGCAAAATTATGATAACCCGAAAAATCTTCTTTAGCACACATATATATGTAATTGTGTGATTCATAATTCAATACAGCATCAAGCGATTTAATACTTGGTAAATTAATAGGTCCTGGAGGCAATCCCTTATGCATATAGGTATTGTATGGCGTATTTGTTTTAAGATGTTTGGTTAATACCCGTTTAATCGTAAAATCTCCTATTCCATAGATAACCGTTGGATCAGATTGTAACAACATTTTTTTACGCATTCTGTTAATATATAAGCCTGCTACTTTTGGTCGTTCATCACTGTGTATAGATTGCTCTGCTTGAACGATAGAAGCTAAAATAGCGACTTCTGATTGTGTAAGATGAAGTTTTTTAGCTTTAGCTTTTCTTGCGTCAGTCCAAAACTTTTTATACTCATCTGCCATTCTTTTAACTGTTTCTTCAGCTGAAGTGTTCCAATTAAATTCGTACGTATTGGGTAAAAACAAAGTCAAAATTGTAATGGTGTTAAAACCATATTTTGAAGTAAATTCTTTATTACTAACTAACTCATAAAACTCCAAACTATCACACTCAATATTTCTAGTTATTTTTCCTGATAACTCACTAATTGTTCGAACGTTATTAAAAGTTACTTGAACAGGAACTTGTTCTCCTGAGCGAAACAAATTAACCAATTCACTGTTATTCATTCCTTCTGTTAATTGGTATTTTCCAGGGTGAATATTGTTTTTAAAATTGGCTTTTTTCTCTGCCACCCAACTAAAAGAGGCTCTATTTTTGATATATCCTTTTTCGTATAAATTATTAACTACATCAGCAAAATCATCATCCGAAGCAATATAAAAAAACTTATCCGTAGTATTTTTTAAGGTAACATTAGATTGATAAACTCGTTGATACATTGTGTATCCATAATAACCGCCAACTACAGAACCGATTAATAGTATTAGTATGATTACTTTTTTTATCATAAATCTAAATTATAAAATAATTTCATAATAGTTAACTTGCTTTCCAAACAGTTCTTTATTTTGAATAAATTCAAAACCATTTTTCTCAAACAAACGAATACTAGCCTTGTTATCGGGAGCAATGTTGCAAAACAATTTTGTTAATTGATATTCGTCTTTTGCACTGGCTTTTAATAACGAAAGTGCTTGATTGGCATAACCATGTTTACGGTATTCTTTTTCTCCAATTAAAATGCCTACTCCTGCACTGTTATTTTGTTCATCAAACTCAAAAAAATCTACACAACCAATAGTTGTATTATCTTTTAAGCAAACCATTAATCTTAATTGGGTATTTACTTTAAGGTTTTGTGAGTTGTTAACAAAGTCTATTATTTCTTCTTTTGTAAAAGGAGTTTTGGTGTCTCCAAACTCCCAATTTTCAGTATCATTCTCCCATTTGCAAATTGGAATTTCATCCCCAATTTGCATTTTTCTTAACCGTATGTTTTGAGCGACTAACAAACAGCTTCTTTTCTTCTCAATGCATTGATGCAATTTTCTACATCATGTTTGTTGTACTTTCGCATTTCAAAACATTGGTTAATTATCTTCTTATCTAAATTTACTTGAGATACGCTTTTAATCATCTCTAAATCAAACAACAGCGGAAGTAATTCGAAAATAAAATTACTTTGCTTAACCTCTATTTGATAAGCCTCTTCTAAAAAGTCTTTTATCGGAAAAAGGCAACTTACCTCTTCGTCTACTTTCCAGTAATTATTTACTTTTTCTGTAATAACAGCAGGTTTATTAACTCCCTCTATTCCGTTTTCTAACTCCACAAAAATTACTTCTTCTTTTCTTTTTTGTAGGGTTTTGAAAATCTCTAAAGCATCTAAATCTCTGTTTGGACCAACGGTAGTAATATCAAACAATTTCCCTTCGGTAATTAAACTAATGTGCGGTGGAATTTTTGTTGCTCTAAAAATGACAATAAAAGTTCCGCTTAAGAGCTTTTCTTCAGAAATAGTAGATGTTATGTTAATTTGATATCTTTTCATGGTTTGAAACATATCTGAAATAAATTCAGAATAGCTTTAAATAGTTATTTCTCCTTTAAAAACTTGTTCAGCTGGTCCAATCAACCAAATATCACTAAACTCATTTCCATTTCTTTTAAAACCAACACTTAGTTCTCCTCCCTCTGTAGCAACAGGAACTTTACCGTAAGCCATTTGATATTTATCTGCCCAAGCTAAAGCTGTAGCAGTAACACCTGTTCCACATGATAAGGTTTCATCCTCAACACCTCTTTCGTAAGTTCTTATTTTTATATTTTCTGAAGTAAACTCAACAAAATTCACATTAGTTCCTTCAGTTTTAAACCTATCATTATTACGAATGGCTTTTCCTGCTGTATAAACATCAAAACCACTTACTTTTTCTATCTCTTTAATATAATGAGGAGAACCTGTATTGATATAATAATGCTCCTCTCCTTTCTCAATGTTTTTAACATCGTGCATTTTTAATGACACTTCACCATTTTTATTAATCCAAGCCTCATGTTCTCCGTCAGTAGATAAAAACATAGCTTGACTATCAATAATACCTAAATGTTTGGCAAAAGATACTGCGCACCTACTTCCGTTACCACAAAAACTTTGTGTTCCATCAGCATTAAAATAAATCATGTTAAAATCTAAATCATCCAAGTTCTCTATTAAAATCAAACCATCTGCACCAATACCAAACTTACGGTTACACAATTGTTTTACTAATTCTAAATTAGTTTTATCAAACACATTGTTACGATTGTCTATCATCACAAAATCGTTACCTGTTCCTTGGTATTTATAAAAGGGAATTTTCATAGTCGGCAAAAATACAATATTTTGCTACATTTTGGCTTCGCTCAATGTGCAAAAAAAATAATTATTCTCCTTTAAATTTTCTATCAGATTTTTTTTGAGAGTGTTTTTTCTTATTGTCTAATCGTTTCCTTTTAGAGGAGTAACTCGGTTTTGTTTTTCGTCTTACTTTAACTGGGGCAAGTGCCGTTTTTAATAAATTAACAAAACGCTCAAAAGCAATGTCTTTATTTCTTGATTGACTTCTCGTTTCATCACATTGGATAGCAAAAACACCTTCTAAAGATATTCTGTTTTTGAGTTTGTATGCAATAATTACTTTTTTATTGTCATTTAACACCTCCGAAGCTTCTACATTAAACAATAGTTCTACTTTAGTGGAAACCTTATTTACATGCTGACCACCTGCGCCACCACTTCTACTGGTGCGATAAGTAACTTCTTTATGTAAATCGTTATAATTCATAATATCAAAAATACAAAAACCGTTTATCAAAGCAATTTTACCATTGGTGTAAGTTTTACTTTTATTTAGCTCATCTGTCTTTATATTTGAAATTCGAACTAAAATTTTGAAGAATGGCAACACTAAAAATAAGTAACTTATCAAAAACCTATGCAAACGGAGTTAAAGCATTAGACGATGTTAGTATTGAATTAACCAATGGAATGTTTGGATTATTAGGTCCTAACGGAGCAGGTAAATCTTCGTTAATGCGAACATTGGCAACGTTACAAGAAGCTGATAGTGGTACTGCATTTTTAGATGATATTGATATTTTTAAAAACCCAACAGAACTTAGAAAAGTATTGGGTTATTTACCTCAAGAGTTTGGTGTTTATCCAAAAATAACTGCTTACCAATTATTAGATCATATTGCTATTTTAAAAGGTATTTCTAGTGGTAAAGAGCGAAAAGAATTGGTAAACTACTTATTACAAAAAGTAAATCTGTTTGAACAACGAAATAAAAGCGTTAAAGGGTTTTCTGGAGGAATGAAACAACGTGTTGGTATTGCTCAAGCATTAATTGGTTCTCCAAAATTAATTATTGTTGATGAACCTACTGCAGGTTTAGATCCTGGAGAAAGAAACCGTTTTCATAATTTATTGGCTGATGTTGCAGAGGATGTGATTATCATTTTATCCACACATATTGTTGATGATGTAACTGAGCTTTGTTCAAATATGGCCATAATGAATACTGGTAAAATGGTTTATAAAGGAACACCACAAGCTGTAATTAGTGAGTTAAATGGTAAAGTTTGGCAAAAAATTATTGAACGAAACGAAATTGAAGCTTATCAAAAAAATTACACAGTAATATCCGATAAAATGGTGGGTGGAAAACCATTAATTCACATATTAAGTGATGCTAATCCTGGTGATGGATTTGCAAGTGTTGCTCCTGGATTAGAAGATGTTTTCTTTGCTAAAATTAACACGAAAGAAACAGCAACTGTCTAACCTATTTATCAAACAACCTTATAAACTGTTTACAATGTTTAAAGAATTTTTTATCAAAGAAGTTGGTACAGCTTTAAAGCGACCAATGATCTACATATTTTTGTTTTTAATGGCATTGGCAAGTGCTTTAATGGTAATTTTTGACGGAACAGGAGCCTCTCCTACCGAATTTATAAATTCGCCTTATGTTATTACTAGTATAATTGCAGCATTATCACTACTTGCTTTATTAATTTCTACTGCTTTTTTTAACAATGCCGCTTTACGCGATTACAAAAATAATTTTAGCGAAATTTTATTTAGTACACCTATCCATAAGATGGGTTACTTTTTTGGTAGATTTACTGGAGCACTTGTTTTATCAACCATTCCTCTTTGTGGTATTTATATTGGCTTTTTTATTGGAGCCTTAATCGGACCTCTTACCGGAGAAATTACTGCTGACAGAATTGGACCTTTCTATTTAGAAACGATTATCAACTCTTATTTCCTATTTATTTTACCGAATATGTTTTTTTCTGGAGCTATTATTTTTGCGATGGCTACCAAATGGAAAAATACAATTATCTCTTTTTTAGGAACTTTAGCAATTATCATTACCTATTCTATTTCTGGAACTCTATTATCTGATATTGATAATGAAACATTAGCAGGATTAGCTGATATGTTTGGAATAAGAGCTTTTAGTATAGACACTAAATACTTTACTCCTAACGATAAAAACACTGTAGGAGCAACATTTTCTGCAATACTACTTATCAATCGTATGATATGGGTTGCTGTAGGTTTTGGAATACTCTTTCTGTCTTATTTTTCTTTTAGTTTTATTGCTAAAAATAAAAAAGTAAAAAAACAAAAAGGAGATAAAAATACTGCTGCAGTAAAAATCTTTACACTTCCTAAGTTAACTATAAAGTTTAATTCTTCTACTTCAATCAATCAGTTTGTTAGTTTTTTTAAGATTAATTTTTACAGTATCATACAAAGTAATTTATTTAAAATCTTATTTGTGATTTGTGCGTTAATGCTTACCGCAAATTTATGGGGAGGTTTTGATTATATGGGGCTACAGTCTTATCCTGTTACTTACAAAATGATGAGTACCGTAAATGGTCTTTCTGCATTTTTTGTACTTATTATATTAGTGTTTTATAGTGGCGAATTAGTTTGGTCTGATAGAGATAGCCATATTAATGAAGTGGTTGATGCTACACCACACAATTCAGTTATTTCTTTAATAGCAAAAACATTATCGCTAATAAGTGTAGGTACTATTTTAAGTATCTTTTTTATGTTTGCGGCAATGCTTTACCAATTGGGTAACGGATATACTAAACTAGAATTGGGTGTTTATTTTTTAAATTTCATCTATACTGCTTTTCCAATGTACATTATTTGGTCTTGTGTATTTGTTTTTATTCAAATTATCATCAACAATAAGTATTTAGGTTATTTCGCCTCTATTCTATTTTTGTTCTTGTTTGATATCTTAATGTCAATTCTTGAAATTAACACCAATATGCTTAGTATTTCTAGTGGTACTTCTTTTACTTATTCTGATATGAATGGTTTTGGAGCTGCCATAACCGGTACTAATTGGTTTAACCTCTATTGGATGTTATTCGGATTCTTACTATTAGGCTTATCAGGTTTAATATGGGTAAGAGGTGTAACATTTGGATTAAAGAATAGATTAAAATCTGCAAAAAAACACCTTACTCCTAAATTTGCTTTAGGGCTAAGTGTAATTACTGTTTTGTGGGTTGCTACAGCAAGTTTTGTATACTACAACACCCAAGTATTAAACCCTTACAAATCAAGTAAGGAGTCTGAAAATGGGCGAATAAAATATGAAAAAGACTACAAGAAATTTGAAGGAATTGCTCAGCCAAAAATTATATCAGTAAAATATGCTGTTGATATTTTTCCTGCAAAAAGACAATTATTAGCCAAATCAGCCATTGTTTTGCAAAATCAAACCAACAAAACAATAGACTCGTTACATTATACTATTGATAGCGATTGGAATATGAAAATACACTTAAAAGGTGCTCAACTAGTATTTGAAGATAAAGACTTAGGCTATTTAATTTACCAACTAGACAAACCTTTGGCTCCCAACGAAAAGATTCCTTTAGTTGTTGAGACATCTTATACCACTATTGGTTTTGAAAACGAAGTAAGCAATACAAGTGTTGCTCATAATGGAACGTTCATCAATAACTTTAGTATTCTACCCTCTTTTGGTTATAATAGCGATTATGAATTAACTAGTAAAAGTGATCGTAAAAAGAATGGTTTACCCGAAAAGTTAAGAATGCCGGAGCTAAAAACAACTTGTGGCAAAGCTTGTAATGTAAATTATCTTTCTAGTGGAATGTCTGATTGGGTTGATGTAGAAACAGTAATTTCTACTTCATCAGATCAATTGGCTGTTGCATCGGGTTCTTTAGTTAAAGAATGGTCTGCAAATGACAGAAACTACTTCCATTATAAGGTTGATCATCAATCTCAAAACTTTATCAATTTTATGTCTGCAAGATATGAAGTGGCACGTAAAAAATGGAAAGGTGTTGATATTGAAGTTTACTACGATAAAGCTCACGCTTACAACATTGATAAAATGTTAAGCGCTGTAGAAAAATCGTTAAAATATTATACCGAAAATTTTGGACCATATTATCATAATCAAGCACGTATTGTTGAATTCCCTAGATATTCAACTTTTGCACAAGCTTTTCCGGGTACTATGCCTTATTCAGAATCTTTTGGATTTATAGTTAACCTAGAAGACTCTACAGATAACAATGTTATTGATGCTGTTGTTGCTCACGAAATGGCACATCAATGGTGGGCGCATCAAGTTGTTGGTGCTACTATGCAAGGAGCTACTATGTTTTCAGAGAGTTTTGCTGAATATTCTTCTCTAATGGTGATGAAAAAAGAAGTAAACAATGATGATATGCAAATGCGTAAATTCTTAAAATACGATTACAACCGTTATTTAAGAGGAAGAAGTAGCGAGAGCAGAAAAGAATTACCATTATACAAAGTAGAAAATCAACAGTACATCCATTATGGTAAAGGAAGTGTAATTATGTACGCTTTACAAGATTATATTGGTGAAGAAAAGGTAAATAATGCTATGAAGAACTTTTTAGAAGAGTATCGTTATGCACCAATTCCCTACCCTACATCTTTAGATTTTTTAAGACATTTAGAGCCTCAAGTTCCAGATTCGTTGAAATATTTAATTGATGATTGGTTTAAAGAAATTACCTTATATGATTTTAGATTAAAAGAAGCGAATTATTCTACTTTACCAAACGGTAAATATCAAATATCTATGGATATTGAAGCTTACAAATTAAAAGCAGATACGATTGGTAAAGAAACAAAAGTAAAATTAGATGAATGGGTAGATATAGGTGTTTTTGCTGATGAAGATAAAAAAGAGTTGATGTTTTATAAACGTGTAAAATTTGATGAAGCTAAAATGAATTTTACTTTTGAAGTAGACTCTATTCCTACGAAAGCGGCAATAGATCCTCGTAGAATTTTAATTGAGCGTAACATTAAAGACAATGTTAAAACGGTAATAGAACAAAAAGAATAAAGACCGCTTACTTCGGCTACGCTCAGTACAAGTCGCTGAAAGAAAAAAGAAATTAGACTATGATTCAACAAGTAGAATTTTCAATAACAGCTAAAAGAAGAGGTTTTCATCTCATTACTTCTGAAGTAGTAAATAAGATAGGTAAGCTTCCCGAAAAAGGGTTACTAACCTTGTTTATTAAACATACATCTGCAGGTTTAACATTAAATGAAAATGCAGATGATACAGTTAGGTTAGATTTTGAAAGTACGTTTAATCAATTGATAAAAGAAAACGAGCCTTATTACAAACACACTTTTGAAGGTAGTGATGATATGCCTGCTCATATCAAATCAACTTTAGTGGGTAGCTCGGTAACGATACCTATTAGTAACCACCAATTAAATATGGGAATATGGCAAGGAATTTATTTATGTGAATTTAGAAACAATGGTGGCAACAGAAAGTTAGTAGCTACCATTATTAGTTAACTATATTTAATAACAATAATTTGCGTCATTGCGATGAATGAAGTGTAACGAAATAAAGAAGCAATCTCACATTAAGAGTAAGATTGCTTCAAATTCTATTAAATTGATTTAGATAGAATTTTATTGTCTGAAAGTTGCGTGACATTGCACACAATAATTCATTGTTTTAGATAATGCATCCAGTGCTTGATCTTTATCTTTTTTCTTGAAAATTTCACTCATTTCATCTGCACTACTATGGAAATCTAAACCTAAATTTTCAAATTCTTCATTTCCAAAAGAAGCACACATTAGTTTCATTTCGGTAGTAGAACCCAACTGTTCATAAGCAACAACAGCTGCTTCATCAAAATTATCAGCACCTAAAAGCGAAATAATAGATTGTATAGCCTCTAAATGACTACGCATATTCTTTAGCTGATGGTTTTTTTGCATCGCATTTAATTCTAAAGAGATACGTTTATCCATAGACTTCTTCATTTTCTTTACTACTACTTCTTTTTCAACTTTAGGAGCTTTTTCTTCTTTGGTAGATGATCCGCAAGAAATGGTAGCTAATGCAATAACTAAAGGGATAAAGATTGATTTAATGTTTCTGTTCATCGGTTAACTTGTTTTGGTTGGTTAATATATTTTTATATAAAAAACAAAAATATCTTTTTTTAAGTAATAAATACACTTTTAAGGATTACTTTTGCCGCCAATTAAATAAGTCAATAAAAAACAAAATATAATGGCAACAAACAGAACCTTTACTATGATTAAACCAGATGCAGTTGAAAAAAACTACATCGGTGGAATTTTAAAAATGATTAACGATGCAGGATTTAAAATCGTTGCAATGAAATATACTCAGCTTTCTAAAGAAAAAGCAGGAGAATTTTACGAAGTACATAAAGAAAGACCATTTTATGGGGAATTAGTTGATTATATGTCTGGTGGACCTATCGTTGCTGCTATCTTAGAAAAAGATAATGCAATGGAAGATTTTAGAACTTTAATTGGTGCTACTAATCCTGCTGATGCTGCTGAAGGTACAATCAGAAAAAAATATGCTGAATCTATTGCTGCTAACGCAGTACACGGTTCTGATAGCGATGAGAATGCTGAAATAGAAGGAAACTTCCATTTTGCTGCAAATGAGATTTTCGCTTAAGCAACAACATATATACTTAAAAGCCTTCTGGTAATTACCGGAAGGCTTTTTTATTCATACCCTAAGAATTACACATGCAACGCATAAAAGATTACCGTAAAGATTACAACGCAACTAAAGAAACTACTCTTGCTGAACTAAAAAAGACCTATAGAGGTTTTATGAAAGAATGGCACCCAGATAAGTTTAACAACGATGCTGAAAAATTAGCTGTGGCTGAAGCAAAAAGTACTGCACTTATTGAAGCATACCATTTTTTAGTGAGCATATCTCCTGAAACACATGAAAAGCAATTAGAAGAATATACAGCAACTACCAATACTCGTATTGAAGGGTTAATGTTTAAAAAGAGTGTTCTTGAAGTTTCTTTTTTAGATGGTAGTGTTTATGAATACTTTGGTGTTCCGCATAAAGTTTATTTAAAGCTTTACAATTCTGACAAACAAAACAGATTTGGAAAACGTCATTTATTTACTTCTTTTTTGTACCGTAACGCTGTCAAAAAAAACTAATACAACATGAGTATTAACGAAAAGTGTTTCACTCCTTTTAAAGCTGATACATCTAGCTATAAATTGCCTGAGCGATTCACTTTTCCTTTTTACTACGCTCCTCACCCACTTGCTACTATTGCAACTGAGGAATTACAGGCTTATTTAACAGCTCAACCCAATTGGGATAACTTATTTGGTTTAACTCCTAATAAGAATGATGATGCTATTGGAAAAATGTTTGGGGTTTTAGTTGTTCAAAATCAACAAAATGAAATCGGCTATATTTCTGCTGTTTCAGGAAAATTGTTTGACACCAATGTGGTTGAAAATTTTGTTCCTCCAGTTTTTGATATGTTGCTTGTTGATGGTTTTTTTAATGAAGGTGCTCAAGAGATTGCTCAATTAAAAGTTAAAATTGATGCGCTAGAAAGTAACCCTGATTTTATTAAAGATTGCAAAGCTTTAGAAATAGTTGAGACAACTATGCAGAATGATATTGCAGCAGCAAAAAAACAAAGTGTTGCCGCAAAAAAGAAAAGAGACGAACTGCGTAATGAAGCAAAAATTACGCTATTTGGTGCTGACTATAAAAAGCTAAACGATAAATTAAAAACAGAAAGCTCCAATAAGAAATTTTACATCAAGCACTTAATATTGGATTGGGAAGAGAAAATTGCTGTTTTAAAAGAAAGCGTAACTACCATCCAAAAGAACATTGACAGTTTAAAAGATAAACGACAAAAAAAATCTGCTAATTTACAGCAACAACTTTTTGAAGCATATGATTTTTTAAATGCTGATGGAGAAACAAAAAGTTTATTAAGCATCTTTGCTGCAACAGCACAAAAAAGACCTCCTGCAGCAGCGGGTGAATGTGCAGCTCCAAAACTGTTACATTATGCTTACAAAAACAATTTAAAACCTATTGCTTTAGCGGAGTTTTGGTGGGGAGAATCTCCTAAATCTGAAATTAGAAAACACAAAAATTTCTACCCTGCTTGCCAAGGAAAATGTAAACCTATTTTAGGGCATATGCTACAAGGTTTAAGCGTAGATGAAAACCCTATGTTAGTTAACCCTGGAAAAGACACCGAGATTGAAATTGTTTTTGAAGATGAGCACATGGTGGTAATTAACAAGCCTGCCGAATTACTTTCTGTACCGGGTGTAAACATTAAAGATAGTGTTTACCAACGCATGAAAGATAAATACCCTAAAGCTACTGGTCCTTTAACGGTACATCGTTTAGATATGCAAACTTCAGGTATTTTATTAATTGCCAAAACGTTAGAAATTCATAAAATATTGCAAAAGCAATTTATGGATAGAAGCATCAAAAAAAGATACATTGCTTTATTAGATGGTTTGGTTAAAGAAGATAAAGGAACAATAGATTTACCTTTACGACCAGATATTGATGATAGACCACGCCAATTGGTATGCTTTGAAGATGGAAAATCTGCGGTAACGCATTATAAAGTCTTAGAAAGAAAAAATAACCAAACCTTAATTCACTTTTATCCAATTACCGGAAGAACACATCAACTTCGTGTTCATTCTGCACATCATGATGGTTTAAACATTGCTATGATTGGTGATGATTTGTATGGTAAATTGGCTCACCGTTTGCATTTGCATGCCGAATGGATTCAATTTACCCATCCTGTTACCAATAAAGTAATGGAGTTTAAAGTTGAAGTAGAGTTTTAAGTTTATCGTTTTCACATAAAAGGTATTCCTAGTAAATTATATCTCCCTATCTTTGTTTTATGATAACCAAATTTTTTACCATCGTTAATAATTTATCTTCATGGTTAATTAACCATGGAATAAGCAGAGGGAATGCGCCTTTAGTGCGCTTATTCATTATGTTTATTGCCTTTTCAATCCTCCTTTTTATAGTTGATTTTATTGCAAAAAAAATACTAAGAGAAGGAGCAAAAAAATTCTTTTTAAAAACAAGAAACAAATGGGATGATGTACTTATTGAAAAAAGAGTTTTCGCAAAATTATCTCATTTTTTTCCTGCTATTATTGTTCAATTAAGCATTCCTTTTGTTTTACAAGATTATAATAATTGGATTCCTTTATTTAAGAACATCACTACCATATACATTATCATTGTTTTTTTAATGGTTATTGTAGCTATAATTAATGCCCTAGAATACTACTTTTCTAACGCCAAAAGATTTAAAGACAAACCGATAGAATCTTATGCTCAATTGGCTAACCTTATCGTTTACTTTGTTGCAGGTATCCTTATCCTATCCATTATTTTAGGTAAATCACCCATATATTTATTAGGTGCTTTTGGTGCAATGACAGCCGTTTTGTTATTAATTTTTAGAGATACCATATTAGGTTTTGTTGCCAGCATACAAATTGCCACCAACGACATGGTAAGAGTTGGAGATTGGGTTGGTATGGAAAAATATGGAGCTGATGGTAATGTGATTAAAATATCATTAAATACCGTTAAAGTTAAAAATTGGGACAACACCATTACCACCATTCCTACTTATGCACTGGTTTCTGATTCGTTTAAGAATTGGAGAGGAATGCAAGAAACAGGTGCCAGAAGAATTAGTAGACACATTTACATTAGACCTTCTAGCATACAGTTTGCCAATGAGGAGATGTTAGAAAAATTTAAACATTTTGAATTAATTCAAGATTACATCCAAAACAAACAAGAAGAAATTAAGTTATTTAATAGTGAGTCGGCTATAAACAAATCTGAAACTATTAATGGTAGAAATATGACCAATATTGGGGTTTTTAGACAATATGCCGAGTTGTATTTAAGAAATCACAAAGAAATAAATCAAAACTTAACACTAATGGTTAGACAGTTACAATCTGACCAATATGGATTACCTATTGAAATTTATTGTTTTGCAGCAACCACCGAATGGTTAAAGTACGAAGCAATACAAGCAGATATTTTTGACCACCTAATGGCTTCGGCAAGCTCTTTTGGTTTAGAAATTTATGAATTAAGTGTTACATCATAATGCCTACACTTTAAGTAAGTTTTAAACTAAAAAAACACTTAAATACTATTAGGAAATAGTATTTAAACAAGATTTAAACACGTAAGACTTTTATTAATTGAATTTATTTACTTCTATTATCTACATTAATATTGTTGTATAATAAAAAAATCTAAAACTAGACTTATGAAAAAATTATCACTATTATTATCAATTGTAATCGTTACTGTATTTTCTTGTAAAAAAGATACTATAGAACCTATTATAGATACAGAAACAGGTACAAACACACCTACTGGATCTACAGGTGGAATTTCTAACTTCTTTAAACAAAACGTATTAAATGCTACACAAACATTTACAATAGATGCTAGCACCTATGAGTATATTACTGGATCTAAAGGAACTAAGCTATATATCAATGCCAATACTTTTAAAGATCAGTTTAACAACATTGTTACAGGAAATGTTACTATCGAGTTAATTGAAATTCAGACCAAAGCGGATATGATTTTACTTAATAAAACAACTACTTCAAATGGAAATTTATTAATAAGTGGCGGTGAAATTTCTGTAAAAGCATTTCAAAATGGAAGTCAATTAATGTTAGCGACTAATGCTTATATAGGTGTAAATATGCCAACAAATAATCCTGTAAACATGCAACTTTTTACAGGAACAGAAGATGATAACGGAAATTTAAACTGGGACTCTACAGGAACCAATGTGATTGTAGATACTTTAGGTGGGTTTAATTTTAATTTAGATAGCTTAACACTAAATAATGACTCTTTAGGTTGGATTAATTGTGATTATTTTTATGGTCAAGGTAATTTAACTACACTTAATGTAATTACTTCTTCACCTTATAATGGAGCTAATACTTTTATTTACTTGTTTTTTAACAATATATATTCTGTAGCTCCATTATCATGGAGTAATAACACTCAAAATTTCGTTTCATATTCAAACAGTTTACCTGTAGGATCTCAAATGACTATCGTTGCGATATCAGAAATTAACGGACAGTATTACTCTTCTTTTACTCCTATTACGTTAACTACAAATCATTCTGAAACGATTAACTTAAATGCGACTACATTATCAGCTTTAGAAATAGATTTAAATAATTTATAAGCTTACTGAAGTAATTGAAAAGGTTGTCCAAATTGTTGGACAACCTTTTTTTATGGATTATATTTGCTTCTTTCTTATGACTACTACGCTCCTATCTTCTCCATTACAAGGCTTTACAGATTTTAGATTCCGTAATGCTTTTGATAAATATTTTGGTGGCATAGATACTTTTTATGCTCCTTATATTCGTTTAAATGGAAAGTTTAAAATAAAGCCTGCCTACGAAAGAGATTTGCTCATAAAAAACAATACGGTAAAAGAGCTTATTCCTCAAATAATGACCAATAGTGCCGATGAGTTTTTGTTTGTAGCCAAATACGTTCAAGAATTGGGTTACAACGAACTTAATTGGAATTTAGGTTGTCCCTATCCTATGGTTACTAAACGTGGTATGGGTTCTGGGTTAATCTGCGAAACTCAAAAAATTGATGGAATTTTAAAGAAAGTCCACAACGAATCGGATATTTTAGTATCTATGAAAATGCGTTTAGGTTATAATAATAGCGAGGAAATTTTAAATGCATTACCAATTTTAGACAATTATCCGCTTAAAAATATAGCCATACATGCTCGTTTAGGAAAACAACTGTACAAAGGTGGTGTTGATTTAGAAGGGTTCCAAAAAGCATTAGATACCACTAAACATTTGCTGTATTACAATGGAGACATTACTTCTGTTGATGCTTTTAAGCAATTGCAAGAGCGCTTTCCTACTATTAAACATTGGATGATTGGTAGAGGATTAATTGCCGATCCGTTTTTGCCGAGTATGATTAAAAACAATACAACAGTTTATCCCGAAAATAGGTTAGAAATATTTAGCAAATTTCACGATACAATTTACCACCAATATGGTGAGTATTTATCTGGCGACAAGCATACTTTATTAAAAATGCTTTCCTTTTGGGAATACTTCTCTACTACTTTTTCTAATCCTAAAAAGGTTTTCAAAAAAATTAAAAAAGCAAAGAAGATATATACTTATGAAACTGCTGTTAGGGAAATATTAAAAGACGAATAGTATTAATTCACCTTATATTCTTTATCAATAATCTCATCCAACTCAAACATACTGGCTAAAGCCAATAATTCAAAATTGATAACTCAACACTCATAACTTCTTTACCATCATCCTTAGCGTAAGGGCGAATAATTATTCGCCCCAATTAGCCACCAACAAAAAAAATCTCCCAGTTTTTAGAAGGATTTCTATTTTATTATCATTAAACTATCACTGTAAAGTACCAACATTGGAACTCTTTTGTTGTAGTTTAACGTAGTGTGTGCTCTGGGTTTCTTTTACAGATAAAGATTAAAATAAGACAGCATCAACAATGTTAGTAATGACAATGATATTAAATTACTTTTAGGGATATCATTTCTCAATCTGATACATTTAAACGTCAAGAATAAGCTTGTTAACCAAATAATAATATGAATCACAAATAAAGCAAAATCAACCCCATTCAGTTCAATTAATCTGCCACTTGTAATTAATAAAATAGAATTTGGCAACGCTAACAAAGCCGAAATTAAAACTAAAAAATATCCCGATTTAGATTTCCTAAGAAATAGAATTAATCCAATCCCAACCAATATAAGCTGGCATATAAGGATTTCACCATGAGTAACTAGCAACTTAAGAAAAGAAAAATAATCTACATCATACAGTTTTATTATGCTTTCTATTAAAGAAGCTGTTAACACAACTAAATCAATACAGTATAAACCTATAATTATAATAAGAGAAAATTTGAGCACGTTTTTCATTGTTACAAATGGGTTTAACTAAATACCAAAAATAGGCATTCTATTATTTCTCTTCTTCCTGTACTTTTTCAAATTTTTGATAACCTTGATATACCTTATATGCATTCTCCAAAATATAGTTTAAATCATTATCATCCGAAAATTTATGTACGCCTTTAACAAATTCAAATTTTACATTGTCCATATTTTCTTTAATGAATGACCCCGAAGCAGAGCTTCGAGGTATCCACTTAGCTGAACAAACTTAGTTGCCCCTTATGATAACTCTTGTAGTTTT
>Ga0256845_1000525_pt1 | contig 35835 bp, 32 predicted proteins | sample RiftiametaG_FD_189101 | JGI IMG/M metagenome (GOLD analysis project Ga0256845, IMG submission 189101) | Tube worm associated microbial communities from hydrothermal vent at the East Pacific Rise, Pacific Ocean - Riftia | ecosystem: Host-associated > Annelida > Integument > Unclassified ...
GACTCATTAACCTTAGAACCATGGTCTGTTCTTGATCCTGATCATGATGGTTTAGGTCATGTAAATACTCTTTTTCCGAATAACTGGGCAGGAACTTCACAAGAGAATACTTTTATTTTCAGACAAAATAGTGCTGCGAACATGGCAGCTTTAGAGAGCATGTTAAGAGATAGTATTCCTCCGGGTAATCATGTGTTAATGTGGACATGGCAAAGCAGTAATTTTAGTGGCTATGTACCGATGTCTTCAAGCTTTAAAGCACAATTAGGGTTAATGGGTGCGGCTCAACTCTCTAGCTCTACACTTAATGATAGCTTGCCGTTTTTATTCTATACTAAAATTGGGGATAATGCTTCAACCATAGAAGTAATAGGAAATTCTATTCATCATAAACTGTTAACGCTGTCTGTTAATATAACTTCTTCAGCTAATTTTGGAAATATATATTCTGAAATTTTAGGTCCCGCAACGCGATGGGATTCCTTATCATGGAGAGTTAATCCACTTGAGTTACCAACTTCAGACAGTACAGTTTTAAATGTTTATGGAGTAGATGCGAGTGGTAATGAAACCTTATTAATAAATAATTTACCAACCGATTCGGGAGATATACAAATTACTAATCAAATAAATGTAGGGTTATACCCTTACTTAAAATTAAACGCTCACCTAACAGATGATGCTTTATTTACTGCACCACAATTAAATCGGTGGCAAGTAACTTACGAGGGTGTGCCTGAGGCAGCTTTAGATCCAAGAATTACCTATTCTTTCCAAAGTGATACGATTTCTGAAGGAGGAGATATTTCTATTTCAATAGCAGTAAAAAATATAAGTAGGTATGATATGGATAGCTTATTAATATCTTTTTCAGTCCTAGATAGAAATAATAATTTAATTCAATTACCATATGCTAGACAAAAACCTCTTTTAGCTGATAGTGTTATTATTGCTAGTCTAAATTTTTCTACTGTTGGGATGGGAGGCTTAAATTATTTACTAATTGAGGTAAACCCTAACAATGACCAGTTAGAACAGTATCATTTTAACAATCTAGCTCAAATACCTTTTTATGTAAATTCTGATAATGTAAATCCGTTGTTGGATGTTACGTTTGATGGTATCCATATTTTAGATGGAGATATTGTTTCTCCAAAAGCAAATATTGTTATAGAATTAACCGATGAAAACCAATTTTTATTATTGAATGATACTTCTGATTATGCTGTATATATTACTACTCCTGATGGAAAGGAAGAGCGGACATACTTTTATACAAATGGAATAGAACGCATGCAATTTATTCCAGCATCGTTACCAAAAAATAATTCTAAAATAATTTTCCAAGGAAATTTTCCTGTAGATGGAGGTTATAAATTAAGAGTTCAAGCATCAGATAGAACAAATAATAAATCGGGAAGTATAGATTATATTATTGGTTTTGAGGTGATAAATAGATCTACAATTACAAATATTATTAATTATCCAAATCCTTTTACAACATCTACTCGATTTGTTTTTACATTAACAGGAAGTGAAATTCCTGATATTTTTAAAATTCAAATTATGACTATAACAGGAAAAGTGGTGAGAGAAATCCATAAAGATGAATTGGGAGCCTTACATATTGGACGAAATATTTCTGATTTTGCTTGGAATGGCACAGATACCTATGGGGATAGATTAGCCAACGGCTTGTACTTATATCATGTTATCACGAAGATTAATAATGATGATATTGAGTTGAGAGAAACAAGTATGGATTATTACTTTAAGAAAGGGTTTGGTAAAATGTATTTATTCAGATAAACGTTTTTCTAATATTTTAATTTTCTCTAAAAAAGCAATTTTTTTCTTTTGTGAAATTTCTCAAACACAATAAAAGCTAACATTTAACTGTTTACAATTCCAGTACTAGTTTTTATTCACAGTAAGCTATAATCGTATTTTAGCTTGGTATTGATTTAAATTTCAAAAGAATGTTACAAAATTTTTTATTACAAGTTACTGTTGGGAATTCTCCGATAACTGAAGTTGCAGAAACAATTGCTACTGAAGAAAAAACACTTACAGTTTGGCAATTAGTTAGCTCTGGAGGAACTGGAGGAGCAATTATTATGTTTACACTTTTAATTCTTTCAATTTTAGCGGTGTACATTATTGTAGAGCGATTTTTAGTGATTAAGCAAGCCAGTAAAGAGGATGAAAACTTTATGAATCAAATAAAAGATAATATTTTAGATGGTAAAATTGATGCTGCTAAAGAATTGTGTAGTGCTAATGATTCACCTATTGCCCGAATGATAGAAAAAGGTGTTGTTAGGATAGGAAAGCCATTAAGTGATATTGGTACAGCAGTTGAAAATACAGGAAAATTAGAATTAAATAAATTAGAAAAAAACCTTTCAACCTTAGCTACAATTTCTGGTGCAGCACCTATGATTGGGTTTTTAGGAACAGTAATCGGAATGATATTAGTTTTCCATAAGATGGCAGCTGGTGGCGGTGGAGTAGATTTGCAAACACTTTCTGATGGTATTTTTACGGCAATGGTAACAACGGTAGCAGGTCTTATTGTGGGTATTATGGCTTATGTTGGTTATAATACATTGGTTGCTAGAGTAGAAAAAATTGTTTTTGTTATGGAAGCAAGAACAATGGAGTTTTTAGATATTTTACACGAACCTGCAGTATAATGGCAATACGATCTAGACATAAAGTAACAACAAATTTTAACATGTCGAGCATGACCGACATCGTGTTTCTATTGCTTATCTTTTTTATTATTGCATCCACTTTAATAAGCCCTAATTCATTAGATGTTGAGTTGCCAAAAGCAAGTCATATGTCCCCAAGACCACAAACAGTTAGCATTAGTATTACAAAAGATTTAATCTATCATGTAAATGAAAATGAAGTTGGAAAACAAGATATAGAAACGCAAGTTTTAGCGTTAATAGAAGGAGAAGAAAATCCAGGAATTATATTAAAAGCTGATAAATCGGTACCAATTGAACATGTGGTAGTTATTATGGATATTGCCAACAGAAATAAGCTGAAACTGGTTTTAGCAACAGCATCAAAATAATTTATGGAAATGCTTTATTAAAGCATCTACAGTACAATGGAAATCATACAAGATAAAAATAGCAGGTCAGGATTAATAGGAACTATTTTAGTTCACCTATTGCTGTTGTTGATGTTTCTTTCTTTTGGAATGACTTATCAAGATCCGCCAGAACCGAATGAAGGATCTATGATGATTAATTTTGGAACAAGTGATGAAGGTTCAGGTGATGTTGAATCTGAAGAGGCTGCGAGCTCGTCTTCAGAAAGTATTTCTCCATCAGAAAATGCAAGTGCAGCTGAAGAGCAAGTGTTAACTCAAAATAATACCGAAGCTCCTGTTATCAACTCATCAGAAACGCATACAGAGGAAACGGTACAAGAAGAACAAGTTGCAAGTCAAAATTTGTTAAATGCGCTTGATGCTGCTAATAATGCCAATAGTAATTCAGAAGATGGCAATCAAGGAGATTCTGGTAACCCTGGGAATCAAGGTGACCCTGATGGAGATCCAAATAGCCATGGAAATAGTAATGTTGCAGGAGATGGAATAGGTTTTAGTTTAGGAGGAAGAGGAAAGGTTAGTTTTAAAAAGCCAGAAAATCCAACACAAAAAGATGGGACTGTTGTGGTTGATATTTGGGTAAATAGAAATGGTAAAGTAACTAAGGCTAAGTCTGGCGCAAGGGGTTCTACCACTACTAATCCTATTTTACAAAAGAAAGCCGAAGAAGCAGCTTATAAAGCTAGATTTAAATCAGATACAAATGCACCCTTTGAACAAAAAGGAACCATGACTTTTGTTTTCATACTCAACTAGCTACTTATTATTAGTAATTAATGCTTATATTTAAGTTCTGATTGTACTTAGATATGAGATTTTTCCTTTTAATAATAGTATTATTTTCTACTGAATTATTTTCTCAGAATGGGTCTATTAAACTATTTTTTGAGGACAATGTTGGAAGAAGAGACTCCGTAGAGCTAGGAGCTAATAACACTGCTACATTAGGAATAGATACTTCTTTTAATGAGGTTGATGTTTATGGAACTCCTTTTGATAGTCTAGATGCTAGAGTAATTCAACGAGACTCTATTAATTTTAATTGTCTTAATTCAAGTGCTGATAATCAAGGTCTAAATTTATATTTTCCCGATAACATAGACTCAAAAATAGATTATAGACCCTTTTTTGTGGATTGGAACGGAGTTGGTTTTGGGGTTGTTAATGATAATTTTGAAATTTTAATTAATGCAGTTGAATACCCTGTCAAAGTAAGTGCTGATTTTTCTGATGTAGTAGGTTCTATGATAGGAGGTGGCTGGTCTAAATTATATTTGTTGGATGGTAATTGTAATGATTACGATAGTAAAGAATTGGCAACTCATCTCCAAGATTCTTTGTTTATACTAACGGATAGTTCTTTTAATACTATTGTTGTTCGTTTTCAAATACATGTAGGAATAGAGGATTATAATCAGCCTAAACTTAGCTTTCAATTATTTCCAAACCCTTCACAGGGTAATATTACGTTGAAATTTAATAGTTTCATCACAGGGGAAATAAGTATTAGCGACATTACTGGTCAACAAGTATTTACAGATGATATCCATCATGAGAAGTACTATCAAACTAGTTTAAATTTGCCAAGCGGATTGTATGTATTACATGTACAAACTAAAAGTAATCGACTAACCAAAAAACTGCTGATAAAGAATTAGTAAGATTACTGCCTTGCCTAAAGGAATTTATATTATCAATATAGTAGCAGCTAATAGTGGAAATATTAAAACTAAGTATTTATACGTATAATTAAAGCGTATTTAAACGTATTGCATCATTTGTATTTAGTTCATACATTTATACACTAGCTTATACGGGCTATTTTTCACTTTTTTATGAAAACTTTAATTACCTTTTTTTTAATACTTGTAGCCACAACTGGTTTTACCCAAAACTCTTGGACAACCCAACTAACGGATAATAACAGCTCTGAATATGCGATTAAACTAATAAAAGTACAAGATGGAGGTTACGTTACGGTATTAAACCGGGTGGACACAATAGTTAATATTCCTCAAAATATTGAATACAACAAAATAGCCATTGTTAAGCTAGATGCCAATGGGAACATGGTATTTAATAAAAAAATAAATATAAAAGACTCCAGCCTTATAAGGATTAATGATTTTATAGAATTGCCTACAGGAGAGTTGTTGTTGAGTGGGAGAATGATAGAAAAACAAAGTGGAGGCCTATCAGGAAGTTTACTCATAAAAACGGATGCCTTAGGAGATACTTTATGGACGGTTTATACTGTTGGAAATTTAGGAAATAATAGTGTTTCTGTTTGGTATAACTTAATTGATTTTAGCACTAAATTCTGGGCTTTAGATGCCTTTCTTACAGGTTCTTCCAGTACTCTGGAGTATTTCATATACGAATATGATTACAATGGTAATTTATTAAACATAAATTACCAAGATACAATGGTAATATTAACTACTCAACCAAGATTATTTAAAGATATTAACGATTCTGTTTTTGTGGTGGCAGATTTTAAAGGAGAAGGGTTTTTACCAAAAAAAATGGATCCTTTTTTTAATAAATATTTATTGAGCCAAACATTTAGCTCAGGTACTGGTATTTCGAGTGATGGCAGTATACTTCAGGCATTTGGAGGAGGTCTCTATAAACTAACAGGAAGGTTAGATTCTATTTGGTTGCATCCATTTAGTGAATATGAGTTTGTTTGGGGAGTAGGTACTAGTCAATATTTTACTAAAATTAAGCCTACTGCTGATGGCGGTTATGTGGCAATAGGTAATGCAATAAATGGTATAACGGATAACCTTTTCTTAATAAAAACAGAAGCCTTAGGTAACAAAGAGTTTGGAGAAATGTATTGGAGTGTAACCAGTAACAATATAGATGTAGTACAAGCCAATGATGGAGGGTATGTAATGTTAAATAGCGGGGAGTTTGGTGGTCAAGGTATTTGGATAGTAAAAGCATTACAAGACGGAACTATAGGAATAGACGAAAATAATTTTTTAAAAAATAAAGTCGTTTTATATCCTAACCCAGCTCAGAATCAGGTTACCTTAAAATTTAATAAAACTACAACTGCACAATTAGCTATTTATAACATAACAGGTAAATTAATAATTACCAAAAAGCTAAATAATGCTAAAACACATCAAATAGCTGTTACTGCTTTACCCAAAGGAATATACATTATGAGTATAACAACAGCTGAAAATGTGATAACTAAAAAATTCATTAAAAATTAATCCTTATTCTTATGTTTTTTTTTTACAAATAATATAAAAATAGTTTTAGTGGTTTCATTTTTTTGTTTTTATAGCACTATAATAAAAGCACAAACTACTACCATTTTGGATTCTCAGTTTGAGCAAGTTTTAATTAATCTAGGACTAGATAATGTTATTGATGGAGGAGTACTTACAGCCAATATAGATACTTTGACAGTATTAGATCTAGAGCAAATTTTTGTTGCTATAAATATTACAGACTTAACAGGGATCCAAGATTTTACGGCTTTAGTTTATTTAACTATTTCTCCTCTAGTTAATGTTTTAGATGTAACACAAAATATATTTTTGGAATATTTAAGTTGCAATAGTAGTTACCTTCTTACTTTGGAAGTAACAATATTAATACTCTGGATGTAATGCAGAATATGTTTTTAGAGCATTTGGACTGTTCTCATAATAACCTTACCACTATAGATATAACGCAGCAACTGGCATTAACCTACTTAAATTGTAGTTATAACAATTTTTCAACTATAGATATTACTCAAAATGTTGTCTTAACTGATTTGTATTTCCACCAGAATAACCTGATGACTTTAAACATAACTCAAAATACAAATTTGTTTCGTTTTACTTGTAACCATAATCAATTAACAAGTTTAGATGCTACTCAAAATAGTATGTTGAGTTATCTTACGTGTAACAATAATCAATTAACCACTATTGATATAACACAAAATATAGCTTTAAGTAAATTAGATTGCAAAAACAATCCGCTTACTACTATAGATATAACACAAAATATATCTTTAGTTGAATTAGATTGTAGCAATAATCAGTTAACAAATATAGATGCAACACAAAATGTAATGTTGGTTAAATTTGTTTGTAACTATAATCAGTTAATTAATATAGATCTCAGGAATGGAAATAATAGTAATGTTTACCGATTTTACTCTATAGGTAACCCCAATTTATATTGTATATATGTAGATGATAAAAACTCAAATTATTTGTTAAGTCCGACATGGTTTAAAGATACTTCAGCCTATTGGGTGAGTAATTTGATTGATTGTCAAACAATTGAAGTTGCTGAGTATGCGTTAGAAAACTCATTATTAATCTACCCTAACCCTAATAATGGAAACTTTACAATAGATACAGAGAATTATGAAAAAACAGATATTTATATTTACACTATTAGGGGTAAATTAATTTTGAAACAGTTAGCTGTTGCTGGGTCTATTGAAATTAATTTATCAAACAATCCAAAAGGAATTTACATAATAAATATAGAAACAGCTAATAATAGTTTTACGAAGAAATTAATTAAAAACTAAAAATCATTTGCATGAAATTTTTAAAAAACAGTACAAAAACAGTATTACTTTCTATTTGTTTAACAAGTGTAATAATGAGTATTGCCCAATCGGGAGATGATGAATGTTATATTGTACCAGACTCAGCATCGGTACCGGAGGCAATTGGTGCTGGCCCTAACGGACAGGTGTTTACCCCCAAAGGTAACTTAAAAGTACTCACCATTTTTGCAGGCTTTAATGATGATGCTTCGGGGGGAGTATTTGACGAAGATCAAGCATTGAGTGGTTGGGGAAATCCTACTCATCCAAATAATCCAACTCCTATTTTAGCGATCCCTACTACTTTAATGACTGATCCTGATAAATGGATGTATGATGAGTTGAATGAGTTTGGGAATGGGGTATATAATTTATCAGAATTTTATAGTGAAATGTCTATGGATTCTTTTAAAATGTATGGCGATATCTTAAAAGACCCTGTTAGCAACCAGTTTGTAAGAATAGACATAGATCCAACAGGTACTTCTAGTTGGTATGGTCGTAATACTAAGGTAATGAATAGAATGCAGCAATTATACCCTAATTTTGATTGGAGTTCTTATGATAGTAGAACCAACAAGCCTGATTTTCAATATAATAATAGTGACCCGATTCTTTCTCCGCCCGATTTTAAGCCTGATTATGTGGTGATTATATACAGATATAATAGAAGGTGGGGAAGCCAGCCTGTATTGGGTATGCAAAATTGGACAGGTTCGGGCGGGGCTTATGCAAGTCTCAACGGTTTATCAGGTATTAATTATAACGGTTATACTTTTGATGGCGCAGGGTTTACTATGCCATCAGGATCAGATATGCCAACTGGAAAATTGCCTTTGTTTGTACATGAGTTAGCACACGTATTGTATAGTTGTCCGCATCAATCTGGGGTTAATGGTACTATTGGCAATCATTTTAGTGTACCATCAACTGGTTGGGGAATGATGACGAATACGATTAAAATTAATTTTACTGCCAATGCTTGGGAAAGATGGTTGTTAGGTTGGATAGATTTGACAGCAGGAGCCGACAATACTGATATACAAACTGCTGTAGATTTAGCACCTACCAATGGTATTTACACCTTGGGCGATTTTGTTAGAACCGGTGATGTAATTCGAATAAAAATACCCAATAGTACTGATCAATTCTTGTGGTTAGAAAATCATCAAGGGCTATCTATTTTTGATGTTAAACCTTGGGAGGGAAATGATCTTTCTCCAAATGGAGAACTGATACCTCCAATGTCTAAAGGCTTGTATATGTACAAAGAAGCGATCCATGCAGATAGGAATAATGTTAGTACAGGTATGGTTTATGACCTTAATAAAGTGAATGGAATTAAGTTGTTGAATGCCAACGGTAATTTTGATTACCAACGTTCTCAATTTGCCATTAAAGATCCTTCCTGGTATTGGAATAATGCAGTGTATAATTTTAAACGGGCGGGCGAAAACCAGATAGAAGGAACTAGTAATTATCAAAATTATATTGATGATTATCCTAGTCTTGATACTTCGGGGGCTTTAAATGATGCTATCACATACTCGGGTAATTTTAATGGTGGGCAAAGTGAGTCGCGCCCAATAATAAGGGAGAATAATGGTATAAACAATGTTATGACTTATGCACATATTGGAGGGGTAAATACTGAAGCAACTACTCAGTTGGGAAGAAGGACTGATGTTTTTATTACTAGTGATGAAGTAAGTTTGTCAGGAATTGTTCCTGCATTTAATTATCCTTACTATAATTTTGGTACCGCTCAAAAAGGAACGTATGTTATAAATGGCTTATCTGTAAAAGTATTATCAGAAAATGCAGCAACAGGAGAAGTAACGGTTCAGGTAAGGTTTGATGATTATGAGGTAAGAAATAATAAAAGATGGTCGGGTTATCTTTCTTTGCCTCCTAATCCTAACGGATCATCTTTATACGCATTAAATATTAATAGCGGGGCTACTTTAGGTATTACAAAAGCTGGATCAGCTAACAGACATACCCTTAATGTGCTTAATACCCCAAATGATTTTATTAATAATACAGTATTTACATGCGAAACAGGAGCGTATATTCATTTAGAGCAAAATGCTAATATAGGGATAGGGGGTAATAGTAAATTTATACTTAAAAGTGGAAGTAAAATAGAGTTAGAAGCTGGAGCCGAGCTACTTATTCATCGAGGAGAATTAATAATAGAAGATGGAGCAGAAATAATATTACATAATGGTGCAAAAATTACTATAGACGAGGATGGGATATTAACTAACAATAATACTGTTGTTGGTAAAGGTTTAATTATAGGAGATAATATAATAGCTGGTAATCAGGCAGAAATTTCGGTAAGAGGAACTTTAACCTTTGCGAGTAATACTTTTTGGACGCATGATAAAGCTGGTTTTTATAAATTTTATGGTGGTTATACGCTTAATTTACCAGCTTCTGTACCTGTAACATTTACAGGGAAAAGTAAAACGTATAAGATGTTAGACTTAAATGATGCTTTAACCTTTAATGGTAATGTAGTTCGTTTTGCTAATGGGTTAATTGAGTACCAAGGTGGAGCTAAGATAAAACTCAATATTAATACGGATATGGAAGGGATAGATTTAACTCTTAAAGGAGAAGCCTATACTTTTAACGGAATTGCTATAGAAGCTGATAATACGCAACATTTACAAATGACCTCTTGTGACTATCAATATTTAGGTACTGGAATAGCGATTAGTAATACTTCTAACATTATTTTCTTGATAAGTTGTAATTATTCCAATATTAGCACGGGGGTGGCATTAAATAATGTTGCAGAAATTAAAATATTAGGAGGTAGTTTTTATGGAAGTGCTTTAGGTATATCAAAAGGGATTAGTGCTATAAATAGCGGGATTGTGCATGGGCATGGAGTAAATATCCAAAATTTTGTAAGAGGAGGGAGTTTTGAAAATGTGTCAGGAGCATATTTTACAAATTCGGTTATTAGTAATAATAGTTTGGGTATTTATGGAGAAGATGTTCTGATATTTTTGAGGGGAGGAACAAAAATTACTCAAAGTGGCTCTGCTGGTATTGAACTGTATGGATCGTATGATTATTCTGGAGGGTTTTATACTTCAATGTTAACGATGGGAGATGCTGGTTGTGCTTCGGTGATTAATAATAATAGTGGAATTGTAGGTAGAGATTTTTTATTAAATATTGATGCGCTGCAGCATGCAATTAATAATGGGAACCCTAATTATATTTTCCCAAATCGGTTTAATGACAATACGTATTACACTTTTGAGATTTGCTATACTGACCCAAGTGTATCACCAACACAAATTAATGCTAAAGGAAATTTTTGGGGAACAAGCCCTCCAGTAATACCAATGGCGAGTTATAAAATAACATCAAATCTGCAGTGTATTACAAAACCTAATCATGGAACTGATATTCCTTTAATTACAGAGGATTATTCTACCTGCGAAACTAATGGAACATGTATGAGTTGTTCTTCAGGGGGTGGGGTCCAGATCCAGATCCAGGTTCTTCTGTAGCAAGAGCTATTATCTTAAGTGAATTTAGTAATGCGAATAGTTCTTTTATTGTTGAAGATGAGTTTGCTACGAGGGCTGAGTTTCTGGATATTTCAAGTATTGGTTTAATTAAAGATACTATTAATAACAATTGGGAGATGAATACTGTTTCAAATGTTATATATCCAATAGATGAAATGAGTGTACAACGAATACAAGTTTCTAAAGCAATTAAAAATTCTTCTTCGGGAATAAGTGCAAGATTAATAGAGTTGCCTAATGATATATTTGCAAATCAAGATATTGATGAATCTGAAAAATTCACACTATTTCCAAACCCTGCAAGTAATGTGTTAAATGTTAATGTTGTCAATTTAGGTAAGTATAAATATTCTTTAACAAATATATTAGGAGTACTTGTAGGTGATGGGAGATTTACAAAGACCATTCAAATTAATACAGCGCAATTAAAAGGAATTTATTTTATAGAAATAATAGACGGGTTTGGTAAAAGAAGTGTTAAAAAGATAGTTGTAAATAATTAGTTTTACAAGGTGAAATACCAACAAACCTTAGCTTACCTATTTACACAATTACCAATGTATCAGCGAGTGGGTAAAGCTGCTTACAAGGTAGATTTATCTAATACCTATAAACTCTGTGAGTTATTAAATAACCCTGAGAATAAATTTAAATCGGTACATGTTGCTGGGACTAATGGTAAAGGTTCCACTTCCCATATGTTAGCTTCAATTTTACAAGAAGCAGGGTATAAAGTAGGGTTGTACACTTCTCCTCATTTAAAAGACTTTAGAGAAAGAGTTAAAATTAATGGTGAAATGATTCCTGAAAAAGAAGTAATCACTTTTGTTGAAAAGTATAAAATAGAATTTGAACAAATACAGCTTTCTTTTTTTGAATGGACAGTTGGTTTAGCCTTTGATTATTTTGCGAATCAAAAAGTAGATATTGCAATTATTGAGACAGGTTTGGGAGGAAGGTTAGATTCTACAAATGTTGTGATTCCTGAGGTTTCTGTAATTACGAATATTGGAATAGATCACACACAGTTTTTAGGCGATACGCTAGAAAAAATAGCAATTGAAAAAGCAGGAATTATTAAGCCTGGTGTGCCAGTAATAATTGGAGAAACACAGCTTGAAACTAAGCTTATTTTTCAGAAAAAGACGGAAGCTGTAAAAACATCAATTCAATTTGCAGATAAAGTAATTAAAGAGGTGTGTCAAACTGATTTAAAAGGTGTCTATCAGCTTAAAAATGTAAAAACATGTATTGCTACAATTAATCTGTTAATTGATAAAGGGTGGGAGATTTCTAAAGAAAGTATCGAAAGAGGATTGCAAAATGTAGTTAAAAATACAGGCTTGTTAGGCAGGTGGCAAGTATTATCAGAAGACCCATTAATAATTTGTGATACTGGTCATAATGAAGAGGGAGTAAAAGAGTTAGTTAGTCAAATAAAAGAAATAACGTATAAAAAATTACATATTGTATTTGGAGCTGTTAATGATAAATCGATTGATAAAGTTCTTGATTTATTTCCTAAAGATGCTGAATACTATTTTTGTGAAGCTAAAATTCCTAGAGCATTAGCAGTCAATGAATTATTTGAGTTGGGGAAACAAAAAGGGTTAAAAGGAAAACAATATACGAGTGTTGAGAATGCATTAAGCACGGCAAAGAAAAATGCTTTAGCAAACGATTTAATCTTTGTTGGAGGAAGTACTTTCATTGTTGCAGAAGTGGTTTGAAAAAATAGAAGCAAAAAAAAGGGTTCAACTAAGTTGAACCCTTTTTTTCTTTAAAAGAATTTGAGATTATTCAGCAACTTCTTCAGTAGCTTCTTCCATTACTTCTTCTTCACCTTCAGCAACCATTTCTTCACCTTCAGTAGCAACTTCTTCAGCAACCTCTTCAGTAGCTTCTTCCATTACTTCTTCAAGTCCACCCATCATTTCTTCTACCATTGCAGCAGCTTCAGCTTCAGCAGCAGCTTTTTCTTCTTCTGTTGGTCCTCCACAAGCAACTAAACTAAAGATACTTGCTACAGCCAATATTGTTAAAATTTTTTTCATGTTTTTTATATTATTAGGTTATTATTTACTTTTTAATGTTCGTGTTCTTCACCTTCAGCGTGTACGTGCTCTTCTTCTGTTTCAGAATCAGCGTCAGCATGACAAGCATCAGTACATTCATGTCCTGCTTCACCACATCTTGCTCCAGTACACCCTTCTTCTTCACATTTTGCATCGCAAACGTGCTCAGCTAATTCAGTTTCTTCAGCAACTTCTTCTTCCATTGCTTCTTCTAAACCTTCAAACATTTCGTTTACCATTGCTTCAGCCTCAGCTTCAGCAGCAGCTTTTTCTTCTGCAGATGGTCCACAAGCAACTAATCCAAACATGCTTGCTACCATTAACATTGTAAATAATTTTTTCATCTTTTTAATTTATTAAGTTAGTATTGTTACAAATATATGTTATTAATATTAAATAACATAACAATAGCCCTGTTAGAGTTGAAATATACTCAAACTTGATAGCTTTTCGGAGAAAAGATAGTTAGTTTTCTTGATAGATAGTGTATAAAAGGACTTCGCCAACTACAGCAAGTGATTTTTTATCAATCACATCCATATTATCATTATGGGTATGCCATGTTGAATGAAAGCTCCCTCTAGCATTTTCGTAATGAATAATATCAATACTTGGAATGTTGGCAAGTTCATTTACAAATTTGTGGTCATCTATAAGGGGGCCTGTTTGTTGATTTAAAAAGTAATTGTTGTATCCTAATTTTTTAGCATTTTCCCACACTTTTTGAACAATTAATGGTGCGTATTGATTAGAAAAAGCTTCTTGTCGAAATTGAGGACTCGTTGACCCCACCATATCTAATAGAATTCCATATTCAGCTTTATAGTTTTCTTTATGAGGGTTTTTAGACCAGTATTGAGAGCCTAAACACCAAGAGTCTGAACTGTATTCATTGTCAGAAATACCTGATGGTTGCCCATAATCTTCTGCATCGAAAAAGATAATATCAACACCAATGTTTGGCTTAGTAAGCGTTAGTTGTCTAGCCACCTCTAGTAGAACTCCAACACCACTTCCTCCATCATTAGCACCTAAGATTGGTTTCGTCATATTTTTAGTGTCTTGATCAGCAAAAGGGCGAGTATCCCAATGAGCAAAAAGTAAAATCCTTTTTTGAGCTTCGGGGTTATATTCTCCGATAATATTTTTTATGACAATTTTTTTATTGTTAAAAGTTACTCCTTCTCCAACTTGAGTGATTGTATTTAATCCGAAAGACTTTAACTTGTTTTCTAGATACTTAGCACATTTTCCATGTGCCTCATTATTGGGGAATCGAGGGCCAAAATCTACTTGCTCTTTTACATAGATGTAGGCAGAATCTGCATTGAAATTTGGTTTTTCAACTTTGGGTTGAGGAACAGAAGTTTCTACTTTCGTAATTATTTTTTTCTTTTCAGGTTTGTCATTTCCACAGCTAATAATTAGCAATAAAATAATGATTAGTAATAGTCTATCTTTCATGGTAATTGTTACTATTTGATAAAACAATGATTTATGTGTTTCCTATTTATCTAACTCAATAATTATCTCAGGCATTGCCTGTTTCATAATTCCAAGTAGAAGAATCTTTAGTGTCTTTAATTGAAATATTCAGTTTTTTTAACTCGTCACGAATTAAATCTGCTGTACCCCAATCTTTATTTTCTTTTGATTTTTTTCTAAGCTCAATTATAAGTTCCATTAACTCATTTGGAAGTTCATCATTCGAAGATTCAGAACGTTCCGATACTAAGCCTAAAATATCAAAAACAAAAGTGTTGTAATGTTTTTGAAGTTGTTCTATATCAGAAGCGTTAATCGTCTCTTTTCCGTTATCAATTGAATTAATCATTTTAACACCATCAAATAAGTGTGCGATAGTCATTGGAGTATTAAAGTCATCATTCATACTGTCATTGCATTTTGCAAATAAAGTAGTCACATCAATACTTGAATTTTCAGACGGAGTTAATTTGGATAAGGTATCAATGGCATTCATTAATTTTATTAAACCTTTTTCAGCGCCTTGTAATGCTTCGTTTGAAAAATCTACTGTGCTTTTATAATTGGCTTGTAAAAAGAAAAAACGAACAGTCATTGCAGAATAGCCTTTTTCTAGTAAAGGATGGTCTCCAGAAATTAACTCTTCTGGTAAAAAAGAATTATCTAATGATTTACTCATTTTGGTTCCGTTAACAGTGAGCATGTTTCCATGCATCCAATATTTTACAGGATTTACACCATCTGCACCAACTGATTGTGCAATTTCACATTCATGATGAGGGAATTTTAAATCCATTCCTCCTCCATGTATATCAAATTCTCGACCTAAATATTTGGTACTCATTACAGAACATTCAAGATGCCAACCAGGAACTCCTATTCCCCATGGAGAATCCCATTTCATAATGGTTTCTTTAGAAGCTTTTTTCCAAATAGCAAAATCAGCAAAAAACCTTTTTTCATCTCCACCAGCTAAATTATCTCTTGTTTGCTCTAAAAGCTCATCTAGTTTTCTTCCTGATAACTCACCGTAGTTATGTTCTTCAGAATATTTCTTAACATCAAAATAAACGGATCCATTAACTTCATAAGCCAAATTGTTTTTGATAATTCGTTGAACCATCTCTATTTGCTCAACAATATGACCTGTAGCTGTTGGTTCTATGCTTGGAGGTATTAGGTTAAATTGATTAACTGTATTGTGAAATCCGTTCGTGTATTTTTGAACGATTTCCATGGGTTCAATTTTTTCTAGTCGAGCTCTTTTTTCAATTTTGTCATCACCAGTATCACTATCATCTAATAAGTGACCTACATCTGTAATGTTTCTTACATATCTTACATTATATCCTAAGTAAGTTAAGTAGCGGTAAACAATGTCAAAGGTTAAGAAAGATCTAACGTTGCCTAAATGAACATCGCTATAAACGGTAGGTCCACAAACATAAAGCCCGACAAAAGGAGGGTTTAAAGGTTCAAATAATTGTTTTTCTCTAGTTAAGCTGTTATAGATATGTAGTGTATTTTCCTTAGACATTCTTGGGTATTATTTAAGAAGTAAAAGTATGGTATTCTTAAGGATTAAAAAACCCCGTTTTAAAAAATCAAAACGGGGTTTTATAAGCTTAATATTTTTTAATTTTTAGGAAGAGGTGAGTCACCTATATATCTTCCTTCTTTGAATTGTTTAATCTGTGTTAAAATACCATCATTATTATAAATGTACCATTTTCCATCCATTAAACGGTAAGCATGAAACAGGCCATCCTTAGATATTTGTCTGTTTGCATTGTACATTTTATGTTCGCCATCACCAGTAAAAGTACCCGTATTAACGTTTTCAGTTTTATCTACTTTTACAATTTCAATAGGTGCTTTTTTAAGTTCCTCAGCATCCCTATCTTTAATAGGGGTTTTTGGTTTGTAAACTTTAGTATTTGCAAGATCTATTTTCCCGTTAATAAAAGATTTTTCAGCTTTAATTGAGCCATCTTCATAAAATTCTTTAACAAATTTTTCTTTACCTGATTCTATATCCGCCTCAATCATTATTTGACCATTTTCATAGAAATAGGTTTGTACTCCATCTCTTTTTCCAGAAGTATTAAAGGCAAATTCTTGTGAGACTTGACCATTCTCATAATACCTCTTAAAATCGTCCATATTACGGTTGTTTTTCCAACTACCTTCTTCTTGAACTTGACCGTTTTCGAAATATGTTTTGTAAGAACCGTTTGGACGACTATTTTTGTATTCTATTTCACTTTTAGTTTTTCCTGAAGGGAAAAATTTAGTCCAAAAACCTTGTTTCCTACTATTTTCATAGTTTCCTTGTTCGATTACTTGATTTGGTTCGTAACCTTTTGTTTTTCTCATTCTTCCGAAAATTTTCCAGAAGCCTTGTTTTAGATTGTTTTCATCAATTAAGTTGATAGGGTCACCTGTATCTTCGTCAACTATAGGTGCAGATTGTGCTGCAACACTAATTGTTATGAAGCAAATAAAAATTGGAATAAATATATGTGATATTCTTTTCATTTTAAATATTACCTGTCTTAAGAAGACAAAAGTATGGAATATAACAATGCGCGTTTAAATTTTTTAGATGAACTCTGGTTTTTTAGCGACTAAATCATTACATTCTTGGATTTGTTACGCATTTGTTTTTGTATAAAGTTACAGCAATTTTAATGTTCTATTTTTTTTTGATAACAGTTGGTTTAAATTTTTCAGCATTATTTCAGAAAGTGATGTTAAGTCAAAATCAGGTTTCCATTCCCAATCAGCTTTTGCAAAAGAATCATCTATTGATTGTGGCCAACTTTCAGCTATTGCTTGACGGTAGTCAATTTTATATGAAATTTCAAATTCAGGTATAGATTTTTTGATTTCATTAGCAATTTTAGATGGAGAAAAACTCATACCTGAAATGTTGTAACTTGATCGTATTTTAATGTTAGAACTATCAGTTTTCATAATGTTTATAGTAGCTTTAATCGCATCACTCATATACATCATTGGTAGAGTTGTATTTTTAGATAAAAAACATTCATAAGATTTGTTTTCTATCGCTTGATGAAAAATATCTACGGCATAATCTGTAGTTCCTCCACCCGGTTTTGATTTGTAACCGATTAATCCTGGATATCTAATACTTCTAACGTCTACTCCAAATTGTTGATGATAATATTCGCACCATCTTTCTCCAGCTTGTTTACTAATTCCGTAAACAGTTGTTGGTTCCATAACAGTGTACTGTGGGGTGTTTTCCTGTGGTGTTGTTGGTCCAAAAACAGCGATAGAACTTGGCCAGAAAATTTTATTAATAATGCCATCTTTTGCTAAGTTTAGGACATTAAATAAGCTGTTCATATTCAAATCCCATCCCATTGCAGGATTTTTCTCTGCTGTTGCTGAAAGCATTGCTGCTAATAAATAAACTTCTTTGATGTTATGTTTTTCAACAATATCAACTAATTGTATTCGGTTTAGAATGTCAAGTCTTTCAAAGGGACCGTTTTGAGCAACTTGTGGGGCTCTAATATCTGACGCAATTACATTTTCATTTCCGTGAATTAGTCTTAATTCTTCAACTAATTCAGTTCCAATTTGTCCTGATGAGCCAATTACTAATATCCTCTCTCCCATATTAAATATTAATTTTCTTCGTAAAGATACTTAATTGCCTAGGAATTATAAATATCAAAAAATATAATTCGGGTATTTAGTATAATAAATTAGTGAGGGGAGTTAAGACAGTATAATGTTTTAAAAACATAATAGATTACGACTTAATTATTTGGTTATTTTATACGCTTTATCTTAGGTCTTAGGCTTTTTTTATAATCCATTAAACCTTCTTTCGCTCTTTCTTTTCGGAGTTCTTTTTGTTCTTCTAATGATAGTTTCGAATTTCCAACACATTCAATAGAACAACAATTTTCAAATTCTTTTTTGCAATTCTCACATTGAATAAATAATAAATTACAATCTAAATACTCGCAGTTGGTATGATTGTCGCAAGTTTCTCCACATTGGTGGCAAGAGCTAATAATATCATCAGAAACGCGTTCGCCTCTTCTTTCATCAAAAACAAAGTTTTTACCAATAAAATTATTCTCTAAATTTTCAGCTTTAATTTGTCTGGCATAATCAATGATTCCTCCATGTAATTGATTTACATCTTCAAAACCTTCATGTTTTAGAAAAGCACTTGTTTTTTCACATCTAATTCCACCAGTACAATAAAGGAGTATTTTTTGAGTCTCTTTTCCTTTTAGTTTATCGTGTATTTTTGGTAAATCATCTTTAAAGGTGTCTGATTCTGCACATACAGCGCCTTTAAAATGACCAATTTCATGTTCATAATGATTTCTGACATCAACGATAATAGTGTCAGGATCTGCCATGTGTTCATTCCATTCAGTAGCAGTTAAATGTTTTCCTACGTTAGCAGTGTCATAAGCATCATCATCCATTCCGTCTGCCAAAATTCTATCCCTAACTTTTATGGTGAGTTTAATGAATGATTTTCCGTCATCTTCAACCGCAATTTTTAGAGGAACACCTTTTAGGTAATCATAGTCTTCAAGAGACTCTGTAAAAGATTTCCAATTATCTTCTGGACAAGAAAATTGTGCATTTATGCCTTCTTTAGCAAGGTAGATTCTTCCTTTAATATTTAGTTCAGCCCAATGTCCATATAAAACATCTCTAAAAACTTCAGGATTCTTAATATTAACGTATCTATATAAAGAAACTGTTATTCTTTTAAAAGATTCATTTTTTAGTTCTTCTTCAAGTTCAGGTCTTCCTAACTTGTTAAATAACGCTTTTTTTTTCTCTCCCATTTTAACCTATTGAAATGCAAAAGTACTGGAATTTGATTAATCAAAAACTGATTAATCTCACTTAATCTCACTTAAGTTCAAACTTAATTCATCTAATTGCTCCTTGCTAATAGGAGATGGAGAGTCAATCATAACATCTCTACCACTATTGTTTTTAGGGAAAGCAATAAAATCTCTAATGGTTTCTTGTCCCCCAAATAAAGCACATAATCTGTCAAATCCTAAAGCAATTCCTCCGTGCGGAGGAGCGCCATATTCAAAAGCATCCATTAAAAATCCGAATTGTGCTTGAGCTTCTTCATCAGAAAAACCTAAATGTTTTAACATTAATGCTTGAGTTGCTTTATCATGAATTCTGATAGAACCACCACCAATCTCTGTTCCATTCATAACCAAATCGTAAGCATTTGCTCTAACCTCTCCTGGTGCAGAATCTAATAAGTGCATATCCTCTTTTTTAGGAGAAGTAAAGGGATGATGCATTGCATGGTAACGGTTGGAATCTTCATCCCATTCTAATAAAGGGAAATCATACACCCATAATGGAGCATAATTATTTGGATTTCTTAGCCCTAACTCATCTCCTAAATGTAAACGTAAAACATTCATTTGGTTTTGAGTAATTGCTTTATCTCCAGATAAAACTAGAATTAAATCTCCTGATTTTGCATTACATTTATCAGCCCAAGCTTTTAAATCATCTTGGTTGTAAAATTTATCTACAGAAGATTTGAATGTTCCATCCTCATTGCATTTTACATAAATTAATCCTTTAGCTCCAACTTGCGGACGCTTAACAAAGTCAACTAATTTATTTAATTCTTTACGAGTGTATGTTGAACAGTCTTTAGCAACAATAGCAATTACACTTTCAGCATCATCAAAAATCTGGAACCCTTTATTTTGAGCTACATCATTAATGTAGTTAAAAGTCATTCCAAAACGAATGTCTGGCTTATCAGAACCATACTGCTCCATTGCTGTAGCATAATCCATTCTTGGAAATTTATCTAGGGTAATACCCTTTACTTTTTTGAATAAATAATCCATCATTCCTTCAAAAGTATTTAAGATATCTTCCTGCTCTACAAAAGCCATTTCGCAATCAATTTGCGTAAATTCTGGTTGTCTATCAGCTCTTAAATCTTCATCTCTAAAGCATCTAACTATTTGATAGTATTTATCAAAGCCACCCACCATCAACAACTGTTTAAATGTTTGAGGAGATTGTGGTAAAGCATAAAACTGATTAGGGTTCATTCTACTTGGGACCACAAAATCTCTTGCTCCTTCGGGAGTGGATTTAATTAAATAAGGTGTTTCTATTTCAAAGAAATCAATGCTATCCAAATATTTTCTTACTTCAATAGAAAGTCTATGCCTTAATTTTAGAGCATCTTGAAGCGGTTTTCTCCTCAAATCTAAATAGCGGTATTGCATTCTTAACTCTTCACCACCATCAGTTTCATCTTCGATAGTGAAAGGAGGAGTTTTACTTTTATTTAAAATAGTTAATTCAGTAACTGTAATTTCAATTTCTCCGGTTGGAATGTTTTTGTTTTTGCTTTCACGCTCAATAACGGTTCCTTTAATTTGGATAACATCTTCTCTTCCTAATGCTTTAGCTATTTCACTTTGATCTTCACTAAACACCAACTGCGTAATTCCATACCTGTCTCGTAAATCAACAAAAGTCATTGCACCTAAATCTCTCGATTTTTGAACCCATCCACAAAGGGTGACTTCTGTGTTTACATTTTCTAATCTTAATTCTCCGTTAGTATGTGTTCTGTACATCTTTTCTCAATTATTTTGAATGGCAAAATTAAGAAAAATGGTTGCGAAAAACGCTGTCATGCTGAATGAAGTTTTACCGCAACTTTAGTTGTGTGAAAAACGAAATGAAGTATCTGTTTGATAGATTCTTTATTTTTATTGGAGATTGCGGGTCAAGCCCGCAATGACGATAGTTTGTGTTACTGCCAAGTAGGAAATAAACCTCTCAAACCCATATCTACAACTGTATCTCCAGGGTTTACACCATCGCTAGGCTCATAAAAACCATCTGAGTTTAAATCTTTCCATTCAAAACTATTGTTGGTAGAAAGGTTAATGTTTACAGTAATGTCAGAAGTTTCATTTCTAGTAATTGTAATTGGTGTTGGGAAATTGCCTGTTACAACACAGCTTCCTGTAGTAATAGGGGATGAATTTGCAATTGGATTTGGTACCGTGGTTCTTGGAGACTGCCCTTCAAAAGTTAGCCCAGCCGTTTCAAACCCCCAGTAACCTTGTAGTTTATTTCCGTTAACTGCAATGTTCTGTGTGCTAATGGTGTAATTGGTAATGTAGTTATTGAACCCAACAAAAGAAGCAAGTGTACCAATATAATCGATTCCGCCAGATAAAAACTTAACATCATAATTTTGATAAGTTAAAGAAACTCTTAACCATTTATACGTTCCAGCTGAGACTTGAGAAAGAGGAATAGAGTAAAAAACTTCGCCTTGACCTTTAATAATTGCTTGATCAAAATCAACAGCGTTGGAACCATCGGCAGTCGTTTCAATTCCTTTATAAACAATTTCTCCTTGTCCTAATTGTGTCGTACTACCTTGAGCAAATTCAATGTAGTGGGCACTCATTTTGTTAAATCTAGGCGATTGAGCTGAGTTTCCAGTAGGAACTGTTGAAGGGTTTCCAAAGTTGTCTAATCGTGTTAGCGTTGAATCAAAATGTAATTTGAAAATTAATTGAGGGTTATTAGCTTGGTTGTTGTTTGATGGTTCTTGATATTTTGGAGCGCCATCTTTATCACAGGCTGCAAATAAGATGGTTGTCATTGAAAGAATTAGAAGTAGTTTTTTCATAAATGATCATTGAATATTAATTAAAGTTGATTTAGATTGTCCATTTTCAGCTTTAATTTTTAACAAGTATAATCCTTTTTTAAAATTTGAGACATCAATAGATTCAGATTGATTTAGCACTGAGGAATACACTTTTTTACCTGAGATATTGAAAAAAGAAATTTCTATTTGTTTGTTTTGATTGACATCAGAAAATTCAATAAATAACTTCTCTGATACAGGGTTTGGATATGTTTTAACTTCCAATTCTGTTTTCTCTTCTTTAATACCAACAGTAGCGCAGTCTGTAACATTAGAGTAAAAAACTTCATCATCTTCAAAGCAATTTAGGGATTCTTCTATCCAATTAGAGAAAATCCAATGAATTATTAAGCCGGAGTTAATGTCGCCAATTCCTTCTACATAGCTGTTGTTTGAGCCATAGTTGCAAAGTTGAGAACTAGAGGAAGTGTAGTTGTATTTTTTTCGAAATTGATTTTGAATTAAAATACTGTCTATGGATGTGATGACAATATATGTACTATCAAAGGTAGGGTAAAAAACGGTATCTCCTATTGTCACATCATAATCATAGAGTAAGAACTCATCATTAAAATCTATAGGTGCAACGTTACAAAATGGATATACAAAAATGAGGTTGAAGATGGAGTCAGGATGGAAGTAAATTTTTTTATTTACTTCTCGTATGGCTCCATAATATAATGAGTTATTAGTATCAATGTTATATGTAGTGTACGACCTGAAGAGCTTGTTGTAGCTTTTATTGTTAATTATGGTATCACCATCAAGGAACAAGGCATTTGGCTGTGGCCCTGGAGAAAGGGTGTAACTGCTAGCTTGCCTCCAAATACCAACACTATCTGGAAAAGGAAAGTAGGTTTGGCTAAAAGAATTTAGTGTAAAGAGAGAGAAAATAATAAGTAAGAGTTTCTTCATAAGTTAGTTAAGCTTAGTTTTCTGTATAAATGTATGGAAATTAAATTGATAATTTTTCGCTTAATTTCATACTTGGTCTTTTGGCTTAGGGATGGAAGCGATATCCTTTTTTTGAGAAAACTCTCCAAGAGTTAACTGACTAACGAATTATAACTCTTTGAGAGTTTAATAAAGCAGAAAAAGATTTAGTGTACAGCCCGACCGAAGGGAAGCCCCAAAATCTCAGCTATAATATTTGCATCTTTTTTTCAAAATGCTTAATTTCGTAATTCAATACAGTAAGTTGGGATATCCTATCTGGGATAATGTGAAGTTGGTAAGAGAAATTATCCATAATAAGCTGTTTTTTAATAATCGTGTTGATTTTTAAATTTAGGATTTATTCTACCTGTTAAAATTGCACGCACAAAAAACTAATTAATTATGAATATGTATCAAGATTACATTGAGGAGATTGAAGAACGAAAAACACAGGGCCTTCATCCGAAACCAATTGATGGAGCTGAATTACTAAGCGAAATAATTGAACAAATTAAAGATTTAGATAACGGGTATAGAGAGGCTTCTCTTGGCTTTTTCATCTACAATGTTTTACCAGGAACGACCAGTGCTGCTGGTGTGAAAGCTAAGTTCTTAAAAGAAATTATTCTAGGTGAATCAGCACTTGAAGAAATTACACCTGCTGACGCTTTTGAGCAATTATCACATATGAAGGGTGGACCTTCAGTTGATGCGTTGTTAGATTTGGCTTTAGGTGCGGATGCTTCTTTAGCAAAACAGGCTGCAGATGTTTTAAAGACCCAAGTTTTTCTTTATGAGGCGGATACAAATCGTTTAGAAGAAGCATTTAAAAGTGGTAATGCTATTGCAAAAGAAATCATAGAGAGTTACGCTAAGGCTGAGTTCTTTACTAAGCTTCCAGAAATTGACGAAGAAATTGAGATAGTAACTTTTGTTGCAGGTATAGGAGATATTTCTACAGATTTACTTTCTCCAGGTGGTGATGCACATTCACGATCTGATAGAGAATTACATGGTCAATGTTTGTTTGAGCACAACAAGACTCAACAAAATGAACTTTTAGCGCTGCAACAAGAACACCCTAATAAGAGAGTGATGCTAATTGCAGATAAAGGTACAATGGGAGTTGGTTCATCTAGAATGTCGGGTGTAAACAACGTGGCTTTATGGACAGGAAAAAAAGCTAGTCCGTATGTTCCATTTATAAATATTGCTCCAATTATTGCAGGAACAAACGGAATTTCTCCGATTTTCTTAACAACTGTTGGTGTAACTGGTGGTATTGGAATTGACCTTCAAAACTGGGTAAAAAAGCAAGATGCAGAAGGTAATACGGTAAGAGATGAAAATGGAGACCCTGTTTTAGAGGAAGCTTATTCTGTTGCTACAGGAACTGTTCTTACTGTGAATACGAAGAAGAAGAAATTATATAATGCTGGTCAGGAATTGATTGATATTTCTGCATCATTAACACCTCAAAAAGCTGAATTTATAAAAGCTGGCGGATCTTATGCTGTTGTATTTGGTAAAAAATTGCAAGCATTTGCTTCTAAAGTATTAGGTACTGATGTTATCCCTGTATTTGCTCCATCAAAAGAAATTTCTATTGAAGGGCAAGGTTTGACTGCGGTAGAAAAAATATTTAATAAAAACGCTGTTGGTACAACTCCAGGTAAAGTGTTACACGCAGGTTCTGATGTTCGTGTTGAAGTAAACATTATAGGTTCACAAGATACAACTGGCTTGATGACTTCTCAAGAATTAGAGATGATGGCTGCGACAACAATTTCACCAATTGTTGATGGTGCATATCAATCAGGTTGTCATACTGCTTCAGTTTGGGATGATAAGTCTAAGGCAAACATTCCAAGATTGATGAAGTTTATGAATGATTTTGGATTGATTACAGCACGTGATCCTAAAGGAGGATACGATGCGATGACAGATGTAATTCATAAAGTATTAAACGATCTTGTAGTTGACGATTGGGCAGTAACTATTGGAGGGGATTCTCATACAAGAATGTCTAAAGGTATTGCTTTTGGTGCTGATTCAGGAACAGTTGCTTTGGCTCTTGCTACTGGTGAAGCGTCAATGCCAATTCCTGAATCAGTAAAAGTTACCTTTAAGGGAGAGATGAAAGATTACATGGATTTTCGTGATGTTGTTCATGCTACTCAACAGCAAATGTTGAAGACTTTTGGTGGAGATAATGTATTTCAAGGTAAAATTATTGAAGTTCACATTGGAACGCTTACTGCCGATCAAGCATTTACGTTTACCGATTGGACTGCAGAGATGAAAGCTAAAGCTTCTATTTGTATTTCTGAGGATGGCACTTTAATTGAATCTTTAGAGATTGCGAAGTCTAGAATCCAGATCATGATAGATAAGGGGATGGATAATAAGCCACAAGTTCTTCAAGGATTGATTGATATTGCTAATAAGAGAATTACAGAGATTAAATCAGGAGAAAAACCAGCTATAACTCCAGATGCAAATGCGAAGTATTCTGCTGAAGTTGTTGTTGATCTTGATCTTATTGTAGAACCAATGATTGCTGATCCTGATGTAAATAATGCAGATGTTTCTAAGCGATACACGCACGATATAATTAGACCGCTGTCTTTTTATGGAGGAACTAAAAAAGTAGATCTTGGTTTTGTTGGTTCTTGTATGGTTCACAAAGGAGATATGAAAATTTTAGCTCAAATGCTTAAGAATATTGATGAGCAACAAGGTAAAGTTGAATTTAAAGCACCATTAGTTGTCGCTCCACCAACATACAATATTGTTGATGAACTTAAAGCCGAAGGTGATTGGGATATTTTACAAAAGTACTCTGGTTTCGAATTTGACGATAATGCGCCAAAAGGTGCAGCTCGTACTAAATATGAAAATATGTTATATTTAGAACGTCCTGGATGTAACTTGTGTATGGGGAATCAAGAGAAAGCTGAACCAGGTGATACTGTAATGGCTACTTCTACTCGTTTATTCCAAGGAAGAATTGTTAAAGATTCTAACGAGAAAAAAGGGGAGTCTTTACTCTCATCAACTCCAGTTGTGGTTCTCTCTACAGTTTTGGGAAGAACTCCTACACTAGAAGAATATGTAGCAGCTGTAAAAGGCATCAACTTAACTAAGTTTAAGCCATCGGATAAGATGTTAGTGAGATAATGATTGTTATCCCGAAGATGTCACCCTGAGTTTATCGAAGGGTCGATTCGGGATCTATTTAACTAGATTCATCACTTCGATTTGTTTTAGTCTTCGATAAACTCAGACTGACAAATCATTGTTCTGAATGACAAAAAAAGTAAAAGCCCAACTCATTGAGTTGGGCTTTTTTTATTAATATTGGTTTATGAAAAGGTTATTGATTATAGTGCTAGGGTTTATAATTGTACTAGGTTGTAGTAAAGAAGAGGACTCACTTACTCCAGTATATCAATCCTCTACACCATCAGGGCAAGGAAACATCCAGTTTTTTTAAGAGGAAGTTTAGATGGAGCCGCTGTTTCATTTCAGCATGGTGAAAATAATATAACAAACTCAGCATTGTCTTCAAATAATAGTACGGGAGGGCAATTAAAAGGATCTGGTACTACATTCGGAGATATTAATGATCTACATGCACCATCATTTAATATACTTATTTTGAAAGATTTTCCATCCACAGCAAGTTTTTCTCAAGTTTATGAGATGTTCTTAGTAGATTCATTTAGCTATGGCAATGAATTTACAAATACAGAAGGAGCGTTAGTTCATTATACGGAAGGTATTAAGGCTTGGTCATCTGATTATTACACAGGAGAGCAAAATGGAAGTAATTTTAGGATTATTGAACGAGGTCCGTATAATGGGGATTCTGCGATGTTTACTATTAAAGGGATTTTCAATTGTAAATTATATGATATTTTAGGAGATGAGAGAATAATCCAAAGTGGAGTTTTTTCAGGTCAAGTTGCACCTTTCTTGTAGTGACTATTTCTTTACTTCCCTCCCCAATCTAATAATAGACAAAACGTGAATAAAAATAGCTGAAGGCATTAAAAATCCAGCAACTAAAACATAAGGAGCTGTTGCAAATGCTTTGGGCATCATTTCAGTTTTCTCCCAAATATTAGGGAAGTAAACAGAGCTTACAAACAAAAAGATGACTGAAGCCAAAACCGCTATCCCTAAATAGTTCCAAAGTATTAAGATGGATTTTGATATGATTTTTATTTTATAAGTGAATAACCACATGATTAACGCTGAAGCTCCAAAAATCATATCAAAATTATAACCTTCGATGGTTACAATAGGATGAAGTACGTTGGCAGAAACTGAATAAACGAATAAAATTTCGACTAAAATTCTAAAGGATTGAATGTAGGTTAGCCAATTTTCAGGAATTGCCATAATTCAGTCTTTTTTTCTATTCTTGGATAAGAATATTCCTGTAAATATAAATGTAGGCAATACTAAACAGAACAGAAATCGTGGGGGTAAAGAAAAATCGGTGAGAAAACCAGAGACTCCAATTACTAGTTGATAAAATTGCCAAATAACTAGCCCTCCAATTAAAAGAAATAATTTTTTCTTTCTTGTTTTTTTATCAGTAACGGTTTTATCAATAGCATTTTTTCCCATTATAGAAATAAGAATTACCATTAATGTTATAAGCCCGAAGTATCCAAGTTGTAAAATCATCATTAATTGTTTTTAATATGAATGTTTGAAAATGTTAGTTCGAGTGAAATTCTGTAAGAATTTTGTATCGAGAACAACAGTTTAATAAAATCATTGGTTCTCGATACAGTTTTCTACGAAAACCACTCGAACTGACAATGTTTTTATGTTGAGTTTTTAGAGATTTTTTCTAATGCGATATTGATTCCATTTAATCCTTCTTCCGAAATCAATTCTTTTATTTCTGTCATTGCTTTTTGCCATTCAGGAATAATTTTCTCTACCAATACTTTTCCTGAATGGGTAAGTTGGAGCAATGGAAAATCCTTTTTGGTAATAAATCCTTTTTCAATAAGGCGAGTTAAGTTTCGGTTCAAAGATGATTTTTCGAGTTTAGCAATCTCACTAATTTCTTTTTGATTACACCTTTCTTTTTTAGAAAGGATAAAAAGTAAAGTAAGTTGACTATCAGTAATATTAAATGGAGATAGATGTCTTCTAAATATGTTTGCAGTTAGTCTGTTTAAGCGCATCACTTTTCCCGAAATGCATCCTCTAGGATTAACGCATCTATGTTTTTAAATTCCATACATCAAAGTAAATGATAAAAGTTGTATATACAACTTTAAAAAGAAAACATTTGTCTTTTTATTGTTATAAACGAAATTATCCTTTATAAAAAAGCCATTTCCAAAGCTCTTTGTAGGTCACTTTTTTACCGTACATTAAAATCCCTGTACGGTAAATTTTTGCAGCCATCCAAGTTGCACCTATAAATCCTAAGATTAATAAGCTCATAGATAAAAGTAATTCCCAAATTTCTACTCCAAAAGGAATTCTAACCATCATAATAATAGGAGATGTTAGTGGAAATATTGACAACCAAAAAGCTAGAGGTCCGTCAGGGTTTTCCATAACTGTTTGGGCGACTACAAATGAAAATATTAATGGAATAGTAATTGGCAGCATAAATTGTTGAGAATCTGCTTCACTATCTACGGCAGAACCAACAGCAGCTAATAAAGCCCCATACAATAAATAACCACCTAAAAAGTAAAACAAAAAGGATAGTAATAATTTTGTTAAAGGGATTTCAGACATAATTCCATCAATCATTGCTTTTGGTGTAAAACTTTCTGCTCCACCCATAGATTTTAATGCTTCTTGCACATTAGGGTCTTCTAATGCTTGTTGACTTTGAGAAAGAGCCTCTAAGTCTCCTCCTGCTACAAAAGCTATAATTAAGGAATAAAGTATTGCAGTAAGAATTATCCAACTTAAAAATTGCGTTAATCCAACTAAAGCAATACCTATTATTTTACCCATCATTAATTGAAAAGGCTTAACAGAAGAAATAATAATTTCAACAATTCTACTTGTTTTCTCTTCAATAACACCGCGCATAATCTGTATGCCGTACATAAAAATGAAGAAATAAATCATGATAGCGCCACCGAAACCTAAGGCAGTACTTATTCCGACATCTTTTGATTCTTCTTCTCCTTCTATGTCTAAAGAGATTGATTCTATATTAACTTTAGGCTTACTTGCTTCTATTTGACTTTTGGTGATTTTAAATTTATTCTCTAAATCAATATTTCTAATGCCGTTTTCAATGGTGTGTTTTATTTTTTGAACAGTGGCAAAACCAGGTTGTTTTTTATAGTACATCTTAACATTAGACTTTTGCTTTATGCTAGTTATATGAAGAATGGACGTGTACTTAGTATCATAAAAATTTTCTTTAGCTATGTTAATATTTGTAAATTGATGTTCAAATAGTAGTGTCTTTGTGTTTTCAAATTGATTAATGAATTTTCCTGTCTCATCAATAACTTCAATGATTTGTATGTCTTTGTCTTTGGTTGCTAACCAAATTGGAACAATCATTAGTCCTGCCATTAAAATTGGACCTAATAAAGTCATTACGATAAATGACTTCTTTTTAACTCTCGTTAAATATTCGCGGACTATTATTAGTTTAATTTTATTCAAAACTAACCTCCTTTTGTTCTTCTAAAGTTTCTGGCATAACTTCTTGTACTTTCTGAATAAAAATATCATTCATACTTGGGGTAAGCTCATGTACAGAAATTACTTGAACTTGGGTTACAATAACCTGAAGTAATTCATTTACATCGCTTGCTTTGTTTGCTCTAATTTTTACATGAATGCGATTGTCAACTTGTTTCTTATCTAATATTTCAAAAGCTGTCCATAATGCAGTAGAAAAAGCAATCATATTCCCTACAAAAACAATCTCAAAAATATTTGATTTGTATGCTTCTTTTATTTCAGAGACTTTACCATCTAATATCTTTCTTGATTTATTAATTAAAGCAATATCATCACAAATTTCTTCTACAGATTCCATGTTGTGAGTAGAAAAAATAATGGTAGAACCTTTATCTCTTAGTTCTAAAATTTCTTTTTTAATTAAGTTGGTGTTAATTGGGTCAAAACCAGAAAAAGGTTCATCTAAAATTAGCAATTTTGGCTCGTGTAAAACAGTAGTGATAAATTGTACTTTTTGTGCCATTCCTTTAGATAGCTCTTCTACTTTTTTATCCCACCAACCATCAATTTCAAACTTTTCGAACCACTGGTTTAACTTGTATTTTGCTTCACCTTTACTCATGCCCTTTAGTTGTGCTAAATAAAGTGCTTGCTCCCCAACTTTCATTTTCTTGTATAAACCTCTTTCTTCTGGTAAATAGCCAATTTGTGAAATGTGTTTAGGAGCTAATTTTTCTTTTTGAAAAAAGATTTCTCCTTTATCTGGACCAGTAATTTGATTGATAATTCTAATCAATGTAGTTTTTCCTGCCCCATTAGGGCCAAGTAATCCAAAAATACTTTGTTCTTTTATATGTAAAGAAACATTATGTAAGGCTACGTGATCTGCATAGCTTTTATAAACTCTTTTTATATGAAGTAAATCCATAAAACAAATGTAAGTTATTCGGTTGGAATTTTATTAGAAAATACACAGGCGGTATTTCTAAAAATAGGGTATAAAAAAACCTCTAAAATAAATCAGAGGTTTTAAAAATGTGTTATTTTTTATCTGTTTGCAATATCAACAAAATCTCTGTCGGTTGCACCAGTATAAATTTGTCTTGGTCTTCCAATAGGAGCTCCATCTTCAATCATTTCTTTCCATTGAGCAATCCATCCTGGTAATCTTCCTAATGCAAACATTACTGTAAACATTTCTGTAGGAATCCCTAAAGCTCTATAAATAATTCCTGAATAAAAATCAACGTTAGGGTATAAGCCTCTTGATTTGAAATACTCATCCTCTAAAGCAACTTTTTCTAGTTTTCTTGCAATATCTAAAACAGGGTCATTTACACCTAAAGCATCTAATACTTCGTCAGCTGCTTTTTTAATGATTGTTGCTCTTGGATCAAAGTTTTTATAAACTCTGTGTCCAAATCCCATCAATCTAAATGAATCCTCTTTATCTTTTGCTTTAGCAATCCATTTATCAACGTTTCCACCATCATTTCTAATTGCTTCAAGCATTTCTATTACTGCTTGGTTTGCACCACCATGTAATGGACCCCAAAGTGCAGAAACTCCTGCTGAAATTGAAGTATATAAATTCGCTTGAGATGAACCAACAACTCTTACTGTAGCAGTAGAGCAATTTTGTTCATGATCTGCATGAAGGATTAATAATTTGTTTAATGCCATAGAAACAACAGGGTCAACCTTGTACTCGTCAGTTGGCATAGCAAACATCATATGTAAGAAATTCTCACAATAGTCTAATTTGTTTTGAGGGTAAATTACTGGGTGACGCATTGCATTTTTAAATGCCCATGCAGCTAATGTTGGTACTTTTGCAATTAAACGGTGTATTGTTAAATCAACTGCTTTTTTAGCTCTATTAGGATCTTGTGATTCTGGATAAAAAGTAGAAAGTGTACTTAATGAAGCAGCTAAAATTCCCATAGGGTGCGCTTTAGCTGGATAAGCTTCAAAAAACAATCTCATGTCTTCATGAACAAGCGTGTGTTTTGTAATATTTTCTTTAAAATCAGTATATTCTGTAGCAGTTGGTAAGTCTCCATAAATTAATAAATAAGCAACTTCTAAAAACTCTGCTTTTGCAGCTAATTGCTCAATTGGATAACCTCTGTAGCGTAAAATTCCTTCTTCACCATTTAAAAATGTAATTCCACTTTTAGTAGAACCTGTATTTTTAAATCCTGGATCAATTGTAATATAGCCAGTCATGCTTCTTAATTTGCTAATATCAATCGCTTTTTCGTTTTCAGACCCTTCAATTACTGGAAATTCATATACTTTTCCGTCTAATTCTAGTTTTGCTACTTCTGCCATTTTTCTACCTCTTTTATTGTTGTTTTCTCTGAGATTTTTTCAGAGTCTTGCGAATTTAGTCATCAAGAGTGGATTTTCCAAATGATTGGCTTATAAAAATTTATAAAATGTATAGTATAAGGCAAAGTTAAGGTCTTTTATTTAGAATCTAAAGACATCACATAATTATAACTTTCAATTTAAGATTCGCTCATTTTTTGAATCATTCTAGATATTTTTATTTTATAATAATTTGTAAATGACTTAAAAGTCCTTTAATATTTTCAGAAGAAAATTGAGCTTTTTTAATGTTGTTTATTTCTGGATTGATATTGAAATTATATGCAGATGAAAAATCAACTTTTTCTAGATTTGAATTTTCGAAAATAGCTTTTGATAAGTCGCAATTGTCAAATTTTGAGCTGATTAGGGTGGTTTCTGTAAAATCAACTTCTTGTAATTTACAATTTGTAAATGGCGTATTTTTTAATTTGTAATTGATAAAAAGAAACTAAGGTTAAATCACAATCAATAAAAGTAAAATTTAGTAAGAAAGGATTAGAATCATTAAAATTTACACCAAGGAGTTTGCATTTTTCAAAAGTAACATCTTTAAAAGCGGTAAAATTTACTTTAACGTTACTCAAGTTACAGTTAGTAAATTCACACTCAATAAATGTAATATTAGAGAATTTGGTGTTTTCAAAAGTACAATCAATAAAAATACAAGAATCATATTCTTTACTGAACTGCTTTTTTGAAAAATCAACTTGTTTATATGTTTCGTTTTCTTGCGTCATTTCTTAAAATATTCAAAAACAATTTTAGCTCTTTTTTTACTTATTGTATTTTCGAGTTCTTGTAGGCTTGCTTTTTTTATTCTTACAACGGATTTAAATTTCCATAAAAGTTGTTGGGCGGTTTTATAACCTATACCTTCAATTTTATCTAGCTCGGATGTTATTGCAGCTTTGCTTCTTTTGTTTCTGTGATGTGTTATTCCAAAACGATGAGCTTCATTTCTTAGGTACTGAATAACCTTTAAAGATTCTGATTTTTTATCAATATAAAGTGGAATGGAATCTCCAGGGAAATATATTTCTTCTAGTTTTTTAGCAATACCAATGATGGTTATTTTTCCTCTTAAACCTAGTTTGTCAATGCTTTTTAAAGAAGCACTTAATTGTCCTTTTCCTCCATCAATAATAATGAGTTGTGGTAAAGGTTGTTTCTCATCGAGTAAGCGTTTGTATCGTCTGTAAATAACCTCTGTCATAGAGGCAAAATCATCAGGGCCTTCAACGGTTTTAATGTTAAAATGGCGGTAATCTTTTTTACTCGGTTTAGCATCTTTAAAAACTACGCAGGCTGAAACAGGATTAGTTCCTTGTATGTTAGAATTATCAAAACATTCGATATGAACAGGTTTTACTTTCATTCGTAAATCCTTCTGCATTCGTTCTAAAATTCTGTCAGAATGTTTAGTAGGACTAATGTTAGATTTTTGTTTGTTCCGCTCCAAACGATAGTATTTTGCATTTCGTTCAGAGAGTTCTAGTAGCTTTTTTTTGTCTCCTCGCTGAGGAACTAAAAACCGAATGTTGACATCTTCTAATTCTGGTTTAAAAGGAACAATTACTTCTTTAGAATTACTTTCAAATCGTAATCTTAATTCTGCAATTCCAATTTGCAAGAGCATATCATCTGTTTCTTCTAGTTTCTTTTTTAATTCAATGGTGTGTCCTTGAATAATCGCTCCATTAATTACTTTTAAATAATTAACGTAGCCGTATTTTTCATCCGAAATAATAGAAAAAACATCTACATCATTAATTGTTGGGCTCACGACAACCGATTTGCTCTGATACTTCTCTAAGGTTTCAATTTGCTCTTTTAAAAAATGTGCTTTTTCAAATTGTAAATTATCAGCATATAATTTCATTAGAGGTTTTAAATGTTTGGTAACACTGTTTATGTTTCCTTTAATGATAGATTTTATATGAGAAATAGATATATCGTAATCCTCTTCAGTTTGCTCATTTATACAGGGAGCTTTACAATTACCAATATGGTATTCTAAACAAACTTTAAATTTATTGTCGTTAATATTTTGTTCAGATAAGTTGAAGTTACAATTTCTGAGTTGATATAATTGTCGAATTAACTCTAAAACGGTATTCATCATTTTTACTGAAGCGTAAGGACCGAAATAATGTGAACCATCTTTTACGATGTTTCTTGTAGAGAATATTCTTGAAAATCGTTCATTTTTAATGCAAATCCAAGGGTAGGTTTTATCATCCTTAAGCATAATATTATACTTAGGTTGATATTTTTTTATGAGATTGTTCTCTAATAAAAGTGCTTCAATTTCAGAACCTACTACAATGGTTTTTATGTCTGTAATTTGTTTTACAAGAACGGCTGTTTTTCCAATTTGATTTTTAGTAAAGTAAGAGGAAACTCTTTTTTTTAAATTTTTAGCTTTTCCAACATATAGAATGGTTCCTCCCTTATTGTAGTACTGGTAAACTCCTGGATTGGAAGGTAGAGTTTTAATAAGAGATTTGATTTGTAAATTAACCACATTACAAATATAGTCGGAATTATATTTCTATGTTAAGAATAATTTTAGGTTGGATAAATAAAAAAACAGTATAAATACGTATATTCGAAGCTGTTACGTAAAACAATAGAGGATGTATGTAAAAAAAGTATTGATTTTAGCTATTATTTGTTTTTTACGGGTAGTTTATTTTCTCAACCAGCAGGTTATAGTTTTGGTAAACAAATAACAATTTTGGCTTCACAGGTTTCAGGTGGTGCTCCTTTAAGTGACTTTCCTGTTCTAATAAGTTTTACCGATGCTGATTTACGTCAAACTCCTGCTGGGAATGTAGAACATGTAAATGGCTTTGATATTATATTTACAACGAATAATTGTTTTACTATTACACAATTAGATCATCAAATTGAAAGTTATAATCCGGCTACTGGTGAATATGTTGCTTGGGTAAACATACCTTTATTAAGTAATTTTGCTGACACTAGAATTTTTATGTTTTATGGGGATTCATCTGTAGTGGAAAAAACGGTTATATTGACTACTGCAAAATGGTGCAAATTGACTACCTAAAAACACTGGCGAAGAAATGTAATTATTAGCCATTATTGTAGTTCAAATATACTTGATTTATTTAATTTAGAGAATTCTCCGAGGCTCTGCCTCGGGGTCAATGTCATTAAGTTAAGAGGTTAATACATTATATATCAGCCTGTTAAGCTTGTTTTTGTTGTTATATTTTTGTATATTTATTTGATAATCAAAT
>Ga0256845_1000526_pt1 | contig 35742 bp, 33 predicted proteins | sample RiftiametaG_FD_189101 | JGI IMG/M metagenome (GOLD analysis project Ga0256845, IMG submission 189101) | Tube worm associated microbial communities from hydrothermal vent at the East Pacific Rise, Pacific Ocean - Riftia | ecosystem: Host-associated > Annelida > Integument > Unclassified ...
TAAAGCTTCAATTGCAAGATATGGTTCGCAGAGTGGTAACAGCATAGCTTCTCACACATGGAATCTTGCTTTTAGAGAGATTGATGTCAAATGGAATGATGACGGTGACGGCATTGTAGAGATGGGCGAATTCAGTCAGAATTGGGCTGATGTGTACTATTTCACAGGTTTTAATCCGGCAGATCCATATGGAACAAAGAGTAGTAATACTTATGCTTCAGATCTTAATTCACCTCTGCTTGACGAACTTTCGCTCTCATTTGAAAAAGCACTTGCAGATGATTTCGGAATGAATATTACAGTTTTCTATAAAAAGAGACACAATCTTATCAGATCCAGAGGTATAATGTCTGACGGTTCTCTTGAAACAAAAGCAAATTGGTATAAAGCCGGAACTTATACTTTTGCAGATGGAAAGAAGAAAGACTGGTATTCGAGATATAAAATCCCGGTAGCTTCGCAGATGGGTAACTATACCAAGGATTACAACCAGTATATGGCTATACAGATGATTCTTTCTAAAAAGTTCTCCAACAAGTGGATGGCAGATATGTCGTTTACCTATCAGGATTGGAAAGCAAAGAGATTTACGGAAGAACATTGGGATCTGACCAACTTTGATTATTACAACGATGGCGTAGTTGCTCCGGAATCAAGAGGTTCGGGAGTTAGAGGAATATTTGTAAACTCGAGATGGATGCTCAAGATGAACGGTCTTTATCAGCTTCCTTGGGGAATCAATATTACCGGTGTTCTGACGGCAAGAGAAGGTTATGTAGTACCTTATTATGAAAGTTTCAGAAGGCCTGCAGGTCTCAGCTGGACAAATATGTATGAACCCGGAAAGAAAATGGGTGACGACAGACTTCCGACATTCTGGATGTTGAATCTCGGTCTTGAGAAAACATTCAAGGTATCGGACACGGTTACAACAACAATATTTGTTGATGGTTATAATATCACCAACAATAATACAACTCTGAAGGTTTCAAATACACTTGGAACTTCATCAACAGGCGATATCCTCAGGATTCTCAATCCCGGAGTATTCCAGTTCGGTATCAGAGTTAACTTCTAATATCGTATTTAACCGATATTAAAATAGGGCCGCCCCTTTATTGGGGCGGCTTTTTTTTTATAAAATTATTTTTTGTTGAATTTATATTATTAATTTCTTATATTGTTAATATGAAACTTAAAGACAAATATCCGTTATATCTCGGAGGAAAGGCGGAGTATCCGAATCTTGATCTTGAGGTTATGGATAAATATACCGGAGAGATTGCGACAAAAGTTCCGATAGCGGATAAGCAGATGATTGACAGAGCCATAGAGCTTGCTGAAAATTCTAAAAAGATCATGAGGGAACTTCCCTCATATAAAAGGCAGTCGATATTGAATCACTGTGTTAAAAGGTTTGAAGAGAGGTTTGAGGAACTTGCAACCGTACTATGTATTGAGGCGGGTAAACCTATAATGGACAGTAGAGGTGAGGTTTCAAGGCTTATTGATACTTTCAGAATTGCTGCGGAGGAATCTGTAAGGATAACCGGTGAAGTCCTTCCTATGGATATCTCGGCAAGAGCACAAGGATACAGGGGGATGTGGAAACGTGTTCCGATTGGTGTTTGTTCATTTATTTCTCCCTTTAATTTTCCGTTAAATCTTGCAGCACATAAGATTGCTCCGTCTATTGCAGCCGGATGTCCGTTTGTTCTAAAACCGGCGAGTATGGCACCGGTTGGAGCAATAATTATAGGAGAAGTACTGGCAGAGACTGAACTGCCGAAAGGAGCGTATTCAATTCTTCCCGTGAGGAGAGAAGGAGCATCACTTTTTACGGAAGATGAACGAATTGATATGCTAAGTTTTACGGGATCCCCCGAAGTAGGGTGGAAGTTAAAATCTATGGCAGGGAAAAAGAAAGTGGTGTTGGAGTTGGGTGGAAATGCAGCATGTATTGTTGATGAAGATGCGGATATCAAGGATTCCGTTGAACGGATTGTTTACGGAGCGTTCTATCAATCGGGGCAGAGTTGTGTAAGTGTGCAGAGAATTTTAGTCCATGAAACTATATATGAAGAGTTCAGGAACCGTTTGACTGATGAGACGATGAAATTAAAATCCGGAGATCCTAAAGATGAATCGGTTTTTATCGGTCCTATGATATCTGAGAAAGAAGCGGAAAGACTTTCTCAGTGGATTGAGAGTGCTGTTAAAGGAGGAGGAAAGATACTGACGGGGGGGGGAAGAAACGGTGCGATTCTTGAAGCAACACTTCTTGAAGATGTTGATGAGAATATGGATATTTACAAGAAAGAGGCATTTGGACCTGTTGCGGTTATATCTAAATTTAACAGTTTTGATAAAGCTCTTGATGAAGTAAATAATAGTGAATTCGGTCTTCAAGCCGGGATTTTCACAAGAGATATTTATAAGATAAATAAAGCCTGGGATACTCTCGAAGTTGGAGGAGTTATAATAGGGGATGTTCCTTCTTGGAGAGTTGACCATATGCCTTATGGCGGCGTAAAGAATAGCGGATTGGGAAGAGAAGGGATAAGATTTGCTATAGAAGATATGACTGAAATCAGATTACTTGTAATCAGATAGAGCAGATGATAAAGAAAATTTACAGGGGAGAGTATGATTCTCCTGTCGGAGTTATAAAAATTGAAGCAGATGAGAAAAAAATAATCTCAATCCATTTTTCGAATAAAAAAGATCCTGTATTTAAAGTAGAGACAAATGAAATTATTGAAAAACTGATATACCAGCTTAACGGTTATTTTAATGGTGAATTGAAAAAATTTTCAATAGCGTTAAAACTTGAGGGAAGCGAATTTCAAAAAAAAATATGGCGTGCATTAAAAAAGATTCCATATGGACAGACAGTCAGTTATAAAGATATTGCGATCGCAACCGGTAATGTTAAAAGTGTTAGGGCAGTAGGGAATGCAAATGGGAAAAACAGATTTCCCATAATTATTCCTTGTCACAGAGTTATATATGAAAATGGAAAAATAGGTGGATTCAGTGCTGGTATCTGGCGGAAAAAGTATCTGTTAAATTTTGAGAAAAAAAATATTTAACGTTTGCTCTTTACTTTAAATGCAACTTTTATTGTCGTTCTGAATTCGGAGATCTTATTTTTCTCAACTTTTGCAGTCTGTCCGACAACCTCTATTCCTGTAATTCCATCAATTGTCTCACCTGCTTCGGAAACTGCATTTTTTGCAGCATTTTCCCAATCTTTTTTTGAAGTCCCGATTATTTCTACTACTTTTATTGTACTCAATTGTATCCTCCATATATAGAATCTAAAGATTTTTAAAATCCAAATATCAAATTAAAGTTTACCAAACTTATTCGCTGACTCTGTCTTTAAGAGTTTTGCCAGCTTTAAAAGTTGGATATTTTTTTGCCGGAATATTAATTTTTTCTCCGGTTTTAGGATTTATGCCGGTACGGGCTTTTCTAGCAACTGTTTTAAATACTCCAAATCCCGGAATTGTTACTTTTCTGCCGGCATCAAGTTCAACGGCAATTATACCTTTTCCCGGTTTTGCATCAAAAATTGCATTAACTGCTATTTCCGAATCTTTGATAGTCATTCCTGTTTTTTTTGCAAGTTTCTGAATAAGCTCTGTTTTGTTCATTATCTTTCCTCCTTTTATTTTAGAGAATAATTATCTCTAAGTCCCAAAACAATATTTAACTATATTAAAACAAATTGAAAAAAAAAATTCCATACTTTTTTTTATTTTTTTTATCTATTTTAATTTTATTCCCCATTTATGACTGTTTATATTAAAAATTTAAAATATTTATGGTAATAAATCAAGATATTTCTTAAAAAAATTGAAACAGGAAAATCAGATCTGTCAATATTTTCTTGTATTTGATGTTGCCGAGTGTTATACTCATACGATTTTTGTGGAGGTTAGACCGTATAAATGAAGTATGGTAAAATTTAAATATGATAAAGAAAAAAAAATTATTTTTAACTATATTAATTTTATTTACAGCTCCGGTTTTTTCCTATGTAGGTCCAGGGGCGGGATTTGCTTTTGCCGGATCGTTCCTGTTTATTTTCGTTGCTTTCTTTCTTGCTCTTTTTAATTTTATTACATTTCCTATAAGAGCTCTGTTTCAGTTTGTGAAAAGATTGAAGACCCTTAAAAATGCTAAATACAAGAGGGTTGTTGTTATTGGTTTTGACGGGATGGATTTTCATCGGCTTAATAAATTTATTGATGAAGGAAAGGAGTTTCCGAATTTTCAAAAATTAATGAAGGAGGGAACGTTCTCTCCTCTGCAAAGTACCGAACCACCGATATCACCGGTTGCATGGTCGACATTTGCAACCGGAGTAAATCCGGGCAAGCATAATATTTTTGATTTTCTTGCAACGGACAGAAATAATTATATGCCGAAGATGTCAGGTTCGGATATTACTCCCCCGAAAAAAAATTTAAAAATAGGAAAATATATAATCCCTATATCAAAACCAAAAATAGAATTGCTGAGGAAATCGAAAAGCTTCTGGAAGATCGTTAGTAGTAAAGGAATTTTTTCTTCTGTTTTGAGGATCCCATACTCTTTTCCACCTGAAAAATTCTACGGATTAATGCTTTCCGGATTAGGGACTCCGGATCTCAGAGGTACTCAGGGAAGTTTTAGCTTTTATTCCAGTGAAAAAAAAGATGATGGCTCCGGTGTTACAGAGGGTCTTTACCAGGGTTTGGAAAAGATATCTGAAAATAGTTATAAAGCAATATTAAAAGGACCGGGGAATCCTTTTATAAAAAAGAATCCTCTTTTAGAAACTGATTTTACAGTTGATATTCTTTCCGGTGGAGAAAAGGCAAATATCACTCTGTCCGGAGACACTTTTCAACTTGAAAAAGGAAAGATATCAGGATGGCACAATGTTAAATTTAAAGCGGGATTTATTAAAATATCCGGAGTGGTTCAGTTTTTTCTTGAGGAAACCGATCCTTTGAAATTATATGTTTCTCCAATCAATATTGATCCTGCAACACCTTCAATGCCTATATCACATCCTAAAATATTTTCAGTATATTTATCAAAACTTATAGGCTCTTTTGCAACATTGGGATTTGCAGAGGATACATGGGCTCTTAATGAGAGAGTCCTTTCCGAAGAGGGCTTCTATCAGCAGGTTTACTCTTATCAGGATGAACGTGAAAAAACTTTTTTTGATACTTTCAGAAAATATAAGAAGGGATTAATAGTGCAGGTTTTTGAAGCAACGGATCGGATTCAGCATATGTATTGGAGGTATCTTCCCGACTCAGGATCACCTGCGGAAAAACCTTCAAAAGAGAGTCATATTGTAAATGCGATCTATGGAAGTTATAAGCGTATGGATGATTTTCTCGGGAAATTAATGCCGAAATTGAGTGAGAAAGATCTTTTGATAATTGTATCCGATCATGGATTTAACAAGGTTAACAGAGATTTTCATCTTAATTCATGGCTTTACAAAGAGGGATATCTTGTTTTAAAGGACGGAAAGAAAAAAAGTGATAAATTTTATGCTGATGTTGACTGGTCAAAATCCAGAGCTTACGGGCAGGGATTACACGGAATTTATATAAATATGAAGGGAAGAGAAAAGCATGGTATAGTAAATTCGGGTAAAGAGACTGATAGGCTGAAGGAAGAGATAAAAATAAAATTAAAAGGATTTAAGGACTCCAAAACCGGTGATGTTGTTGCTAAAGGGGTTTATAAAAGAGAAGAGTTGTATAAAGGCCCATATACAAAAAATGCTCCGGATATCGTGATAGGTTATAACCTCGGTTACCGTGTGTCTCCGGAGTCTGCCGTTAACTATGTCGGGAGTGAACTTGTGTCTGATAATATAAGAATGTGGAGTGGTGATCACTCTTTTACCAGATCGTTTATACCGGGGATATTTTTTTGTAATAAGAAAATCAAAGAGAAGACACCTTCTATAGCCGATATATCACCGACAATATTATCAGCTTTCGGAATTAAGAAGCCGGTTTTTATTGATGGTAAGGATCTGGAGGTTATATAAAATGAAAAGAAGGGATTTTATTAAAAGTACAGGCACAGTTCTGGCGGCAGCTCCGTTTATGAACTTCGGTGCCGGAATAAACAGAGGTAAAAGACTTCTTGTTCTTGGTTTTGACGGAATGGATCCTAAAGTTGTCTATAAAATGATAAAAAGAGGTGAGCTTCCGAATTTGAAAAAATTAGCTCAACGCGGGGTTTTTTCAATGATGAGAACTACTATTCCACCGCAGAGCCCTGTTGCGTGGGGAAGTTTTATCACGGGAGCTGATCCCGGTGTTTACGGTATATATGATTTTGTACACAGAGATCCGAAAACATATCTTCCTAAAACCTCAGGTGCAGATACACTTCCTTCTTCGTTAAATATTAAACTTGGTAAATTCAAGATTCCTTTAAAGCCCTCGAAAGTAGTTCTTCGGAGAGAGGGAAAGGCATTCTGGGATTATCTGGAAGAAAAAGATATCGAAGCAACTATTTTCCAGATCCCATCGAACTATCCACCTTCCGAATCAAAGCAGAATACACTCTCGGGTATGGGAACTCCGGATATCCAGGGTACATACGGTATCTATTCACTTTATACAACCGACGAAGAAGAAGCAATGAAGGAGATATCTCCTAACAATCTCTACTATGCTTATTTTAATGAGGATAATGTATCCGAAGATCTGTTTCTTGAAGGTCCGGTTAATGACCTTGTTGAAAACGGAGGAAAGATAAAAGTTCCGTTTACGGTCTATTTTGACAAGAAACATAAAACTGCAAAAATTGATATTCAGGGGAGCGAAATTTTACTTGCGGAAAAAGGGTATTCGGAATGGGTTGAAATCAAATTTCCTCTTATTGAAGGAATCAGCAGTATAACCGGAATGGTAAAATTCTTTCTGTTGAATGCAGGAGAAAAATTCAGACTGTATATTTCACCTATTCACATAAGCCCGCTGCATCCTGCCGTAACAATAAGTTCACCGGATTCATATAGCCGTGAGATAGCAAAAAAAGCGGGATTGTTTCATACGATTGGACTTCCTGCCGATACAAAAGCATTGAGTCAGCAGACTTTCAGTGTAGAAAATTTTATTACTCAAGCAATGTCTGTTTTTTATGAGAGTAAAAAAATATTTGAGATTGAGTATGATAGATTCTTAACAAAAAAGAGCGGACTGCTTTTTTTCTATTTCTCTTCTCTTGACCAGGGGCAGCATATGTACTGGTCTCTTACAGATCCAAAGCATCCCTATTACCACCCTGAAGAGGCGAAAAGATTCGGATATATTACCGAGGAGCTTTATAGGAAACATGACAGAGTGCTTGGTGAAGCATTGAAGAAACTACCGGCGGATGTCCCTGTGATGGTTATTTCAGACCATGGATTTTCACCTTTCAGAAGAAAGGTTAATATAAACACATGGCTTTTTAACGAGGGTTATTTGAAGTTAAAAGTAAAAGATATTGATGATGAGATTTCCCTTATTGATAATTATGATGATTATGATTGGGGAAATACAAGAGCGTATGCGGTCGGATTGAACGGACTTTATTTGAATATGAAGGGAAGAGAAGGTGAGGGAATCGTAACAAAAAAAGAGCGTAGAAGACTTCTTGAAGAACTTCGTGGAAGATTAATGCAGGTAAAAGATCCTCAAAATGGTGAAAATGTTATTTCCGAAGCATTCATATCGGAAGATCATTTTTCCCAGGATTATGCAGACAGAGCTCCGGATATAATACTCGGTTTTGCAAGAGGATACAGATCGGGAGATTCATCTGCACTGGGAGGAGTTGAGAAAAATATTGTGTCGGATAATATGAATTGGTGGTCGGGTGATCATTGTATAAATCCAAGACATGTTCCTGCAAGTTTCCTCTCTTCTTTTAATATAAATACAAAAATGCCGTCCATGAAAGATATGGCACCGACTATTTTAAATTATTTTGGTATTAAGGAAACTCCCACTATGAGTGGAAAATCAATTATTTAGGAGAATAAATATGGCAAAAAAGGTTAAATTGAGTAGCGAAGCTTTTGAAAAAGCTGAAGAGATCATCGCATTTCACGGATATTCATCTCTTGAAGAGCTGATGGAAAATCTGATAAACAGTGAATATTCCAATATTAAATCTGATGATAATGATAAAGATGAACAGGCTGAGAAGCTAAGCGGACTCGGTTATATTTCATAGATGATCTATTCAATAAACCATTTTTTTACAAAAGTATTTGATGTAATACTCTCTCCGATAAGAAATGTGAATGATTTTTGGCCGATTCTTTTTTTAAGTATTCTAATGTCCTTTTTTATTCTTTTTTTATTGAAATATATTTCATTCCCGAAAAAAATAAAAAATGAAAAAGAAAAAATAAAAGCTAACATATTTGCGATCAGAATATATAAAGATTTCTGGAAAGTTATTCTTTCTTCATTTTTCAAAAGTTTGTTTCATACTTTGAAGTATTTTATGTTCAATTTAGCTCCTTTTTTAATCATTATACCTCTGTTGACTCCTATCTTTACTCAAATGGAATCAAGATACGGAGTCAGACCATTTAAACCTTCGGAGGTTGTTGTTGTTAAAGCTGATTTTAAAAAGAATATTAAAGATGCAGAAATATACTTGATGAAAAATGAACATTTCAATCCGGTAATGCCTCCTGTTTTTATGGATTATTATTCCAAGATAAAGGGAGTGAGAATTCATCAGATAGACTGGAAAATTAAAATTATAAAAAATGGAGTATCAACAATTGATATCATTGCGTTCGGGAAACAGTTTTCTAAAAGAATTGTAATAGGAGATCATAAAATATCTCTTTCGGATACAAAATATGATATCTCGGGATGGGGGCATATTCTATATCCTTCCGAATCACTTTTCGGGGAAAATAGTGATATAAGATCTGTTTCTATCAGTTATCCGGGCAAGCTTATTACTTTTATGGGTATAAAAATGCACTGGATAATATGGAATCTTATCATTATGGTAATTCTAATTCTTGTTTTTAAAGACAGATTTGGAGTTGAATTTTAATTATTCTGCAATCTGTTTTTACATATCCTTATCCGACCGGTTATCGAGAGGGTTATTCTACATATATATTGAGAGTTGTTAATGAAAATCGAACACATCGGGGATGCTTTTCCTGTCGGATGAAAGACAGGCGATGCATTCATCTTTACGGTAACTTTTTGAAGTTTTTCTGAAGAATATTTTATCCATTTTGACCTGAATCCGTCAAAAATCATCAGTCTGTTTTTCTTTATTGAAATCTTAACCCGCCTGTTCAATTTAATCGATCTGTATCTTGCAAGGTTTAAAGAAGATGTGATCGTTCTCAATCCTCTTTCAAATTCGAATCTTTTTTGTGATGCTTTAAAACCTAATGTTCCGTAAAAAAGAAGAAGAGAAATAATAGATAGGGAAATAAGCAGTTCTACAATTGAAAATCCGGAATTGTATATTTTATTTGTCATTAAATATCTCTTCAATATAGTCGATATAAATCTTTGAAAGGAGTGTAAATCCCGGAAGTCGAATCCAGTCAATATTGTCGGAAAAATATTCCGAATGAATGTTCAGTTTTCCCGAATTATTTATAGATGGGGATGTTAAAGTTCCATATAGTTCGGCGACTCTGTTTAAATTAATAATTTCCTTGCTTGAAATTATTGAAAGGTCATAGCGGGATAGACCTCCTCCAGTCAATGTTATGATTCCTCCTTTTTTTTTACGAGATAAGTATGGATTGATAATTGATATCAAAGTTAAAGGAGGAGATGATTTATTGTTCCTTTTCATAGTCTTAAGAGAATTGTTGACAACAATATTCCCGAATACGGTAAGAATAATTTCCGTTTCCGGGGAAAATGCGTAAACTCCATTTTGCTCCATCAAAGATATGTCTCCGTTCACTAAAATCTTTTCACTGAAAATTCCTTGAGGATTATTGTTAGTGTCTGAAGTTTCAATGTAATCAACCTTAGGTATATATTTAAGGATATAACTTTCATTTCCTTTTTCTATCTTAATGATCTGAATCTCATCATTGATTGAGAAAGTTAATCTGTCGAGTGAAGTGTTGATCAACATTGATATTCTGTTTGAGATATCCGAGAAGAATAAAATATTTTCATTAAGCGATTCCGACCCCGTTTTCTCTTTTTTCAACAGATCTGTAATTGAGATTGTTCCTGAATTTGTGAAATTCTCAAGTAAGAATCTTTCAGTATCATTAATAAGATTTTTCTCGGAGATGATCATTTTATCGTCGGGGGAAATCACATTAACCCCATATTCTCCCGGATTCTTTTGTTTTGTTGAGGTTGTTTTTTTTGTCATTAAAAAGGGTATCAGTGATACCGGAATATCTCCGGAGTATATTATTACTCTTATTCCGCTTGCAAATCGGTAATTATTCCTTGTGTTATATGCATCTATACGCTGTATTCCTCTTAACTTTACGTAAAATTCTTTGTTAAAGGATTTAAATTTAAAACTGTTCTTTATACGAATGGCATTTATTTTTTTATCCGGAAAATTTTCATTGTTAAAGAAATTTTCCTCTATATCTTTGATATTTGAAATATCTGCTTCGGAAATTTTTTTTCTTGTATTATGCAAGTATAGATAGAGTCGGTTATATAGAGTTTCAATCTGTTCTTGTCTGAATTTCCTTGCTTTTATTATTCTAAAATGTGTTATTGAATAGGATAAAAGGGACAAGCCTATGGATGAGACCAGAATAATAAATATGAGCGAGAGTAATATTGACCCTTTTGTTTTCATTTGCCTGCAAGATTTGATAAAAAGATATAACCTCTCACCTGTTCTTTGTTTCCGATCTCTATCCTGTATAGAATTGAATTTGAATCTTTAAAGAAAGCCACAAAAAAATCCGTTACATTATCCAAGAGCGGTTGGAAGTGACCGGAATCAACTTTTTTTTTTAGTATCTTCTGTTTCGGAAAATATTTGTATTCTATCTCTTTTATTAATATAACCGGAGAGTCTTTAATAAAATCATGCTTCAAAGGAGTTTTTATGAAAATTTCCTCCTTTTCTTTCCCCGACACCGAATGAAATCCGGAAATGCCGGATTCCGGATCGTATATAAGAATTTTTTTATTCTTTTTTACAGATTCATTCTCATCCAGGATTAGAGAGCTTTCACCCTTATATATATTTGAATAAAGTAAGGATGAAGATAAGCCATATGTAAGTTTAAAACTTACCGGAGTATTTTCAATCACATTAATGTTAAAAAGATCTATTGCTTCCTGAAGTCTCATCCCGCATTTTGTAAGATCTGTTTTTATTGAATCCACTGTAAAAAAAAGTGATTCAAGGAGATCCTGCTTTGCCGAGATCTTTTTTGAGACAGAGGCACCTTCGGTTACCGAAGTAATTGCCATAGATAGAATCGTCATGCTTAAAGTCAGTGCAATAAGCAGCTCGAGAATAGAAAAACCGTTATTCATTTTTTAAACCCCCTACAAGTTTTGATTTGAAAAATCTTTGTTTAAAGTGATACCCTTTATATTTTGCAGTAAGTAGAATTTCCTTAAGAGAATTTCCAATATCTCTGATCTCTATATGAAATATTATATTATTCCTAATAAAAGTTGTTTCAGTATGGTTTAGTCTCTTTGAATTAAAATTTAGTGATAACAATTGATCTTTTTCATTTTTACAACTATTTTCCAATCTTAATTTCAATGATGATACTTTTATCTCCTCTAATGAAAAAACAATGATTTTGCATAAAGATAGGAAAGTGATTGTAATAAGCAGAAGTGATATAAGCAGTTCGATAAGTGAGAACCCGTTTTTAATTGGTTTTGTTTTTTCCACAACATCTTTTATACAATTTTTTTTCCATTTGAATTGAAATTAAGTTTTTTTTGTTAATACAAAATGTATGTTTGAAAAATATAGTATTATAGGGTTTATAAGGAAAATATCAGATTTGCCGATACTTCAATAATTATTAAATCAGATAAAAAAAAGTAAGCATATTCCGACAGAGACTAAAAATGTATCAACTATGGCTTACACGATCGGAACAGACCAAACAATTCAGTTGCTTTAAAAAAGAATGAAATATAGGTTGTTTTAAATGTAATCTGAGATTCGGGTCAAATTGGCAAGAAAGTTGATATAAGTCTTTTAGGAGGTTCAAATGAACAGATTAAATATTTTAATTTCAATTTTTGTGATTTTAAGTTTGTTTCTGATGAGTGCTGTCCCTATTAATGCTATGCAGAATAATTATAAAAAATCAAAGCTCATCAATATCAACTATGCAAATTCCGAAACATTGACAAAACTTCCCGGAATCGGGAAGAAAAAAGCGGAGAGAATAATTAAGTTCAGAAAAAAGAACGGGAGATTCAAGAGGATCAGTGACATTATGAAGATCAATGGGATCGGAGAAAAGACGTTTAAAAAATTTTCAAAAATGATCAAAGTCTGATTATTAAGATCATAAGGAGTGAGAAAAAATGGAAAAAAAAATCAAAGAATTAAATCTGTTATTGCTTTATCTGTCGGGGTGGGAGGAGGAATCAAGAAGAGAACCGGGGAAGAAGATCATCAGAGCGTGGAAAGGATATCTTTTTGAAGTTCTTAATGAACTCCAGGATGATGATTATATTTATCAGATTAAGGATGGTAAATCGGTAATCCTAAAAGATGAGGGGATAAAGAAAGCCGAAGAACTTAAGGTGAAATATCTTTAAAACAGTGTTGAGGAGGGGAAACCCTCCTCAACTTATTTCTTTAAGTCAGCAATAATGTATAATTGAATGGATGAGTAGTTGCAAAGAATTAACGGTTGTTTTACCTTGTGCAGGCGATGGTGTCAGGATGAACCTTTCATATCCCAAGGAGCTTTTTGAAATATTTCCCGGAGTTAAACTGATAGATTTCTCTCTTGATCATATAAAATATTTTGCAGACAGATCGGGAGTATCGGTTAAGGTTGCGGTTGTAATAAAATGTGGAAAAGAAGATGTCTTTAGTTATGTTAAAAGTAAATTGTCGGGGATGATTGTCGATTCCGTTACATTTAATAATAAATTCAGGGAGTGGCCGGGTTCGGTGTTCTCGGCATATGAACGGTTTTCGGAAAACAATATTGTCCTTCTGCCCGATTCATTTATTTCAATGGGGGAAAACAACAGGTTTACCGATGATGAAGGAATGGGAATTATTGAACACTCTTTGAATGTATTGGAAAGGATGTCGGTGGTTTTCGGAATTAAAAGTTGTTCTGAAAAAAATATATTAAAAGATTTGGGAGCTTTAAGAACAAAAGGGGAAAAAATTGATGTTTTTATTGATAAGCCTGTTGACACCGAAGGCTTGAACGGATTCTGGTGCTCGTATGGTTTTAGAAGAGAAATTGCAAATGACCTCTATAAGTTTCTTATAAAAAATGTTGAGAAAGAGAGAGTGGAAATTAAAGATCAGAAATTTTTCCCTCCGGGATATTTTAATGTTTATGAATATTTTGATCTCGGAACAAGTGAATCTGTCGAGCATTTTAGATCCAATATAGATCCGGATTAAATTTTTTTATTCCAATAAAAGTTTTATCTCTTCTATATATTTTTGTTTTTGTGTATTGTTGTCGGAATTAGCTTTATCAAATAATATATCTATTTCTGTGCTGATTTTTTTAAGGGCAATATTCAGTTCTTCTCCATGAAGATATTTTTTGCAAAATAGAATTTTGTTTCGTTGAAAATAGAATGTTGTATATAGAGGTTTTTTATGACAGGTTTGTCCGACTTTATGGTAAATATCGGCTTTAAAACATCTTGCCTGTTTTATGTCTGATTTGTGAGCTCGGAAAGAGATGTCCACGTCATCCCAGTATGTATGAAATGATTCATCCATCCCACCTGTCTTTTTAAAAACATCGGCGGAAATAAAAAGAGCTGTTCCCGGAATGTAATCATCGGGATTCAGATAGAGAGGAAGGTCGGTTGAGTGATAGTGTGATAGAGTTAATCGTTTCCTGTCAAAATATCCGGAACAGGAGTCGATTTTATCGGGTTTCCTGAAATAGTGTATTGTCGGTGCAATAAAACCCGAGCCGGATTCGGATGAAGTTATGATACACTCATCCAATGCGTTTTTTCCCATTATTGTATCATTTGTAAGAAACAGAGCTGATGTAAATCCAAGTGAAAATATCCATTTGAGTGAATTGTTAAATCCGCCGGAGAATCCGCCGTTGACTTCAATATGGTTATGTCCGATGGACGGGAATCTGTTTTTTAATTCTTTATGGAAAGCTATATCCGATCCGTTGCTGAAGGCAAATATCTGCGACATGGGAATGCCGGCATCAATAACCGAATTAATACATTCGGAGGTCATATTTATCTTATTAAAGTATAATATTATTACGGCACTATTCATTATCTGAGATAATTAGCATAAAAAAACTCTTATTTCAATAAAAACATAATAAATATCTGATTGTAAAAGTGTTAAAATAAAATAATTGTTCTCATTTAATAATTGAGAAAAACTTTTTAAAATATTTTTTATTGACATATATAACCGATGTGGTAGTATATTGATTTGTGAGTTACAAAAAAGGGGAAGTTATGAAAAACAGATATTTTACACCCGATCAGTCACTATATGATATAACAAGCAAATATCCGGAAACAATACCGATATTTGTTTCAAAGGGCTTTTCTCAGCTTAAGGATGAAGAAAAAAGGGAGAGTTTCGGAAAAAGTATTTCTCTAAAAAATGCTCTGTTCTTTAGGAAGATAAATATTGAAACCTTTTCCACACTTCTAACCGAAACCATTGAGCTTTCGTATAGTGAATCTTTGAAAAATAGAAATGGCGGGATAAAAATCGAGGGGTTGTTACCCTGTCCGGTTAGAATTCCTTTAACGGAGTCCCTTGAAAAATTTATTCAAAGCGATTCGACTTTAAATGAAGATGAGATCAATTATGAACTTAAAGCTGCTTCCATGGGACTGGATTGGTTAAAGGAGATCCTTGTTAAAGAGGAAGATCCTGATAAACTGTCTGATCTTTTTATATCTGCGGGTTTTGATCTTTTTTTTGATGAAAAGCTTATGGGAAAATTTAAAAAAAGAGGAGTGTTCAAAGATCTGATAAAATATAATAAGTTGAATAGAGATTTTGACAATGAAAAAATAGATCTGAAAGATCCGAAATCCCATTATTCAATGATAGCTGTTGTGCCGGCTGTATTCCTTGTCAATACATCTGAATTAAATGGCAGGAAAATCCCTGAATCATGGGAAGATGTTCTGGATCCAACCTTTGAGAGTAGCGTAAGTCTACCGATTGGTGATTTTGACCTCTTTAATGCAATACTTTTAAATATTGATAAGATCTATGGTGAAGAGGGGGTAAAGGCTCTTGGAAGAAATCTTCTTGAGGGATTGCATCCTTCACAAATGGTAAAGTCTGAAAAACAAAAATCAAACAGACCGGCAGTCACGATTATGCCATATTTTTTCACAAAGATGGCTAAGGGAGGAGGGCCTATGAAGCCTGTTTGGCCGAAAGACGGAGCCATAATAAGTCCGATCTTCATGCTTTCAAAAAATAGTGAAAAAGAGCGGATCAAACCTTTAGTGGATTTTTTCTCTTCCGTTGAAGTTGGAGAAATTTTATCCCACAACGGGCTTTTTCCCAGCACTAATCCGGAAGTTGATAACAGATTACCGGAAGGGAGTGACTTTATGTGGATGGGGTGGGATTATATCTATGATATTGATATATCGGAAAAGATAAAAAAGTGTGAAGAGATCTTTGATTCTTCCCTGGAGAGTTGATAAATGAATTTAGTCACATTTTCAGGTCCTCCCTCTTCCGGTAAGACATCGGTAATTTTAAAAGTGATCGCAGCTTTGAAAAAAAGAGATGTCAAGGTTGGAGTTGTGAAATTTGATGCTCTTTATACAGATGATGATCTGCTTTATAAAAAACTTGGAGTTCCCGTAAGGAAAGGCCTTTCCGGAGCTCTTTGTCCCGACCACTATTTTGTAAGTAATATTGAAGAGGTTGTCAGCTGGGGGTTAGAACAGAATCTTGATCTTTTAATAACCGAGAGTGCGGGCCTTTGTAATAGATGTTCCCCCTATATAAAAGATATAAAAGCGATTTGTGTTCTTGATAATCTAAGTGGAATAAATACTCCGAAAAAAATCGGACCTATGCTCAAGATGGCTGATATTGCAATAATAACAAAGGGTGATATTGTTTCTCAAGCTGAACGCGAAGTTTTCTCATCAAGAGTGAATATGGTCAATCCCGGAGCTGTAATAATGCATGTCAATGGTTTGAACGGACAGGGGGCTTATGAGTTAAGTACATTGCTGTATGATGAAAAACTTAGTGTAACTGATCTCAAAGGGAAAAAATTGAGATTCTCAATGCCCGCCGCACTTTGCTCCTACTGTCTCGGAGAGACAAGAATAGGGGCATCTTATCAGATGGGAAATGTTAGAAAAATAGATATGAATGAAGATTGAACAGATGAAGAAAGAAATGTATTTAAAAGAGAAGAGTATAGATGAACTTTTAAGGGAATTCCCGTTTCTTACATCTTTTTTTGACGATAACAATATTGATGTTTCCGGAAAAGAGAGATTAACGCTCGGATCGTGGTTTGATTCTCTGGATGAGGATGAGATCGAGGATAGAGCACTTGACGAAGAGACATTTTTTGGTGCCGTATCAGAATATATCAAGCAGATGAAGGCATTTCTTGGAGAAAATGATAATACAATTGAAAAACTGACTATTATTCCCGGAAGAAATAAATCGGGAGAACCTGAAAATTTCAGTTCAATTGAAATATCCAAAAGTGAAATAATTTCTATAGTCGGGCCGACCGGTTCAGGGAAGAGCAGACTTCTCGCCGATATTGAATGGACAGCACAAAATGATACTCCGACAGGAAGAAAGATCCTTATTAACGGATCTATTCCCGATATGAAATGGAGGTTTTCATCCGGTAATAAGCTGGTTGCTCAGCTTTCGCAGAATATGAATTTTGTTATTGATCTCTCCGTTTATGAATTCCTCGAACTACATGCTGAAAGTAGAATGGTTGAGAATGAAAAAGAGGTAATAGAAAAAATCATTAATGCCGCAAATGAACTTGCCGGGGAAAAATTTGATCGGGAGACTCCGATAACAAGTCTAAGCGGAGGGCAGTCGAGAGCCTTAATGATTGCAGATACTGCAATTCTAAGTAGTTCTCCCATTGTCTTGATAGATGAGATAGAAAATGCGGGAATTGATAGAAAAAAAGCTCTGAAATTGCTTGTGGGAGAGGAAAAAATAGTTTTGATGGCTACTCATGATCCTCTGCTTGCTCTGATGGGAGATAAAAGAATAGTGATAAATAACGGTGGTATTGAAAAACTAATAACTACATCTGAAGAGGAGAAAAAGGTTCTATCCAGATTGGAGAAAATTGATACTACTATCAGGATTTTCAGGGAAAAAATGAGATATGGAGAGATTCTCTCTGAGGATGATTTTAAAGGAGGATATAATGCATGACGGATGTGCCGGAAATTTTGAAAACGGGAAACAGGTTGCAGATAAAGTAAGGATGATGGGATTTTCGCTTCAGGTAATGCCTATGCCGCTTGAAATAGTCTGTGAACATTGCAGTAGTGAGTTTACAATGGAAAAATTTGAAGCCAAATGCCCGGATTGTAATATGGTTTATGCGGTTACACCGTGCCATGCTTTTAATTCTGAAAATGTCCAAGCTGCAGGAATAGACTATTGATGCAGTTCCTTATTTAATTATTAATTTTAACTGTTCTTCAATTTTACCTTTAGCAAAAATCAGCTTTACATTTTTATTTTCCAATCTTGTTATACCTTTTTTACCTATGCTTGCGGATAGTATAGTGTCACAATCATTTATGATATTGTAAACATCAATTGTTTTGAGGTGCTGCAATGTTTTTTCAAAAACGTTTTCTCTCTCTTCGATTAATGTGAATTTGCCTTCCGGAAAGTCCCGATATATAAGAAATTTTTTTGCCCTTCCTAACATTCCTTTATAAATGTTTATTCCGTCATTTGACGGTACTGCAACCTTCATTTTATAAATTTAATTTTACAATTTAAGAGCAAGTGTATAGCCGTCTTTTATTGCATCCTGTGCTTTCCCTATTTTTTTAGCATCCCCTGCGATGTAAACCGGTATTTTCCCTTTGAGTTCCCCATATAAAGGCAGATAACTTTCCATGCCGGTTGCTACAACTATATGATCAACATTTTCGATTGTTAATTGATTTTCTCCGGATGTGAAAATTTTGTCCTCACTAATAAATTCAACTTTGGTGTTTATATAGATCGGAATATTTTTTTCTTTCAGTTTTTTTAATGTCATGGCTTTTTCTATCATTTCCATTCCTCTCGCAACATCTGAAAGCATCTCAATAATGATAACGTCGTTATTTTTTTCAACAAGTTTTGAAGCTATCTCTATTCCAATCAACCCCCCGCCTATCACAACTATCTTTTTATTATCGGGAAGATTTCGGTCGAGAAGAAACTCTGCCCAAAAATAGTTTTTAAGACCTTTTATGGGAGGAATTACGGGTACTGCTCCTGTTGCAATTATCACTCCGTCATAATTACCATTCAGTAATTCCACATCGACAGCCTCTCTATTTATTATTGAAATGCCGTTTTTTTTCAATTCTTTTGAATAATAGTCGATTATATCCTTCAAAGAATCTTTATGAGGAGGAAGCCATGCAAGATTGAATTGTCCTCCTATTACATCTTTTTCGTAAAGATCGACATTATGACCTCTTGCTTTTAATGTAATAGCTGCTTCCAACCCTGTGAGTCCCGCACCGATAACCGCAAAAGTTTTTCTTTCTTTTGCTAATGAGAAGGCTGGAATGTTATCCGACAAAAGCGGATTTACCACGCATCCCAAGCCTTTCCCTGACTTAACTCCTCCGAGGCATCCTTCCGAACAGGCAAGGCACGGACGAATATTCCCGTCAATTTTACCGTCGTATTTTCCTATAAAATCAGGATCTGCAACAAGAGCTCTTCCCAGAGCGATATAATCGGCATGGTATTCGCTGTTTAATTTTTTTATATCTGCTATAGAATTTATTCGTCCGACAAAAATTACCGGAATGTTTGTCTCTTTCTTGATTTTTCCTGCAAATTCCCATGTTTTCCCTTTTGCAATGAACATATGTTGAAAAAACCATGGAGGAGTTGAACACACTGTTCCGGCTGAAACATGAACGGCTGTTACTCCCTTCTCTTTTAATTTTTTTACGAGATTTACGGTTTCATCAATTTTTATTCCGGACGGAGTCATCTCTTCTCCGCTTACTCTTACAATTATCGGAATTGAAACTGATTTTTTTACTTCATCAAATATTCGGAGAGGGAAAGATGCTCTTTTATTAAAATCGCCATTGAATTCATCTTTTCTGTCGTTAACCGCGGGAGAAAGGAATTGAGAGAGAAGATATCCGTGACCAAATTGAAGTTCCAGAATATCAAAACCTGCTTTTTCGGCACGGATTGCACTTTTAACAAATAGGTCGATTGAGTTATCCATATCATTTTTATCCATTGATTTCGGGACAGCTCCTCCGTTTTCACAAGGCTTATCCGTAGATGACAAAAAAAAGTTTCCCGGTATTTTAGGGTTTGCCATTCTGCCCGGATGGTTAAGGTGAGCGATGACTTTTGCACCATTGTCGTGAATAATATTTACAAGTTCCCTTAGTCCCGGAATTTTATCATCATTATCAATTCCCAATTGTGTCGGAATCTCCCTTAAGCCTTTGTCTATATAGAGGGGTTCCAAGATGACAGCACCGATATTTTCCGATCTTGCTCCATAAAATTTTTTATACCTTTCGTTGACCGTTCCGCTGCCGTCGCTATATCCGAGCTTTAGCGGAGCTAAAATAAAATTGTTTTTAAGATTCATTCCGCCTCCTTTGATAAATATGTGAATTACTACCGTACTTAAGATATCCGGTAATGATAACCATTTTCATTTACCTCTATTTTATAACAATATATTTCTGTTTTCAATTAAAAAAAATTGATTTTTCCCTGATAAAAATGTATAAGTAATTGTTGTTTTATTAACAGGGAGAATGTTATGACTGCTGTTCTTGAAGTAAATAATTTGTATAAATCTTTTGATGAAAATATTGCATTGGATGGATTCAATCTAAGTGTTACCGATGGAGAGATATTTGGACTTCTGGGTCCGAACGGTGCTGGGAAAACAACTCTTATCTCCGCTGTTGCAGGCTTGATCAAAGATTATTCCGGAGAGATATTCTTCATGGGCAAAGATATTCTAATTGACAGAATGTTAAAAAAAGAGATTGGAGTCGTTCCTCAGGACATGGCATTTTATGAAGAACTCGGTGCTCTCGATAATCTTTTATTCTGGGGAGGATTGTATGATTTGTCCGGAAGCAGATTAAAGGAGAGAGCTCATTTTCTGCTTGATATTGTTGATCTTGAGAAGAGGTCAAAGGAGAGAGTTAAAAATTTCTCGGGAGGAATGAAGAGACGGCTAAATATTGCTATAGGTATGATGCATGAACCGAAGTTGCTATTGCTTGATGAACCTACAGTCGGAATAGATGTTCAGGCTAAAGTAAAGATATTGGAGATAATTAAACAGGTGGGAAGTGAGGGGACCTCTGTTGTTTTTACGACACACCAGCTTGCCGAGGTTGAGCAGGTATGTTCGAAGATAGGAATTATGGATCATGGGAAACTTATTGCCAACGGAACACTTAACGAGTTGAAAAAAATAGTCGGGGAGAAGGAGATCGTTGAATTATCAGGAGATTTTCAGGTTGGGAAGGTATCGGGTCTTTTAAATGATAAAAATGATTTTGATGTGATATCAATCAGGGAAGATCTTGTTACTCTTGCATTTGAAGACCGGAAAAAGATCCCGTCGGTTTTGGAGATACTTTTTAAGAATAAAATTGCAGTATCAGAGATAAAAATTAAATCTCCGAATCTTGAAGCCGTATTTCTTAAATTAACCGGTAGGAGCCTGAGAGATTGAAAAAAATAATAAACATCTTTAATAAGGATTTTAAAAGAAGGATAAGATCTCCGTGGGGAATAGTTATTCTTCTTGCTATTCCTATAGTTATGACATCAATGTTCGGTGCTGTCTTCGGAGGCGGAAGCGGTAATACTGTCAAAATAAAAATTCTTCTCGAAGATAGAGATAATGCTTTTTTGTCAAACTTAATAGTGAAAACTTTTGATGCACCGGATGTAAAAAAATTCATTGAAGCAAAAAGTGTAAAACCCGGAAGCGGAGAAAAAATGATCAAAAATAAGAAAGCCTCCGCTCTTTTGATAATTCCCCGAAATTTTTCTCAAAATTTTATTGATAGAAAAAAAAATGAGTTTATTCTAATAAAAAATCCTGCCGAGCAGTTTTTTCCCCCTGTAATTGAGGACCTTTCGCGTATGATGACCGGACTTCTCTCTGCGGTTGCACAGGTTTTTGCAGATGAGCTAAAGCAGATATCAATACTAACAAAAAACAGATCAACAAACCTTGACAAGTTCAGGATGGAAAAAATTTTTAACGGAGCTTATGATAAGATAATAAAGGTATCAAAATATATTTCTCCTTTGTTGATCTCTTTACAAAGTTCGAATGTTAAAAATAAGAAAAAATCCGAGGAGACACAGGGAATAAATATTTTTTCAATGCTTTTACCTCCGATTTCAGTAATGTTCCTTATGTTTATTATTGAGATATTTTTAAGGGATATTCTTCAGGAAAAAGAAGATGGAACGATGCAGAGAATACTCTATTCCCCCGTGAAACCTTCCACTTATATTATTGCTAAAATATTGAGTGGTTGGATAATGGGTATTTTAATGTTTCTTATTTTGGTTGTTTTCGGAATTATCTTTTTCGGGATAAATTGGGGGAACTATCTGTTTTTGTTAATGTTGGTTGTAATAACGGCTTTTACGATATCCTCCTTTTTTGCATTCATCAATTCTATATTCAGGAATAAAAAGCAGGCATCTGCCGTTACCGCCCCGATAATACTTATCATGAGTGCAGCCGGAGGAAGTATGGTCCCGTACGCAATGTTACCTCCGATTGTTAGAAAGTTTTCATTCTTATCAATAAATTTCTGGTTTATGGACGGGAGCAGTAAGGTGCTTAGTTCAAAGTTTCCTTTGATGGATATAACAGTCCTTGGTATTATGGGCTTAGTGTTTTTTGCCATATCCGTGAAAATTCTGATTAAGAGGATCGCAGAATGAGAAATATATTTAATATCGCTGTTATTGACATTAAACTGATGTTCAGGGATAAAATGTTTTTTTTCTGGATACTCATTCTTCCCCTTATTTTTATTTTTATATTCAGCGGTCAGAACGGTAATGTATCACAAAAAGCATCAATAACCGTTTTAAATATGGATGATGGTCAATGGGGAAAGTATTTTGTTAAGAAAATAGAAGATAAAAAAATTAATCTTCAAAGAGTTAAAAAATATCCGGATAAATTTATAAGGATATTAGTTATTCCTGAAGATTTTTCAAAGAGTCTATTTGATCTGAAACCTCAAAAGCTTGAACTGAAGTTAAATAAATCAGCGGATTCGGGTGCGACAAAAAAGATTCAAATGAAGCTTATAAAGGTTATTTCAGAGATTATAACCGAGATAGCATTAACGGAAAATATTAATGATTTTTTTAAACAAAAAGTAAAATTTAATAATCTTGTAACATTAAAGTCGGCTTTTCCAAAGGATACTATATTAAAGATACCTTCCGGTAGAGATCATACTATTCCGGGTATATTGATAATGTTCATCATGATGAATACTCTGATATACGGAGGAGCGATGTTATTGTTTGAAAGGCAGAAAGGAATTATTCCGCGAATGATGCTGTCTCCGTTATCCGTCTCACAATTGTGGATTGCAAAAATATCAGCGAGAACGGTTCTCGGACTAATCCAGACTTTGATTCTGATGGTTGCCGGAATTGTGATTTTCAATCTACATTTCGGTAATATATTACCGGCACTTATCATAGTTTTAATCTTTACCATCAGTATATCCGCTTTGAGTATTTTATTCGGCTCTATCTTTAACAGAGAGGAGATAGTGATTGGATTGTCTATACTTGCTTCTCAGATATTTGCAGGTTTAGGTGGTTGCTGGTGGCCTATTGAGGTTGTTTCGGATACCGTAAAAAAAGTCGGTATGTTAATGCCTTCCTATTGGGCTATGGATGCATTCCACGGGTTGATATTTTTTAATAAAGATCTTTCAGATATATTACCGAATATATTTATTCTGATTATCTTTACTATCATCTTTGCTCTTCTGTCCATAAAGTTTTTCAAGATCAAAGATAACGGCTGAATTCCGGATTTGACCGAATTGCAGCCATGCAGAACAGATCACAAATTGTATAAAACGGAATATTTAAGATTAATCCCCTACAAAAATGGTTTTTTTCTCCGGTCTCGGAGCTTTTATCACCATAAATCTCAAAAGTTCTTTACCCGTGTTATACCAGCAATGAACTATATCTTTAGGGCTTTCGATAAGCGTCTCTTTTTTTACTTCAATTTTTTCTTCTCCGATCTCAACTGTTCCCATTCCATCAAGTACGAAAAATGCAACATCGACCGGTGTTATATGACGTTTTAATGACTGTCCCGGTTTTAATGTAATCACGGTAACCATTGCCGTATCTTTATTATACAAATTTCTTGCATCAACTCCATGAGCATTATCCATAATATCCGTCTCTTTTAATTTTCTTGTTATCATAAATTCCCCTCCATGTTTTTCATGTGTAATAATAACCGAAACGGTTATGATAAGCAAGCTGAATAAGCAGATCACAATAAACATCGGATATATTACTGTTTACCCAATGTTTGGAGTTATGTTTTTTATGATACTTCTTTTATTGGCGAGTTCGGGGCTGTTTTCTATTCTATCTTTTTTACTTTAATGTAATTAAAAAACAAAGGACTCATTCTTGAGTCCTTTGTTTTTTCTTATGAATCTTAATTTACTTCAAATCAATTAATCTTCGGAAGCAGCAGTTTGTTGGAAAATATATATGGGATTTCATAATATGTTTTTAAATAAACGAAATTTCTAATCGTTTTATTTAAACTGCTCGGTAATCTGAAAACAACTTTTGTATTTGACCAGCTAACGATAGGAGCTACTACTCCGGTAACATAAACTTTTTTATCCGGATGTTGAGGTCCTAACATTGATCCGTATATCGTAAATGTGTTTTGTATATTAACCGGAGAGTTACTACCTCTTAAACTTCTGATTTTATTTATTCTTATTCCCGTCCTTACTTTGGGCAAGCTATTTACAGCAATTTCTTTTGGAAAGTATATTTTTGTCTTTAATTTATATACAAAAATATTTGAATTTTGCATTGAACCGTCTGCCGGGGGATTTACGGAATCATAAATGAAAAATTTCTGGAAAGGTTCCCATTCAACCATATGGGAGGTTTTGCATACTATAAGATTGTTACTCCAGCTTAAAACTTCGAGGGGAAATTGTCTGGGGGATCTTCTCGCTAACATAAATATCTTTTGAGTACCCTGATTGTTTCTGAAAAACTTACCGCCGACATTGAATTCTATATAATTTCCGTAGTATGAAGGAGTAACCGAAGTTATTATTGGTTTTAATCTTGAAAGCTGATAACCTTCCGCCTTCTCTTTTAAAGCTTTTTTGGCAAGAACAGCGGTTGCTGCAGGGAATGAGCTTGCAGCAGATATTGTGAAATTACCGTTTGAAAGATCACCGGTTACTCCGCTCTGCTTTACTTGGATCTTATAATTTGATCCGGATAGAATAACGCCGCCACCGATTAAACCGGATTTGGATATCTTCCAGCTAAAACGACCTGAACTTACCGGAATATTCATGGCAATATATCCGAGACTGTTTCCGTTCTTGAACAGTTTTACACCGACTTTACCCGAAATTCCGCTTGATGTCCAGGTTACATTATGAGTGCTTCCCAGCTTCCAGTTTTCTCCTCCGTTCGGTGAAGTAACGGTTATACTCTGAGCGGCAATCATTCCGCTTAAAACTAATACTGTAAAAATAAATAATAAAATTTTTTTCATCTCTTCCTCCCTTTATTTCTTTTATTATAGGTATATGTAATCCAAAAGTATATATCTCATTTTTATTTCAGAAAAAATCCGGACCTATTATTTAATTCAATATCGGATTTCAATAAAAAAAATTATAAAAAGATGAGATATTTATATTTGTTATTATATATTACTTTTAGACTTGGGAGGGATTTATGAAAAATTTTGTTAAAACAAAAATATTTATAATCGCTTTTTTCTTTATTTTCACTCTTTATTCTGATGCATTTTCTCAATTCAAATCAGCAAAAATGCAGAATACCTTTTTAAAAGGGAAAATAACCCTGTTATCACCCAACGGGGGGGAGAATATCAGAACAGGAAGCAGATTTATGATCAAGTGGAGATCGAATGGAGTCAAAGGTAATGTGGAATTGTCATTATTAAAGGGTAGAAGAACTATAAAATTAATTGCTAAAAATGTACCGGTAAATAGAAGATCTTTTCTTTGGAATCTTAATAGATCGTTACCGGTCGGGGGTGGTTTTTTTGTGCAAATAAGATCGATGAAGGTAAATGTGAAAGATGTCAGCGACAGAGCATTTTCAATATTGAAAGTCTCTGGAGATAGACGTGATCATTACATTGGTTCAAGCACTGATAAAGCCGAAAAGAATAAAAACCCGGTTGTAAAATCTGCAAGTAAGACCGGATTTTCAGTTGAACAGTTGAAATCCGTAAGAGTTGTATTTTTTGGAAAGAATCTTTCAAGAGTTAAATTTGCGGAGGTTATAGCTAACGGCAATACCCCTGATCGTAATTTCAATTTAAATTTGAAATCTGTATCTAATAATAAGATTGAGGCTGTAATATCTGCACTTATCTCTGCAAGACCCGGTAAAAATTACGGAATTAAATTTCTTGATCAAACAAAAAAGACTCTTGTAAAAGTAGGTTTGAATATTTTCAGGTTTGAAGTTAAAAAACGTGAAAATGTTACTACTCCTCAACAAACTCAAAAGAAACCCGATTTAATAGTAACCGAAATTGTTCAGGATCCTCCAAACCCTCTTCGCGGTGAAAGCTGGCACTTTAAGGTAAAGATAAAGAATATCGGTAATGCAAATGCTTTTTTCCCGAGAGGGATCAAAATCATTGCTCATAATGCCCAAGGATCTTTTAGCGGTGTTACCGATAATATGAATATAACGATTGCTCCCGGACAGACTTTAACAAAAATTCAATATCCGGGAGTGAATAAAAGCGGAACATTCCCTGTAACATTTAAAGTTGATCCCGAAAATGCAGTTGACGAATCCAATGAAAATAATAATACTAAGGTTGGAAGTTATACCGTTAGAAATACTCAGGGATTGCCGGATCTTATAATAACAAGTTTGACAACCGATCCGGCAGTACCGACAACACAGGGTTTTTTCCTCAACGTGACGATAAAGAACCGAGGAACAGGTGTGGTTAATCTTCAAGGTGGATTAAAATTTATAATTAAATCCGTTAACACCAATACGATAGCATTGAAGGGGATTCTTATGTTGTCACCGGGTCAGAGCAGGAGTGTAAAATGTTATGCAACGCATCTATCAAAAGGGACATTCACATGGACAATTAAAGTTGATCCGGATAATCATATAATGGAATCCGATGAAAATAACAATACAAAAGATATTAGCTTGAAGATAGATTAGTGTTGAAATAAATATTTTTAGCGTTTTAAATTGTCAGAATCAGTGGATGTTTGCTATTAATAAATGTTGTTTAAATAGCAATAGAATTAAAAAAAGTTTAGTTTATTGAAATAATATCAGTAAGAGCGGGGAGTATTTTTCACGGTTTTATTATCTATCATTCTCCGTTACCGGATTTATCCGATTGACTTAATTCGTCTAAAAAAATAAAATAGCATTGTTACGGAAATTTTAATATCTTATTTAGTAATGATTGTAAAGAAATTTAAGGATATAGAGAATATATGAAAAATATTATAATTAAAGGTGCAAGAGAGCACAATCTGAAAAATTTAGATGTCAAACTTCCAAGAGATAAGTTTATTGTAATAACAGGACTCTCCGGAAGCGGGAAATCAACACTTGCATTTGATACGATCTATGCTGAGGGTCACAGACGCTATGTTGAATCTCTCTCTGCATATGCCAGGCAGTTTCTCGGTGTTATGAGCAAGCCGGATGTCGATTCGATCGAAGGACTTTCTCCCGCAATATCAATTGAGCAGAAAACGACCAGTAAAAATCCGAGAAGTACCGTCGGAACAGTTACTGAGATCTATGATTATTTAAGACTTCTCTTTGCCCGTGTCGGAACTCCTTACTGTCCGGAACATAAAATTAAAATTGTAGCATTTTCTCCTCAAAAGATAGCTGATAAAGTTTCAGATGAAAAAAAAGGCGTTGTGACGGTTCTATCACCTCTTGTCAGACAGAAAAAAGGGACTTATGAGAAGATGGTAAAGGATCTGAATGCAGAAGGTTATCTCAGAGTTAGAATAGACGGGAAAATTATCAGGACAGATGAAAAAATTGAACTGGAAAGATATAAGAAACATGATATAGAGGTGGTGATCGATAGGGTGGATGTAAAGGAGAGATCAAGACTAACTGAGGCTGTGGAGAATAGTGTTCTTCTATCAGACGGACTTGTTATTATAGTTGATGAAGAGGGGAATGATTCACTCTATTCGTCAAAAATGAGTTGCCCTGTATGCGGGATCTCTTTTGAAGAGCTTCAACCGAGGATGTTCTCTTTTAACAGTCCTTTCGGAGCGTGTGAATCATGCCACGGTCTCGGGATAAAGATGGATTTTGATCCTGACTTGATAATTCCCGATAAAACAAAGTCTATTGCAGATGGAGCACTTCAGTTGTATAGAAATGCAATAGACGGATGGCGTGGTCAGCTTGTCGGTACGGTGGCTAAACATTTCGGCTTTAATATTTTCACTCCTATCGGTGAAATAAATGAGGAGCAGTACAGAGTTTTGATGTACGGTTCGGATGAAAAGATTAAATTTGAGATGAAAATGAAGAACGGGGAAGCAAGCTGGAACTCCGTCGGAAAGTGGGAAGGGTTGATCCCGCAGTCCGAGAGGTTGTATAAGCAGACGGATTCGGATTACAGAAGAAGAGAACTTGAAAAGTTTATGAGGATATCACCCTGCCCCGTATGCAAAGGAAAACGGCTGAAAAAGAAGGTTCTGTCCGTCAGAATAGCTAAAAAATCCATAATTGATATTACGGAAATGTCCATAAAAAATTCTCTCAAATTTTTTCTGAATCTTAAACTCAGTGAAAAAAAGATGGCTATCGGGAAACTGATTTTAAAGGAGATAATTGAAAGACTCGACTTTTTGGATAAAGTAGGTCTGAACTATCTCTCTCTTTCGAGAAATATGGGTACGATATCGGGAGGAGAAGCACAGAGAATAAGACTTGCTACACAGATCGGATCAAATCTAATGGGCGTTTTATATATCCTTGATGAACCTTCGATAGGGTTGCATCAACGGGACAACGGGAAATTGATAGAGACACTTTTCAGACTTCGTGATCTTGGCAACACTCTTATCGTTGTTGAACATGATGAAGAGACCATAAGACGTTCCGACCATGTTATCGATATGGGACCGGGAGCCGGACTTGACGGAGGAGAGGTTGTTGCTGCGGGAACTCCTGCTCAGATAGAAGAGAATAAAAGATCAATAACCGGAAAATATCTTTCGGGAAAAATGAAGATTGAAACTCCTAAGGAGAGAAGATCACCGGAAAAATTTATTCACATAAAGGGATGTTCGGAAAATAATCTGAAAAACATTGATGTTGATATCCCACTCGGTGTATTGACACTGGTTACGGGTGTGTCCGGAAGCGGGAAATCAACTCTTGTGTATGAAATTTTATATAAAGCAATGATGAAAAAACTTCACAATTCCAAGAAGAGACCGGGAAAGTTTGTAAATATTGATTGCGGAGGAGAAATTGACAAAGTTATTAATATCGATCAGAGTCCGATCGGTAGAACTCCGAGGAGTAATCCTGCAACCTACACAAAAGTCTTTGATGAGATAAGAAAGATCTTTTCCGGGTTGAAGGAGTCAAAGATAAGAGGATATCTCCCCGGAAGATTTTCTTTTAACGTAAAAGGCGGAAGGTGTGAAGCTTGTCATGGTGACGGGGTAAAAAGGATAGAGATGAATTTTTTACCCGATGTATATATTAAATGTGAAGAGTGTAAGGGGAAAAGATATAACAGGGAAACCTTGCAGATCAGATTTAAAGGTTTTTCAATTGCGGATATACTGGATATGAGTGTTTCGGAAGCTTTAAAGTTATTTGAAAATATTCCATCTATCAGAAGTCGCCTAGAGACCCTTGACCGCGTCGGACTCGGTTATATTAAGCTTGGACAGAGTTCTATAACATTATCGGGCGGGGAGGCTCAGAGAATTAAAATAACAAGGGAGTTGTCTAAAAAAGCAACGGGAAAAACGCTCTATCTTCTTGATGAGCCGACAACAGGGCTTCATTTCCATGATGTAAAAAAACTTATAAAAGTATTGAATGATCTTGTTGAAAAGGGCAATAGCGTAGTTGTTATAGAACATAATATGGATGTTATAAAATCTGCCGATTATATAATAGATCTCGGTCCTGAAGGTGGAGATGAGGGAGGGATGGTTGTCGCAAAGGGAGTCCCGGAAGATATTGCAAAAACAGAATTAAGCTATACCGGATCCTATCTTAAAAAGATACTGAAAAACGGAGACAGCGGAGACAAATGAAAAGAAAACATATTTCAATAATTTTCAGGTTTATATTTTCGGGGGCAATTATAATATATTTCCTCTTTGTCCTTTCATCAAAATATGGCGGTCTCGGCAAGGGACTATCGAGTTTTCTCTCTGTATTCTCAAAGGTTTCATTAGTATGGATTATTCCAGCATTTTCTCTTCACTTTGTCGGGATTGCATTGATGAGTTTAAGATGGAGAATTCTTTTGAAGGCACAGGTTGGTGATGTGAGATATTGTGATCTATACTCTTTTAATTTAATGGCTGCCTTTTTTAACAATTTTTTGCCCTCGACAATTGGCGGAGATATAGTCAAAGGGTTGGAGAGTAAAAAATTTACGGGAGATAAGACAACATCTCTTACTGTTATTTTTGTGGAGAGGGTTACCGGAATGGTGGCACTTGTGGTTATTTCATTAACTGCACTTTTAATCTATTCGGTAAAAGTTGATATTCATTCCGGAGGAAGTAATCCTCTGATCTATGTCGGGATAGTTATGACGGTAATATCCGGAATAGTGTTGATCTCAATTCCGTCTGTAAATGAACGTTTCCTTAAGGTCATCAGGCCTGTTCTTCCCAAAAGAGTATTCGAGATTATATCCAAAGCATTTTTTGCAATAAAGGTATATTACAGATATCCGGCAGCTCTTTTTAAAGCATTGGCTGTCAGTCTGATGTTTCAGCTTAATATGGTATTTTACTATTTTTTTATTTCTGCGAGTATAGGGCAGAATCCGGATATTATTGATTTTATGATTAAAGCTCCTATTCTTATATTTTTATTAATGACACTTCCTTCCGTAAACGGCATAGGGGTTCGAACTGCTGTATTTGGAAACCTGATGAAGTTTTCCACACCTGCTGCTTTGGCTGTCGAAGCACTTGATATTGCTTTGAGAATGATTCTTGGGATTTTCGGAGGTATTGTTTATCTTTTTTACAAAAGAGATAAAAATATTTTAGAACAGGATAGATCTTCGATAAAAACAATTGATGAATAAAGTTTCCGATCTTACAAAAATTCCGGACTCTCCGGGTTGTTATATCTTTAAAGATGCGAAAGGGACCATTCTGTATATTGGAAAAGCAAAAAGTTTGAAAAAGAGGGTGAAAAGCTATTTTTCAGGGAGAAAACACGACACTAAAACAGATATTATGGTTTCTCAAATAGCCGATGTGGATTTTATTGTTACTGATAATGAGGTTGAGGCTCTTATACTAGAGAACTCGATCATTAAAAAGAATCAACCCAAATACAATATTGACCTTAAAGATTCCAAGAATTTTGCCTATATAATGATAACCCGTGAAAAATTTCCGAGGATAACGATCGCAAGAAAAAAGGAGGAAAATGCCGATTATTTCGGACCGTTTGTTTCCGGAACAAGCAGAAATATTCTTCTTCAGATGGTTAAAAAGATATTTAAGATCAGAAGCTGCAAAAAGATGCCGAAAAGGGCTTGTATGAGATATCAGATCGATCTTTGCAGCGGACCTTGTATAGAAGCCGTATCTGAAGAGGAGTATTCAAGACAAGTGAGACTTGCTAAGATGTTTCTTTCCGGAAAATCCGGAGATCTGATCAGAGGTTTTACAGATGAAATGAAAAATGCTTCTGCAGATATGAACTATGAACTTGCTCTTGAAATCAGAAAAAAGATTGAAGCTATAGATTTTCTCTCCCGGAAACAGAAAATGGTCAGAGAAAAAGAATACAATGAGGATCTTATAAATTTTTTGATCCGGGACGGAAAGGTTTATCTCATGCTTTTTAATATTTACAAAGGAATACTTGAGAATAAAAGAGAGTGGGTTTTTGATTATAAGGATACATTCTTTGATGAATTTCTCGTTCAGTTCTATTCTGAAAATCCTATACCGAGTGAACTGATAACCGATAAAATGCCCGATGTTTCAGTTATCGATTTTCTTGAAAAGATAAAGGGAAAAAAGGTTAAAATAACAATACCGAAAAAAGGGGAGAAAAGGGAGTTGTTATCATTTGTGAGAAGGAACATAGAGATCAACAATTTTGGAGATATTGAAAAAGTTGAAGAGCTTGGAAGAGTTCTGAATTTGACCGAATCTCCTGTTGTAATTGAGTGTTTTGATATTTCTCATCTTTCCGGTACGAATACGGTCGGTTCCATGGTGAGTTTCCGGAACGGAATTCCGGATAAATCCGGATATCGCCGGTTTTTAATAAAAAGTATTAAGGGTATTGATGATTTTGCCGGAATTGAAGAAGTTGTATTCCGGCGTTATAAAAGAGTGAAGGATGAACATCGGAGTTTCCCTGATCTTCTTGTTATAGATGGAGGTGCCGGTCAGTTGAGTGCAGCGATTAAATCACTTGAAAAACTTGATGTAAAAATTCCTGTTATCTCACTTGCCAAAAAGGATGAGGAAATATATATTCCAGGAAGATTTTCTCCGATGAAATTAAACAGGAAAAATATCGGGCTTCAACTTTTAATGAAGATAAGAGATGAAGCTCACAGATTTGCGATAAATTATAATCGCCTTCTCAGAAGAAAAGACTTATCGAAAGGATAATTTTTTTAGATTTTTTATTTCTGAATAACAATTCCTTGAGGCATATTGTTGGTGTCAACAATAAAATTTAATCCGAGAAGAGCCTTTTTGCTTAAAACTATTTTTAAATTTTTGTTTATGGCAACAGGTTTACAGTTAACAATTATAATTCCCCTTCTTCCGGGTTGCATTCCTAATAGTCTGACTTTTAATGAGAAACTCCTGAATGGTTTTGTTAATCTTAAGGCTTTTGTTTTGGGCGAAAAATTATTGACGATTATAATATAGACATCACCTATTTTATTGATTTTTCCTGTTTTCAGTCCAAGTAATTCAACTTTCTGTTTTATAAATGCTTTGTATGGATCCACCCTTTGTTTAAATCTTATAACTCTTCTCCGTTCGAAAGAGAGGCTTGCAAACATAATTAAAATTGTAAAAAATATAATACTTTTTTTCATTTTTCCCCCTTAAATGTTAAAAAAACATCTCCTTTACAATAATTAAATAGAAATTATTATAGAATATCTCGTTTTTTTATTATTTTTAGGGAATATGCAAAAATATTTTTCTATAGTAAAAAATTCAAAAAATATCGGAGGAGATAGTTATAAAGCGTAAATTAAAATCAGAAAAAAAGTAATAATATTGTTTTTTTAGAAAGAATTGGTAATAATGTTAATCAATATGCAGTTTAATTCAATAGTTTTTATTTTTTTATTTTTTCCCGTCTCACTTATTATTTTTTTATTAATGAAGAAAAAAGAGAATAACAATCTTTTTCTTCTTTTTATAAGCTTTATTTTTTATTTCCGGATTGAAAGTAATTATACTTATGTAATAATTTTAACTGTAATAATCAATTACTGTTTCGGATTACTGATTGAAAGAAATACAAAAAATAGATTCAGAAAGTATATTCTTTTATTAGGGATTACAATAAATATTGCCATACTTATTTTTTATAAATATTCAAATTTTATTTTAGACAACTTAAATCCGGTTCTGAAATATTTTAATGTTAAACCTGTGATCATTCAGCCTATTCATCTTCCTTTGGGGATTTCATTTTTTATATTTATTTCTATCTCATATTTAATTGATGTTTATTGGAATAGAGGGCATGCTTTAAAAAATATAGGAGATCTTGGATTGTATATCGGATTTTTCCCAAAAGTCATTAACGGACCTATAACTCTTTTTCACAAATTCAGCGATCAGATAATTAAAAGAAAAATCGGAGATAGTTACTATTCAACAGGTATCAGGAGATTTATTGTCGGGTTTGGTAAAAAAGTTTTAATTGCCGATACTTTGGCGGTTGTTGTGGATAAAATATTTAATATCGAGATAAATTCCCTCGGTTTCGGATTGAGTTGGTTTGGGATTATTTTATACTCTTTACAAATTTATTATGATTTTTCAGGTTATACGGATATGGCTATCGGAATAGGCTATATGTTTGGTTTCAAGATTCCTGAAAATTTTAATTATCCCTACTTATCAAGATCAATTAGGGATTTTTGGAAGAGGTGGCATATTACTCTCGGGCAATGGCTTCAACTTTATCTGTTTCTTCCTATTGCTTATGCAATTTCAAGGAAGATAAGATCACCAAAGTTCTTAAAAATTAGAGCTGAAAGTTGGGCATATTTTACGGGAACTTTTATTACAATGTTAATTTGCGGAATCTGGCATGGTGCACAATGGACTTTTGTAGTCTGGGGGATTTATCATGGTCTTTTTTTAATACTTGAGCATTTGAAAATCGGCAAGTGGCTGAAAAGAAAGAGTGATTTAATCAAAATTTTATATAGTTTGATTGTCATTGTGATCGGGTGGGTGATTTTTAGGTCAAAGAATCTGACTTATTCTTTCGGCTATTTATCGGCTATGTTTGGAAACGGAAGCGGTGATAATATTTATTATTATCCGGCGTTATATATGAACATTAAATTGGGTGTTGTAATCGTTATCGCATTGTTAGGGTCATTCCCTTTTATTAGGACAATTGACCTGTCGATTAAAAAAATGATAGACAGATATTCCGGAAGTGTAGCAATTTTGCTCAGGAAGTTTTATTCAATGATTGTGGTATTGATACAAATAGCAATATTTATTTTATCTATTCTGCAGATTTCAAACAATACATTTAATCCGTTTATATATTTCAGGTTTTAGTATGAATAAGAATAAATATAGAATTATCTTTTTAAAATTCTTTTTTTCAATAGTTTTACTGTTCCTGATGGTTTTTTATTTTTCACATAAAGAGATAAGAGAAAAAGTATTTATTACCTTAAAAGTCAAAGTTTTAAGTAAAGGTGATATTCGGTTTAAATCAGATGGATTTAAGATAAAAAAAGAAGTGATTGCCGGAGATTCTTTCGGAATAATTTATTCGGAATTGCCTCAGGTTAAAATAAAAAAATTATCTTTTGCAGTAAATGGTTTTAAATCCGATTTAATTATCAAAGAAATCTCGATTAAATCTTTTTTACGGAGTAAAAAGTTAAATGGCTATAGGTTAAAGAATTTTTTTGTGAAAAAGAATTTCAAACAGATAAAATTTAGAAATAACAATTTGTCCATCAATTATAATAATGGAAATGAATTGGAAATAAATAAGGAAATAATAGAATTAATAAATAAGTTTGGGAAAAGAAAGATCAGATATTTTTTGATATCTCTGTTTATATTTTTTATTGTTATATTTATTTTATTTAATTTTGATAATATTAATTTTTTTTATTTAAAAAAACAGAGAGATTTGGTTTTAATTATATTGTTCATTTTTATATTAATATTTCCTGTTGTAAATGAATTTTTCCCGATAATTCCTCCAATTGAATTAAATGAAAAAAGAGAGTTGGCGAAAAAGCCTTTACTTGGAGAAACAGAGATTGTTTCTTATCTTAAAGGATTTGGGAAATATTTTTCAGATAATCTGATTATAAAGAACTATATGGTTCGTATCAATAATTATATCAATATTAAATATTTAGGATTGTCTCCGACACCTAAGATTTTATTAGGCAGAAATGGATGGATGTTTCTTGCTGAGGAGAATAAAAGAAGGAATCAGATAGATTATTTCAGAAATTTACATCGATTTTCTATAACCGAACTT
>Ga0256845_1000527_pt1 | contig 35733 bp, 25 predicted proteins | sample RiftiametaG_FD_189101 | JGI IMG/M metagenome (GOLD analysis project Ga0256845, IMG submission 189101) | Tube worm associated microbial communities from hydrothermal vent at the East Pacific Rise, Pacific Ocean - Riftia | ecosystem: Host-associated > Annelida > Integument > Unclassified ...
GTTTGTTGATCTTGATCGCAACGCTGTTGCCTCTCCTGCCCACTGTCTTGCTTTTTTTACAATTATTGACGCTGCTTCCTTTGCAGACAAAATGGTTCGTATGTCTTACAAGCAACTGCTTACAGAGACTGAACCTCTGTGTTCAGACCTTGTCCGGGTCTGGAAAACAGTGGAAGATCTCGATGGAGATCAGAAGCTGAATTTTTCGGCAAGGTGTTCCCTTTTGCTGGAAGCAGGTTGTCTTGCCTGGCAGGATGTTAAAGATGCCGGGCGTGCAGCAGGTTCATTGTCCGGCTCATCTCTCTTAGCTACAATCTGTGGCGGAGAGGACGAGGGATCTCAGATTCTTCGAACAGAATCCGGTGCCTGGCCATCTGGAATCTGGAAGAAAGTGGAAGAGGTTCTTGAAGAGCTCGACTTCACGCGCGAGAAAGACAAAAGCTGGAAATACAGGATTGATCTTGACAGCAGGCCGAGGCTTGTTTCCGGAGCGAATATAAAGGCTTACGTAAAAACAGGATCCAGTACACTGTCTCCTCTTGCGCTGGCAAGGCTGTCGCAGAATCTGGTTACCAGGTTCAGTCTTCTTCTTCGAACCATAAGCATGTATCCGGCGGATCATCCGTCTATTGTACCTGCACTGGATTCCTTTATCGAACTTCTTGAGTCATTTGCAGACAGTGAAGCCGGTATGGTTGCTCTGACAATACTGGGCGGGGAACTGATGCTGAACAATGTCAAGGTGAAGTCAAGGTCAAAATCAACAAAGAATTTGCTGGCTCACCTTACAGAGCGAAGAATCAACAGTATTTCCTTCCAGCTGGGCCTAGATTCAGAGAATCTTTTCAACTTTATCGAACTTCTTAACCGCAAGGCTCCACAGATCAGAGAGCGAGGCGGCCTCAATGAGATGTGCCGTACAAGGGGGCTGGAGAACATTTCAGTTGACGAATTCAGGTACGCTCTTGTGGCAAGGGATGGCAAACTTGTTTCTGAAGTTGTTACCGGTTCAGTAGATTCTACTCTGGAAGATCTGATTTTCAGAGAGCTGATAGACAGGCTGCAAAAGGGAGATTCCATCAAAGATATCCCTACACAGCAGCTTGGCGATGCTCTTTCCAGAATTCTTGAGGAGGCTGCATCGGGCTCTGGAAAGTACAGATCGATGCTGGCGGATTTTGTTGCTACGCTCGACCCTACTATTCTGGAGAAGGGTATTTTAGTAAGCAGGGAACTACAGAAAACACTGGCATGGGGTTCCCTGAGAAAAATAATAGATAAGAATCTGGAAGACCTTGACAGTGAGAATACCGATTTCATTCTGGATGCCCTTGATAAACTCAATCAGCTCGCCTGCATTGGTGCTGAGAGGGGAAAAGTACACACAGTAATGCATGTAACCGATAATGTCAGAGGGCTTCTTCTGCAGGGCAGACTGCTGCCTGATTCGCTTTTTGCTTCTATTATTCTCCTCGGCTCAGTCTGTGAACGGCTTATTGCAACGGGGAGGCTGACATCAGCCTCTGAGCTGGTGTCTACAATCTCCGATTGCAGACTGCTTCCAGTTGATACTCCGGCACACGCCAGCGCTCTCAGAAGGGGTCTTTCAGAAGCATTCAGAAGAATTGACACGCCGGAGGCAGCAGATGTTATTCTGCAGGCATTCATGGAGTCAGACGAGAGCAGATACCAGGCTGCCGAGAAGGTTACTGCTCAGGTGATGTTCAGAAATCTGGGAATGCGTCTTGTCGATTTGTTTCTTGAGAGAAGGCGCGATATAAGAGCAAGAGTGTATTCAGTGCTCAGAAGGTTCGGTGCCGGATATCTGCTTATGTTTCACAATCGGATTGATGAACTGGAGCGCGGTGGGCTTTCTGTAAGAGACAGAGAAACCGGAAGATTTGTTGCGCAGGACTGGTATATTATGCGGAATCTGATTTCTCTTCTGGGGGATCTGGGGTCTGAGAGGTCTATTCCCGTTCTTGAAAGGTTGTGCGACGACTCCGACGACAGAGTAAGAAGACAAGCTCTGGTTTCACTGATGAAAGTGTCGGAAGAGAAAGCTCTACTTTTCGCAAGCAATATGATAGGCGATCCTTCATCGGATGTTACAGCCGTGGCTGTGGATGTTCTGTCAAAGGCAAATTATGCTGAGAGGGGGCTTATTCCAGCTATGCTCCGTCTGATGCACACTCTTCCTTCATCCCGTAAAACACTGATGCGTTTCTTCATGAAGGTTCATGACGATAAAGCTGTTCAGCGTCACTTCAGAACGGCTTTTTCCCGTTGTCGTGGAATACCATTTGATGACGAAGAACTGATGAATGACGGGCTGGCAATTCTGGTCAAGTCTGGAAAAACCGAAGGGATAAATGCCCTTAAAACATACCTTGAGAAGAACTCCGGGGGAAAGTTGAAAAGAGCTTCCGCCCCGGAGAAAGTGCTTACCTCAGTATCGTCTGCAATTGAAATGATGAGGTCATCTCATACCTCTGAAAAACCTGTTACCACCTGATATCAGCACCGAAGAAGAAGTGCCTTGCCGGTGAATATGCGTTTGGGTTCCTTGCAGGACCACCTGCAATATGGTCGGGCTTGCCGTCTCCGTCCTGATCTGCATCGTACCAGTCCACATTGTAGATGTGATCCAGGTTTGTTCTGTTGAACAGATTGTACACATCCATGTAGACATTGAAGGTCAAACCACCTGCCCAGAACCTCTTTTCAACACGAAGATCAGTGTTCATTCTCCACGGGTATCTTTTCTGATTCCTGAAAAATGGGTGTGTACCGTGTGAAGCGTTGTCGTATGGTATACCGCTTCCGTATGAAGAGTTGATTCTGAAACCAAATCCTTCAAGCCACCTCTGCCCCAGAAAAGTATCTCCTTTTTCTATCATCAGGCCAGCTGAAGCATTTGCTGTGTGCCTCTGATCCCAGTCCAGATACACATCGTCCCGTGGAATCGGAGACTGGGTTCCCCAGCCATATGAGTAGTTTTCGGTGGGAGAAGATTCTCTTCCCTTTGCCACGCTGTAAGAGTAGTTTGCCGCGAAAGATAAATACCTTGATGACCTTCTTATAAGCCCCAGTTCTACACCCCATACAGCACCAGTTCCGTCGCTGTTTACATACTGCCAGAATTCCTCGGTACTCTCCTGAAGGTTTGTTGAAACAAGCCCTGTTATGGTTTTGTTGTATGCTACCAGTTCAACAAGGGTAAACGGGTCAAATATATGCTTTATACCTAGCTCATAGGCTACAGTTTCTTCAGGATCCAGATTGGGGTTGCCGGAAAGCGGCTCTCCCGACGACGAAGAGCTGGATTGACTTTCGTAGTACATCATGCTCAGCCCGGGAACCTGGTAGTAATGCCCGTAGCTGGCCCGGATCATGTCTCTATCTGAAACAGGGTGGGAAACTCCAAGTCTGGGGCTGAACTTGTACTTCACACTGCTGTTTTCATCGTTGGGGTCAATTATGTCAATTCTTGCACCTATATTTGCTATCAAGCCTGCCGTGTACTCGACTCTGTCCTGAGCATAGATTCCACTGAATCTTGGTGACCCTTCCCAGGAAGAGTATGTAACTGTGTGTCTGGGAGGGGAGTAAATGTTCCACCCTTCCGAATTGAAGAACCTGCCTTCGTAACCTGCTTTAAGCTGATGGTAAGCATTCAACTGATTTGTATAGTCTGTTCTTACTGTTACTACATCGCTTTCAGATTCGTGCCTGATCCAGTCAATATGTCCGCTTCTGAAAAAGTGATCTCTGTCTTCAAACCTGTCTGGTGCTTTGTATGCCAGCCATTCATCTGCAGAAAAATCCTCGCCGATGATATTGCCTGTAGAGTCTGTAATACCATGGGTTTCTTCGGTGTGATAAAGGTTCAGTTTGAGTTCAATGAAGCTTCTTTCGTTGAATGAGTGTGTAATTGCGATACCAGGAGAGAATCTGGTCTGCTCTCTAACTGGAAGAGCCCTGTCGTTTGCTCTGGAATAGTACAGAGTGTCACCATCGTTTACATAGTGCTCTACAGTTCTTGACCAAAACCAGTCACGCCAGCCTTTTTCTCCGTTTGACATGTAGAAGTTGGCAACAACTCTGGTCATCGGTGTAGGTTTCCATGAAAGCTTTGCCGTACCGCTGATGGTCTCGATTGTGCTGTTGTCCCAGTTGCCTCTGCTGTCTGCGTGGTTGAAACCACTTCGATTGTAAGAGCCAGAGGCAAAAAAGCCGCTTTCTCCGGGCAGGAAAGTGGGGCCGCCTATGGCACCTTCTCCTTTGAACGCATCGCCATGGTAAATCTGATTTTCCCAGACAGAGTGTTCCGTTGTATTCAAACTCGCGTCACCGGTTTCAGAGAATGCGCCCCCCCCTCCATTCAGTGACATTATAAACTTGTTTGTGGCGTCACGGGTAATGATGTTGACAATACCGGATTGAGCTCCACCGTATTCAGCGCTGAACCCTCCGGAGGTTATTGAAATTTCGGAAACAGCTGAAAGCGGAATTTCCATGGTAAAGAGATTTGTTGCAGGATCGTTCATTATGATTCCGTCAACCATGTAAATTACTTCACCTGTGCGGCCGCCCCTCATGTGAAAATTGCTGCCTGCTGACACACCTCCCGAGTTCATTGCAATCAAATCTCGAATGGATGTAACCGGCATTGCCTGTATATCGTCATTGCTGATGATATTCACAGAAGAGGTTTCATCGAAAACTATCAGGCCTCGTTGATCAGTAACTGTAATAACCGTACTTCCCGTTGCCGTATCTCCCAGCTCGAAATCAATTCTTGTGGTGAGGTCGGCAGAAACCAGAATGCCTTCAACAGTCTGTTCAGCTTTTCCAACCATTCTGGCCTGAAGTGTGTAACTGCCGGGATTCAGATTGTGGATAAGGTACTCGCCGTTGCTGTCGGTCATGGTACCGAACTCCGTTCCAATAATTCTTACGGTTGCTCCCACCACAGGGGTTCCCTCTGTGTCGTGCACAACCCCGGCAATTCTTCCAGTGGTTCCTGCATATGCAGACAGAGAAAAGGCCAGTATGCAGATAATAAAGACTTTCAACGTGTCAGCTCCCCTCTTGTTTGATGTTCATATATATTGCGTAAAGTTGTGAAAGGGGGAGTGGTGAAAAAACAGACAAGTGTTTTGACTCTGTGTGTTGTCATACTGTTTACTGCAGATTGTTTGTCTACAGACCCGGCAGGTCCGACGCAGTATGTCAATCCTTCTTATGCAGATCAATTCAAGGGCTTTTTTTACTGCGGGCAGCAACCATATGCCGCTGTATTTTCCCACGGGGACTCAGTTGTATGGATATCGGAACCGGCAAAAAGCAGGATTTATTACAAAGATGTTTCAGAAGCCATGGTGAACCCGCAGATCTGTGATACCGTTGTGGTAGATTTTTCTCCCGGGTGTATGCTCTCGCCACCATTCGGGGATTGTATTTACATCATCGGTTACAATTCAAGTGATGTATACATGTTGAACACCGAATCTTTGAAATGGACTAGAGTTTACGACAACTCTTCATCCATAAGTACTGTACAGCTGTCGTCAGACGGAGAAACACTGTTTCTGGGGTCGCTTGGCAGCCCGTGGCACATTGAAGCGGTTTCAACATCAGACTGGACCCAGGCGGCCAGTGTTTCACTGGAATACCCTGTTTCCCGTTTGGAGCTTTCTCCCGACAACAGCCTTATAGCTGCAGGTAATTCAGGCGGGAAAAGCATAGATTTGTTTGATGCTGCAGATCTTTCATCTGTCGATACACTGTTCATGCCCATGCGCATTGGAACAATGTCTTTTACCTCCAACTCCAGAAGCCTTGTTGTTCTGGACGCTGCATCCCGGCGACCGTATATGGTGAAAGTAAACCTTGTTACGGGTGAAGAGGAATACAGATCCAGGCCCTACAACTCTTACCTAATAAACTGCCGAATCCCAGGAACAGATGTTTTAGTACTTCCAAGAAACCAGGATAAAAGGGTTTCTGTTCTCAACATGGATAACATGGTTTTTGCTCCGTCGCTTGAACTGAACAGCAGGATAGGTGCAACTTGTGTTTCAAGTGATGGGGATTACATAGTTGCTGTTTCCAGAACAACAATACCGGGCCGGGCGACTGTTTTCGTCAAAGGAGATTAATTTGAAAGCATTCACGAATTTCACTGCGGTGTCGGCTGTACTTTTGCTATTAGTATTGTTCTCCGGTTGTGTTGACGCTCTTGAACCTACAGGGCCTGCTCAGTATGTGAATCCTGATTATCCTTCAAATCTGTTCGGTTATACAGCAATTCCGGCGATGTTTGAATATGGTTTTATCTATCAGCAAACGGTTTACATTCTCGATCGCACAAGCCAGTTTGTAATTTCTTTTTCGTCTACTGATCCCAATCTGGCCAACCCCGATTCTCTTGTGCAGAAAGACACACTGGCTCTTGGTTTCTACCCTGGAGCATCCTGTTTTGCCCGTTCAACAGAAACACTGTTTGTTTCTGATGGCAACACAAAAGACATCTACAGGCTGTCCCTTTCAGGGGGAGGAACTCCGGAACTGCTCTGCGCCAATGAATCTTCAATAACCAGCCTGTATTCAATTGACAGCGGCAGTTCGCTTGTTGTGAGTTTTATAGGACCGGAGTGGCTTGTCAGAAAGATAAACGCAGTTACAGGGCAGGTTGAGAAAGAGTATTCAGCCTCCTGGCCAATCACCCGGACAGCGTTATCGGTTGAGGGAGACAGGCTTCTGCTCAGTAATTCCAGTAGGGAATATCTTATTGAGATTAACACAGATACATTTGAGAGAACTGATTCAATTCCGATGCCGGAAAGGATTGGCCCGTTTCTATACAACACCAGCGGTAACATCGTTGTTTTCAACCAGTACACAATTAAACCAAGGGTTTACCTGATCGATGGTGATACGAGGTCAAAACTGGATGTTGTTGAGTGTATCAATACGTACAAATACTGTTTTCTCATGCCTGGAACTGACGTTATTCTTGCCCCCAGAAGGTCCGACAACCGGGTTTCGGTTCTTAACACCGAAAACATGATATTTGCCCCTTCAATATTCTGTTTCAACTATGCTGAAGCAGTGTTTTCTGCGCCTGGAAACGATTGTGTTGTTGTATTGTGCGATACGCCTGGAAGAGCATACGTGTACAGTAATGCTATCTGACCGTTCCGAGGTGTTGTTTTCTACTCCCACCAGTGAACAAGACCTGGCTCCACTACCCTGCCGTATCTGGGGTGTGCCGGCAGAACTCTTACAGTAAAGCCGAACTTTCCTGCCTCCATGCACGGAATTGATCCGCTGAACAGCAGTATTCCATCTTCTTCTCTGTCGAATTTCAACACAGTGGAAGTTCTTCCCGACAACCAGTCATCACCTGAAGCTTCACCAAACTGGGCTTCAACCGACAGATCTTCCGCGCTGAGCCCTGGAGCTCGCAGTTTTGCAGTAACTTTTATACTGTCACCAACAGTGAGTGTATCAGGTATCTCAAGGGGCTCCACTGCTGCAATACTTATACCCTGCCATTTCTCACGAACTGCTTCCTTCCAGTTCGCCAGTTCCCTGGCTCCCTCCATGTTGTTAACACCAAGAGATCTGGCAAAACTCAGAGCAGGCATGTAGTAGTTATCTGTATACTCGGCAACCATTCTGTTCGTATTGAATTCTGAAAGAGCCATATGCATAGATTGTTTCATCATTGCTGTCCAGCCTGTGGGTATGCCTCCGTTGCTTCTGTCGTGAAACAGAGGAGCGATCATGTTCTCCAGCAGATCGTACAGCGCCTTTGCTTCTATTCTGTCCTGCACCGCAGGGTCTTCATAGGTCTCCCCGTTTCCAATGGCCCAGCCTCTGTCCGGGCGGTAGCCTTCTGCCCACCAGCCATCCAGCACGCTGCAGTGCGGGATGCCGTTCATTGCAGCCTTCATGCCGCTGGTTCCGCTTGCCTCCATTGGAATTCTTGGTGTGTTAAGCCATACATCCACACCGTGAACCATGTATCTTGCCATGTTCATGTTGTAGTCAGACAGATAGACGAGTTTTCCGTACAGCTCTTTGCTCAGTGATGCGTGGAATATCTCTCTTATAAGGTCTTTGCCGCCGTTGTCGTGAGGATGGGCTTTCCCTGCAAAAACAACCTGTACAGGCCTTGAACTGTTGTTCAACAGTTTCGTCAATCTATCAAGGTCACTGAGAAGAAGCGATGCTCTTTTGTAGGTGGCGAATCTTCTGGCAAATCCTATAGTCAACGCATCGGGATTCAGAACGGGCATGCTCTGTTGGGGGAGACCTCTGATTCCCATGGCTTCCAGTTGATTTGCCCACCTGAGTCTTGAGTAGTCAACCAAACGGGCTCTTAATCTTTCGTGGGCCCGCCAGAGTTCTGAATCTGGTATTTTTGTTACTTTTTTCCAGAAATTTTCGTCCTCCGGATTCCTGGGAGATGTACTTCCAACATACCTCTGAAGAAGTCTTCTTATCTCTTCGGATACCCATGTACTCTCGTGAACGCCGTTTGTAACGTAGCCAACCGGTATTTCTGTTTCAGGTAGCCTCGGCCATACATTTCTCCAGATTTTCCTTGATACTTCTCCGTGAAGTCTGCTTACTCCATTGGCTTTTCTTGAGAAGTTGAGGGCAAAAACGGTCATAGAGAAGTTCGGAGAAGAAGACTGGCTGCCGTATTTCAGAAAGGTCTGATTGTTAAGGCCAACCCTATCCAGGTATGGTCGAAGGTACCTTAACACAAGGTCGTGATGGAACTCTTCATTGCCAGCGGGAACCGGCGTGTGGGTGGTGAAGATGTTTCCCGCTGTAACCATTTCCCTGGCTTCCGCGAAGGAAAGCCCGGTTTCTATGTAGTGTGCCATCATCTCAACGATAAGAAAACCTGAGTGCCCTTCGTTTATGTGCCTTACAACCGGAGTAAGGCCCATGGCTCGGAGAGCCATGATACCTCCTGCACCCAGAAGTATTTCCTGGCGGATACGCATCTCTTTGTCGCCACCGTAAAGCTGCCCTGTTATCTCTCTGTTTTCCGGTGTATTCTCAGGAAGGTTGGTGTCAAGAAGGAACAGTTTAACCCTGCCGACTTTGATTCTCCAGATGGCTGCGAGCACTCTTTCGGTTCCCATGGGTACCACGATTGTTACAGCGTTACCGTTTGAGTCCTTCACTCTTTCCACCGGCATGTTTGAATAGTCGTTCACCGTGTAGTTTTCCTGCTGCCAGCCGTCGCTGTTCAGATACTGGTTGAAGTAACCCAGTCTGTACAGTATTGAAACACCAACCACAGGAAGCCCCAGATCGCTGGTGCTTTTAAGGGTGTCGCCTGCCAGCACGCCCAGCCCGCCGGAGTATATGGGCAGGCTTTCATGCAGGCCGAACTCCGCTGAAAAATAGGCTATTACTTCTCCCTGGTTCAGTGCGCGAGAATGGTGTTTTTCAAACCATGTGGGACGGCTGAGGTATTCGTTCATCAGTGTCGAAACTTCGTTCGTTGCAGAGAGAAACACAGGGTCTTCAGAGAGTTCCTCAAGTCGTTTCTGACTGATTCTTCCCAGAAGCAGAGTTGGGTTGTGATGTGTTACTTCCCAGAGATCCTGATCCATGGATCTGAAAAGCTCAACAGCCTTCTTGTTCCAGCACCACCATGTGTTCTCAGCTATCTTCTTCAGGTCGTCGAGGGTATCGGGTATTCTGGGAACTACCCTGTATGTCCTTGATTTCAAATGCGGTTACTCCCCTTTCGAACCATTGCGGTATCGGAGGAAACTGGCAGGGTTGCCCGCAACAACTGCCCCTTCAGGTATATCCTTTGTTACAACGGCACCGGCCCCGATTACAGCGTTTCTGCCTATTCTTACCGGAAGAATTGTTGCGTTGGAGCCAATGCTTACACCGTCTTCAATCACCGTTTTCTTCCATTCTGAGCGGTCGGGCTGGGGGGGGTATACGTCGTTGATGAACATCACTCCGTGCCCTACAAAACAGTCGTTGCCGATTTCAACCAGATCGCAGATAAATGAGTGGCTTTGAATTCTGGTACGGTCGCCAATTTTTACACCACTCTGAATTTCACAGAAACAGCCCACCATGCTGTCGCTGCCGATCTCACACTCGTAGATGTTTACAAAATTCCAGATCTTCGTTCCCTCTCCAATTTTGCAGTTGTTGATAATCTGCAGGGGATTATTCGATGGCTCAGGGTTTGTGTTATTCTGCTTTTTATCCTTTTTAAAAATAGGCATTTTCTTCCCCTCTTTTAAGCTGTTTGGAACGGCAACCGAATACCAAACATATTACACTCAACAATGGAGGAAAAACTTGCAAAAAAATATACGGAACTTCTGCATAATAGCTCATATTGATCATGGTAAATCGACCCTTGCTGACCGGCTTCTTCAGGTAACTGGTTCTGTAACCGAGCGGGAGTTTCACAATCAGATGCTCGACTCTATGGATATAGAGCGTGAGCGGGGTATAACCATCAAGAGTTCTGCCGTAACAATGTATGCGAAAAGCAAGGCAGGTGAGAGGTTTCAGCTTAATCTTATCGACACACCGGGCCATGTGGATTTCAGCTACGAAGTAAGCAGAGCTCTTGCGTCCTGTGAGGGTGCTCTTCTTGTTGTAGACGCAGCCCAGGGTGTTGAGGCACAGACGGTGGCCAATCTCTACAAGGCCATGGAGCAGGAGCTGGAGATAATTCCTGTTGTTAACAAAATTGATCTGCCGTCTGCGAACATAGATGAAACCCTGTATGAAATTGACAATGAACTGGGGCTTGACCCTGACGGAGCAGTGCTTGTAAGTGCCAAAACAGGTCAGGGTGTCGACGAGCTTCTGGAAGCAATAATGCAGCGAATACCGCCGCCATCCGGAGACCCTGACGCCCCGCTTCGCGCCAGAGTGTTTGACAGTATTTTTGACCCGTACAGAGGTGTTATCGCGTATTTCCGTGTTGTGGATGGTGTAATGAGAGACGACAGGGAAATATTGCTCATGGCCAGAGGCAATGAATACCGCATCGAGGAAATAGGTCATCTTGGTATAAAAAGAGATAAGTGTAAAATTCTTCCCAACGGCGATGTGGGTTATTTGATTGCGGGAATAAAAAGTGTGAGTGATGTAAGAAGCGGTGAAACCATCACCACAAAACAGGATCCGGCACAGGAACTTCTCGATGGTTTTGCCCAGGCGAAACCTGTTGTGTTTTCCAGCCTTTTTCCCATTTCCAGCGAAGATTACAACGATCTTACCGTGGCTATGGACAAGCTTAAACTCAACGATGCTTCTCTTGTGTTTGAAAAGGTTAATTCTGTTGGTCTAGGTTTTGGCTTCAGGTGCGGGTTCCTTGGGCTTCTTCACCTTGAAGTGGTTCAGGAGAGGCTGGAGAGGGAATTCGGTATGAGCCTGGTTCTCACAGCTCCTACAGTGCTGTACCGGGTTACGCTTACCAATGGAGAGGTAAAGTACATTGACAATCCCAACCTGTATCCCGACCCTTCCCGTATTGAGCTTACTGAAGAGCCTTACATCAAAGCCTCTGTAATAATGCCGGACAAGTACATAGGCCCAGTAACCACCCTTCTTCTTGACAGAAGAGGCCAGAACTATTCGAACACCTATGTTGGAGCAAGAAGGGTAGAGATAAAAGTAAATATGCCTCTGGCTGAGATAGTTTACGATTTCTACGACAGACTGAAGTCGGTAACACAGGGCTACGGCAGTTTTGACTACGAGCCTTCAGATTACCAGCCCGGTGATCTGGCAAAGGTAGACATTCTTGTAAACCATGAAAAGGTTGATGCTCTTTCCATGCTTGTGCACAGAGACAGAGCTGCTAAATGGGCAAAAAGAGCCTGTGAGAATCTGAAGGAAGCAATACCACGGCAGCAGTTCAAAATTCCCATACAGGGAACTATTGGAGGGGCTATTATTGCCAGAACCACCATCAGTGCTCTCAGGAAGGATGTAACAGCTAAGTGCTACGGCGGTGATATTACCAGAAAGAGGAAGCTTCTTGAAAAGCAGAAGGCCGGTAAGAAGAGAATGAAAATGGTCGGCAGGGTAATGATTCCTCAGAAGGCGTTCCTGGCAGTTTTGAAAAGAGATTAGGAAGAAAACATGGAAAAGAGAACAGTGTTTACAGTGCTGTTTCTTCTTGCTGTGGTGTCTTGCAGCAAGAGCAGTAACCCGTCCGGCCCCACAGGGTGGAACAATGGAAACTGGACAGGTGAAACAGCATCATCCATTCCAATAACATTTACCCTCAATCACCCCACCATCACCAACTGGACCATAACGGTAAGTCATGATTACGCGGATACCACCGATACAAGAACAATACTGTGCTCCACTCTCACCATAGCAGACGACTCCACTTTCAGCTGGAGCGATTCAGTGGATCACGATACACTGAAGTATTCCTTCTCTTTCAGTGGTACATTTTCATCAGGTGACAGTGTGCTGGGTCTCTGGGAGTCAACTGTGTACTATGACCTCAGCAGTGGAGACGGCGGAGTTGATGAACTCGGCGGCAACTGGACAGCCGGAGGGCCGGAGTAGTTAATTGCGTAACAGCTGTACAAGCCTGTATGTACATGCTCCTTTCTGTGTAAGCAAGTGTTCATACTGCGCCTTTAATTCTGTGGTTAAACCTGCGGACACCTCTGGTATGTGCAGTGCTCTTGCCTCTGAGCTGTACAGAAGAACAAACCACACCAGACCGGAATTTCAAACCTTTTACGCCGGCGGAGGAACCCCCACACTTCTTCCGCCTGTGTTCTGGGCTGGTCTTGTTAACATGGTTCGAACAACATCACTCAAAGAAGTTACCATTGAAACAAATCCGGCTTCTGCAGATGCTGTGGACTATTTTGCTCTTCTTCAGGCAGGGTTCAACAGAGTAAGTGTCGGGGTACAGAGCTTCAGCGACAGGTATCTGCAGCTTCTGGGCAGAAGACACTCTGCAGACGAGGCAAAGAGCAGTCTGAAACAGATTTCAAACACTGGTTTCAGAAACGTCAGCATCGACCTTATGTACGGTCTTCCAGGTCAAACACCTGAAGATCACAGGGTAGATGTGGAACAAGCTCTCAGGTTTACCCCACAGCATGTCTCTGCATACGACCTTACACTCGAGCCCGGAACCCCCATGGGAGACATGGGAGAGAAGGCATCCGAGAACATCTGTACAGATATGTACCACCAGACAGATGAATTCCTTACAGCAAACGGGTACATTCACTACGAGGTATCCAGCTATGCTCTTGAAGAAAAGTACAGATCCATTCACAACTCTTCCTACTGGAACAGAACACCGTATATGGGTATAGGTCCTTCCGCCCATTCGTTCACAGGAACTTCAAGAAGCTGGAATGTAAGCGGTATTTCACAGTACGAGTCAGCTCTGCAAAAGGGTGAACTTCCCGTTGAATCAAGCGAAGAGCTTACAGACGAAAATGCAGCCCACGAGATACTTGCTCTGGGCTTCAGGAACACCGGCGGGGTAGACCTGGATGAACTTGAAAGGTACGGCTTCAAACTGGACCCCGCTGAACTTCTTCAAACAGGTCTTGTCTTAAGAACCGGCAATCAGCTGGTTCCCGATGCGGAAGGAATGCTGTTTGCCGACTTTCTCGCTTTGAAAGCTTCAGAGCTTCTCACTGGAAGCCGGGTTTGACGAACAGACACCAACACTGCATAATTGCCACTCTAATTGCCTCAGCCCCTGTAGCTCAGTTGGATAGAGCGGCGGTTTCCTAAACCGTAGGCCACACGTTCGAATCGTGTCAGGGGCGCCAGGCTACTTAAGTAAGTACAACTTCTGGTATCCTTCCGGGGGATCCAGTTCCCATGCCAATACACCCTGTGGTGTGATCTCTGTCTCCCAGCTCCAGCTATCAACAGGAAATATGGCATGGCGAAGCAGGTTGCCTTCAAGGTCGTAGATATCGAAGAAGGGTTCAGTAAGTGTTCCACGCTGTACCCAAAGGTTTTCATCCGGCCCGATCCCAAGATTTATTACCATATTTCTGTAGGGTGCGGGACGGAAGCCTCCTGGGATAGGCCTTGAACCACGAGTCCTGATTGCACTGTCTACAGAAATTATCTCATTTTCGATCTCCTCAGGCGACTTAGCCACCGGGGTTAGATCTCTTGTGAAATTGAGTACTTCTGTACCACTGGAATCCCAGCCGATTACTCTGTATTCAAAGGGGTCCAGCGGGGCAAAATAAACAATGCCATTCCTATTCGATGCAGTACTTTGTCGGTTAAGCAGCGCGTATCGGTGAATTATTGAAGGATTGTTGAAACAGTCATCGATTGTAATCACCATTGAATCTTTCCAGAGCAGAGTGTCCCATTCAGCCTTACCCCAATCATAAATTGCCACGGTATGGCGAACAAAGTCGGTTTGCGTACTTTCATCATATCTGCAGACCACCAGCCTGGTGTTTGACAAAGCAGAAACATGGTAAGGAGAGTTCACAGGCCAAAGACTTACCTCCTCAATGAATTGCAGTGAGTCATCAAAAACGATGTAGCCCTGTTTATCAGAGGAAACAATACCAATTCTTCCATCAGGCATGATAAACATTCCTTTGGGATAAATCAATTCCCCTGGACCGGCCCCCCTGCGGGAAACATTCTGTATGTAGTTGCCTTGCAAGTCATAAACTTTTAGACAAGTTTCAATCTCATCAAGCACGAAAATGCGCCCCTGATCATCGATCCCGGCAGCAAGGATCGAACCAAAGATGCTTGAAGATTCACCAATTTCTTCACCGATTTCAAAGAGCGCCTCAAGTGTATCCACCGGAAGCGTGATAAGATCGTCAATTGTTTGCCTGGGACCCACTCTACCACAGCTGGTGACTGAAGCCAACAGAGCAATACAGCAACAACACAGCCTGAAAAGCTGGTTTCGTTTCCACTCAGCCATGCGAGTTGTCCTGCATAACATACACACCCTCCCGGCAAACTGCGCTGATATGGCATTAAACACCCTGATCTGGAAACACTACTATAGTAAATCATGCAATCTACCAGTGGCCACTGTAGAATTCACTGAGTAGCAGCTTGTTGACGGCAGTTGCAGTAAATATCATGGAATAGGTTTTGTCGGAATGATTTCTGGGGTGGATATTGCCTGTGTCTTCGGTTAAAGGGTCAAAAAGACAATTTATCGGGAGTCCGAAGAAGCTGCATTTCCTGAAACAGAGGGCGTCCCGGCGGAAACTGTCTAGCAGTTGAATCACTATGCAGGAAGCTCTCACCGCTTTCCCGTTGACAATGCGGGGAATCAGGTATGATTTTAGCCGTGCCGAAGTATCTTTACAGGGAGGATGTTTTATGCGAAATTTAATTGTATTGGCAGTTGTTGCCTTTTCAGTCTTTGCTCAGGGGATTGTTATTGATCACACATGTGCGGATCTTGATGAAATTCCAGCTGCCTGGATAACTGCAGTTCAGAATTCCATTCAGTCGCACTATGCTCACACTTCCCACGGAGGGCAGCTTACCTACGGTGTTGAGTTTATAGAAGATTCCAATTCGTTCTATGACTGTGAAGTGGGGTATCTTACCCTTCCCACAGCTTCAGGGGCATACTGTGTGTTCGACGGTCAGGAGAACGGTGGCTACGTTGGCCCGGACGACTACTGGGAGACATCCAGCGGGCTGAATCTCACCAGAGATGTACTGAACAACAACCCGTCTGTAGATACCTCGATGTGGTGCTGGTGCGGTCAGTGCAGTTACTACACTGCAGCTCAGGTACAGCAGTACCTTGATGCCATGACTCTTCTTGAGGGTGAATACCCTGATGTAACATTCATTTACTTTACTGGTAATGCGCAACAGGAAGATTCCGGAGGTTACAACCGGTACCAGAGGAACAATCAGATTCGGGATTACTGTGCAGCCAACAGCAAGGTTCTTTTTGACTTTGCCGATCTTGACTGCTGGTGGTACAATGCATCCACTCAGCAGTGGGAACAGAACACTTATAACTACAGCGGTACTGATGTTCCATCTGAACATCCGCAGTATGAGGGTAATGAATACGCGCACACAACAACTGAAAGCTGTATTATCAAGGGAAGTGCCTGGTGGTGGATGATGGCTGTACTGGCTGGCTGGAGCCCTACGGGAATTGCTCAGAGTGAATCCGGATCACAGCAGGAAGAGTTGTCGGTATTCCTAGAGAATCCTGTTACTGTTCCTTTCAATATCTCTGTAACTGCATCGGTTTCCGCAGAGCTTTCTTTGAGTGTTTACGACACAGCAGGCAGACACACTGCAGATATTGCCAGCGGCTGTTTTGCTGCAGGAGTTCACACTTTTTCGGTGGATGGGCTGAGCACCGGAGTGTATTTCATCAGTGTGGACGATGGGCGTGGTATTACCTGTCACAGAGCAGTTGTAGTTAACTGAGTGTCTTTCTCGCCTGTTGACAGTTATTCCATCTTCGTATCGAATGGCTCCTCTTTTCTTGTGACTGAGGAATGGAGCTGGAATGAAGGTTGAGAATGGCTGTGTTGTATCGATCAGCTACAAACTTAGAAACAAGGCCGGTGAGGTTATCGGCAGTTCACCAGAGGGGGAGCCCCTTGTGTTTGTACAGAGGGCAAGAGCCATTATTCCCGGTCTTGAAGCAGAGCTTTCCGGCAGGGAAGCCGGTAGCGAATTCAGTGCTGTAGTGGAACCGGAAGATGCATACGGAGAGATCAACCCCTGTTTGTACGCAGTTCTAAAAAGGGAAGTGTTTTCCGGAATTGATGTAATAGAGCCTGGAATGCAGTTCCAGACCACAGATGAAAATGGAAACAGTCAGGTGATCAGAGTGATGGTTGTTGAAGGCGACGAGGTTACTGTAGACAGGAACCATCCCCTTGCAGGGAAAACACTGTATTTCGATGTAACGATTGTTTCCGTGGAACCTTTTACAGATTAGAATTCAAACTGTGTTTGAACAACTCTTTCGTCGTGATCGATCAGGGTGAAGCGCTTCTCTCTGAAAAGCTTCAGACAGCTGTCTACAACATCCTCCCGGTAGATTGTTCCCCGCCCCTCCAGAACTATATCCAGGGCTGCTTCAACCCCCATGCTTGCCCGGTAGGGTCTTCTTGATGCAACTGCTTCTACCACATCAGCTACTGCAATTATGCTTGCCTCAATCATTATTTCGTCACCTTTGAGACCTCTGGGATAACCGGATCCGTCTTGTCTTTCATGGTGTTGATGGATAACTTCTGCGATTGGCCATGGGAATTCAACCGCCTTCAAAATATCGTAACCGGCTTCCGGGTGGGTTCTTAAAAAGTCCATCTCGAATTCGTTAAGCGGACCGGGCTTGTTAAGAATTTCAAGCGGTACATTCAGCTTACCCAGGTCGTGAAGTGTGCTTGCAATACGAATGCAGTCAATTGTGTTATCGTCCAGACCCATTTCTCTGCCGATGGCACACGCAAGAAGAGATACCCCTTTCTGATGGCCTGATGTGTAGGGGTCTTTCATCTCTACCAGAAGACTCATCGCAGAAACTGTTCCCTCTATGGTCTTCTTGAAGCTTTCCAGCGTTTTGCGAAGAGTTTCTTCCTGAATCTTGGTTTCTGAAATATCGGAAATAATGCCGTCAATCATGTTTGTGTGCCGGTTGTTTTCCTTAGTCAGGAATTTTGCTGAAATAGATGCCCAGAACTGAGTTCCGTCCTTTTTTCGCATTGATATTTCGTAGTTTTCTACAATACCCGTTGAGTTCAGTTTACTCAGAAAAGACAGTCTTGATTCCCGGTTGATAAACAGATTTTCCGAACTCTCCTGTAGAAGGTCATCTTTCGAATCGTATCCAAACATGGTTACAAGAGTTGTGTTGATGGCAAGAAGGGTTCCATTGTTGGAAGGATCACTTCTGAAAATGCCCACAGGAACATTGTTGGAAAGAGTTCTGAAATTGTTTTCGCTCAGCCTGAGAGCTTCTTCAGCTTCTTTTCTTGAAGTTACATCGTTAACAAGAGCCTGGATGTAGTTTTTCCCGCCAATATTCACAGCATTCAAACTTATCTCGGCAGGGAAGTTTTCGCCATCTGTTCTAGTGTGGATCCAGGAGAAATGCTGAGGCCCCTGTGTTATTGCGGACTGGATCATTTCTGCTCCTATTTCAGAAGAAAGTTTTCCATCAGGTTGTATTCTCGGTGACAGATTGTAAGGTCTCATTCCGGTAAGGTCTTCTCTTCTGCAGCGGAATACTTCTGCGGCTTTGGCGTTGCAGTCAAGAATCATGTCTTCCCGTGTGAAAAGAATTGCCATTCCGGAATTTTCGAAAAGGGCTTTGTATCTGTTTTCGCTTTCGTTGAGAGCTTTGTTGGCGAGATTTTTTTCCTTTTCCCGCTCGATGCTGTCCAGAGCGAAGGCGATGTCATCACAAACTTCTTCGAACAGACCTAGTTCTTCTTTGTCAGGCATTACAGGGCCCAGACCTGCCACAGTTAGAACACCGAACACCCTGCTGCGGTACTCGAGGCGGCATGACATGATGTGCCTGGGTTCGGTTGAAGCAGGTTTCAGCGGGCAATCAGAGCAGATAGTGCCTGCAGAATCAGATAACCACGGTTTATCAGCATTAAGAGATTTTATAACGCATGGAGGTTGAGTCTCCTGGACGAGTTTTTTTGTCAATGGCTTGAGGCTTTCACCACTCTGTGTCGCCGATGCTGTCAAGAAGGATCCGTTCCCGTTGTTCAGCAGAATCCATACATCTTTGTAGCCTCTTGCTTCAACAAGCTTTGAACACACATTGTCGATGAGTACCTGAATGTCTGTTTCTTTTGTTATAAGCAGGTTGATACTTCTGATCGCCTTTAGCATCTGTTTCAGATGCTCTGCACGTTCTTCGGCAATGATCCTTTCCTTTATCTCAATTCTGAGAAGGCTTACTGTGTTTCTGAGGCGGATTGTTTTTTCGTCGACTATATCCTGAAGGTGTTCTCTGTAGTTCTCCAGTTCCGCTGTTCGCTCTGCCACTTTTTCACGCAGGGTTTCCTGAACACTCAGCATTTCCCTTTCCGCATGTTTGCTTTGGCTGATATCCTGTACAATCACCTGGACTGATGGTTTTCCTCTGTAATCAAGCTGGCGGGCGGTGACTTCGATGTCGGTAGTGGTTCCGTCTTTTTTTAGAGCCTGCGTTTCGTAGACAACAGGAGCTGTTTCTCCCATGAGACGACTGGTGTAAAACTGCCCCACCCTCTTTCGTTCCGAGGGGGAAATGAGTGTGATAAAATCACGGCCGATTAATTCTTCCTGACTGTAGCCTGAGATTTCGCTAGTAACTGGATTTGCGAAAACAAGCTTTCCGTCGGCAACGATCATGATACTCATGGTGGCAAGATTCACCAGTGTTCGGTAGTGTTCTTCTTCCACACTCAAAACACCGTGCCTGTTTTCTGATACCCCCTCCTGTTTTGTGACAGTAAGAGAGCCGTCGAAAATGCCGTTTCTGTACACAGGAGAGCAGATGGTTCTGAACGGCACGGCCTGTGCTTTTCTTTGAAGCGTGTAGCTGAAATCAACTGTATTGCCAGTGGAATTATTTTCAAAACCACTTCTGAAAGCAGCTGACACATCCGGCGGAAAAATATCTTCCGGAGATTTGCCCGAAAGATTCACAGGGTTAAATGACTCAGTGCTGCCCTGTACGGAAATGATTGAGCCTTCCCTGGAAAAGAGGAAGATCGTTAATCCGTTTGAAGTGTTCGCACTTGAAGACAAAGCACCCTCTGGAGCAATCGAACCGTTACCGGACTCTGAATGCACTTTATTCACCGGTGATACTACCTCTCAATCGGGGAACCCGCCTACCTTTTACATTACTCACATCTACCGGCAGGTCAAGCCCTTATCAGTTGCCTTCTGCAGAGGAAATTTATTTGTGTTTCGGCGATAAGCAGGTAGTCTGTGTTAAGAGTGGGTTATTCGCCATTTCGAATTGCCGTATTGCTATATTATAAGCCTGTGAGTGTTCAGCCATGGCTGACGCAATTATCTAAGGAGTTTGCTTGGGCGAAAGTGTTGTTGTTGTTAAAAATCTGGTTAAGCATCACGGCAAGGTGAAAGCCGTTGACGGTATCTCTTTCGCTGTAAAACGGGGAGAAATATTCGGGATTGTAGGCCCCAACGGTGCTGGAAAAACTACCACAATTGAGTGCATAGCTGCAATGCAGGTATTTGATTCAGGAGTTATTGATGTTCTGGGGTTTGATCCTGTAAAAGAATCCTTTTCCCTGAAGCAGAGAATAGGATTGCAGCAGCAGGAATCGGAGATACCCGACAGGCTTCGTCTCCAGGAGGCTATGATACTGTTCTCATCATTTTACACCAGTGTTCTCGACTGGAAAGTGCTTTTGAAGCAGCTCGACCTCTGGGATAAGAAAGATGCCTTTTACTCGGATTTGTCTGGCGGGCAGAAGAAGCGGTTCTTTGTGGCCATGGCTCTTATCGGAGACCCTGAAGTAGTATTTCTTGATGAGTTGACCTCCGGGCTTGATCCGCAGGCAAGAAGATCTGTATGGGAACTTGTCAAAGACCTTCGAAATCAAGGTAGAACTGTTGTTATCTCTACCCATTACATGGATGAAGCCGAGATATTGTGTGACAGGGTAGCAGTAATACACCATGGAAAACTAGCAGCACTTGATTCACCCTCGGAACTGATTTCTCTTTATGGAGGATACACAAGGGTTCGTTTTGATATCAGTGACAGGTTTGATCAAAGTATTATGTCCGGTATCGACGGAATTGAGTCAATGGCAATTGAAAACAGAGTGTGCACAATTGAGGTAAGTGAACGACATGCCGTTGTTGAAATAGTAAAAAGTCTGGATGCTTCAGATCATGGCCTTGCTTCGTTCAGAATTGAGGTTCCAACTCTTGAGGACGTGTTTCTGAATATTACTGGCAGGGAGGTGAGAGACTGATTTACAGATCAACTGTCGCTATTACGAAATGGGAGTTCATTTTGTTTTTAAGGGAACCCTCTGCCTTTTTCTTTACAATGGTGTTTCCTCTTTTGATGATGCTTCTGTTCAGCAGTATGTGGGGGAATGAACCTTTCCCCGGCGAAGCTTATGGATATGTCGATTTTTCAGTGCCTGCATTTATGGGCATGGTTATGGCAACCAGCGGAATAATGTCTCTTACTATCAGCATAGCGGCCTACAGAGAGAAGGGCATTTTGAAGCGGTTCAGGGCAACTCCCGTTTCCCCTTCAGCAATACTTCTGGGTCAGTTTGCCTCGGTTTTTACAGTGACTGTTGCCGGTGTTATACTGCTGCTGGCTGCTGGCTTTGTGTTTTTCAGCCTTCAATTTTTGGGAAATATCTTTGAGTTTGTGTTTGCTTTTCTGCTTTCTGCCTGTAGTATCGCTGCCATGGGTTTTATACCAGCCAGCCTGGTATCAACTGCCAGAAGCGGCGTGGTCGCTGCTAATATTCTGTACTTTCCCATGCTGTTTCTGTCTGGTGCTGCTTTGCCGTGGTTCATGCTGCCGGATTTTCTGAAGAAAGTTTCACTGGCTTTTCCCCTTACCCACGCGATCAAACTGATGCAGGGGGTGTGGCTTGGTGGCAGTCTTTCAGATTACCCTGTTCAACTGGCTGTACTTGCAGGTTTTGTTGCAGCTGGTCTTTTTGTTTCGGTTAAGTATTTCAGATGGGAGTAGCAGAGGTTTTTCGTTCTTTGCTCTTACCCTAAGCAGAGCTCTTTAGTATTATCAGAGCATCCCGCGTTTCGCAATTTCTTTACAATGGAGGATAGTATGTCTGTTGTTCTAACCGGTAATAACCTTACTGTTGAGACCGTTGTAGCAGTAGCACGCAACGGCGAAAAGGTAGAGCTGCATCCTGATGCAATTGAAAGAATTAAAACCTGCCGCAAGATGGTTGAGCGCAAGATTGCTGCAGGTGAAACCATGTATGGAATCAATACTGGAATTGGTGAATTTTCCGAAACAAAACTCAAGGATGACGAAGTTCTGGCTTTTCAGAAATACCTTATCTACAACCACTCAGCTGGAATTGGGAAACCGGCACCTGTAGAGCATGTGCGCGGAGCAATGCTTGGACGCGCGAATGTTCACAGCAATGGTCACAGTGCCGTTCGTATAGAAATGACACAGATGCTTGTTTCAATGCTTAACGCTGGGGTTACTCCTGTGGTCTGCGAGAAAGGGTCTGTAGGGGCAAGCGGTGATCTTGCTCCCATGAGCATGATAGCTCTGGTTGTTATGGGCGAAGGTGAAGCCTGGTTTGAAGGCAACAGGTATCCGGGTAAAGAAGCGCTGGCACTGGGCGGGTTGAAGCCGCTGGAACTGCAGGCCCGTGACGGTCTGGCTCTTATCAACGGTTCAAACCTTCTTACTGCTATTTCCGCTCTCAACATTTACGACATGAACAGATGGTTGAAACAGGCAGAGATAACGGCGGCCATGAGTCTTGAAGCTCTGTATGCCAATCTGACACCCTACGAAGACAAGGTTCATACTGTAAGGGGCTTTGCAGGTTCGCTGCGGAGCGCAAGGGCAATAAGGAAGTGTATCGCAGGAAGTGATCTGTCCACCGGGAAAACACCACAGAAAGTTCAGGATGCCTATTCTATGCGCTCTACTCCACAGGTTATAGGTGCTGCACATGACGCAATTGCCCATGCCAGGAAACAGGTGGAAACAGAGCTGAACGGAGTGGGAGACAACCCGCTGTTCTTTCCTGAAGAAGACATGGTACTTACCGGAGCCAACTTTCAGGGTACTCCTGTTTCCCTCCCCATGGAAATGGCCGGCACTTCCATAACAATGGTTTCCGTTCTCAGCGAGAGAAGGTTGAACCGTCTGTTGAATCCGGCGCTTTCAGTTGGGCTTCCGCCTTTTCTTGCTGAAAAGCCAGGCCTTTACAGTGGCCACATGCTGAGCCAGTACACGGCAGGCATGCTGATTACCGAGCAGAGAATACTAAGTGCCCCTGCGGCAGTGGCTTCCATTCCAGCCGCCGCAGACCAGGAAGATTTTGTGAGTATGGGTATGAATACATCTCTTAAGAACTGTCAGATACTGGAAAACGCGTGTGGTATTCTCGGGATTGAGATGATTGCCGCCGCACAGGCTCTTGATTTCAGGAGCCATGAGTTCGGCAAAGGTGTTCAGACTGCGTACAAAGTAATCAGAAAGTATGTTGAACATCTGGGTGAAGACCGACCTCTTTATCCAGATCACAACAGAATGAGTGAAGTTGTGCAGTCAGGAGAGATACTTGAAGAAGTAGAGAAAGCTGTAGGATCTCTTGAGGATGGAGAACAGCGATGAAACTTGCAGCGGTTTTCCTTATCCTTGCCGTATCCGCCGTAATGGCAGTGCCCGAGGGTATTCCTATTCAATACATGGACAGCAGAGGAAGAATGCCGTCGTCTACCAGAGTATCATGCGAGGCAAAGCGGGGAGCTTACAGTATAAGTGTTGTTTCAGCACCCATTGGTTCTTCCACCGATGGCGACAAGGTTGTGCTTCTTGTGGACCAGGCTGTGTTTGCCGGAATCACAGCTTCCCTCTCGGTATTTCAAAGTGACCTTGCGGCAGAGGGTTATACCGTTCTGACGTGGCAGATAAGTGGTGGAACCGCAACAGATATAAGAACTGACCTTCAGGCAGAGTACACAGCTGGAAATCTGGCAGGCGCTATTGCCATTGGAGACATACCCACCGGGTGGATTGAGAACAGTTCCGGGCAGTATCCCATAGATATGTACCTTATGGACATGAACGGTACCTGGAGTGATCCGGATGCAGACGGTCTGTTTAATTCCTACAACAACGGTGCACCGGAAATCTGGCTGGGAAGGCTTACTCCAACCAATCTTACTTTCGGATCTTCCGTTGGTCTTCTGAACTCCTATTTTGCAAGGAATCATGCGTACAGAACCGGAACTCTGACCCTTCCAGACAGGGCACTTGCATACGAAGAGGCTTTCACCGGTCTTACTGGCGCACTGGATAACCTTTACGACGATGTTACCAGAAAGACCGACCCGGTTGCAACAAACGCAGATGACTTCAAAGCAGAGTTGCTTAACGGGTACCAGTGGGTGCATCTGATCTCCCATTCAAGCCCGTGGGGAAGCAGTTTTCACACAGGGGCTCCCGTATCGGGCGGTGGAACTCTTAACAATTTCGAAGTTCCTCCTCTTGACCCCCATGCCTTCTTCTATGTGTGCAACTGCTGTACAAACGGCAGGTGGACAGAGGTAGATAACCTGGCCAACAGCTACATCTGGACAGATTCCTACGGTCTTGCAGCTTTGGCTCAGACAAAGGTTGATTACACGAATAACTTTACTGAATACTACAGTCAGCTGGTATCCGGATCGAACCTGGGTGATGCGTACAGAGTGTGGCTGGGCTCAAACATGGATAATGAGGACGGTGCTGTTCTGTTTGGAGACCCCACACTGAAACCCCGCATGGGAAATGCCGGATACGCCGGGCTTCCTGAAGAATCCACCTACCCAGCAGCAGCCGGTTGGCTTGATTACCCAGTCACAGACGGTCTGCACTCTCAGGGCAGGGTAGACACCTACCACGACCCGTCATCAGACATGATCTTTGCCGTGTCGGGAACATCCGATCCTGTGAGAGCAAACATACTGGCTACCGTTTGTGATGGAGATTCATGGGCTGCTCCTGTGATTGTCTGTCAGCATGAATACTGGGACTGGCATCCAACTGTCGGCGGAGACGGTACGGGAAAAGTGTGGACGGCGTGGCATTCCATGCGCGACAACCACGATGGCTACGATATATACGTGTCACTCTGGAGCGGCTCAGAATGGGGCGCTGCTCAAACACTCACTTCAGGCGATCCTTTTGATGTAGAGCCCTCTCTGTCCGGTGGAGACGGCCACGCATGGCTTGTGTGGCAGAAGTGGAATGAAGGCGATCCTGATATTGCAGGGCGGATGTGGACTGGCTCGCAGTGGACAGTTGAGGAAACCATTGCAGGTTCTGACAGTGCTGAACGGTATCCCGATGTTGCCTGGAACGGATCCGGGTATGGATTGGTATACCACCGAAAATCCGGTTCCGGGTGGGTAATTGGTTTCAGAGACGCCCCTGACAGCGGGGCATTCGGTGCTGAAACTGTGATCTCCTCACCTTCCGGAGAGAATAGATATGCGTGTATTGCAGGAACATCCACAGGGTTTGCCGCTGCCTGGCAGAGCCAGAGCGGTAGTATTGTGTACTCCCGACAGACAGGTGGCTCGTGGAGCAGCCCGGAGGTGGTTTCCGGCACCGATTACGGAGTACGGCCCAGCATTGCTGTTACTTCAACCGGTTCTGTCATTGTATCATGGACTGCGGCAATGAACACCATCCGCTACAACCAGTGGAACGGTTCTGCGTGGAGCGGAGTACTTACAGCAGCTTCAGCAAGCGCAATTGACGATGGAAGAATGGTCTGCAACTCCTCCGGTGATCTGTGGCTGGTTTACGGTGCCAGGGGAGATGACTACCAGTGGGATCTTCGGGCAGCCACACCGGATTCTTCCAGTATTGAGGAGACAGAAGAGTCCACAGCACTGTCTGTTGTTAACATCGGTTCCAATCCTGCAGGCTCATCGGCAGTGTTTGCCATAACCGCCGGAGGTGAGGCCAGTCTTACAGTGCACGATATGAGCGGAAGAATTGTTCACCGCGATACGGTAATGCCAGGAGAATACACCTGGAACTGCAGCAACTTCCCTTCAGGTGTTTACATTGTAAGGGTTTCAAGAGGTATGGCAGCACAAGACTTCAAACTTGTTGTTGTGCGATAATCTGTAGCGGAACAAAAGGGGAGACGGTGTCTCCCCTTTTTCGATTACTCGGGTATTTCTCCGGCTCTTTTAAGCGCGATTCTTGCTGTTACAGGGCCTACTATTTCGAACAGTATGCATGTGGCGGTAATTGTTGTTACAACAGATGCCGCAATGGAATGGGCTTGTGCAGAGTCGATACTGGAGAACTCCTGCGAAACCAGAAGAGAGAGCCCGATAGCTACACCTGCCTGAGATAAGAGCCCGAGACCAATGTTGTTTCTTATGGTGCTGGTTGCTCCTCCCACGTATGCGCCAAGCCAGGCTCCTCCTATTTTACCGGCACTCCTTCCCACTATGTAAGCTACGCCGATGAGACCCAGTGCAGGCAGAGAGGCGAAATTGAGGTGCGCTCCGGCGAGGAAGAAGAACAGTATAAACAGAAGAGGCATCAGTGAGCGGAGCTGCTCGTTTACACTGACCACAGTGCTGTGTTTTGTTGTATTGGCCAGCACAAAGCCAATACCCATGTTTACAAGTATCAGAGACAGATGGAACATCTCTGCCAGGCCTGCCCCCATAAGAATAAAACCGAATGTAAGGGCGGGGATGTTATTCTTTGACACTAGTTTAGGAATCAGATACGAGTATAGGAACCCAAGAGCAGAACCAAGAACCAGGCTTAGTACAATCTCTACAGACGGCTGGATAAGCCCTGTGGCAAGGCTTCCCTGTGAAATTCCACTGTTGGAAAGCAGTATCTGTTTTGCTATGGCCGCTGTGAAGCCGAAAAGCAGAATTGCCACTCCGTCATCGAACCCTGCCACAGCATACAGAGAAGAAGAAAGTTTGCCCTTTGCACGGTATTCCCTTATTACCGCCACCGTTCCGGCGGGGGCTGTGGCCGGGGCGAGAGACCCGAAGATAAGTGCTGTAACAAGATCTCCTGTAACTAGATAAACAAGTAAAGCAACAAGAATTAATGCAGAGACAGATTCAAAGATGATTATCAGCCCGATGGATTTTCCAAGGGATTTCAGTGTAGATATCTTCAGTTCGTTGCCGATACTGAAGGCCACAAAACCAAGAGCTATATCAGTGATAAAGGTGAGCTCCCGCAAGTGCTCGTGATGGAAAAGCTTGAGTACAGAAACACCCATTACAGTGCCAAGAAGCATGTAGCCGATTATCGAGGGAAGACCTACTTTTTTTACCAGCCTACCTGAAAACAACCCCAGTGTTACTGCTATACCAATAAGAGCCAGAAGGGTGAATTCGAAGCTCATTTTGCTCTTCCGATCTCACCTGCTCTGGTCAGGGCGTATTTGGCTCCTATGGGACCAACAATCTCAAAAATGATACAGGTCGCGGTAATTGTTGTGATTACTTTTGCTGCAATTGCGGCAGCTTCCGGTGTACCAAGGGCATTAAATTCGTTCAGAACCAGCATGGAGAGGCCAATTGCAACGCCAGCCTGTGAAAGAATACCAAAACCCAGGTACTTCCTTATTTTTGCTTCAGATTTTCCTGCTCTGGCTCCCAGCCATGCTCCACCCATAAGACCTGTTGTTCTTGAGAGAACGTATACCGCCCCAAGCAGGCCCAGAGATGGAAGAACCGACAATTCCAGATGCGCTCCCGCCAGAAAGAAGAATGGAATAAACAGGAAAGGCATCCATGTTTTCAACTGTCCGACCATTGCTTTTACCATGGTTGAAGGTGTTGTGTTTGTAAGAACAAACCCCAGCATCATGGAGGTAAGTATCAGGGAAAGGTGAAGCCACTGTGAAATACCAATGCAGATAGCAACGAAACCGAAAGTAAGAGAGGGAATATCTGTGAGGGGTTTAAGTCGGCGACTGAGAATTGTATACAGATAGCCCAGAACGCCTCCAACAGCCAGACTAAGGAAAATTTCTCCGGCAGGATGAAGGATCCCCTGCAGAACAGACATGGAGTTTGCCGGATCTAGCATGTTTCTTGCGGCAGCACTTGCAAACCCGAATATCACAATTGCAAGACCGTCATCGAAGCCAACCACTGCGTACAGTGCCCGTGTAAGGGTTCCTTTCGCTCCGTATTCCTGTATTACTGCCACTGTACCAGCAGGTGCGCTGGCAGGGGCCAGGGAGCCGAAAATAAGAGCCATGGGCATGTTTTTAGTAACCAGCCATACCCCTGCTGTAACTACAAAAAAAGCGGCGAAAGATTCCGCTATTATGATGTATATAATGCCCTTGCCGAGCTTTTTAAGACCCTTGATATTCAGTTCACTTCCAATGGTAAAGGCAACGAATCCAAGCGCGACATCTGTGAGAAAGCCAAGTGAGTGGATGTTCTCATTCGATATTACCCCAAGCACCGAGCTGCCCAGAACAACGCCTAGAATCATGTAGCCCACAAGCGAGGGGAGATTGATCTTTTTAACCAGTCTGCCCATGTACAGGGACAAAACGGTTGCTGCGCCCAGAAGGGCGATAAGTGGTAATGCTGGCATGATAAACCCTAAAAATCCAGGGAGCCGAGGGCGTGGTGCAGGTCAGTGACCGTAACCATCACATCCGTCTGCTCCCGAAAATCGCCGCAGACATATTCGATGTTTCTGAGCGTCTGGTTGAGGAGAGATTCCTTAACAACGGCTACTATAATCCTGTTGAAGGTATTGAGGTCGTTGTTCCAGAATCCGGCAAAAACAGGCATGTTAGACATGTATTCTGTTGATTCATGCGCCTCCAGAACCATTGCCCCGGTCAAGTCGCCGGATGCAAACACCTGCAGCACATCATTGAACAGGTCTTCATCACGAATGAACACATGAAGCATACGCATTGCAGGCCCCAGTGGCTTTGTTTCAGATGAGGAAGCGTTGCTTTTAAGAATGCTATCCAGAAAATCGTACAGTTCCTGTGGCGTGGAAGCTTCTCTTATTCGGGCTCTGGTTTCGGGATTTCTAAGAAGTCTTGCCATGCCGGAAAGAACTTTCAAGTGTTCTTTGGGGTTGTCTTCCGGACCTATGACGAAAGGAAAAATATCTACTTTTTCGTTGTCTGCAGAGTTGAATTCTATGCTTTTTCTGGTGGTAACAATACCAACTGCAAAAGAGGTTATACCTTTTATTCTGCAGTGGGGAACAGCCACACCGCTGCCAAGCCCTGTAGAGGCCAGTTCTTCTCTTTCAAAAAGAAGTTTTTCAACTTCAGGTGGAGCAATGTCATTCAGCGCAGGATGTTTGCAGGCAATTTCTGCGATCTTTGCAATGAGCTGCTTTTTGTTCTTCAGCTCAACATTAACTTCAATGGTATCCTTGGTAAGAATATCGCTAAGATTCATTCGGTCCTCCAGTATTGTTATCCCTCAGCGGAGGGAGCTGAGTCGATCCTGTTCAGCCCTGCCAGCGGCAGCACCTCGGTGAGATCGGCAACTGTTGTAACAAGCTCTGGTTCGACAAACTCAATCTGCTCGGCCTGCCAGGTAAGTGGACGCTGGACATAAAGTGCGTTAACGCCACATCCAATAGCCGGATTTATGTCTGACCTTGGGCTGTTTCCAATCATACAAGCCTCGGCAGGTGCTGTTCCCGCAGAGGTAAGTAACTGTTTCAGTGCATCTTCAGTTTTAACGGGAACCACAGTGCAGTTTTCAAAAAAGTGAGATATTCCCGAGCGGTTGAACTTGTCTGTCTGGTGGTCTTCTTCACCCATGGTGTAAACGATCATTCGTTTGCCAGACGCATGCATTCTAGTGATGGAATCAAGTACACCAGGCAGCAGAACAAGTGGATGGTGAATAAGCGAATACGATATATCATCAAGTGCTCTAAGTAGATATAGTGTTAGATTACAGGTTTTATCTTCAAGTACAGATCGAAGAACAGACATGTATGGGCGTGCTCCGTACCCGGTTACAGAAAGCCTTTCAAGGTCTCTTGTGTGTATTTCTGATATAATTTCTTTTGGATCGTAACCAAGACTGTGCATAAGTGCAGCAAAATCATTCTCTGCACGTCTGAAGTACAAACTGCTTTCCCAAAGAGTGTCGTCTGCATCAAAAATCCAGAGTTTTGTATTTTCCAGCCTGGCTTTGAAGTTTTTCATAGCGCAAATATAACACATACGAATGCTGGTGGAGCTGGTTTTACTGTATAGACGTGAGTAAACACAAGCATGTATCCGATTTGTTGGTACTGGTATGTTTGGCGAAGATGATTATGTAACTAAGTACGCAGCAGTAGGAAAGCGTGTCGCGAAGCGTGAGTTAACAAATGCGGATCCGGGAAATTGTTGATTCCTGGGTGTGAAGCTCGTGATTAAGTAACGCTGTGCAAGTTACGACAAGGTCTTCTAAAACACTAGCGCGAGCATTAATATACTACTTGTAAAACACAGTATAACGCAAGCATTAAATCATGAAACTCATGTTTGGAAAGGCAGGTATAGCATAAAATTATACCGTTGACGAGGTTCACGAAACGGTTTAGTATTCAGTCGGCAGTTGCTGGTTCTAGCTGCACTGCTTTTTGTGATTCAGCACAACCGGGCAGATGTTCTAGATCTGTTCGCAGGGAGAATTTACGCAAAAAACATCGGAGGGGTTATGAACAAGATACTATTGTCTGTTCTGACGCTGTTGGCTGTTCTGTTTATCGCGGGATGCGGGGAAGAAATACCGCAGCCAGCGGCTGACAATCAGGTGGAGGATGTTGCACCAGTCGAAGAAACTGGCTTGAGCAATATACCCATAGAGGATGTAGTTCTCAGCGCAGACGCTGTTCCGCTGAAAATTGGATTTGTGAAGCAGGATCATCACTCTGCAGTGTTTGTATCAGCACTTAGAAGTGAAATGATGCATGACCTTTATCCGGTTTACCTGATTCCTCTGGGCGAGAATTTCTACGCCCTGATAAAGGACAATCAGCAGGTGGCTGAGATTGAGTTTATACAATCACAGGGTGCTATCAATGTGCCCAACAATATGAGTGCAGGTCTTTTTGAGATGGGCTTCGGCGGTGTCGTGCCGTTTGTAGCGAGTATTGACCAGGGAAATCCCATTAAAATAGTAAGCCCACTTCACCAGCGGGGAGACATGCTGGTTGTGAAAACAGACAACGAAGCTGTTGCAGACTGGGACAGTTTCCTTGCATGGGTTAACGCTTCGGAAGAACCTGTTACAATTGGGTTCAAGAGCCCGAAAGCTGTAGCGCTTATAATATTCCAGAGCGCTCTTTCCGCAGCAGATGTTCCATTTGCCATGTCCGGAGGCGATGTCGATGGTGCCAGGGTGATTCTTTACAATGCCCAGGGGCAGCCCAACCTCAATCCGGCGCTTCAGGAAGGTCTGATCGACGCTTATGTGTCTAACAACCCTGCATGCGCCATGGCAGAGTTCAACGGCATCGGTAAATGTGTTGCTGAACTTTCAATGCTTCCCCCCGGCGATTTTCATGATCACCCCTGCTGTGGAATTGCAGCGACAGAAGAGGTTATTGCAGCAAAGCCGCATGAGGTTGCAGCAGCGCTTGAGCTTTTTGCATACGCTACAGAGTTTATCAATGAAAACCCTGAAGAGGTCGCTGCGGCAGCCTCCGAGTGGATAGGCACTCCTCTTGAAGTGGAGCTGGTATCTATGGCTACCAGTCTTTACGACGTTCATGTTACCGACGCGTGGGCTTCCAACATGAGTGCAATCATGGATCATATGAGGGGGCTGAGCGTTTTCAGCGGACCTCTTATGGATGCAGACGAAGCTGCAGAGATTGATATAATCTCAGATTTCAGCCTGTTGCCGGAAGAATACAGGTAGGGGATTTCTGTGGGCGGCCAGGTTCCGTCTGAAGAGTGCACAAAGGTTTCCTGGCAGGGGATAAAAGATCTCCTGCCAGGGCTTCTTGTTCCTGTTTTGCTTCTTGCAGCGTGGAGTTTTTACGGGGGCGGCAGTCTTCTGCCACCACCCTCTGATGTATTTCAGATCCTTTCTCATCCGGCAGAAGACATTCTTAGTTGCGGGTCTCTGCTCTGGAACATCGGCGTTAGTCTTGTTCGTGTATTGCTTGGCCTCTTGATTGCTATTGTTGTGGGAACACCTTTGGGTTTCATGATGGGTGCAAACACAGGCTTCAGGAAATTCACTTCGGTTGTTACTGAGCTTGCAAGACCTCTTTCACCGATTGCGTTGCTGCCGCTTTCGATAATTGTGTTCAAAGACACTTCGTTTACGGAAGTTCTGGGAATGAACAACCTCAAATACACGAGGCACATACTGAACGAGCTTCAGATAGGGATGATATTTATACTGGCATGGGGCGGTGTTTTCCCTGTTATCCTTGAAACGATGCACGGTGTACGGGGAGTAAGAAAAGTATATGTGGAGGCTGCCCGTGTGCTTGGAGCCAGCAGGTCTTTTATCTTCAGGCATGTTCTTCTTCCAGCTTCACTTCCGGATATTTTCACAGGCTACAGAATGGCTGTGGGCAGATGCTGGATGGTGATAATTGCGGCGGAAATGCTTCCCGGTACAAATTCCGGCATCGGTTATCTTCTGAGGTACTCTTACCAGCTTTCAAGACTTGATATAATGCTCGCCTGCATCTTCGTAATTGCTGTAATAGGGTTTGTTTTTTCCAGAGGGCTGGAGTTTGCCGGAGACCGCTGGCTGCTCTTGAGATCGAGGGAGCGGTAGGTGATATCTTTCAGCTTCAGAGATATTGAGAAATCATACAGTGATTCATCTGGAGGAAAACTTTCTGTTCTAGGGCCTGTGGGCCTGACAGTGGAAAACGGTCAGTTCCTGTGTTTGTTGGGCCCCACCGGATGCGGAAAAACCACTTTGCTTCGTATTCTGTCCCGTCTTGAGTCGGCAGACAGCGGGAAAATAACCATGGGAAGCGGTAACCTGGGTTATGTCTTTCAGCAGGGTGCTTTGTTTCCCTGGATGACAGTGGAATCTAATGTGATGTTTCCCCTTAAAGCAAAAGGTATGAAATCAGGATTGTGCCGATCCCAGGCTGGGGAAATGTTGAAAAATGTAGGGCTGTACGAATTCCGCAGAAGTTTTCCACACGAGCTATCAGGTGGTATGCAGCAGAGAACAGCGTTGGCAAGAGGGCTTGTTACGAAGCCTGATATTCTGTTGCTCGACGAACCTTTTGCTTCTCTTGATACCAGAACAGGCATCAATCTGCAGGAGATGCTTAGAAAACTGTGCGAAAGCCTGTCTACAACTGTGGTTTTCGTTACACACAGCATTGAAGAAGCTGTGTATCTTGCAGACAGAATAGTGGTAATGGGGCACAGACCCGGAAGAATCGTGCGCGACGAAATGGTTAGCTTGGAATGGCCCAGAGACCGCCTTTCAAGTGCCTTCACCGAAGTGCTGCTGTCGTTCAGGCAGACATTTGAGGAATTGGTGGATCAGTAAACTATTTCATTTTCCTGAAATGCAGCAGAAGCAGGAATGCTATGGTGTCGAGTGAAACCAGAGTAGCAAGTGTCTGACCGTCTCCGTAGTTATTGATTCCAAAGCCGAACCTGAGAATAATAAACACAATAGTGCCCAACATATACCTCCAGATTAAACAGTGATGACGAATACCTAAATCTCCCCCATGTATGTATATTAACATCCCTTGATTGTGCAGGCAACCTGAGTGCTGAAAGGCCGGTGAAATATTTTTGAACGGTAGAATTGTCAATAACGGTAATACGGTCAGTCTTTCTGGAAGATTCACGGTTAGAGATCTTAAAAGAGTTACCCGTGTACTGGGCGCTGGTTCCGAGGAAAGCATTACCGTTGATTTCAGTAACTGTCAGAGTATAGATACCGCCGTAGCAGTGCGTATCTGGTCTATTGCCGAGGCTGCAGAGGCGTCAGGAAGAGTGTTCAAGCTCATTGGAATGAACAGTGATACACAGCAGATATTCGACAGGTTCAAAGCCATTGACAACTGGCCGGCACCGCCAACAGAGGCACACACACTTCTTTACAATTTTGAAGACATAGGAGACAAGGTTCTGGCAACATGGCGTACAGTGTACGGGCTGGCAGCTTTTTCCGGAAAAGCATTCAAGGCGCTTTTCTCCGGAAAAATAAGAGGTTCGATAACGGCGTACTACATGGAGCAGTCTGGTGTTATGGCCATACCCATTATTATCACGCTGAACTGGTTGATGGGTGTTGTCTTGGGATATCAGGCAGGGTACCAGATGAGTCAGTTCGGCGGCGAACTGTTCATGCCCGCCCTTCTGGCGTACAGCATTTGCTGGGAAATTGCTCCCATGATGACTGCTGTTCTTGTTGCCGGAAGATCAGGTTCCGCTTTTGCCGCGGAAATAGGAACCATGAAGGTGCGTCAGGAGATCGATGCTCTGGAGGTTATGGGGTTCAATCTTTACGGTTACATTGTTACACCCAAGATGATTGCACTGTTTGCGGTTATGCCCCTTCTTGTTACTGCCGCGAACTTTGCCGGTATGGCCGGTGGTCTTGCAGCCGGGGGTATGTTCCTTAAAATGCCTGCAGTGGTTTACATTGCCGAGGTAAAAAAGGCACTTATTCCGTTTGACCTTTACTGGGGTGTGATCAAGGGCTTTTTCTACTCTACGATAATTTCCATAACAGGTTCGTATATGGGAATGAGGGTCAAAGGCGGTCCTGCCTCTGTTGGAAGAGCAACAACCTCGGCGGTGGTGGTAAGTATTTTTCTTGTTATTCTGGTAGACGCACTGTTATCGCTTCTGTTTATTCACATAAGGCCGGGGCTGACACTGTGAGCGATAAAATAATTCAGGTTGAGTCTCTTACCGGCGGTTACGAAGGCAAAATAGTTCTGAAAGATGTAACTATGGAAGCTTTCAAAAGTGAAGTTCTGGTTATTGTGGGAAGAAGCGGATGCGGCAAATCGACCACTATTAACTATATGCTCGGTTTGCAGAAGCCGTATTCCGGGAAAATATATTTTGATGGCGTTGATATCTGGAGCAGTCCCGAAGCACTCACATCAGCCAGGCGCAGATGGGGTGTTCTTTTTCAGTCGGGAGCTCTTCTGGGAAACTACACGGTTGTGGAGAATGTAATACTGCCTCTGAAAGAGTTTACCAGCCTTACCAGAGCCGAGATGAGGGATGTTGCAATGAGTAAACTGGAGCTGGTGGGTATGGCTCATGCTGCAAACGAGAATCCCCTTGAGATCTCAGGAGGAATGCAAAAAAGAGCTGGTCTTGCAAGGGCAATGGTTCTTGACCCGGAGATACTGTTCTTCGATGAACCTTCCGCAGGTCTTGATCCAGTGACTTCCGCAGAGCTTGATAATACAATACTGTCGGTGAACCGGTCTCTGGGAACCACGCTGGTCATCGTTACCCATGAATTGAACAGTATTTTTGCTATCTCAGACAGAGTTATTATGCTTGACCCGGAGGCACAGGGTATAATTGCTTCCGGAACCGCCCGCGATCTGGCTGACCATTCTGAAGATCCCAGGGTCAGATCATTTTTTGGCAGAAAGATTGGAGAGTAGTAATGGCATTACAAGCCAATAAATTGCGACTTGGCGTGTTTTTTGTGCTGATTATGACTCTTTTTGTTGGAGCCATTTTCTGGTTGGTGGGAGGTTTTACCAAGGATCCAAGTACCGAGTACGCCTGTTACTTCGCCTGGAGTGTCAGCGGGTTGAATGTTGGAAGTGCAGTTAATTACAACGGAGTTCCAGTTGGTTCGGTGGTTTCCATTGGAATAGCCTCAGACGGCAGACTGGTGAAGGTTACACTGCAGATTGTAGACGATAAATTCAAAGTCGATGACACCATAGTAGCTTCCATGTACGTTACAGGCATCACTGGGCTGAGGAATGTAAACCTC
>Ga0256845_1000528_pt1 | contig 35729 bp, 27 predicted proteins | sample RiftiametaG_FD_189101 | JGI IMG/M metagenome (GOLD analysis project Ga0256845, IMG submission 189101) | Tube worm associated microbial communities from hydrothermal vent at the East Pacific Rise, Pacific Ocean - Riftia | ecosystem: Host-associated > Annelida > Integument > Unclassified ...
AAGGAATGATTGATTCAACCGTTGGCATATCAAGTACCAAAATCGTTCATAACATAATGGAAGATAGTAAAGGTACATTATGGTTCAGTTCTAATGCTGGGCTCTTTTCATATTCAAACGATATGCTGATTAATGTCTCTGATAAAGTTGGTATTCAAACTAATTTCGTCAGTGAAATATTTGAAGATAAAAAAGGAGAATTATGGGTTTCTACAAAAAAGGGATTATATAATCTAAAGGAAAATAAGATAAACAATATTACAGAAGATAAAATTAAAGAAGGAAAAGGTATAGGAAGTATTGCAGAGGATAAAGACGGAAATATATGGTTTGTTTCCAATCAACATTTTTTATACACCTATGATAGAGAAAAACTAATAGAATATCAAAAATCAGAAGAAAATAAAGGGCCAGTAGTTTTTAAAATCTATAAAGATCAAGATGATAGACTTTGGTTTGTCGGATTTGGAGGTGCTTATCGATTAGAAAACGGAAAATTTCTAAATATTACTAAGAATGGTCCTTGGTAGAAGAAATACGAACGCAGAATCGAGTAGACGGCACCGACTAAAATAGTCGGTGCGCCTCTCACACCACCAAGTATCACGCGTTAATATTATATTAAGAGTTCATGAATCTCCTTCCTTTTTAAGACAAAAGATAGTGAGAAATAAAAAAACTTTAATTGAAATACCAAAGTTGTAAGTGTATAGAAATTTTAGATGTGATGATTCGGTTGGGAAATTTTATACTCTTGTGGCAAATGAACGAGAAGCCTCTAGAAAAAAATTAAACGTACATTTTCTCAAATACTAGAATTTTAAAAGAATCTAAAAGGCTCGCTTTTTTTTGGCGTTGGCAAGCGATGGATAATTGTGTATGAAATAAATTGTGATAACAATTTGATTTAATAAAACAATCGAGCGCTTGGTAGCGGCAATTTTACATAACGGCTAATTATAGCTACAAATGTTTAGTTCGAATGTTTCTTGAGAATCGTTTATTTAAAAAATCTTAAACAATTTGTAAAGAATACTCAAATTAAACGAATAGATTAAAATTAATGTTTAATGACCCAAGTAATAAAGATTCTTGTAAAACGTAAACACTGTGGGATATTTAACATAATATAGAATTATAGCTATCATTTGATGAAGCATAATGGAATTTCGCCAGCGCGCCATCTTTCTTGATTATTGCTTCAGCCTTTGGGCTAAACCAATAATACAAAATGTACTATAATGTTCTGCGTTATATAACTTGAGCTTTGGTAAAAGCGAAAGTTTATACTACTACATTTCCTTGTTTTTTTATTCTCAAATGTTTCTCTAAAATGTTAATGACATCGAGGCACGAGATGCATGAAACTCCTCTAAAACAATAAAAACCTTGTGAATAAACACTCTTTTTACGAAACGACGATAGGAGAGAAGTGAAATGTGTGTAGAATAGTATTAAATGTTTTAACTTTACTCTTAAATATATTTCACTAACTACATAATAATAATAATAATAAGAGTAAAACGTTATTTACGAGACTAAGTTTATTTTACACAGTTCATACCTATATTAAACGTTACTAAAAATTTATGAAAACAAAACTGCTTTTATTTTTATCATTAATTTTATTTGCATTTGCGAATGCACAAAGCAATAACGAAAGGTTTAATGCCTTTTCCCAAACAACTATTACAGGAACAGTTGTAGACAAGAATGATGGTGCTCCTCTACCTTATGCTTATTTAAAAATAGATAAAGTCGGCTTAGGGACTGTAACAGAGGGAGATGGTAAATTTCAGATAACTATTCCAAAAAAGTATGATGCCTATTCCATTACTATCAGTTATTTAGGTTTTGAAGATTTAGAATTAACAGTAGCCGATTTTAAAGCAAGAAATGGGAAAACCTTTGCCATGAAGTCTGAGGTGATTTCGTTAATGGAAGTCGTTGTGGTAAAGCCTAAAAAAATGCTAAGTGCTAAGGCCTTATTAAAAAAAGTCATCAAAAAAATACCAACAAATTATGCTAGTTCCCCAACAATGATTACAGGTTATTATCGGGAAACGATGAAAGAAAATGGCGTATATATTAAGTACACGGATGCTGCTTGTAAGTATTATGCTTTGCCTTATACCAAAAAAAAGTATAAAGGGAGAGATTACCAATTTCCATATGATTTTTCATTAAGCAGTGGTACTTTTAATTTTAACTCTAATTCTTTACACCGAATTCATTTTCATCATAAAACCTTAAAAAATGAACAGGTTAATATTATCAAAGCGCGTTCTAGTAGTAGCTTGAGTAAAAGAGAGTTTCATGCCAATATTGAAGGTGGTCCATTGGGATTGTTTGCTAGAAATAGAGTGAAATACCAGCAGAGTTTTTTAGGTAAAAAAGCAACTCGTGATTTTACTTATAAAATTTCAGAAGAACTAGACGAAACGGGTACTTGGGTATATGTACTAGATTTTCATACCAAAACTACAAAAACAGATTTAGACGCTCTTGAATCGTCTAAAAATAGGCGCCAATGGAAGTTGGCTAACAAACGTAAATTATTAAAAGGTAGAATTTATATAGACCAAAATGATTTAGCTGTTGTTCGCTATGAATGTATGGTACCCAATCAACTAAAACAATATTTTTGTGGCTATAACCTCAATGAGATTAAGCATTTTGATTATAAATTAGACGTTCGATTTAAGAAAAAAGGAGACCGGTATTACATCAATAAAATGCGGCATGAGGATGAGTTTATTTTTAAAGATAGTACTAATCAAACAACTACTTTTTATTCCGCTATTTCTGAGTTTAATGCATCAGATATTACCACCCAAAACGTAAAAAAGATACCAAAGGAAGACAATTTTGCTAATACGGTATCCAATCAGTTATATGAATTGCCATTAGATTATGATTCAACTTTTTGGCAAAATTATACCGCAGAAAATACTTTAGCAACTATAGATTCTACGATTAGAAAGGATATGGAACTGGAAAAAAGTCTAGAAATACAATTTAGAGACAAACATATCCGAAATGATTCTATGCCTGCGCCAATTGCTAAAATTGAGCCGTCTAGCTTTAAAATTCATGGCGAAAAATATACGGACAATTATGCTTGGTTAAAAGATACCAAAGCTCCAAAAAGCAATAAACCTGTCATGGATTACCTGCGCCAAGAAAACAAATACACAGATAATTATTACATTCCACTTAAAAAATCACAACGCAGTATTTACAAAGAATTGGTGAAAAGTGTAGAAAAAAACAGCACCTCATTACCGATTAAAGAAAATGGTTATTTCTATTATAGTAAATTTAGTGAAGATGACGAACATCCCATTTATTATAGAAAAGCAATCCAAAATGACACCATTGAAGAAGAATTATTGAATGTCAATACATTGGCAAAAGAGAAAGACTATTATGCGGCAAGTGTGGGTTCTGCTAGTCCTAATAATAAGCTCATTGCTGTTTATGAAAATACAACAGGAAAAGATGAGTATGTTTTAAAATTTAAGGATTTAACAAACCGTACTTTTTTGGCAGATTCTATTAACCGAATCGGTGCAATGGTTTGGTTAGACAATACTACTTTTCTTTATGCGAATGTCGAAAAAGAAACCTTTCGCTCTTCAAAAGTACTTCGGCATGTATTAGGAAGTGACCCTAAAAACGATGCTATTATTTACGAGGAAAAAGACCCTAGTTTTAGCGTAAGCATTCAAAAATCTAAATCTAAAGAATATATTTTTCTAAGCACTAGTAGTAGCACCGCTTCTGAAACTTGGTTTTTGAAAACAGATAACCCGAATGGTCAATTTAAGGTAATTCGACCTCGCGAAAAAAATCATTTATACGGTGTTTTTCATCATCAAAACCAGTTTTACATTGTTACCAATAAAAATGCTTTAAATTATAAAATTGTCACGGTAGATATTGCCAACGTTTCAAAAGGAAAATGGAATAATTTAATACCTCACCAAGCAGGTGTATTAATTCAAGGCTTTCAAATTTTTGACAAGTATTTAGTAATCAATGAAAAAGAAAATGCACAATCGCGCATTAGAATTATCGACCAAGTCACTCAAAAAAGTCATTTTATCAAATTAAAGGAGGAATTTTATAATATTGGGATTGGTTATAATCCAGATTTTGCGACGGATAGTTTACAATTCAGTTACAGTTCTTTCGAAACGCCTTTAACTACTTTTAAGTATCACATGAAGACCAAAGAAAAAAGATTGGTCAAACAACATAGTAAACCAATTATTCATCCTTACTTTAAATATGTTGTTGAACGAAGATGGGTAACTGCTAAAGATGGCAAAAAAATTCCTTTAACACTCATTAGTGGTAAATGGCGCTCTAAACGAAAAGGTTATAATCATAAAGTATATTTAACTTCATATGGTGCCTATGGTTCGGGCCAAGGCTTAGCAGGTGGGGCAATGGTACATCATTTAGTTAATGCGGGTTATGTATATGCTATTGCACACGTTAGAGGTGGCGATGATATGGGCAGAGAGTGGTACGAGGATGGTAAATTATTTAATAAGAAAAATACGTTTACAGACTTTATAGCTTGTGCAGAATATTTAATTACAGAAAATTATGCTAAAAAAGGAAGTATTGTGGCTTCCGGTGGTAGTGCAGGGGGTTTATTAATGGGCGCTGTTGTTAATGCTAGACCAGAATTATTTAATACCGTTATTTTGAATGTGCCTTTTGTGGATGTAATTAATACTATGTTGGACGAAAAATTACCATTAACCGTTGGTGAATTTGAAGAATGGGGCAATCCTAAAAATAAAAAGCAGTACCAGTATATAAAATCTTACAGCCCTTATGACAATGTAAAAGCACAAAAATATCCTAATTTGTTGTTTTTTACAGGCCTAAATGACACCAGAGTTGGCTATTGGGAGCCTGCTAAAATGGTGGCTAAACTTAGAGCAACTAAAACGGATAATAATTTACTGTTGTTGAAAACAGATTTTTCTAACGGACATGGCGGCGGTTCTGGGAGATTTGCTGGTTTTAGAGATAGTGCTTATAAATTAGCTTTGATTTATGATTTGTATCGATTGAGGAAAAAGGATTAATAAAGAGAGTGTTTAAAATGAAAGCGCAAGTATTGTAGGTTTTAGATAGGTAAATTATGCTTTAGATGTTGCATAAATTCTGACGATATAGACCTAAAGGTGCTATATCTATAATTATGTTAAATACTATCGTATACACCAATTTGCTACAATAACAATTTGTACTATAATGTTCTGCGTTATGTAACTTTGCTTTGGTAAAATTCTTACATTTGTTAAACAGCTAATAATTCTCCCAAAGGATTTTAATAGCAATTTTCTTTTATTTATTAACGTTAAGGCTAATGTGCTTTATAAATTGTTATTTTTTATTATGAAAAAAACCTATTCTGTTTTAATTGTTGAAGACCATCCAAGTGCCATTGAAGGTTATGTAAGAGCATTGTTCCATTTTGGTAAGAAAAACAAAATCGATTTTAATATAGAAGATGCTACAACTTGTAGCGAAGCTTTTGCGAAAACAAATAAAAAAGCACAAAAAAAAGAAGCCTACGATTTAGTGTTTTTAGATTTAAGCCTTCCTAAAGATTTAAAAAATAATATACACAATGGCGAAATGCTTGGTGTTAAGATAAATGAATTGATCCCAAATGCTAAGTTTTTGGTTATTACAGGTTTTGATGAACCTTTTAGAATTAGCCATTTGTTTAAGCTTCTAAATCCTATTGGTGTTTTTGTGAAAAGTGATTTTACTGCCTTAGAGTTAACAAAAGTTTTGTCTAAAGTTTTAGATAACCAATCTTATTATAGTAAAACTATTATTGAATTGTTGCGTAAACAAATGGCATGCAAGGTTAATATAGATGCCAAAAATTTAACCATACTTCACGAGCTTTCTAATGGAGCAACAAGTAGTGAAATAGCTGAAATAGTGCATTTAGGAAAATCTACAATAGACAAACGCAAGCGTTTACTCAAAAACGCCTTTAATGTAAGATTAGATTCTGATAGAGATTTAGTATTAGCAGCCAAAAAGAATGGATTTATATAAAAATTTCCGCATTTGGCTACTTTTTTTCCTCATTTGGCTACCAATAGTATAAAAACTTTGTTATAATTTAGTAAGCTATGAATAACGCATTAGTTTACACTACATTACAACTCCTCAAAAAGCATAAAATTGCTATAGATAAAGAAGAATTAGCGTTTCAGATACAAAGCCATCCATCATATCCAAGTTTACATGCTATTACAGGCGTTTTAGAGCATTTTAATGTCGATAATCTTGCTCTCGATGTTCCCAAAAACGAACAAACCTTAGCACAATTACCAAAAATATTTTTAGCACAATTAGAAACCAAAAACGGAAAAGAATTTGCAGTAACTAAAACTAATGGCTTACACTATGAGCTTACCTTTTCCGAAAATAAAAAAATAAAACTATCGCTTAACGCCTTTTTAAAACAATTTACAGGAATTATAGTTGCTGTAGAAAAAACAGAACTTATCCAAGAACAAAAGAATACAAAAAATATACTCAACCAAATATTAATTAGTATCTGTGTTCTTGTAATTTTTGGCACATTCCTATATAATAAACCGTCTTTATTTAGTGTTTTATTTTTTGTTACGAGTATCATTGGCATTTTAATTAGCATTACTTTTAAAAAGCAAGAGCAAGGAGAAACGACAATTTTAGGAAACGCATTTTGCTCAGGAGCTTCTGAAGTTAAAGATTGCGATGCTGTTTTATCTTCAAAAGGAGCAAAAGTATTTGGTAATTTTAAACTTAGCGATTTAAGTTTGGTGTATTTTTCTGGGCTTTCAGTTTTACTTTTTTCTTTAATATTAATTGGTGAAAGGCCAACTTTACCTTATATAATAAGTATTATTGCGTTTCCTATTACTTTATATTCTATTTATTACCAAGCCATAGTACTAAAAAAATGGTGCTTTCTTTGTATGACTGTGGTTGCTATTCTTTGGGCTCAAATAGTATTCGCTGTTCTTAATATTAATTTAGTATTAGATTTTTCACTCTCTTTACAATCTGTTTTATTAACAGCGTTAAGCTTTATATCAGTATTTACAATATGGAATGTTTTATTACCTCAACTAAAAACACTACAAGAACTAAAAGATATAAAAATAAAATACTATAAGTTTAAACGAAACTTTAATCTGTTTAATACGCTTTTAGAACAATCTAAATCTATAAATACTAAGATTGAAGATGAAAATGAGATTGTATTTGGAAATCTAAATGCTAAACTACAAATTACCATTGTTACCAATCCATTTTGTGGGCATTGCAAAGTAGTACAAACTTTGGTAGAAACTATTTACAAAAAGCATGCAGATAAAGTTAAAATACACATTCGGTTTAATGCAGATGTTAAAGATACCAAAAACAGTTTGGTAAAAATTACTAGCCGATTAATAGAACTCTATAATACCAAAGGAGCAGAAGTTTGTATAAATGCGATGCATAAAATTTATAATAAGCAAGATTCTAAATTATGGATTGAAGAGTTTGGAGCATGCACTAACACATCTTTTTATTTTGAAACACTAAAAAAACAAAATGCTTGGTGTACAGACAACGCCATTAATTTTACACCAGCAATTTTAATAAACGGAAAATCGTATCCTAAGGAATACGATAGAAGTGATTTACTATATTTTATTGAAGATTTAGTTGAGAAACAACAAGCTCAAAATATAGAAACAAAAAAAGAACATAGCGTTAACTATGCTCAATAAACACATCCTCTCGAGAAGGACAGACACAAACTGTGAGTGTCTATAAATGTTCACGGCAAATTTAATTTATAAATTTTATATTATGTTAAAAAACATTTTAAATTTAGAAGGAGTTTCTGTTCTCAGCAAAAAGCAGCAAAGTAGTATTAATGGTGGAACACAAAAATGTATTATTACTCATGCAGACGGATCGTCATATATGCTTGTTTTAACAAGCATTTCTGCAGACGATTCAAGTGCTTCTGGCGTAGCTAATGATGTTTGTGTTAATAATATAGCTAGTGGTGAAACCAGTGGTTGTCATTATGATTGTGGATATGATGGTTTTGGTCAATAATTTATGATTAAGATAATTAAACATAATGCCGAATTTTGGGGTAACAAGCTGTACAGCTTGTTACTTCTTTTAGCAATATTTTTTTTGTTCACATGTCAAAAAAATAATAAAGAAATAAAAAGAAATCAAAACCCAAATTTAATTAACAGAGTAAATGATTCTGTGATTGTATCTGTTGATTTTAATGATGAGGGCAATGCCATTATCAATGTGTCAGATATTTTCTTACATAATTATTCACTAGGTTTTTACAACGGAAAAAAGGAGAATAGGAGAATAACTCATACTTTTCCTATGGTTTATAGCTCAATGGTTATAGAATATGGAGTATATATATCAGATCAAAATAAGATAAAAAACATAACACAAAATTATTTAGTTTCTAATGAAAATTCTAAACTGTTTTTAGAATTTGATTCAGAAAAATATTTGTTTAAAGAAAATGGATTAAGTGTAGACTCTATAGCAGCAAACTATAGAAGATTAAGCTCAAAAATTTTTCAATCTGATAATAAGGGAATTTACAAAAAAGAATTAGATACTTTATATACTTTTTATAACAATATATATATTGAAGATAATAATATGCTTATGGTTCAATTAAACGATATTTATTATTTTGAAAAGCTTCAAATGATACGACCGTTAAGTTTAGAAATAGATGATTATATAAAATCTTTGTCAAAACCTATTGCTTGTAATACTTTAAGGAGATTACTTTTCGGTTATGTTGAAAATAGAATTAATGATTTTGATTATGAAAATTTGAACCCCAAAAATTTTTCAGAAGAATATATAAACCTTTTATCGAAAGGTGTTTTTTCTTTTTTAAGGTTTGAAGATAATAAAGGTAACAATAAATTTCCGTTAGCGAAAAAATGGTTAAAGGAAACAAGTCTATATGCTAACAATAAAAGTTCAATTAATAAGGAAATAGAGCCTCTTAATAATGTAGATTTTAAGAAAATTTTATCTCAACTTTGGTTTTTTAATAAATCTGATGAAACAGTTGATTTAGAAAAAATTATAAAACAAAATCCATCAAACTATTATTTAATTGATTTTTGGGCAACTTGGTGTGCACCTTGTGTAAAAGGTATCAAAATTATGAATGAAATGGAATTACCGAAAAATGTAAAAGTAATTAGCATTAGTGTAGATAAAGAAAAGGATAGGCAGAAATGGATAAAAACGACTAATAAATTAGAACAATCTATCACATATTGGTTAGATGAAACTAATGATAAAACAAGAGAATTCATGAAGTTTATTGAAATTCAATCTATACCACGATATATTTTAATAGATAAGAGTATGAATTTAATTGACCAAGCATTTTATCATCCACAAGAGCCTCAGTTTTTATCAAAATTACAAGATGTTAAAAATTATAAATATTGGTAAACATTTATATAATGACAGTTTAGAAGTGAGTGTCTATAAATATTCACGGCAAATTTAATTTTAAATATTTATATTATGTTAAAAAACATTTTAAATTTAGAAGGGACTACACAACTAAGCAAGTCTCAACAAAGCCAAATTTTAGGAGGATTCCATCATGGAAGTGATTGTAAAATCTTTGTACGCTTGGAAGATGGAACAAGTTATTGGAGCTCACAAGCTTATACAGTAGCTGAAGCACAAGAATATTATGCAACAGGTGGAGATGCACTTTATAGTGGTTTTAGTGTAACAGGTTATTGTTGCGCAAGTTGTGCTTGATTACAAATTTATAAGGGTGTATTTGTACACCCTTATTATTTTTTTATTTATTTTTTTTTATTATGAACTTTAAAATCAAAACAATATACTTAAGTGCTATTCTATTAATACTTACATACTCTTGCAATAATGATAAAAAGTTAAAAGAAGTCATAAAAACTGAAGTAGATTACTTTACTGTTATTACTAATTCAGATGACACCCTTAATCCTATATATCTTAAAAAACCAAAATCCTTTGATAGTTTTGATAATTATGAATTTACTTTAAATAAAATTAAAGACACAATCAGGATTAAGGTCGAAAAATGGAACCAAATAATAGTAGGGAATAGGGAGTCGGATCTTGATACTCTTCTAATAAAACGTGGAGATACGCTATTAATAAATGTAAAAAATAAAAACCTTCTCGCGCTAAATAAAAATAGAGAAACAGAAAGATGGTCATATAATTCTATTTTAAAAGGGAGTAAATTCAAAAAAAAGGTAGATTCATTAAATAATCTTTTTTTTGAAATAGATTATTCTAATCCGTTAGAACTTTCTTCAGAGTACTCGAAGTTAAAACTCTATCGAGCAATTCCAAACGTTAAGAATTTTGAAAGTAAAAAAAAGACTTTCAGTATAATTAAAAAGGAATATATGAATTTAATAGATAGTTATGGAAAAAACATCAATGCTCTAGATGAAAACAAACAGGTTTTTTTGAAAAGCCTTCTTAAAAATAAAATATTTGAGGATTTAATGATTTTGCATAAATATTCCAAAGATAGTTCAATTACAAATATTTTAACTTCAAATGCTTTTTTGAACGATTCAGTATTAACTAGCTCAGAAGAATATAAGTATTTAAGCTCACTTTTGTTTAGAGTATATTTCAAGCAAGAGAATAAAGCAAAAAAAAGTTGGCTCGAAAATTTAAATCAAATATATGATTCAATACCTCAATATTTTAATGACTATTGGGTTGAAAAAGCTAGAATGATTGCAATAGAACGACTGGCACAAAGAGGAAATAATTTAAAGGATATTACAATTGGTTTTGAACATTTCAACTCTGATTATAATAATCAATTTTTTAAAAACTATATCGAAAACAAATATCTAATTAATTTAAAGAAATTATATAATTCGAAAACAAATGTTAATTTGTTAGATTTTAACGGAGAAGTTAAGAGTCTAGATAGTTTATTAAAGTCTCTTAAGGGTAGACTTGTTTATATAGATTATTGGGCAAGTTGGTGTGCTCCATGCAGAAGCGCTATGCCTTATTCAAGAACCTTACAGAAAGATTATAGAGATAGAAATATTACTTTCGTTTATTTTTCTACAGACATTGATAAGAGCAAATGGATAAAAGCTTCTAAACACGAAAAAATTTATGATTACGAGCATAATTATTTAATATTAAACCATAAACAGTCAAATTTAAAAAATGAATTGAAGATTAATACTATTCCTAGATATTTGCTTTATGATAAAAATGGTAAACTCTTATTAAAGGAGGCTCCAGGACCAGATAGCGATAACATAAGAAGTCTAATAAATAAATACGTTAAAGAATAAATTATAGACTTTGAGAGAAAAACTATTTAAATTTCCACATTACAAACAAACCGATGCCAAAGACTGTGGTCCAACCTGTTTAAAAATAATAGCAAAGCACTATAAAAAAACTATTTCTATACAACAGTTACGCAATATCAGCGAAACCACAAGGGAAGGCAGTAGTCTATTAGGACTAAGTGAAGCCTCTGAGAAAATTGGCTTTAGGAGTTTGGGTGTAAAGTTAACCATACAAACTCTTAATGAGGCTTCATTGCCATGTATTCTACATTGGAATAAAAACCACTATGCAGTTTTATATAGCATAAGAAAAGGAGTATTTTATATTTCTGATCCTGCGCATGGTTTACTTAAATACAGCAAAGAAGAATTTCTAACACATTGGATAGGTAATAATGCCTCAGAAAAAACCCAAGAAGGCATTGCGTTACTCGTTGAGCCAACAGCCAAGTTTTATGATTTAGATTTTGATACAGACAAGCCAACTTTTGGTTTTAAATTCTTATCCAAATACGTCTTTAAATACAACCGTTTTTTATGGCAATTAGTCATAGGTTTAATTGCAGCAAGTTTATTACAATTAATCTTTCCGTTTTTAACCCAAAGTGTAGTTGATGTTGGTATAAAAAACCAAGATGTCCATTTTATTTATTTGATACTTTTTGCACAATTGGCTTTGTTTATTGGCAGAACAGCCATTGAGGTAATACGCAGTTGGATTTTACTGCATCTAAGTACACGTATTAATATTTCCTTAGTTTCAGATTTCTTTATAAAATTAATGAATTTGCCAATCGCTTTTTTCGATACACGTATGACAGGAGATATCTTACAACGCATTAACGACCACAAGCGTATAGAGAGGATTTTAACAACATCATCATTGAGTGTGCTGTTTTCTATGGTAAATTTAGTCGTGTTTAGTTTTGTACTCGCTTATTATAATCTTTTGTTGTTCGGTATATTTTTAGCAGGTAGTTTTCTGTACTTTTTGTGGATTATCATTTTTCTTAAAAAGCGAAAAGATTTAGATTACAAACGATTTTCTCAAGTGAGTCAAGAGCAAAGTAAAGTCATTGAACTTATTAATGGTATGCAAGAAATAAAACTCCATAATGCCGAAAAACAAAAGCGTTGGTCTTGGGAGTTTTTACAAGCACGTTTATTTAAAATTTCTATAGAAGGCTTGGCTTTAGAGCAATACCAAAGTGTAGGTTCTAATTTTATAAATGAAGTTAAAAATATTTTAATAACGGTTCTCTCAGCAAAATTAGTAATAGATGGCGAGATAACTTTAGGAATGATGCTTGCTATAAGTTACATTGTTGGTCAATTAAACTCACCAATTGCACAACTTATTAATTTTATTAGAGAAGTACAAGATGCTAAAATCTCTTTAGATAGGCTTTCAGAAATTCATAATAAAGAAGATGAAGAGCAACAAGATGCTGAAAAAATATCTGAAATTCCATTAAATTCAGATATCCAATTATCTAAGGTTTCGTTTAGATATATAGGTTCAGACCAAATGGTTTTAAAAGATTTAGATTTATTAATTCCTGCAAATAAAATAACTGCTATTGTTGGTGTAAGTGGAAGTGGCAAAACCACGTTGATGAAACTGCTGTTAAAATTTTATCAACCCAATAAAGGCGGCATTAAAATTGGTAATTACAATTTGAAAAACGTCTCTCAAAAAGCATGGCGAAATGAATGTGGTGTAGTGATGCAAGAAGGCTATATTTTTAATGATACTATTGCCAATAACATTGCTGTTGGTGTGGATTTTGTAGATAAGCAAAAATTAGCACATGCAGTAGATGTTGCCAACATAAGTGAGTTTATTGAGAGCTTGCCATTAAGCTATAACACCAAAATTGGTATGGAAGGTGTTGGGATTAGTACAGGGCAGAAACAACGTTTATTGATTGCCAGAGCTGTGTATAAAAATCCAAACTATTTGTTTTTTGATGAAGCTACATCTGCTCTCGATGCAAATAACGAAAAAGTAATTATGGAAAAATTAAACACGTTTTTTGAAGATAAAACAGTTGTTGTTATTGCACATAGATTGAGCACAGTAAAACATGCACATCAAATTGTGGTTTTAGACCAAGGAAAAATAGTAGAAGTTGGGAATCATGAAGTTTTAGTAAAGCAGAAAGGTAATTATTATAATTTGGTGAAGAATCAGTTGGAGTTGGGGAAATAAACCCATCTGCCTACGGCATCTTCCCAAAGGGAAGACAATAAAAATAAATGAGTATAAAAAATAAACATATCGAAGAATTAGAGTTACGTAGCGAAGATGTGCAAGAAATCCTAACGCAAGTGCCACATTGGATGATACGTTGGGGAAATGTGTTGTTTTTGGCTTTAATTTTATTGCTATTGTTTTTGTCTTGGTTTGTAAAATATCCAGATATTATTGAAGCTGAAGCCTTAATAACCACGCAAATACCACCACAAAAAGAGTATGCTAAAATTACAGGAACCTTTGATGCTATTTTGGTTAGTGATAACGAGGACGTACAAACTAAACAGCCTTTAGCGATACTAGAAAACACAGCTAATTATAAAGATGTATTTACCCTAAAACGTATTATTGATACTATTAAAGTAACTAATAAATCATTTCATTTTCCCATAGATACTATGCCAATTTTATTTCTTGGTGATATAGAAACGCAATACGCACTATTTGAAAATAGTTATATTCAATATCAGCTTAACAATGAGCTTGAACCTTTTTCAAATGAAGCTTTAGCAAATAGGTATTCCATTTCGGAATTAAACAGACGCTTACAAAGTTTAAAATCGCAAAAGGAAATTAATAAAACCGAATTAGAATTTAAACAAAAAGATTTAAACCGAAACAAATCACTTTTTGAAAAGGGAATAATTGCAGCCCAAGATTACGAAAACAAGCAATTAGAATTTGCACAAGCAGAACGTAGCTATAAAAACTTTGAGTCTTCTATTTCTCAAATGAGAGAAGCGATAAGTAATGCACATAAAACCTCAAAAGGCTCAGAAATTAACAGGATTAGAGAAGAAATGACATTGCTTAAAAATGTGATTCAATCTTTTAATCAATTAAAAAAATCCATAAAAGATTGGGAACAACGTTATGTTTTACAATCTCATATTAATGGTAAGGTCTCTTTTTTAAATTATTGGAATACAAATCAAACTGTTAACCAAGGCGATTTGGTATTTACCATTATACCAAGTGAAAATTCATCATTTATAGCCAAATTAAAAACGCCAGCACAAAACTCAGGAAAGCTAAAAGTAGGTCAAAAGGTAAATATTAAGTTAGAGAATTATCCAGATACTGAATTTGGTGTTGTAAATGGAATTGTTAAAACCATTTCACAAATTCCTAATAAAGATGGTTTATATTTAATTGATGTAGAATTACCAAAAGAACTTATTACATCTTATAATAAAAAATTAGATTTTAAACAAGAAATGCGAGGTACAGCAGAAATAATTACTGAAGACTTACGCTTAATAGAAAGGTTCTTTTATCAGTTTAAAGAAGTTTTGAAACGTTAGTAATTGACCTCATAAAACTTTGGTTTAAACAATAGAAAGAGAGGAGCATAATATTTTAAGGGTTTAGTAATACAGCTTATTAAGAGTTGTAATTATACATTAACTTCGAAACAATCTTAATTAGTTATAATGTTTCCTAAAATATAGCGTAACGAACCGTTAATTGTTTCCAAAGTTTTGTGCAGTCTTGATTTTTTTGTTTAGCTCACGCTGTTTTTATTGTTTTAGAGGAGTTCGTGAATCTCCTTCGTCGATTTCTTTTTTTTATCAAGAAAAAAAGATAATAAAACTTAAAAATGTATCTTGTAATCTATGAATGCTATCAATGAAAACGCATTAGAATTTATGAAATCAGAGCTTAAAAAGTTTCAGAAAAGGAAAGTGGGAGAGAAGGAGTAGATTTTAATATCAAGACTAATAATGGTAATTCTTATCAATTATTCTTTCAATTCATTAATAATGATATAGAATAAAGCATTAAGATTCCAAAACAAGATTTAGGCGAATTAAAAGACAATTTATTAATTGGTTTATTTCTTTTAATTGAGAGCGAAGCGAAAGTTTTATATCTAATTCCACCAACAGTATTTTTAAATCCAAATTCTATATTTAAAAGTAACGATGTAATGTTAGAACATTTATCAAATTGGGAAATTAGTGTGTTTACAAATGCAATTCCAGAATTAAGCAAATATGCTTTAGAAAATATAGTTGACAAACTTTAATTTCTATTTTACATAACGTCTAATTATAGCTACAAATGTTTTATTAAACGCTGCGAAGCAAACCGCTTATTAGTTTAATGACCCAAGTTCTATTATTGTTATGAAAACGAATGCTTCTGGGATATTTTACATAATACTACATTATAGCTACCAAATGGATAAACCGCTATAAATACAAAACAATACTCAATAGTAATATTTTTCTCATTTGTGGTTGTTTTAAAGTTAGTTTTTTGACATATCCATTACAGTTTCTCCATCATACTTCCATAAGCCTTTTGTGCCTCCAAACCAAATATTACCTTCTTTATCACCAATAATAAAAAGTATTACAGAGAAAGGTTCTCCTTCTTTTGAACTAAATTCGGTAAAGTTTTTACCATCATAAATACATAAATTCTCTCTACCACTTCCTAACCAAATGTTTCCTTTTGGGTCTTCATAGATAGCTGTAATACTCGTATTGCAAAGACCGTCTTTTTTGGATAGTGTGTTAAATGTTTTTCCATCATAAAAGGTCAAACCACTATTTCTGCTCCCATTAAATCCAAACCAAAGTTTTCCAGATCTATCTTTATAAATGGTTCTAATCATATCATCACTCAAACCATCTTTTGGCATAAATTGAGTAAAGGTATTGCCATCAAACTTGCTAACGCCACCATGAGTCATAGAAGCAAACCATATATTTCCTTTTGCATCTTTTGTAATATTAGGAATCCAATTGTGGTATAAACCATCTTCTTGTTTTTTACCTATTTCTGATAGGTGAGAAGTGAAGTTTTTTCCATCATAACGATATGCGCCACCAGCACCTGTGCCTATCCAAATATCACCATTATTATCTTGAGCCAACGAGTGAACTGCATTAGGACTCATTATAGGATAAGCCTTATCAAGAAATACACCAGTTGTATCTTTAAAAGGAATCGGGATGTGCTTAAATGTATTTCTATTATATTTAAAAATGCCGTTTTGAGTTCCAAACCACATCGTATTGTTTTTGTCTTCTAGTATAGCGTACACTTGATTATTGTGTAATCCATCTTTTTTAGTAAAATGCTTAAAAGAGTTTCCGTCATATTTAAAAACACCATTTCCGTTGCTACCAAACCATAAATTACCTTGACTGTCTAATAATCCGCTACTAAATCCATTTTTGGTCTTTATTACTTTACTATTTTCAGTATTTAGTTGTTCAGCAGAAATCGCTGTTAATTCATTATTACTTTATTTAGGAGCTTGTTTTTGGTTATTGCAAGCGAATACTAAAGCCATGAACACTATAAAATTGAAGAAATATAAAATGCGTTTCTTTATTTTTTTATTCATTACATAAATTATCATAAAGGCCTATTTTTTTAAGTGTTGTGTGCCAAGTTTCATGTTCAAATTCTTTTGGGGAAAATTTAAACAGAATAATGGTTTTCTTTTCTTTTTCACAAAGAAAACTTTCTATTAAAACATTTAATACAATTTTTTTATTGGTAGCAAAACGATCAAAGATTTTTACTTTTCCGTTAAAGAATGTTGTAGGTTTATTTCGTTTAAGTTTAGTAACTGTTGCAGAAGTATAGTGTTTGTTTTTTATATCATCCATATCAACGTGATTTAAACTATTAAAATATTTCACTAAATCTAAAGCCAATTCTTTTTCTGTAATTTTTCTGTTTAGATTAATCTCCCAAGCATATGCGTAAGACCAAAAGTTTTTGTGCTCTGGATTTCTCCAGCCTTTTGGTGGAAACCGAACTTCTCCAACGCCTTTATAATTCATGTTTCTTGCCGGAAAACGAAGCACTTCTTGTCCCCAAGTGGAATCAAGTTTTATTAAATTAAATTCATTTTTTTGTCCGAAAGTAAAAAATGAACCAAAAAGCAACATAGAAATTAATACGATAGTTTTACTCTTCATAATTTATAATTTTAAGTTTACTTCAAATCCAATAGCATCAGAAATGACTTGATTTTTTATACTTGTTTTGCCTTGTGATTTATAAGTGATGTTCCAAAGCGTTCTGTCAATTTTAAAACGAGCGTCTAACTGTGTTTTTACATCATTCAATTTTGCAACAAAAAAGATAGAGTTTGTAACTTTATTTATGGTAAGGTCTGCTGTAATTTGCATATATAAATCATCAACATGTTTTACATTGGTAAAAACTAATTTTGCAATAGGATTGTTTTTTACATCAAAAAAATCCTTTCCTTTTAAATGATTCACAAGGTCTATGACCCAACCGTCATTTTCATTAGATTTTATAGAGTTCATATCCATTATAAATTCACCTCCAACAATTTTATCATCTTGCTTTTTTATGAAGCCTTCCTTAAAATGTACAGTTCCGTTATGACTTCCAAACCCAAATAGTTTACTTCCTTCCCATATTATGTTACTTTCCTTTAATTTTATTTGATGCTCTTTTTGAGCATTAACAGTGATAGAGTAGTTAACAAGAAAAATCAATACAAGAATAATTTTTTTCATAATTTTTATTTTTTTGTAAAACTAGTTCTGCATCAGAAAAAAAGTGTCAAAAGAATGTAAAATAAGTGTCAACAGTTGTAAAAATTGATAAAATTGTGTGTTATTTACAATAACGATGAACAAAAAGAGAATTTATTTATATAGTGGTTTACTTATTCTAGTTTTTATTGCTTGGTTATCTTCGGATTCAAGTGAAGTTTTAAAAGAGGAATCTGAAGTAGCAAAAATAGCTTTGAGGGAAATTGGGCATCAATTGTTACTTGCAAACCAAGACACCTCATCTTTAGTGCTGCCTATCATTTCATTAGAAGCATCAAAATATAAACTGTCATTTCAAAAGCAACTTTCAATAGAGCCTGATAGCTTGGTTTCTATGTATAAATAGCCTGAAAAACGGCTATACAGAAATTACTTTATATTTGTACTATAATGTTCTGCGTTATGTTACTTTGCTTTGGTAAAAGCGAAGTTATAACTATTACTTCTTTGATTTTTTTTTCTAAAATGTTTCTTTAAAAATGTAATGGAATACGCTTTGCCCGAAGCGACGATAGGAGTGAAGTGGGAATGTGTATGGAATGGGATTAACTTAGAAATCAAGAAAGCAATTCATTAATGTTTTGTCTGTACATTTTTCCAACAGGAATTTTATGTTGCAGTATATGAATTAAATTCCCTTCAATCAAAACAATTTTATTTTTCGCAATAATAAAGGATTTATGGATTTTTATAAATTGGTTTTTTGGTAATAATTCTTCAATTGAAGATAGCGTTTGATGGGTTATAATCATTTTTTCTTTGAGATGAATTTTCACATAGTTACCGTAGGCTTCCGTAAACAAAATATCATTCAGTTTAACCTGATGATGCTTTTTATTATCCTTTAAAAATATACTTGATACATCTAAATTTTTTATTGGTTTAATTAAATCACGAACTTTAGTTGTTGCAATAATAAATCGCTGAAAACTAAAAGGCTTTAATAAGTAATCATCAATATTTAATTCATACCCTTCCAATGCAAATTCTTTATACGCAGTGGTAACGATAACTCTTGGAGGGTTGCTTAATGTTTTCAAGAAATCAAACCCTGAAAGTTTAGGCATATTGATGTCTAAGAATAGTAAATCAACAGTAGTATTATTTAGGTATTCTATCGCTTCAAAAGCATTGTAACAACTTTTTTGATGTGAGAAATAAGATAGATTACTTGCATAATCTTTGATGATATTATGCGAAGTAGTTTCATCATCTACAATCATATATTTTATCATCTTTTAAATAATTTTAGTGTGGCTAAATAGGTGTTCTTATCAATTTCAAAAGTTAAATTATGGGTATTTTGATACAATAAATGAAGTCTATCTTTCAAATTTTTCAAACCAATACCACTAGTTTTTGAAAGTTCATCTGAATCAAAATTATTTTGAATAAAAAAAGTAATTCCAGCTACACTTTCTGTTAGTTCTATATGGACAAATGCATTGTCTACAAGACTTTCAACACCGTGTTTAAAGGCATTTTCCGATAGAATAATAAATAATAGAGGTGGAATTAAAGCCTCCTTATTCTCTATGTTTTGCCGAAAGTCTATCTCAATTTTTTTATGATAACGCGCGGTTTGCAATTCAATAAAATTACTTAAATAAGTAACTTCATCTTGTATGCTAACCATTTCTTCTTTTCCTTTATAAATGGTAAAACGCATCATATCAGATAATTTAAGCACATATTCTTGTGCTGTGTCTGGATCACTTTTTATTAAAGAATATAAATTATTTAAGGTATTAAAGAAAAAATGTGGATTAATTTGATTTTTTAAAAGTGCTAATTCTGCACTACTTTTTTCGTTTTTTAATGTTTGAATACTTTTCCATTGTTTAAAAATCCAAGAAACAATCACATAAAAAAAAAGTAACGCAATAATACCTGCAAAAACATCCGTAAGCCATTTATTTCCATTAACGACCCAAAAACTAGGTAGCTCCTCATCAATTTTATTGGACATATTTATGCCAAAAACTAAAACTCCTATTGCAGTAAAAAAAGCAATTGTCTTGTTGGTTTTTATTGTCCAGTAAGATTTAAACCCTGTTAATTCAACTATATAATAAGCTATTAGATATGCTCCTATTAAACTAATAACTGTCATTAAAAAATAAAAATAATCTATTGGTAGTCTATCTTTAGCCCAAAAACTTAGAGTCCCTAAAACTAAAGATAGTATTGTACCAATATAATATCGTTGTTTAAATAGCATTCTTTAAAACTGGTATTATTCTGGAAGAATTAATTTTACATTATCAGAAATAGTTCTATCTAATCTCGTATAATTGGGATCGATACTTATGTATTTCGGAACTTCATTTACTACACAACTAAATTCAATTTCCTCACTATTAATTAGATATGGTTTCAAATATAGTGTTTCATTTTTAGTGAAGTCTTTTGGGTGATTTTTAAATACGCCTATGTTAATTAATTCATTGATACTAATTTTATCTTCTTTTCCATTTTTATTCGTTTGGTATCGTTGTGCAGAAATTTTAACTTTAATTTCATAACTGTTATTTTTCAACTTGGTATACGTTGCCGTTTTTATAGATATATCATAGGTAATCACACGTTTTAACCAATCATCAATTAATGTATGATTTTCTTTTGGAGTAACTAAATATAATTCTTCTAAGAAGCTTAAAGAGGTCGCTGTTGCATCTTTATTATGTTTGTAAATTAAGTTTTTAAGTGCGATGTTTAATTGTTTTTCTCCTATTAGTTCTCGTACAGCGTTTAAAACAATAGCACCTTTACTATATGCCAAATATTGTTCTTGAGCTGTTAAATAAAGAGGTGCTTCGGGAAGAGACGCTCTTGATCTACCTGTAAAATACTTCCTCAAAGTATACTCAGATAATCTATTTACCATTGCCTTTCCATATAATTTTTCTAGTACAACAGTTTCTGAATATTTTGCAAAAGATTCACTAATAAATAAAGCGCCTTCAATTTGTTTTGGTGTTAGTAATAATCCCCACCATTGATGTGATATTTCATGAACTAATACTCTAGCAATCACGTTAAATGATTCTGGGTTTTCAATACTCTTCTTAAAAATTTTCTCATTTATACTGATTACACCTGGCATCGCTTGTCCATTAGAACCTGCAAAAGTTGACATTTCCCCAATGCGAAGGTATTTGTGAGGGTACGCTCCAAAATTTTCCGTGCAATAATCAATGGTTGCTTTGGTGACTTTAATCATTTCAGCAACATTTCTATAATGCTCAGGCAGATAATACAATTCTATATTTACACCGTTATGGATTACTTTTTCAACTTGGTATTCTCCTGAAAAATAAGCAACTAAATCATCTATTTTACCTTCCGATTTATAGTTGTAATAATTCCGTTTTCCTGTTTCCCATTGTTTTATCAATTCTCCAGAAGAAAATGCTATTTGATTGTTATCTGTACTAATAATCGTTTCAAAATCAACATTTTCAAAATTAAATTTAGAATGCGAACTTAAATGCCCATCATTAATAATTGCATTTTTTTGAACAGGCAATCCTCTTTTTTCTCGTTCGTATGGATCACTTATTTCATATCGATTTACATAACCTAAAAACGGACTAAAATGAGCACTTTTAATATAACTACCATTTTTTGCTATTCTATTATCAATATTAAAAGCAGTTGATGCTTTATTGAGTTGATAATTCATTTTTAAGCGTTGATTTGGTAATAATGGTGTTTTTAATTTAAACAAATACGTATGTAATATCGAATCATGAAATACTTGAGTACTATTTTCTATTTGTAATGATGATAATGGTGTTTTTGCAGTTACAAAAATTTCATTCATAGGTTTAGAGGAACTATTTATTATATTGCTGGTAGCATTTACAGAATAGGTGTTTTTATTTGGATAGATATCCAGTTCTGTAGTTACAGAAACCAGTTTAGGAACCGTTAAATCATCGTATTTCTTATAGGTACGTTCATATTTCTCGTTAAAATCATACGCTTCGTCTGATGCTATATAGTCATTTGCAATGTTTGTGTTGTAAAAAATAAAGCCTCCAACAGTACTAAACAATAGGGCTAAAATACCAAAGGATATTTTTTCTTTAAAACTCCAATTCATTTTTATTTTACTTGGACTAGAAACTCCTCTTTTCCAAAATTTATAGCTTAATAGAACAAGTATTCCTGAGAATAGTATCCAATACAACGCAATCCAATTAAATTTAGAAATATAATGTCCATAGCCTGTAAAATCAGAATATGCACGCGCCATACTTGGTACATTATTAAAGAGTAGGAGTGTGTGTTCTAAGCCAATATTCTCACTTAAAGGGCCAAATAGAAGGATTACAACACCAGAAATCACCATTCCTAAGTATTTATTTGAAACCATAGATTGAACAAACAGGCAAAAAATGGAATATAGCATCAATTGAATTCCACCATAATAAAATGTACTTAAATACAATGGAATATTAAATTCAAAATAAGCACTCATTAGTTGGAATACGATTCCTGTTACAATGGCTAGAAATATTAAAACCATTGGAATTGCCGTAAGCACAACTAATTTTGAACCAAAAAATATTGCATTTTGTACTGGTGTAGCGTCAATGATTCCGTTGAATTTATGACTTCGTGTTTTCCAGACCAATTCACCGCTATAGAACACGACCAATAACAACCCGAAAACGGGTAAGATTTCAATAATCAAACCTAAAAATAAATCTGTAGTTGGGTATCGACTTCCATAAACCTCTATTCCACTAGTCGCATAATTAAAAGAAAAACAAAGCATAGCAATCCACATAATAATGAGTGCTAAAAACGGAATACTTTTTATAGTGCTTTTAAAATCTATTGTAATGAGCGACCAAAAAGCAAGAATCTTCATTTTAGAAGTATTTGGAACAGTTTTTACTGGTGCAAACACCCGTAAATTTGTAGCCTCTTTTTTATTTGAAACTGTTTTTTTGGACGTCCTATTTATTTTTCTAAAAGAAAACAGTTTATACGTTATCAAGAGTAACACAGATGCAATAGCGATCCAAAGTATTCTATTCCAAAGAAAATGTCCAGAAAAGGACATCAAATAATCATTTTTCTCAATAGGAGTTAAAAACTGTGTCTGCTCAAAAAATGATGCTAAACCAAATATATCCATTAGGGAAACCTTAGATACAATCTCTGGGGAAGACAAGGAACTACCGCCCAATAAAGGAGAGTTAATGGTGAATGCAGAAAACCAATGCAAACCAATAATTACAACTGCAATAATATAAGTTATTATGGCATTTCTACTTAATAATGTAGCTGAAAACAAGAGCGCACTTAGTATAAAAGCATTTGGTAAAATGATTGTTAACCAAGGCCATAAGTAATGTGAAAAGTTGAATGTATGTATTGTTTCAGGATTAGAATTACTCAGATAGGTTCCTATAAAAACACCAAAAACAGAAAGACTACTTAATAATAAAGTGATTGTGAAAATTGCTGAAAACCGACTTATAAAAAAGGTATTTTTTGTAAGTCCTGTACTAAATATGATCTCTTCTAATTTATAATTTTGATCTCGAAGCAGTCCATTAATACTAAAAAACATACAAGGGAAAAGCACTCCCAAACTAATTAAACCAGATAATAGATTTAGATTAAAAGCATCATTATACATTGTACTAATTTCAAGAAATTGAAATTCAGAAGTCATCGCCAGTATTCCATACAAAATGAATACTACTAAAAAGAGAATGAAAGATCTTTGCTTAGAATGGTATTTCCATTCAAACGGAAGTAATTTAAAAAGTATCATAAGAAGTCTTATTTTTTAGTGGTTAACGTTGAAAAATAGACATCTTCTAAATTGGGATTGACCAATTCAAATCCAGATTCAGGTTTGTTTTCTGAAAGAACACGCAAACGAATTTCACCTGAATGTAAATGTGTGGAAAGCACATTAAAAGCCGTTTTAAAAGCCTCTAATTCTCTTTTTTTAATTGTTCTTTGCCATATTTCCCCTTCTAATTCTTTAATTAATTCAGAAGGTATTCCTTGTGAAATTATCTGGCCTTCACCCATAATTGCCATGTTAGAGCATAAATCGCTAACATCTTCTACAATATGTGTGGATAGAAGTACAATAACATTTTCTCCAATTTCACTTAATAAATTATGAAACCGATTCCGCTCTTCAGGATCTAAACCAGCGGTAGGTTCATCTACAATAATTAATTTTGGGGCGCCAAGTAAGGCTTGTGCAATGCCAAAACGTTGACGCATACCTCCAGAAAATGTACTGACATATTTTTTACGGTGTTGATACAAATTTGTTTGTTGTAATAGAGAAATGATTTGATTCTTACGGTCTTTTTTATTTTGTATTCCTTTTAGTACTGCAATATGATCTAACAACTCATAAGCAGAGATTTTAGGATATACACCAAATTCTTGTGGTAAGTACCCCAAATGATTTCTCATTTCTTGAGGGTTTTCAATAATATTTATAGCATTAAAGGTTACAATTCCGTTTGTTGGTTCTTGTAATGTAGCTAGTGTTCGCATTAAAGATGATTTTCCTGCTCCATTTGGTCCAAGTAAGCCAAACATTCCGTTAGACATCGTTAAACTAACATTATTTAATGCTTTTACTCCGTTGGCATATGTCTTTGATAAATTCTCTATTTTAAGTGTATTCATTGTATACCGTATTTATTTTGATTCAACAAGCTTATTGCAGAAAGCAGGGAAGTGCTATTTTTTTTGATGAACGTCTATTAACTGGTGATAAAAAATAATTAAATCTCAATGAATTCGTTTCAAAATACTGCGATTTCACCCAGATGAAGCGTTGGCAAAACGGCCTCAGAAAACTTTGGTCAAAACAATAGGCGAATGAGCGTGCATATTTTAGAGGTCTAGTAATACATATTGTTGATAATTCTAATGTTTAAAGCAATCTTAATCTGTTACAATGTTTTCTAAAATATAGCGATTGAGCCGTAATTGTTTCCAAAAGTTTATGAAGTCATGATTTTTTTGTTTCTTTTTTTATCAAGAAAAAAAGATAAGAAGCCTTTAAAGATTTTAAAATTCCAATTTTTATTTTACATAATAAATGTCATTTATAGATAACATATTGTCTGTTTGGTGTATTTTTTGTATATTTGGATAATATATTATCTATTATGACAAAGTATAGCGTAAATAAAGTGCCTTCTGATATTCTTATATTAATTGCTCAAAATGTTGTTTCATTAAGAAAAGAACAGGGTTGGACACAGCAAGATTTAGCTGAGAAATCTGACGTTTCGTATGGAAGCATTAAAAGGTTTGAAAGAACAGGTCAGATATCATTTGAATCACTTCTAAAAATCGTAGAATCCCTAAAAAGGCTTTCTGAATTTGAAAATGTTCTCTTGCCGCTTAAAGATAGTAAGAGAATAAAACAACTATTTGAATCTTAATTAGTAAAGAATGGTGAAAAAGTCAAATCAAAATAAAAGAAATGTAAGAAGAAAGCAAATTAATGTTTCCATTCAGTTTTCTGGCGATGAAATTGAAGTAGGAAAACTCATATTGGATAATAGATTGGTTCATTTTAAATATAATGATGAATTTTTAGTTCTAGGAATGAATCTATCTCCAATAAAACTACAATTCGATAATAGTATTCAAATAGCCGATTCAGATCCTTTTCATGGAATATTTGGAGTATTTGATGATTCCCTACCAGATGGTTGGGGTATGCTCTTATTGAATCGTGCTCTTGAGAAGCAAGGATTATCATTAAACGATATTAATATTCTAGATCAACTTGCATATATAGGTGACTCTGGTAAAGGTGCACTTATATATAATCCAGCAATTAACAATGAGGAAAACTTTAGTGATAAAATTGATATAGATCGATTGAAGACAGTAATGGATGAAGTATATAAAGGCACAAGTACAGAAGTAATCGAGGAACTTATGCATTTGGGAGGTTCATCAGGAGGAGCGCGACCTAAAGCAAACGTTGGTTATAATCCGAAGACCAATGAATTAATTCATGGCTATAATATTCTTCCTGAAGGATTCGAACATTGGATTATTAAGTTTCCAAGTTCTGAAGACCCAATTGACATAGCTAACATTGAATATGCTTATTATAAAATGGCTTTAGCAGCAAATATTGAAATGAGCGAATGCAAATTACTTGAAAGTGCCAGTGGTCAACAAATCTTTGGAACCAAGCGTTTTGATAGAATTGGTAATAATAGAATTCATATGCATTCTATGGCTGGTTTAACTAATGATAACTTTCGAAGAAGTAGTATAGACTATGGACACATTATTGATACGGCTTATAGATTAGAACAATCTGCTACTGCTCGTAGAAAAGTGCTACGCCTAGCTGCCTTTAATATCTACAGTCACAATAGAGATGATCACTCCAAAAATTTCTCATGGTTAATGAATGATTCGGGTATTTGGTCTTTAGCACCAGCTTATGATTTAACATACTCGTCTACTTCAATTGATGAACACAGTACTAGAGTCGCTGGAGTAGGAGCTAATCCAGGTAGAGTTAATATCTTGACTTTAGCCGAAGAATTTAGTATTAGTAAGCCATCTGAGATAATTGAAGAAGTCCAAGAGTCTCTATCTCATTGGCCTGTTATTGCAAAAGAATGTGGAGTCAGTTCTGATTCGATTAATAGAATACAAAAGAAATTTGAGCAACTAAGAGACTAACTTCAAATTCTATTTTACATAATATTAATAGTTACAATTTAAAAAAGATTAAATAGTAACTAGAATAAGTGCTTAGAATTTTATTTTTTTAAAATTTAAGCTCTTATGGAATGCCACGAGAATCGCGTAGAAAAAAATATTACCTACAAATACTCAATTACGAGAATTTTGATAACATCTAAAAGCAAGCTTTTTTTTGGCGCTGGCAAAGCGGTTGGAAATTGTGTTTAAAAATAAATGCCATATAAGGCATTTAAATTTTTAAAAAGCAATCGAGCGCATTGGCATGTGGCTATTTTACATAACGGCTAATTATAGATACAAATTTTTAGTTCTAAAGTTTCTTGAGAATGACGTATTTTAAAAATGTTGAACGATTGTACAGAATATTAAAACTATACGAAAAACGATAACTTTTAATGACCCAATTTCTGAATAAAGTTATTGTAGAATAAATACTCTGGGATATTTTACATAGTATAGAATTATAGCTATCAAATAGAATCTAGATTTTAAAGCCGTAATTTCTTTTAACATAATTGTTGACGATATAGACCTAAAGGCACTATATCTACAATTATGTGTAAATAGCCTAAAAAACGGCTATACAGAAATTACTATATATTTGTACTATAATGTACTGCGTTATGTAACTTGAGCTTTGGTAAAAGCGAAAGTTATTCTACAGTTTATTAAAAAAAATTATCTCAAAAGTTTCTTCTACAATGTTAATGGAACACTCTTTTTACGAAGCGACGATAGGAGCGAAGTGGAATGTGTGTAAAATGGATCGTTTTTATACTCTTATTATGTCTAAATAACATATAATTAACGATTACTTAATTAATAAAACATATATTTGCCTTAAATAAGTAAAAAACCTTTTTATTATGCTAGTTCAGTTTTCTGTAAAAAACTTTAAAACTTTCAAAGAAAGAGCAACTTTAAGTCTTGTCGCTTCAAATTATGATAAAAAAGTAAGAGAAGATGAAAATGTTGTTTCTAAAAATCAATTTGATTTAAGAATTCTTAAAAGCGCTGTGATATATGGAGCTAATGCAAGTGGTAAAAGTAAATTTTATGACGCTCTAAATTTTGCAAGAAATTTTATTATTGATTCTGCAACGGATTATAATGCAGGAGATAAAATTCCTGTAGAACCTTTTTTATTAAACTCTTTAAGTGAAACTGAACCAAGTGAATTTGAGTTTGTTTTTCTTTTTAATAATGCACGGTATCGTTATGGTTTTGAATTAACAGAAAACGAGATAATAGGAGAATGGTTATATGAAAAAACCAAAGTAAAGGAAATTGAATTGTTTTATAGACAATTTCAAGAAATTGATACTCATCCTAAAAAATTCAAAAAAGGAGGAAGTATTGCTAAACAAGGGTTTGTTAGAGAAAATCAATTGTTAATTTCAAAAGCTACCCAATTTAATGATGAATTTTCGGAAGAAATTTATTATTGGTTTCATGGTATAAAAACTCTATCAGGTTTAGATGAATCAAGATTTCAGGGATATACAATGTCTCTTTTAGAGGATAAAAAGAAAAAGAAGAAAATTCTCAATTTATTACATGCTGCAGACCTAGACATTGAAGATTTAAAGGCAGAAACACTGGATATAAATGAATTGCCAGATAATATGCCAAAAAGCTTGAAAAAACTATTGAGAAAAGAGGCTAAAGAGAATAATAAAGTGATTTTTACTGATGTTAGAACTACAAAAAAGAAATATGATGATGATGGTAACTTTGTTTCTGACACTTACTTTTCTATGGATGATAATGAATCTTCAGGTACAAAAAAGTTCTTTGCCTTAACTGGTCCAATCTTAAATGTTTTAGAAAAGGGCTATGTTTTAATTGTTGATGAATTAGATTCTAAATTACATCCTAATTTGGTGAATGAAATTGTATCATTATTTAATTCAAAAGAGTCTAACCCTCTCAATGCACAGCTTATTTTCAATTCTCATGACACTAACTTATTAAGTTCTGGATTATTTAGAAGAGATCAAATTTGGTTTGCTGAAAAAAATAGATTAGGAGAAGGTACTTTATTTTCTCTTGCTGATTTTAAAAAAATCAGACAAAATGAAGCATTAGAAAGTAATTATTTAAGAGGGAAATATGGAGCAATCCCATTCTTAAATTATTTCAATAAAATCAACTCTAAATTTCTTCAGTATGAAAATGAAGAATAAAAAAGAGAAGCAAATCGCAAATAAACTGCGTCATTTAGACGAAGTTGGAAGAAACAAAAGACAGAGGCGAGAAGAGCCTAAATTAAATCGTAGGAGAGCCTCAAGAAAAACTTTACCTTTAATTCTAATTGCTTGTGAGGGAAAGAATACTGAACCTTCTTATTTTAATCAATTTAAAATAAAATCGGTACAAGTTGAACCTATTGGAGATGGATATAGTCATTTATCACTTGTAAAATGGGCTCAAAAGTTAGCAAAGTATAAAAAGTATGATGAAGTTTGGTGTGTTTTTGACGCCGATCCTAAACCAGATAATCCTCATTGGGCTCAAAACTTTAATAATGCGATTTGGACTGCTAAAGCTATTGGGTTTGAAGTAGGATATTCAAACCAAGCTTTTGAGTACTGGTTAATACTTCATTTTGATGATCATCAAGGTGGTGCTATGAATAGGTCAGATTATAATACTAGACTTAATCAATTAATAAATCCATTAGGAGCTACATTTGATGGTAATGGTTGTAAAATGATTACACCAGAATTATTTGCATTACTAGAAGGAAATGATAAAGCAACGGGGAAACCAAGAAAAGAACTTGCAATTTGTAGAGCGAAAAGAATATATGATTTACATGATCATAAAAATCCAGCTCAAGAAGAATCGACTACTACAATTCATGAATTAGCTCTCAAATTAATCAATTATGATAAGACAGTTGGGAATGAAATAATCATAGATGACTTATGTAACTAAATTTATTTTGGCCTCATAAAAGTTTGGCTAAAACAATAGGAGAAAAGAGCGTGTATATTTTAGGGGTTTAGTAATACCGTTTCTTAAGGGTTTCAATTATACAAGAGATTTCAAAGCAATGTTAATAGTTACAATGTTTCCTAAAATATAGTGAATGAGCCGTTCATTGTTTCCAAAATTATATGCAGCCTTGAATTTTTGTTTCTTTTGTTTCAAGACAAAAGATAATGAAAGAATGAAAAAAAGGATTAATTGAAGCTCTAGATATAACAAGTGCATAGAATTTTATTTTTCTTAAAATTTATGCTCTTGTGGCAATCCACGAGAATCGTCTAAAATTTTTTATTACGTACATTTTATCGAATATGCGATTTTTAAACAGAGAAAAAAGGTTAGCTTTTATTTTGGCGTTGGCAAGCGGCTGGAAATTGTGGTTTAAAAATAATTGCATTAGCAATTTTGTTTTAAATAAACAATCGAGCGTTTGGCAGCGGCTATTTTACATAACGGCTAATTATAGATACAAATGTTTTTTAAACGCTGCGAAGCAAACCGCTTATTAGTTTAATGACCCAAGTTCCAATTATTCTTTAGAAACTCAATGTTTCTGGGATATTTTACATAATACTACATTATAGCTATCAAATGGAAACAAAGGCTTAAACAACATAATGAACATTTGTACTATAATTAATATTATGTAAAATAGGATATAATTACCAATAAAAAAAGCACAATCAAAACTACTGATTGTGCTTTTTTATTATTTAAATTGTTTAAATCTTATTTCCGTAGATATCTAATTCAATCACTGGTTTTCCTAATTTTTTTACTTCAGAAAATTGTGTTGCTTTATCACCTACAACTATGTATATCATTTCAGTTTCATTTAAATACGAATTAATTATAGATTTATAATCTGCTAAAGCCATACCCACTAATTCATCTTGTTCATCAACAATATAAGTATCTGCTTTATCATATTTACTCATTGTTCTTAAAATTCTTAATTGAGCACCTAAACTTTCAAAAGCGCGCGTATTACCTTTTAAAATTTTGTTTTTGGTTAGTTCAACTTCAGCATCTGTAAAACTAGCCTCATAGTTTGTTATCATATCTTTAATTATTATCAATGATTTCAATGTAGCATTTGCTCTAACACTTGTTCTTACTGCAAATGGGGCAACTTCATTACTACTAGAAATACTAGAATATGCACCATATGTATAACCTTTTCCTATTCGTAACGTTTGAAATAAACGTCCGCTAGACCCACCTCCAATAATTTCATTTGCAAAATCAAGTTTATTTGCGTTTTCATTAGATGCAGACAACGCTAATTTACCTATATATAGTACAGATTGTTTTGCATTTGGAACATCTATAAAATATAAATTTCCTTTTTTAGTATTATCGGGCAATTTAAACTTTGGCAACGTTATAGAATTTCCTTTCCAATCATTTAAAATTTGAATTGCTTTTTCTACTTCTGTTTTTGTAATAGCTCCTGCAATATGGAATTTTGCGTTTTTTGATGATAAATTATTATAATATTCTTTAAGGTCAGCTAAAGTAATAGCTTTTGTTGTTTCTAAAGTTCCAGAACCTGGAAGTCCAAATCTATGAGCGTCACCATAAATAAGTTTGTTAAAAGCCATCGAACCTATAGCATTAGGATTTGCTTCTCTTCCTTTTAAACCAGTTTCTAATGCCAATTTTAGCCTATTAAATTCCTTCTCATCCCAACGAGGTTCTAAAATAATTTCTTTAACTAATGCAATAGTTTCTGAAAAGTTTTTAGTTAAACAAGAACCCGTAATATGAAAATCTTCATTGGCACTATACATACCAATACGTGCTCCTAAAAGCCCAATTGCTTCTTCCAAATCTGCTGGTGTTTTTGTTGCAGTTCCCTCTAACATCAAATCACTTAATATATTAGATACACCTGCTTTTCCTGTTGGGTCTAATAATTGTCCTCCAGGAATTGTAATATCAAACTGTACTAAAGGCACTTCATTATTTTCTATACCTAAAATTGCCATACCATTATTTAAACTACTTTTCCAAATATTTGGTGATTTAAATAGCGGTAATTCACCAAATTCAGGTTCACTTCTATCATATTTACTAACTGTTTTTTCATAAACAGCTTCTTCTCCTTGACTTACTTCTTCATTGGCTACATCTTGTTTTACTTCTTCAATCCAAACTTCAGCTTGTATTGCATCTGTTACTGCTAAATCTAATTGCCCTTTAGGTACAACACTCGTCATAACATAATTTTTATCCTTCACATATTCGTTATAAACACGCATTACATCTTCGGCGGTTACTGCATTTGTAAATTTAGCAGTTTGCGTAATATAACCAGCATCTCCATTAAACTCATTATCCTGTACCAATTGAAAGGCTTTATTTAGAACTGTACTTATACCTTGGTACAAACCTGTTTCTAATTCAGCTTTTATACGTTTTAAATCATCTACATTTACACCATTAGTTTCAAAACGTTGTAAACCTTCATTAATAGCATTTTTTACATCATCTAAATCTATTCCTGCATTGGCTCTAACCCTAAAAACAAATTCTCCTGCAAGCTCGCTACCAGACTGATAAGTACCTACATTTGGTGCTAATTTTTGCTCTTCAACAATTACATTATATAAAGGTGATTTTTTGCTACCGCTTAATAATTGTCCTAAAATTTGAAGTGCATAAATATCCTTATGATATTCTTTAACGGTAGGTATAATCATGCGTAACTCTGGAAGTTTTGCAAAATTATCTTCGAAAAACAAAGATTTGCTTGCGGCTAATGTTACAGGCTCTACATGTAAGTCTTCTACTTTTGGTCCACTAGGAATTTCGCCAAACCACTTCTCTACTAGTTTTTTAGTTTCTTCAATATTAATATCTCCAGCAATCACCAAAGATGCATTACTTGCTCCATAATATTGATTGTAAAATTCCTTAACATCATCTATAGTTGCAGCTTGTAAATCTGGCAACGCACCAATAACCGTCCAACTATAAGGATGACTTTCTGGATATAAGTTTTTTCTAATAATTTCATCTGTATAGCCATAAGCAGCATTATCTACACGTTGACGTTTTTCATTTTTTACTACTTGTTTTTCACGCTCTAAAGCAGCATCAGTAACCGTATTAATCATATAACCAAAGCGATCAGAATCTATCCACAGGATTTTTTCAAAGGCATCTTTTGGAACTACTTCATAATATACTGTACCATCACTCCAAGTTCCTCCATTACGACTTCCACCCCATTCCGGAATCATTTTTCGGTTTGCTCCTACTGGAACATTTTCTGAGTCATTAAAACTCATGTGCTCAAAAAAGTGTGCAAATCCAGTTTTTCCAGGTTTTTCACGATTAGAACCAACATGCATCATAGTGGCTACGGCTACTATCGGGTCGCTATGGTCTTCATGTAAAATAACCTCTAGTCCATTGTCTAAAGTGAATTTTTCATAGTCAATTTTAAATTCTGTGTCTGCTGTTTTTGTTTCATTTTCACAAGAAATAAAACTTACAACAATAATTACGAATGCAAATTTTAATAGTTTCATACTGTTTTTGATTGAATTTAATAGTTATTAAATAATTATTAAAGATAGGTAATTCTTAAATTATATAATTTTAAACGATATGTTAATGTTTTTGTTTTCAAACAAGTCATAAAAGTCAGAATAGAATACTATTTTTGCATTTCAAATTAATCCTATGTTTTCATTCTTAAATATATTCCGAATTATCGCTTTTTTAGAAGGCGTTTCATATATCTTATTATTATTTATTGCTACACCAATAAAACATTTCCTTGATGACCCTCAATATGTGAAATTATTAGGAATGCCACATGGTATGTTGTTTATAGGGTATCTTATAATGGCTTTTATGATTAGAAAAGAAATGAACTGGTCTTCAAAGGAATTTATGTTTGTTTTACTAGCTTCAATTATTCCTCTTGGTACGTTTTATATTGATAGAAAATATTTAAAAACGGCTAACTAATGAGTAATTTCAAGCATTTACTTTACGACTATTTAATTTCTATAGAAACTACTGAGGCTTCAGCAAAATACCTTAATATGCTAGCCTTATTAATAGTTTTATTGATTGTAGTATTCATAATTGATTTTATTATTAGAAAGATTTTAGTAAAAATGTTTAATCGGTTTGCTTCTGTATCAAAATCTAATTTTGATGATTTACTGGTAAAAAATAGAGTGCCAAAAAGCATAGCACATATTATTCCTTTACTTATTGCTATTAAGTTTATTCCTGATATACTTTTTGATTTTGATTATTTAGAAAATATTGTTGAAAAAAGTTTAGAGGTTTTTGCCATAGTACTAACATTATGGATTGCCAGAAGTTTACTAAATACGGTAAAAGATTTCTTAAAAACCTTACCACGTTTAAAAGACAAGCCTATAGATAGTTATATTCAAGTGTTTATGATTTTTGCGTGGGTAATAGGAATATTATATTCTTTTGTAATTATTACAGACACACCTTTTATTAATTTTATTACAGGTATTGGTGCCGCTTCTGCTGTAATTATTTTAGTTTTTAAAGACACCATTTTAGGGTTTGTTGCCAGTATTCAAGTATCTATAAATGATATGGTTCGCATTGGAGATTGGATTACATTTGAAAAATATGGAGCCGATGGAGATGTTACCGAAATTAATTTAGCAACAGTAAAAGTTCAAAACTTCGATAAAACAATTACTACTATTCCAACGTATGCGCTTATTTCTGATTCGTTTAAGAATTGGAGAGGAATGACAAGTTCTAACGGAAGACGTATTAAAAGATCTGTTTTTATTAAGCAAGAAAGCATAAAGTATTTATCAGAAACAGACGTTACTAAGCTAAAAAGCATTCAGCTTATAAGTGCTTATTTAGAAAATAGACAAAAAGATATTACAACTTTTAATGAAGAAAATAATGCTAATAAGGAGCTATTGTTAAATGGTAGAAACCTTACTAATATTGGTGTATTTAGAAAATATTTACAAACATATATTGAAAATCATTCTGCAATAAATAAGGACATGACCATTATGATTCGTCAGTTAGCACCAACAACACAAGGTATCCCTCTTGAAGTTTATGCATTTAGTAACGATAAACGTTGGGAAAATTACGAATATATTATGGCCGACATTTTTGACCACATTATTGCAGCAGTTCAATATTTTGACTTAGAAATTTTTGAATTACCAAGTAACACTAGTTTTAAATAATTAAGCCTATTTACTTAATAATTAGCTTGCTTGTTTGCGTATCATTTACATTCAATAAATTAGATACTAAGTTTTAAATTATTAAGATTTAATTGACTTCATTTATTCTAAAATCTTGTGCAAATAAAGAAAATTTACATAGTGTAATAATAAATAATGAGAGAAATATATTTTTACTCATAGCAACTTGGCTTTGTACCAACAAAGAACTGAGCTAAAAAACAACTCTTTTCTTCATTAATTTTAGACAATCGTATTCTAGGCTCAAAATGCTATTATTTGGTATTTTGAGTTTTTGTTTTTTATGTAAACACTACTTATTTTGATAAAACAGAAACATACTTTTCATCATAAGGTAAACCAGACTTTGCTATTGCAAAACTTTGTTTGATCAACTTATTTGAAACCGCTATTAAAGCCAATTTCTTGCGCTTCCCTTTGTTGACAATTCGCTCATAAATATCTCGACACCCTTTATTATGCTTACACGCTGTAAAAGAACAGAGAAATAAAAGAT
>Ga0256845_1000529_pt1 | contig 35678 bp, 37 predicted proteins | sample RiftiametaG_FD_189101 | JGI IMG/M metagenome (GOLD analysis project Ga0256845, IMG submission 189101) | Tube worm associated microbial communities from hydrothermal vent at the East Pacific Rise, Pacific Ocean - Riftia | ecosystem: Host-associated > Annelida > Integument > Unclassified ...
TGACGATAGATTATTTATGGACGTAAAAAGACGTAATAAATTCATTAAAAAAATGATGTCTTTGGCTGATTAAAAAGTTAAACAAATTAAGTAAAAGCATATCTTATGGGTATGCTTTTTTTGTTTTAAAAAATCAAAGATTTTCAAAAGGGATTCAAAAGGGATTTCCCTTTTGCAGGATGCGATTTCAAATGGGAAGTTAAACGTAAGTGAAAAGTTCCATTGAACTCGCAATCCTGCAACTACCATTTAGCTTTCGTATTACCAAAAATCACCATTCAAAATAACTAGTACAACCGCCCACAATTTTCAATACAAATATCTAAAATGAAATAATTAAAATTGCCACGAGAAATATATAAAGTGCAATTTACTAGAGCAAATTATTAAACCAACAACTAAGTACTTTATATATTTCGAGCAGACAAAAATTATTTCAACCCTGTATTGAAAACAAAAAAATGTGTTTGTAAAACACAAGATCATTTTCTGATGGAGTAAGACAAAACTCCTCAGAAAATGATTTCTTTCAAATGTTATTCCACAACCAAAACAATGATATAATAAAAGTATTACTCAAATCATAACCACTACAAAATCATATGAACAATAATATTTTCACTCACCCAGAAGTTCAAGAAGGGGAGGTCTATTTAGGGGATATGACCGAAGAAGATTTTAAAGAATGTAGAGTTTCATCAAAACGCAAAGGAGAACAAATATCAAATAAAAATTGGTATCCTATTTTTGTTAAAGAAGGAGGTATATATATCAATTATTTACGTCCTATAGAATCAGTCTTATTTTTTAACCTGTGAATAATTGTATTGTTTTGATTGTTAAATGTTTGACAAGTTTATGGTTTTGGTGGTATAGTATCTATGAAACCAATTAAAATAACTTAAAATGAAAAAGATATTATTAGCAGATTTAATTCACGGCTTTAAAGTAACTCCTGAGAATTTGAATATTTCGATTGACGAATTTTGTAAAAAGATTGGACGATTATATCCCGAAAGGAGAACTTGGATGAGACCAAATGAAGTACTTTATGTTTGTATTGGAAAAGATACTCAAGATCTGACTCTCCAACGAAAGGGTACATATAAAGCTGAAATGTCTGCACTGATTCGTGAACATGTGATTTCATTTCATCATGTTGGAATGAATAGATAAACAATGTAATACAAAAGGCAATACTAAATTAATGGTATTGTCCTTTCTATTACAGAAATTTCTCGACTACATATAACTATATGTCTAATCTTTAAGTTACTAAACTCAACGTATCGGTGCGATTTATTTCTGTTAAGTATTTGAATAGGGTTAAATATTTTGGACTTAATTAGTTGATAATAAGTATGTTTATTACTTTTTATATGAGATAATATAATTATCTTACACCTTGCTATGATAAAAACTGTTCAAAACTTATTAAAAATTAATAATATTCAATCTTGGTTATTAATTACAGCAGAGAACGGTGATCCATTTTTTAATAAAATCATTTCTCCTAATACGATGGGACTAAGTGTTGCATTGATAACTGCAAATTCAGTTAATGTATTCGTACATAGCTTAGATGCAGATAATATTGTTAAGACTAATTATGATAGGGTTCATGTTTACAATTCTAAAGTTTCTATTGAAGAATTGCTAGGTCAAATGATCCAAAAATTGAGAATTAAGGAGTTTGCCCTAAATTATACTACAATTGGAGATGCTAATGTTGATAAATTAGGACATGGAACTTATTTAAAATTTACTAAGTTGATAAAAAAACATATCTCTACAGCAACTTTTATTTCTGCTGAAAAACTTATTTATGGAATTTATGATATTAAATCTGAGGAGGAGTTATCTAAAATGTCTATTTGCGCTAGACGAGCAAATGAAATCTTATTAACTGCTTTTAAGAAGATAAAAGTTGGTATGAGTGAAAAGCAGGTAGTTGAAATGACTCAGGAACTTTTAGATGAAAAGCCAAAATATTTCAAAGAAGCAGGTGTAATCAAAGAAACTTTTTCTTGGGAAAAGAATTTTTGTCCAATTGTGCTTACAGGAAGAAGTTTTTTGAAGGGTGGACATGCAGTATCTTCAGATCAACTTATAGAAAAAGGGAATACTGTTTATTTTGATTTTGGAGTAAAATTAACTTTTATTGATGGGACCAGTTGGTCAAGTGATATTCAAAGGACAGGATATGTATTAAGAGATGAAGAATCCATTGCTCCAGATGAAATTCAAGAACGTTTCGATATTATTAAAAATTCTATAACGGAAGGTATTGAAAAAGCTACACCAAACATGAAAGGTTTTGAATTGGATAAGATTGTTAGAGATTATGTTAAAATACATGCTAATGTCGATTATGATCATGCCACAGGGCATGCTATTGGCGAGTCTGCACATAATCCAGGAGCTGTAATTGCTAATCGAGCTACTGGACTTGCAGCAATGAATATTCAAGAAAACGGTGTTTATACAATTGAACCAAGAATTCCTGTAGAAAATGGAGTTTCTATTGAAGAGATGGTAGTAATCAAGTCAGGAGGTAAATCATATACATTATGTACACGACAGACTGAATTAATTTATATTAATGGATAAAAGTGAACAAAGGATATTAAGATTAACTAAAAGGCAATGGATATATGCTGCTGTTGTGGTTGCTATCTGTTTTTGGTTTTTATTTATTTTAAACGAAAGTTATGTAAAAAAGTATTCCGAATTTTTTCAGATGGGTGGTTAGATGGTAAACCTATCCTCTGAAAAAATAAATAAAAAAAGACTAGAATTCTAGTCCAAGTTTTTCGGTTAATTTACCAGCGGTAACTTCAAAAGCAAACCATGCATAATCGTTTTTAAGATCGTAACCTACTTTTAATGGACATCCCATTTCATCATATTCAGAGCGAAGTTCTTCAATTTGGTTATAATGTTTGTCGTAGAATGTTCGAGTATCAGAATAGTAAACGAGTGAAGAAACCATTCCTGATACACAACCGTGTCGAAATAGTTGATCAAAGAAAAGAGTGATGTCATCATCATGTTCTAAAGCAACTTTTGCTACTTCAGTTTCAAGCGTATTTCCGAAGGTGGTATCAATAATTGTTTGTAATTCTTTTTTTAGTTCATTATTAGTCATAGTGTATTAATGGTTAAGCGAATAATACACTTTAGAGACATTATCTCAGGGATAAGGGGATTATGACAAGAAGCAATTCTTGACCAAAGGGAGAGGAGCATTTCTTGCGTAATTTCTGACCTGACGATAGTCTTGTGTACTTTATTTGGACTATTAAAACACGAACTGTTAATAATTATATGAATATAACTTATTGTTGATTATTAAGGTAGATAGAAGAAGAAAGAAATTCTCCTCTCATTTTAGAATAAAAGTTGATTTAGTTGTCTTCAATGATAGCTTGTAAATGATCGTGTAAAAGTAAAATGTAAAAATAACAAGAATTAATTTTACTATTCTTTTTGAAAAGAGTCATTTGCTGAAATTCTATTATATTGATATTATAAATAATATGAAATTATCAAAAAAGAAAGGATTCACACTCATAGAACTACTTGTGGTAGTAGCTGTCATAGGTATCTTAGCTACTATAGTGTTAGCAGCACTAGGTAATGCACGAGTAAAGTCACGAGATTCAAAAAGAATCGCTGAAATGAAAAACCTAGAAACTGCTCTTGAATTATACCATCTTGATAATGATCAGTATCCTCCTTACTATGCAAATACTTACAATGGGCTAACAAGTAACATGGTTGCATTTGAATCTGCAATCGCACCATATATTGATATAGATTTATTGGGTAAATATTATCGCGATGCAAGTGGAAACAATAAGGCTCGTTTCTTTTATAAATCATTATCATCACAAAATTATCAAAATTATGGAATAATGTTTTATCCAGAGGATGTATCATTAGGTTCGAATGATGGGGGGTATTGGCCTACCTATTATGAACTTGGTCAAAATCCAAGATACTGCAAGGGTGCATATCCTACTGGAGTAAATGGTGATTGGTTGGGTGCTTCTACAGCAAGATGTGTTGGTGGAAATTAAAATAATAGCTAAAAATGGAGAAGTCTCATAATCACAAAAAGATAATCCATGTAACACTAGATAAGTATTCTCATGGATATAGGAATCAGTGACTGACATCAACAGGAAAACCATTAGCTTAGCTACCATAAAGACCAAGGACAAATCTATTCAAGTACTATTTCATATAATCAAGAGGTCTGCATGAAGTATTCAAATTAAAGAACATAATGTTAAACAAGAATAGCTAGAAGACAATTATTCTTGTTCTTTCAAAGGAGTCATTAGGTTTAATTGACGACTAGACATCTTTTATGTGAACCTCAGTAAAGTCCTCAAAAAAATCAGCAAGACTTATACCATGCATGTCTAATACTTTAAACAAAGAAGATATTGTAAAATTTGCACCTTTCTCAAGTCTCCAATATTGCATTCTACCTATGCCTGAGTCCCAAGCCATGTGCTCATAGTTTGTATATCCCTTATCAATTCTGAGTTGTTTAATTTTAGCCCCAATTTGTTCCATTCTAGGATCAATTTTTTTTAGAGTTTCTCTTTTCTGTTTAGTCATATTAATGAAGAGTATTAGAAGAACAAAGATGATATGATTATCTATAAAATGTTACATAAAATATATGTAACATTTATGGTGTAAATTGAAAAATTTACTTATGTTTGCATCGCAAAAGGTTCATTGCAAACTATATACATATCCATTTCTATGAGAGCCGATGGAGATATAAAAATTAAATAGATTATGAAAAAAATTATGATTTTCTCAGTACTAACTGTATTACTATTTGCATCATGTAAAAAGAATAGAATTTGTGAATGCATTAATATCGACAATGGAGAAGTGAATACATCCAATATCGTTGACCAAACAAAAAGCAGTGCAAAAAACATTTGTGGTGCAAAATCAAATGCATACAGAAACTGTGAATTAAAATAAAAAGTACTCACTAAGAAACAGAGGGTTAAACCCTCTGTTTCTTTAAAAATAACAAAATGAAAAATAAATATTTACTAAGTATAGGATTGTTGTCTGTACTAGTTCTATTTTCCTGTAAAAAGGAAGAATCAAAACCTATATCAATAACTCCAATAGTAGAAGAACCGATCATAGAAGAAGAGGAGGTAACAGAAGATGAAAACTTAAATATATCTTGTGAAATAACATGTTATGGACATAACATTATACAACTACACTCATTTGCCTATGGCTCATATACCATAACAGGTAAGGGAATTTGCTATGGAACAAATCCAACCCCAACAACATCAGATATTACACAAAGTAGTAGCACAGAATATTTTACAATTAATAATCTTATCCCCTCCACCACATACTACATTAGACAGTATGCAATCAATGAATTTGGTACATTCTATTCCAATGAAGTAAGTACAACAACAAATATCAATCCTCCAACATTATCTATAGGAGATATGTATCAAGGAGGCATGATCGCTTCACTTAATTGTGATGGGACGCACGGTTTAATTGTTTCTACCTATCATAACCAAACAACCTATACCCATGTACAATCTGTTCTCACCTGTGATACCTATACAAGTGGTGGGTATGATGACTGGTTTTTACCAAGTAAATATTCAATGCAAACAATATATACTAATCTATACACAACAGGACTTCTCACAAATTTTGGTAGTGGTAGTACTATCTATAATTCATATTGGACAAGTACACCAGCGGGAGGTAATAATTTTGAAGATTTCTTTTATTATTTTTCATTTGCAAATGGAATGAGTACAGATACCGAATTCTATGAAATGTATTCACGTCCCGTAAGGTCATTTTAACATTTAGGCTTACTATTGAGCGATGAATGCTATACTACTAATGCTACATGAAAAAGGGATGCTCGAGAGAACATCCCTTTTTTGATTATAAAAATTAAATAAGAAATGAAAATACAAGAATTAATAATGATAAGAAGTTTTTTATTGCATCTTAAAAGTCGTTCAAAAAAAGAACAGTTCAAAAAAGTGACAAAAAAATATTTAAAACTCATGACAAAGAAAGAGTTATTAGAAATCATAGAAATGATGACATGTCATACGTTAGGAACAAAAGATAAATTATTTAATGACTACACAAAGAAAGAATTATTACACTTTATAAAAGATGAGTATTACGTATTAGACTATTTAATTCAAAGGTTAGAAACAGAAGTTGGAATATAGGAAATAATTCAGTGCTATTTAGTCACATTATCGGGTGTCTCGTCTAATGATGTTTAAATTGTTACTCTAATTATAGAAAGATTGACTATCTACTTATCAAAAAGCGTTTTAAGAAAAGGTAGAAAATTAATCTATACATGGTATTATGAGTAAGTTAGACATAAGTTCATATAATGACAGTGCCCTTTCGCTTGAAAATAGTGAAGGGCAACGAGAGCTTTTGTCTAACAACTTAGCACTGTCACGTTGCCCTTCACTGAGTTCAAGTATTTTTTCTGAAGAAACAATGGAGAAATTAAAAGAACTAGGGGCAGTACTCAAAACTATTCATATTAGAATGAAAAAAGAAGGATATGACATGATAGATGGTAAGATTGAAAAATTACAAGACACAGGGAATAGTATCCCAACTGACAAGCAGTAAGCTTTGTTTCTATAATATGACAAAACCAAAATCAAAAAGAGAAGAAGATGTTCTAAAAAAAAATGAAAATAAATTCATGAAAGATATTGTAAGTGGAAAGTACAAGAGCTATTATTTAATTTATAATCGTAAAAGTACAGATGAAGCAGAAAATCAAAAAAATTCAATTTCCTATCAAAAATCAGAAAACTCTCAATTTGCAATTCGAGAGTTTTTACCAATTGCATCTGTAACAATTAAAGGATTTTGTAGAGAAGGAGTTATTTCAGAAAAGCACTCTGGATTTAAAGAAGATGATACGATATCCTTTACCAAAAATGGATTAGTTCAATATAGTATTGATAGACCAAAATTTCAAAAACTACTCCAAATGTTAAATAAAGGCTATTTCAAGGGAATCGTTTGTTTAAGTTGGGATAGAATAAGTCGAAATAAAGGAGATGACACACTGATTCGAAAATTAATGAGAAGAGGAATTGATATTCGTTTTGTCTATGCTAAGTATGACAAAACAAGTTCAGGAGCACTTCACATGGATATTGATGGAATGTTCTCACAACACCATTCAAGAGTAACAAGTGAGAAAGTAGCCCTTTCCACAAAAAATAACCGAGAAAAAGGAATCTGTACTTATCGAGCTCCGATAGGGTATTTAAACCTTGGGGGAATGGATAATAAGCCACTAGACCCCGAAAGAGCACCTATAATCAAAGAGATGTTCAAACTATATGGTAAAGGTAAATGGAGCCTGTCGGGGCTAGCAAATTATGCTAATGAACGAGGTATGAGTACTATGCCAATGAGGCGTAGACGCACACAAGAAGAATTACTAGATGAAGATTTAGAACTTAAAGATATTCCGAAAATTTCTCGACCAATTACTGAAAATAATGTTAGCCGTATTTTAGGTAATTTATTTTATACAGGACGTGTGAAAGGAAACAATGGTAACTATATAAAAAGTATAAGTCATAAGGCACTTGTTACAGATAAGACCTTTAACACTGTACAACTACTTTTAAAGAAAAATACGATAAGTGTTCATTATGTCGATAAATTAAAATTACCATTAAGAGGAGTGATTCGCTGTACAGAGTGTAACCGTGTATATACACCGTATATTAAAAAAGGTATTCATTATTATAATGCTAGATGTAAAAAAGATTGTACTAACACACTGAAGAATTTTAATTTTAAATACATAACAGATAAGATTGAAAAGAAGATTCGCACACTATATTTTACAGATGAAGAGCTGATAAACTTAACTGTATATTTAGGAACAGAAATATCACTTTTTGAAGAAAGAAGAGCGGAAGAGATCAAGCAGATAGAACGAAAGAAAAGAAAAAAACGTGAAGACCTCAAATATTTAAGAAGTAATAAGTTGTCATTTCTTAGAACGGAAGTATATACACCCGAAGACTACGCAAATGAAGAAGACAAACTCAACAATGAATTGATAGAATTACAAGGGCAAGAAGAGATTTCAGACCAAGCCATGCACGACACAATGAAAGAAGTGATAAAAATTTCAGAACTCCTAAAACGCGTTACTGAGTACTATGGATTCGGAAATACCAACGAAAAAGAGTATATCATTAATATACTCTTTTCAGAACTTTTCATTTCTGATAAAACGTTGAAATATAAGCTCCATAGAGGAATTGATTGCCTCTCAGAGCGATTTCATGCTGTGTGTGACCCCACTGCATGGCTTTCAGAACTTTATGCCGATATAGAGTATATAAAAACATCCATTAAAGATTTAGATTCAGTATTAAAAAAGAATTAAAAAACAAACTTGCAAATTCTTCCAAAGAGAGCGAAGATGTCTTTACTATGAGACCATATATTCACAACGTTATATATTTTGCAAAAACCAATTATAGAAATGAGCGTAAGGTCTTTGGCGTATATAGACACGATAAATTGTATCATACCTTAGTGGTAGGGAAGACAGGAACAGGAAAAACCTCATTATTAGAAACAAAAATTTTACAAGAAATTTATCATGGACAAGGCTCAGTTATCGTATTTGACCCAAACGGAGATTTAATACAATCTATCTTAGAAAAGTATCCAACACATAGAACAAAAGACCTAATAGTAATAGACCCATCAGACAGTTTAAACGGATACGGATATAATCCAATTAAAAAAGTAAAAGATGAGCTAAAGCCGATTTTGGTATCAGGGATAATAGAAATATTACAAAAAATTTATGGGGCCTCATGGGGGGCACGAATAGAACATATACTACGCTTTGCTTTATATACCTTAGTAGCACAAAAAGCAGCAAATCTGTCAGATATTTCAAAATTACTGATAGATGAACACTTTCGTAATAGATGTTTAAAAGAAATAAAGAATAAACAAATAATACAATTTTGGTTAGGAGAATTCCCTAAATACCGAGCAGACGCCCTTTTACCTATCCTATCGAAGTTACAGTCCTTTGTTATCAATCCAGCCGTTAAATCAGCACTAATTTCGCCCTGGAGGGACATTTCGTTCCGTAGAGCAATGGATACAAAAAAAGTAATTTTGATTTCATTGTCCAAAGGAAAACTAGGTTCAGATGTGGCATCATTTATAGGAAGTTTTTTTATCACATCCATATCATTAGCCGCACATTCACGAGCAAACGTATTAGAGTGGGAGAGACCCTATACATCAATATACTTAGATGAGTTCCAAAACTACACGACCCCAACACTGATAAGTGCCTTCTCAGAGCTTAGAAAATATAAAATAGCATTTACAGTAGCGACACAATACCTTTCAGCTTTAAAACCTGAAATTCGAGACAGTATTTTAGGAAACGCAGGTTCACTTATTACATTTCGTGTATCAATTGATGAAGCAAGGTATTTAGCTAAATACCTATATCCAAAGTTTACAGCAGAACAAATTGTAGGACTACCCAATTACCATATTCTTTTAACCTTGATGATTAATGGAGTTCCATCACCACCGTTTTCAGCAATAACACAAAGGTATAGTGACATATATTATGAAAAAATAAGACCAAATAATCAAGATAAAAACGTCATTTAACAATGACGTTTTTTTATTTATTTTTTAGCAGAGCTAAAACCATTAATAGAAATTATATCTTCTCTTGATGATTTTGAATCCTTAGATTCACTCTTTAGTAAACGCTGAGAGTTAAATAAACTTCGGCATTTAATATTAAAAGCAGTATATGTACAAGTTGCATCTTTATCCGATAAGGAATTAAGATAAGCAGTATACAAATCTCCATTATTCATCAAACCTTTAGGTTGTTTTTGAAGAATATCTAAAACAAGCTGAGCAATATTACTCAAACCTTGCCCTGAATTTTCCAAATCAATATTTAAACTTTTAATTATTTCCAATTGTTCATCAGAAGCATATTTAGCAAAAGCAATTAAATCACGTCTAGAATCTTTGATTCTATCAATGATTTCACGCTTGTATGATTTAGCACTTTCGATAAGTTCATTTTGCTCGTCTAAAGCTTTTTGATCCTCAGTAATATTTGATATTACACGGTCAAGGAGATTATCCTGTTTTTGAGTCTCAGTGACCTTTTTATTTTTTGTAGTCATATTTAATTGTATTTATTGTTTATTCTTTTTTCAGACTCTTCAAATTCAGGTTCGTATCCGATAATATAGACTTCAACCTCACCAAGAGATTTTCCATTAATATCAAATACTTCAGCATATTTTGAAGGTTCAGCATTAGGAGGAACAATTAAGTCCGTTATCCCGTATCGTTTCATTCTATTGTCACTCATGGTTTTAAGTATTATTGTTTCCTTTTAATCCAAATTTTTTAAGCATTTCTTTGAGTATCTTTTGATAGGCAAAATATGATAGAGCTATTTTTAAATCCCATGTTCCAACAAATACCTCCCGTTTCTTTTTACGAATGTATTGTATGCGGAGCATTTCAATTTCGTCATAATACTCATCAAAAAAAGTTTCATCAATATGATACAAAAGACTTGTATCTTGATAACTTTCAATAAGGAATTCGATAGGACTGTCACTATTTAAAGCACCAAGAGCAATTTCTCGCTCAATATTTTCATCTTCTGATTTTGAAGTGTATTTCAAGATTTTAATGATTTTCTTATGTTTCATATTTCTTCTTTAATCCAAATTTTGTAAGCTTTTTCAAAACCACACCAACGGTGGTTCTTATCATACCCACGGTCTGCTAATTCAAATCGAATTAGTTTCTCTAAAGGAATTTTTGAATGTAAAATATAGCGGAGAATTTCTCCATCTGTAGTAGCTATTATTCCCATAATTTTTTCCCAGTGAGGTAAAAGATCTCTATCCATTTTAATATGTCGAATATGAGCATACATCAATTTTTGATGCCCTTTAGGAAGAATATCTAGAAAGGTTATTCCTATTTCTTTAGCCGTTACTTCTTCACAAACCGCCCAATCATTTTTTTTACCATGAATAACTCCAAATTTAATATTGGCTATTCTGTATTTAAAATTTAACCATAAGGCATGGTCAATGGCTTTTTTCTTTGAGTCAAAACTATCTAATAAAGTTGTTTTCATTTTTTATTTTTTAATCCATATTGCATAAATGTGAGTGTTTTCCTTACTACTATGAGAAAGGTTTTTTTCAGCATCTTCATAAGAAGCGTAAAATAGAGCAGGAGGAGAATCAACGAAATATTTGTCTTCCTCCTTAACCGATTTACTAAATAGAGCGAATGAACGTTTTAGATAACTTGTAGCCTTTAATTGAAGACTAGTGTAATTAGACCAATCATATTCATCCCAAGACTCAATTAACTTTTGACCCAAATAGTGACCATCCATAGATAAGTGAGCCAGTAGAAATAAAACATCAGCTTGAGAAATATTCTCTTCATTTTTTAGAGGAGAAATACAGAACTGTTTTAAAATAGTAAGCTGTTCATCAAAGCGTTTAGACTTAAGATAATCACTTACTTTCATAACTTCACCTTGTGTCCAACCTTCGCTTAAAGCATACACTTTAAAAGTTGATAATAGAAAAGGACTATGCCTCCATTTTTCAAGGTCTAAATACACCTTTTTTCCAATTTCAGGAAAGGCACTTTCATTTTGTTTCATATTATTTAATTTTTAAATTTATATTTTCATAAAATGCTCTTCAGAAAAAGATGAGAATCCTTCAGTTGTGATAACTAAATGGTCGAGTAAATGAACATTAATTAACTTTAAGACATCAACGATTTTTTCAGTAAGGTCTACATCCGCATTCGAAAACTTAAGAGAACCCGAAGGATGATTATGTACAATTATAATTGCGCAAGCATTAGTCAATAAACAAGTTTGAAGAATCTCTTTTATAGGACATTCAGTATGATAAGTACCTCCAGTACTCAGTAAAGAAATAGATAATAAACGGTGACTTCTAGTCAAAACCATGACCCACATTTTTTCCTTATAATCCAAATTTTCATCATTGAGGTATTGTTTAATGGCACGATATGAATCTTGATAACTAGATATCCATTTCATACTTTTAAAAACAGGTCTTTGATATTCAATACTGATGACATAAGGAAGAGATGATAAAGCCAAAGGCAATACATTATTTTTCATTTTTATTTAATTTTAGTCGTCAGAGACGGTTTGTGATTTCTCAGGTTTTCTGAAAAAGTGATTTATTTAAATAGGGTAGTTAGCAGTTAATACCTCAATCTTCATTTTCTTAGTACCATCTTTATTTCGAGAAGCAGATTTTACTTGCACAATTTCTTTAGAGAACCAGCCATAGTCCTTGATGTATTTATCAAGGACATTAGTCGGGAAAGAAGACAAAAGAAAATGTCCTTTAAGATTTGATAGTAAATCAAGCAATTGGGTGTACATTTCTTCAGTGTAACCACGATAACTTGCTTGTGCAGTGTCTATATAGGGTGGGTCTAAATAAAATACAGTATCAGGCGTATCCCTTAATTTAATAAGACGAAGTGCATCCGTGTTTTCAATTTGCACACCCTCAAGTCTTTTAGCAAGTTCAGGAGTAAATAATTTCTTCTTATTTTCAAAAGTTTTAGCCTTAGCACCTTTTGTGTAACAACCAAAACTTTCTAAAGTTCCGCTAAACCCTAAGGCCGAAAGACAGAAGAAACTCCATGCAATATGCACGTCAGAAAAAAGATGTTTTTGGTTACGAATACATAAAGCAACCTTATGAGTTGCTCTACAATATAGTGTACCGTCAATTTTTTTCTTGAGACTTTTAAAGTCATCTTTGAGAACCCGATAGAATATTGAAATGGTGCTATCTAGGTCATTAATAATTTCTGAAGAGTAGGGTTCTAAACTGAAGAATACAGCACCACCTCCAATAAAGGGTTCTACAAAAAGTTTTCCTTTAGGTAGAAGCGCTATAATAGTATCAGCAAGTTTTTGTTTACCTCCAAAGTAAGTGATAGGAGTTTTCATAAAAGTATTGAAATAATAATATCGAATAAGTATTGAGTTGAAGAACTTAAGCTTAGAAATACCTTAACCTTTAAAATTGGAATTACCGAGACCCCCATTTTTGTGATGTAAAAGCACATATATACCCGTCTCGTTTTATAAAAAAAAGCCTCCATACTGAAAGAGTTATGAAACATTCAAAAGGATTTACAAAAGTATTAGATGACTACATAGATTATTATTTACCCTTATTATCAGGAAGCGAGTTTAAGTTGCTGATATTAATCGTTAGAACCACAGTAGGTTGGAATAAAGACAAAGACATTTTATGCTATAACCAAATAATAAAACGAACAGGATTATCAAGACGAATTATTACACCATCAATAGAAAAACTATATCAATTAAAGCTTATTCAAATTACAGATGAGTCAGGAAAACAATTAAATACTGCACAACAACGTATTCAATCTAAGTGCAATTATTACACCCTGATTGCAGCTAAAGATGCAAAAAGTACATTCAAAGGAATGCATAAACTGCATCCAACTATATATAGTAATAAACAACAAAAGACATCAAAAATTAAATTAACAGACAGAGAACGAATAGACCAGATTCTAGATAAACATAAAGAATAGATAATTCAAGTGATTCATTAACCTCTGTTATCTCCTTTGGTAGTCGTTACAGTAGTTTTAGGTAAGATGCGTTAGCATCTTAATTTTTGCTCTGATAAAGACAACTGAAGGCATTTGTCTTGAAGTTTATCAGTAAGATAGCCGTGCTTTTTTAGCACATATAAGGGTGTCTCTGCAAAATATCTCAGAACGTGTAAAATAGCTTCAACGGTGTAACATAATTGCACCGTTATACAATAAAATATATGAAAACAATAAACCATGATTTGGGGATAATTCGCGAGATGTCCCCATTAATTTTAGATGATATGAGGTTACTTTTGAATTACAAAAGTTGGTCAGGTTTATCACGAGTAGAAAGAGGGAAGCAAGCCCCATCATTAGAAGTAATAATTTGTTACCATTTAATGTTTGGAGTGCCGATGGATTCTCTATTAAAATACGAAATACAACGTTTAAAACGAAAATTAAGAAATATGATACTCAAACGATTAGAAACTTTGAAGACAAAAGAATTAGAGGTTTCTACCCAAGACCGCATTAAATTTCTTAATACTAAATATGATGACTTTGGAAACTAAAAAAACGCAGACTGGGCGTCCCGTTGTTTTAGCATTTTATCTCAATTCAAAAGGCATAGCCTATGGATTTGTAGATAGCCCCTCACTTGGCATAGAAAGTGGTTACAAAACTTATAAACCCATATCAAGTAGAAGGTGTTTACGACAAGCACAAGTATATTTAGAATACTTTAAGCCAGACATTGTACTTTTAGAAGATACAGAAAGTCATGTTTCGTATAAAAGAAACCGTATCAAAAATCTCATTGAAGACATTGCAATTGCAGCTGAAAATCAGCACTTGAAAGTCACACGCTATACACGAGAAGACATTCGAAAAGAATTCGAACCATTCTCAGCTATAACAAAATATGAAATCGCAAAACAGATTGCAAGTTGGCATTCAGAATATGAAGATAGACTTCCTAAAATAAGGAAACTCTATACATCTGAATCCTATTCAATGGCAGAATTTGATGCACTCTCATTAGCTTATACCCATTATTATCGGACCTAAATTAATCTGTCCACTAAAATAGACACAGAAATGTGTCTTTTTAGATGCCAAGTGAGCCGATTCATGTTATTACATTCTGATACTACTGTCAATGGATACTCCAAATAAAAACTACTGAATATGTATTCAGTAGTAAAAAATTAAATTAGTCGTGGTTCTTCAACATGGCGTGTTTTATAACCACAATTTAATTTTTATTTAATTATTGAAATAGTTAATCTTTACATATTATATCACATTAATAAATTCTAGCCTAGATAAGTAAGATAGATCTTGGAGTATTAGAATATCTCAACTATATGAGTCATTAATCATAAGGTTATTTAATTACAATTTAATCACGGTTTATTTACGTATTAATCGTGGCTATATAAAGGTATAAGTTAGGTAAGTTCTGTTGTGTCTACTAATATAAAAGGTGTTATGGGAAAAAAGGAAATTATTTTAAAAGTTAAAATATTGATTTCCAACAAATAAAATATCTTGTCAGTATTTTAATGATTATATTTGTTTAGAATAAAATTTTAGAAATGGATAATCTTAACGAACTTTCAAAACGTGCAAATATTAATTTAAAGAGAACATATTATTCGGATGTTGTTATCTATGAAGACCATCGAACGATATTAAATGTACTTTATTTTTTAAAACAAAAAGGTGATGTAAATTTCCCTATCAACCTGTTTATGTTTGATGCGCATGATGACGGCGTCCATACTAATGACGATCAAAAAAAAATTATTAAAGGCTTTATAGAAAGTGATCCAACTTTAGAGGAATTTTGGATGTTTACAGAGTTTAAATTAAGATCCTTGGATGATGATTGGGTAAAAGCAGGAATGGAGTTAGGGTTAATTAATAACTGTTTTCTATTTAATTTAACAAAATCTAATATTAGGATGGAATGCGTAGAAAAATATCAAACAGAATCTTTTGGTATAAAGAAGACTTACAATATGGGAAATGTATGGGATGCTTTAAGTATAAGAGGTTGTTTAGAAGATAAAATAAAAGAAGATGAATTTTCAGAATTATGGGAAGATATTGGTTGGATTTGGAATCAAAAAAGTAGACGATTTGAATTTGTTCCTACACATGATTTTATTTTAGACATTGATTTAGATTGTTTCAGTACTGAAATTTTAGATAAAACTATGGCGATTCCATTTGAACTTTTACATGAAAAATTCACTAAATTTTTAAACCCTGACAAGCATGATTTTAGTACAGCAAAAATATTTTTTGAACGCTTAATGAAAGATTCAAAATTGGTGACACTCTGTTTTGAGAATGGATGTTGTGGAGGATTTAATGAAGCTTTTAAAATATTTAACAATGTTGATGAAATTTTATTTGATGGAGAGTTAGGAAATCCATCAATTTAATTATCATTTTTTTCCATTTGTTTCTCCCTAATAAATGCATCAATTAATTGTTCAACTACCATTTTTTTCATAGTAGGAAGAGAATTGATTTCAGACACCTTTTCCCTAAGCGTTAATTCATCAATTCGTCCATGTTGAAGTAATTCATGGGTATGAATACCAAAAGCGGTAGCAACCTTATCAAGAGATTCTAATCCTATATTTCTATTACCTTTTTCAATTCTTGAAATGTAACTAGGGTCAACCCCAGCCATTTCAGCAAGTTTAGTTTTATTCCATCCATGAGAAGCTCTCATTCGTTGAATATTATAAACAATTGTTTCTACTGTTTTCGTGTTCATTTGTCACAATTTTTAGTGATTAGTTGTATTTTTTACAAATATACAGCAAATATATACAATTTATTATGTATATTTGTCATTAAATAAATATATTTTATTCCTAATAGTCATTTTGTGTGAATTTTTGACAATAATAATAAGTAAACATGGACAGTTTATTTCTTGAATATATAACACTTTCAAAAGTTAAGGAGATTTTAAATCTAAAGGATTTTAGGTCTGTAAAGAATTGGTGTGATAAGAATCAAATTTTTATTTTCAAATTAGGTAAAAGGACAAATTATAAAATATCTAAATCAGATTTTTTAATTACACTGCATAAGCCATTTATTAATCATTTAAAAAATTTGAATCCACATAATTGGAAAGAGCTGTTCCAAGCTTATTTAGATAAAAATATTTCACTCATAATAGAGCTTAAATCAAAACAGAGTATGGTTACTAATTATGCACTATCATATAAAGCAACCAACAATTCAGAAATTTCATTTTTAGAAAAACTTAATAAACTATGAATAAAGACAAGCCACTATTGATAGGTAAAAAAGAGGAAACAAAAGGTTTGTATACTTTTTGTAATAAGTGTAAAACCTTAACAAAGTCTGGAGTTTGTAAAACAACAGGAAAGTCTTTAAAAACATGTGACTATGGAGACAAACATGTTTATAAAGCAATTTTTAGTATTCCCATGTCTAATGGGCGAAAACGAAAAACAAAAATACTACCAACAAGAAATATTAAAGAAGCAATTGTGATGACCATTGATTTTGAAAAAGAATTAATGGAGAATGATTATCAAAATGATAAAACTGTAATTACAGATAAGAAAGTGATACCTATATTTCTAATTCATGGCATGGCTGCTTATGTTGGGTATTTAAACAATGAGGGGGTAGAAGAACATAAAAAAAGAATAAGGTCTAAAGATTATATTGATGAAGTAGAACGTTTTCTTAAATACTTTTGTTTAGCACTTAAGAATAATTGCGTTAATCATACTCATTTAAAAATTAATCAGGTTAATGATAAACTCGTTGGATACTTTTATGACTACTTGATAAATAAACATTCTTATTCAAATAAATATTATAATAAGGCTATGGCTCAATTAAGGCAATTTTTCAATTGGTTAATTGTAGAAAAGGAAGTCGACACAAAAAATCCTTTTATAAAAGTTACTCGTAAAAAGGAAGTAACCAATAAAATGGTTATAACATCAAATGAGTTTGAGCAACTATTAGCCATTATTACTTTAGAGAATGGGGTTAAAACCCTTTCGACAGGGGAGAGGAAGTGTCTATACAAGCCTTGGTTAACTTTTGCCTTTAAACTAGCCTTAGAAACGGGATTAAGGCGTGAAGAATTCATGACCTTAAAGTTTTCAGATATCAATTATGGGGAAGATGGTAGTCTAACATACTTTAAGCAAGAAAATTTCAAAGTGAACCGTATTAAAGGAATAGTTGATAAGTCAGCTAAAGAAATGAAAACAGTCCCTATTACTAATGGGGTAATGGACTTATTGATGAATGATTTAAATTACACTAAATATAAATCATCAGATAAATACCTTATTGCTCCAAACGAAAAAATAACCAGAAAGACAATGATTGATTTAGTATCAAAGGCTTTTTCTTTTTATTGGAGTCAAATTGATGACACAAAAAAATTACAATTAAAACACTTGAGAAAAACATATATTTCACAAATGGCGAAAAAGTATGGAGAGCAAGCCTCAATAATAACTTCTCATGCATCTATTGATGTAATGAAAAAACACTATATCAATGAAGAAATAGTAGGGAAGGTAGCAAGCGAATTTTCTGTATTTGATTAATTTATAATCTGAAGTCTTTAGATGAAAAATAAGTTTTGTGACTCTAATAGTAAATAGAAGTAATCCATCTTGGAATTAATTATATGTTAATTTGTATATTTTTTCGTCTTCTTAGATTCAGTTTTAGTGTATACATATTTCAGGACGGAACACTCCCTTCTATCCCTGTTGTTTACTAAAAATACCCTAAGTAATTTATGATACATCATTACATAATAAGATAATTGATAAAATTCATCTTTCAGTCTACCATGATAAATTGTTTTAAATTCTTGTTACAAAAAATACAAGAATTTATTCGATTCCGTAAAATAAAAAAGTATTGGGTTCAGGAATCAAACAACACATAACACCATAGATATTGAATTTTCAAATAATTATACTAACTTTATGAAAAGATAAAGTGAGCCTAATAATTTAAAAACTACGCTAAAGCTCAACATCTATCTATCGTTGGTAGTAATTAAATAAGACAAATGAAAAAAATAATACTTCTTATATTCTCTTTTATAATATACAGTAACTTTTGGTCACAGACTGGTCCCGGAGGTGTTGGTGAAAATGACGGCACTTCTAGTTTAGTTTTGTGGTTGGATGCGAATACTGAAACAACTGGCATGAATGGGGTGGCATTATCTACTTGGCACGACAGATCTGGAAATGGATTAGACTTTCCTGCGGGTACTGCTAGTTCTGGAAATGGTGCTACTTACAACAGCTCTGGTGTGAACGGATACCCAACTTTGACCTTCAACGGTTCGAACGACTATTATGAACATCCTTACAACGCAATACTTAATCCCGCCAATATATCTATTTTTTCGTCCTCAAATGTCTCTTCAACTTCAACTTATAAATCATTAATTACAAGTAGAAGTTCAATAAGTGGAAGCAGACGTGGTTATATTATTTATTCAAGACCAGGTACTAATAGATGGGATTTTTGGACTGCCCAAGGAACCAATTGGGGGAATGATGGAAATAATACCTCTACTAGTGGTTCGTGGGCAAGTATAGTTTGTGAATATGCTCCAGGAACATCAAACAAAAAACTATTCATCAACCAAAGCTTAGATTTCACAGCAACTAAATCTATGTTATTAAATACTACAACGCAAACAAGAATTGGTGGAGGCCATACAACAGCAGTTCCACAATATATGTTTCAAGGTGATATGGCTGAAATAATGATTTATAGCGCCATACTAAATGCTGCTCAAAAAATAATTATAGACAACTACATGTCGGCAAAGTATAATTATAGTTTAACAGTAAACAATTTATTCAATGAGGATGATGCAATTAATGGTAATTACGACCATGATGTTGCTGGAATAGGTAGAGTTGATGCCACAAATGCACATGACGATTCGCAAGGAACTGGAATTGTAAGGGTGCTGAATCCGGCTGGATTAAATGATAATGAATTTCTATTTTGGGGTCACGATAATGGTTTGCTACAAGCAAAGGAGACTGCTGACGTTCCTTCACCAGTAGTTGCTCGTTTTGAAAGAATTTGGCGTGTGAGTGAAGTAAATACCTCAAACGTTGCAGTTGATGTGGGAAATATTGATATGCGTTTTGATTTGACAGGTTTAGGGTCAGTGACAGCATCTGACTTAAGATTGCTAATTGATATTGATGATGACGGTGACTTTGATGATGAAACCGTGCTTGGTGGAGGAATTATTTCAGGAGCAACGTCTTTAGGCGGAAATGTTTACCAATTTGCAGGTGTAACAGATATTGCCGATAATTTAAGATTTACTTTAGGCTCAATAAATATTTTAGAAACACCTTTGCCAATTGAACTAATAGATTTTTTTGCAAAACAAGTGGATAATAAATATGTGCAATTAGCTTGGCAAACAGCTTCTGAAACAAATAATGACTATTTCACAATCGAACGATCTGAAAATGGTCAAAAATGGTTAGAACTTAAGGTAGTTGAAGGCGCAGGAAATTCTTCTAGTTCTTTAAGGTATTCGACAATTGATCAACATCCATACTCTGGAATATCATACTATCGTCTAAAACAAACTGACTTTGATGGAAAATTTGAATATTCGAAAATAAGTAGTGTAGAGATAAAATATATAGGTATAGACATATACCCAAACCCTACTGAGAGCCAAATAATAATTACAGGAGATAAAAGTGAATTAGAACAATTAAAACTATACAATATACTTGGACAGAATGTTACAAACTTAATCAAACAATTTCAAAATGGGGAGTCAATGATGATTATAGATTTGTCAAGTCTAACTGAAGGAACCTACTATATAAAAACTAAAACTACTACCAACAAGGTGTATAAGCAATAGTGCATTTCATGTACAACTCCAAATATACAGCCGTTAGATACTATTGCTATATATTGACTCCAAAATATTGAGTAAAAGTAAAATACATAATTCATACAAAATTTTAAATTTCTAAAAATCAACTATTAACATTTTTAAATGGTTCTACTTTTGCCCTGTTGCGGTTCACAATCAATAAGTGCCCGGCGTTTGTCGGGTACTTATTGATTAAATTATTCTATAGAAGAAATGAACAAGTTAAATCTACCTAAAGTATCTTAACTCAGTTCCCAGTTTCGGATGGTATATCCAACTTATATAGTTTTAGTTACAATTAAATACAAGTGATACTTTTACTCCTTTGGAAGAATTAATGGTAATATCACCATTAACTTGATCTGAAAGTCCTATAAGGAGATCTAGTCCCATTCCGAACTTGATGTTAGCAGAATCAAAACCTCTTCCATTATCTTTGAAATTCAATTCTATTTTATTACCCTTACGTTTAAGTGATACTTTTAGTTCTGGGAATAAATTTTTTTTGTCAAACGCATACTTGAAAGAATTTGTCAGAACTTCATTAGCAATTAAACCACATGGTATTGCTTTTGAGACATCTAATTTAATATTTTCCAAATCTAATGAAATAGACACCCCATTTTCCTTTTTATATGAGTTATTCAAATTCATTACAAGCTTTTTTATATATATACAAAAGTCAATATCATTTACATCCCCGCTAGCATGTAGTTGGTCATGAACCGTAGACATAGCATACACTTTATTCTTAACTCCTTCTAGCAATTCTGCATGATACAAATCTTTAGTATTCCCTTTTTGCATGTTTAACAGGCTTAAAATTATTGCCATATTATTCTTGACACGGTGATTGATTTCAGAAATAAGGACCTCTTTTTCTTTCACCATTCGTTCTAAATTAATTCTATACTCTCTTTTCCTATTGGTCTCAAGTGCTAGGGATAATAGCTGAGCCATAGATATAGTATATTTCTTCTCATCATCACTCCACTCATGAACTTTGTTAACATGCTCGAAACAAATTACACCTACTATATTTCCTTCCGATCTTAATGGGATCTCAATCATGGAAGTTATGTCTTTCTTTATCAGGTAATTTTCAAGAAGTTCAGTGTTTACAGGTCCCGATTGATCATCATTAGAGACAATAATCTCATTCCTAAATAAATTTTTAAAAATTTTTGGTAATTCTTTTTTATTTAAAACTTCATTGGATTCAAATGAATTACTACCTTTTGTGTAGGACATAATACACTTCAATTTATCTGCTTCATTATTTAATAACCATGCATTAGATCTCTCACAATCAAGAATGTTACAAGATTTTTCTAAAATTTCTTTGGTGAAATCGGCTATTACTCCTGAATGAAGGTCATTGCTTTTGGAAAGCTCCTCGATTGTCTCAATATATTTAATTGCTAGATTCATATATGATAAAGATAGGAATTTTTTTTATAGAGGCATATATCAAAATGAACTTTCGACAGTTCTAAAATAGCTTTGGTAATTTTAACTCCAATATCTTTACAAAATCGTTGATGGACTATATGAGATATGATTGTTTATCGAGGCCTTTTTACATGCTAAATCTGATGATTCAATAAAACGATTCTCTAATGTTTTAAATTGCTCAATTCAGTAATTATTACTTTGGAATGGTTCTACTTTTGTCCTGTGCGGTTCACCCACTATTGGAAAAACAAAAAAGGAGATGTTTATCTGTTTTGCTTTGAGTTTGGCTTTTTAGAAAAGAAAGAGGGGAGTAAGCAAAAGTATGTACTGATTAAATGGCAAGACTATATGTCTTATAAGAAAATACTATTTTAGGTTTATTTTTATAATACATAAAGTTATCAAATATAAAACAAAAGTAAAATTTGTAACTCCGGTTTGTAACTCTAAAGCAAAAAAGACTCCCTAGTAGGAGTCTTTTTAATTTGAAAACTTAGAGTTTTCAGTGTAGCGAAACCGAGACTTGAACTCGGGACCTCCGGGTTATGAATACTGAGGTCAGTGGCGGTTTTACTGGGTTACAGAGCCTTACGGGTAACAAAATTTAGCATTGGGTAACAATTGACTGCATTTTAGCACCATAGTTTGTTACCCAGTCTCATTTGTGTTATTTACAATACTTATTTTATTCTGTTATCTCAGGATCTAAATTAAAATATTTATTTACAGCATATTCATATTGACCTATAAATATATTTTTGAACTCTGTAATATTATTTTGTTCGTAAAAAAGTAACATAGCTTTTTTGTAATCAGAAGCTTTAACACTTCTGTACGACAAAGGACAATATCCATTCTCCATTAAAATAGCATTGCTAATAATACGGGCAGTACGTTTATTTCCGTCATTAAAAGCTTGAATGTACGATAGAAGAACTAAAAGTAACAAAGCCTTTTCAAAAACATTATCTCTGCTGTTCACTAAATCACACATTTGTTGCATAACATCAACAATCTGTACGTGTACACTTAAAGGTTTGTAATCTGTACCACCAACTCCAACACCACGTTTTCTAATATTTCTTTCAACTCCCAATTTTTGAATTAAAATTGAATGAATATCTTCAATACTACGAATTGTTAAAGGGTTTAAATAATCTGGTTCTGCAATAATAAAATCTAAAGCATCTTTATGATTCAATAGCATTATTGCATCTTCTTGTTTCTTTCCCTCCGCAAGTTCTCTATATTTAAGTAATACCTCTGTTTCAAGTAAGGTATAAGTATTTCCTTCTATCTCTCCTGATTTCCAAGATAAATCAATAGCTAATATTTCTAATTCATTTTTGTATTCATTCTTAGAAAGAGGAGCAATGTTCTTTGTGTATTTGGCGTGCAATGTATTCAAGTGTTCCATCTCCGTATCAGTAAACAATTCTACTTGACTTAATGTATTAGGAATTAAATTGAGATTGAATGTTTTTTTTGCATTACGTTCTTCTGGTAGCAAATTGTAATATGCTTCTAAATCAACAGGAGCAAACAATTCATAAGAATCCGAAATTGAATATGTTCTTGCTTTTCCTAATCCATTTGCTTTTATTAACTCTGGGGTCATTTCAAGTAAAAGTCGTCTAAGGGTGCTGTCTCCCATTAACTCATTTACTTCTGCGTAAATAGTAGGTCTATCTACAGGCTGATTTGCTTGCACAAAATCAATAATTACTTGTTGTTTTTTACTTAACATACTTCTATATATTGTATTCAATTGTTGCAAACATACAAAATACTGCTCATTACTTACTTTAATACTGCTCATTTTTGAAGTTTTTGAGCAGTATTTTAATTTTTTTTGAGCAGTAATAGACACTAATAACGATTTACCTGTCAAAAAATAGTCTTTTTTGACAATTGATGCGTTTTGCTGTCAAATTCTTTAATATTACATATTTATTTATCAAATAAGAGTTAAAATTGATACTTGGTAGCAGAGGTTTAACGTTTATAAAAAATGGTTGTTTTAGATAAAAAAAACAGCTATTTAAAGTGGTGTTTTGTGAAAAGTAATTACATTTTTTTTGTCAAATTTTAATGAAATACTGCTCGTTGTTTTGTCTAATACTGCTCATTTTAATTGTTTTTTGAGCAGATTGGACAACACGATAATAGAAAATAAAGTAATATTTCTAAATTACGGGCAAGAATCTTAATCTTTTTAATAATTTTGATGAAATTATGACTACTAATCCAGAATACTTAGATAATGCTGCAACTACTAAAGTTGATGAACGCGTGTTTAATGCAATGAAACCATACTTTATGGAGGTTTTTGGGAACGCATCAAGCAATCATAATTTTGGAAGACAGGCTAAAAAAGCAATAGATAAAGCTCGTGAACAAGTTTCAGAAATTTTAAATTGTGATTCAAAGGAAGTGATTTTTACTTCTGGAGCAACAGAATCAATTAATCTAGCAATAAAAGGTTATTTAGAGGCTAATCCAGAAAAAGGAAACCATATCATTACCGTTAAAACAGAACACAAGGCTGTTCTTAGTACTTGTGAATATCTTGAAAAGAAAGGGATTGAAGTGACTTACTTAGATGTAGATGAAAATGGATTAATCTCATTAGATAATTTAGAAAACTCAATTAAAGAAAATACAGCTTTAATTGTTGTGATGTATGTGAATAACGAAATTGGTGTTATACAACCCATAAAAGAAATAGGCGTAATTGCTAAACAACATAATATAACTTTTTTATGTGATGCAACTCAGGCAGTTGGTAAGGTAAAGGTAGATATAGTAGAAAGTGGAATAGATTTATTGGCTTTAAGTGGGCATAAGCTTAATGGGCCTAAGGGTGTTGGAGCTTTATTCATAAAAAAAGGAATTAAATTAACTCCTATATTACATGGAGGATCTCAGGAAAATGGATTAAGAGCAGGCACTTATAATACTCCATTAATTATTGGATTAGGAAAAGCTTGTGAATTGGCTAATAATGAATTTGTCAAAAATCACAATTACCTATTAAAAAAGAGAGTAGAAATAATTAATTATTTTGAAGATAATAATATGGGGGAAATTAATTTTAAAGCTGTAAATACATCTCCTCACATTTTAAGCATTACTTTAAATAATATTGATGCTGAAGATTATTTAATTATAAATGCAAAAAAGATAACTGCTTCAACTGGTTCGGCTTGTAATACCAATATTATGACTATATCTCATGTTTTAAAATCGTTAAATATTAAAACTAATTCTATCATCAGAATTTCAATTAATTTGTAAATAATCAACATGTGACCTTTTGTCTGTAGACTTTTTGTACTCAAATTCTTTTCTTTGCACCTATGAGTGATGAAATTTTATTATCGTTTGGGAAAAAAATCCGTGATCTTAGAATAGAAAGAGGGCTTAGTCAAGAAAAACTGGCTGAACTTGCTAATTTTCATAGGACATATATTAGTTTAATAGAGAGAGGACAACGTAATATTGGATTAAAAAACATTGTAACCTTAGCTAAGGTTTTCGATAAGTCTCTCGATGAGTTATTAAAGTTTTAATTCAAAAAATAGAATGATTGATATAGTTACCCTTATAAAAAAAGTGCCAGAAGGTAAAAAAAGAATTTACCTAGGTGATATTTATATTAACGCTCTTAGTAGTTATTATTCAGACTTTATTGATGAAGATATTGATTTAGATGAATTGATTCAAATTAATTTCTTAAATATTTTATCAAACAAAAATTCATTAATTCTCGATTTAAAATTATTTTCTAAAGATTTAATTGATGAAATATGTGAATCTATAAAGAATGTAGCCTCTATAGACTTAGTAGATCGAGAAATAAAGAAATTGTTAATTGAGTATTATAATCTTCAAATTATTTTAGATGTTAGCGATAATGTGGAGGTAGAAATACTCTCTAACTGCTCATTACCTTTACATGCTTTTCAGGAGAGGATAAGACGAAAGGTGATAAATCAAATGTTTAGAGGAAGAAAAAAATTCTTGATTCACATGCCAACAGGTTCAGGGAAAACGAGAACTGCTGCTGAAATTGTAATTGATTTTATTAGGTTTAGCTCAAGTTCATCATTGTTACAAGAAAATAATAAAATAATTTGGGTTGCCCAGTCTTCAGAGCTATGTATTCAAGCTTTTGAAACGATAAAACAATTGTATGAACAAAAAGGGACAAAAAATATTGCTTTTGGTCATTTTTATGGAGATAATGAACTATCAGATGATATTATTAATTCTCCAGCGATAATATTTTGTTCTATTCAAAAATTGATGTTACATTTCACTGAAGGTATTTGGGATGCTATAAGAAATGAAAATTATTTAGTAGTAGTTGATGAAGCTCATAGATCAATAGCTTCTGAATGGGTTAGGGCATTAGATTCATTTGTTCAACGTGATAGTGTAAACTTAATTGGTTTAACGGCTACACCAGGGGCTGGTTCTAAAGAGGATCAAGTGAAAAATTATGGCTTGTCTAAATATTATGATAATAACAAAATCTCATTATTAGACGATAAATATTCAGTAATTGAGAAACCAATAGAGTTTTTAATTGAGCGTGAATTTTTAGCGAAAATTGATCGATTTGATATAGAGTCGGCAATAGAAATTGAAGATGGAATTATAGAGTCTACTAATGGGAGAATTAAATTTAAAGCATCAACACTAAGGTATTTAAGTAGTAATTCTAATAGAAATGCTAGTATTATTAATATTATAAAGACTCATATTAAAAAGAAACAAAAAATATTAATTTTCACATGTGGCGTAGAGCATAATAAAATATTGCGTGAAATTTTAAATATTCATGGTATATATAGTGAAGTTATAGATGCAGGAACTAAAAATAGAGGCACTATTATTGATGATTTTAAGAATGGAGATTTATTAGTTTTACTCAATTATGGAGTCTTAACAACAGGGTTTGATGCTCCAAAAACTAACGTATGTATTATAGCAAGACCGATTGAATCAATTGTAATGTATTCTCAAATGGTTGGGAGGATATTGAGAGGACCAAAAAACGGAAAAGGAAATAAGGAAAATACTTTATATACTATAAAGGATAATCTCAAACACGGAGATTATGACGAACTTTTCAATTCATTTAATAATTACTGGAATTAAAAATTATGAATAATAAAGCAATTAGAAGACCTTTAATGGGGACAGATAATATTTTGGATTTACAAAATAATGGATATAAAAATACAGTTTCAGCTATAGCGGAAATTGTAGATAATAGTATTCAGGCGAATGCTAACAAAGTTGATATTGTAATTATTAATAATACAACAAAATCATCTAATAATATTGAGGAGATACTTATTATTGACAACGGGGATGGAATGGATGAAGAGGAGTTTGGTAAAGCATTGATGATGAATAGCGGAACAAGAAGTGGAGCTCGACATGGGTTAGGGAAATATGGGCAAGGCCTTCCCAATTCATCTATTTCTCAAACAAGAAGAGTTGAGGTTTACACAAAAAAAGAAAAATTATTATTTAATCATATTGATTTGAATGAAATATTTGAATCACAAGACCCCTTTTTACCTGAGATAGAAATTAAAGAAGAAATAGATATTAACTTTTTTAAAAAAACAGATTATACCTTATCCAAAAATGGAACTATTGTGAGATGGGTAAAACCGAATAAGGTAAATCCTGCTACAGCTAGGCTGTTAGCTGACAATGTTAATAGCTTGATTGGTAGAATTTTCCGTTATTATTTAAATGGTTTTATAGAGGGGGGATTGCTAGTGAAAACTGAAATTAATATTTTATTATATGATTATAATGGAAAAGAGTATGATTTAAATACAGCTCAATCAATTAATAAAGTTAAACCTTTTGATCCAATGTTCTTAATGAAAGACACTCGAATGAATGATGATTTTTCTGATTGGGAAAACCCTACGAGTATAAAACATGCAACAGCAAAAAAAGAATTTGAAATTGAAGTAACTAACGCCAATAATGAAATAGAGAAGATGCAATCTAAAGTAGAGATAGTGTTTTCGCATGTCAAAGCAAAAGAGCGATATAGAAACGGTAGTGGCAAAGGAATAGCGAATTATAATTTTGGGGAACTATATAAAAAAAGAAATATTGCTAGAAGTAGGGGGTATCAAAACATTTACATAATGCGCGCAAATAGAGAAATTGATTATGGTGATTTTGGTTTTATGGGGGGAGGAATCGATAAGGAAACCATGAGATGGTGGTCTATTGAAGTGAAAATTGATGCTTCTTTAGATTCTATTATTGGAATTGACAATAAAAAACAGCAAGCTTCTAATGTAAGGTTTATTGATGCTAATTATGAAGATGAATCTAATAAAGTAATAGAATGGATTTCGCAGACAATCGATTCTAATATCACAGAACTTAAAAAAATTATTGAAGAACAATATTTTAGTTCTGGAGAACTTGGAGAAGACAATGGTTCAGAAGAAGATGATGGTTCTCCAATTACACCAATTGGTCCAACAGAGCCTGGTGACACAACTGGAGGAGATGAGATAGAACCAACGAATGAAGATAAAGAAGAACTATTTCATTGGATTAAAGAGCGCTATGAAGACCTTACTGATAGTGAAATAAATGAAAGGGTTGAATGGGCTTTTAGTATTAGTGATCAATTTATTTTTGTTTACTCATCACTTGGAGATACTAGTTTATATACATATGAGGTATATGGTAACAAGGTATTAATTGAGATAAATTATAATCATAATTTTTATAAAAAATTCTTAAAACAATTAGAGATAGAGAGTTCAGATGTAAATTTAGATAAAAAAATAAGGTCAATTAGGTTGTTAATTTCTTCATTTGTTAAAGCTGAAATGACAAATAGTACTGAAGATAAAAATATTAATCGTTACATGAGAAAGTATAAAAATTCTATAGCGATTTCTTTGGATGAGTATATTGAGGATTTATTTTCTAATTAATTTCTATGCTTTTAAAAAGTGGAATTAACCTTGAGTCAGAAACGATTAATTTTATAAAAAGACAAGAAACTATTACATTGTTTTCTGCCTATATTAAATTAGGTGAATTAAAGAAAATTAATAATTTAAAAAACATTAAACAAATTATTGTTAGATGGGAAATAAGAGATTTATGTTTAGGTGTTTCTGACCTTGAATTATATGATTATTGTATTGAAAATGATATAATACTATACAGAAATACAAGAATTCACTTAAAAGTATTTTGGAATAACAGTTTTGATGTTTTATTTGGTTCTGCAAATGTTTCCAATAGAGGTTTAGGAGAAAAAGGTAGATATAATTACGAGTTAAATGGATTAATGTCTCAAGTTTCGTTTAGTGATATTTCTTATTTCAATCATATTTTAAATGAAAGTGAATTAGTTGATGAACAGCTATATAAAAAAATAAAAGAAAAAATCACTAATTGTAACTCCGAGAAAATAGAATATCCAGAATTAAATACAGTAAAGAAACAGATAGATTATTTTCTACTCTCTCAATTACCAATGACATTAACAGTAAATGAATTATTTGAAGCCTATTCATGTTCTGTGGATAATTTAACAAAGGATGAGATATTGTATATCAGCCATGATATTACTCTTTATTCTATTCAAGAAAACTTAATAAAAACGGAATTTATCAAGCATCTTAAAATGCAATTTAATAATCATCCATTTATTTTATCTTTAAAGATATATATTGAAAGTCAAGTCGGTCAATCTCTGAGATATGGAGGCCTTGTAAATTGGGTAAAAGATAATACAACAACAGTTCCGATACCTAGAAGTTGGGAGATTAAACAAGAACTTATTGTTAATATTCTAATGGATTGGATTTGTTATTTAGACTCAGATTATACATGGTCTACACCCAATTATGCTCAAGTAATATTTTATAAGCCTAAATAAAACAACTATCACATCCTTCACCTTCAGCTTCAATAATTGAATCTTGCCAGTTTTTGTTGGAGTTGTTTTTTAATTTATTTTTTTCTGCTTTTAAATAATGGTTACGCTTTATTTGAGTCACTCTTTCTGCTTTACGTAAGTCAGTAAGAGATTCTTCCGCCCAAGTGTAACCTTCTTTTTCATATGACATTGCTTTTTTGAACAAGTCAGGGTGTGTTTCTAATAACCAAACCCATTCTATTTTTTGTTGAAAAAAACAAAAGAAACAACCTGACCTACTACGAGAATAAGTTCCTTTTTTTATTTCACCATCAATTTCCACCTCATATTCTAATGGTAAATAGTATTCAGGAACACCAACACCACTGTCTTCTAATACTTTAAAAATGTCTTTTCGCACTAATATATCATCATTTTCAACTAACGGAAAATAATCTAACATTCCCACGGGGTAATTTGTTGTTTTAAGATACTTAAAAACAACCTTGTTAAATATAATAGTGTCCAAATCTAAAAGAGTCAGTAGTTTTTGTTTTCGTGTAAAACTTTCGGAAATTGGTTCTTTAACATAAATTAGTAGAGATTCAATTTTATTGTCGGGACTTACCTCTTTATAATATTGAATAATTTCATTTATTCTAGTATTATCTAATACCTTTTTAATTACATCTTCACTCCAAATATTTTTTCTAAAAGGAAAAATGGATTGTATTGTTTCTTTGGTTGAAATAAAACCATCTCTGTCTTCATCTCCTCTAATTCCTACATACGAAATAGTTGGCTCATTCCCTATGTGTTGTTCGAAAGGGTCTAATTTTAATTTTTTAGTACACCACCTTGAAGTTGATGATGGTAAATATCCTCCATACATTGCTAGAAAGTGATCAAAAGAACTTTCTTCAGGTGTGTTTAATTCATCAATAGCAGAATACAGCTCTATATCTTTTCCTAACTTAGAATTTAATCTGTCAATTAGTAAGTAGGTTTCTTCTAACTCCCGACCAGTATCGCAGGTATAATACTCAATATCTAATTCTGGATGACGGTCTTTCATATAAATAGCTAAAGCTGCACTGTCTTTTCCTCCCGAAATACCTAGTAAATGTTTTACTTTAGTCATTGTTATTTTTTATTAAGTAAATGATATAAAGCTGTTAATGAAACTTCTTTAGAATGTTTTTTTAGTAATGTAGCAATATCTTTTTCTAATTTACGAGCTGCCTTATTAGTGTCTTTTGATATAATTATTCGTTTGTCGTTTGTTTGACCTTCTGCTGTAATAAAATCGATATTTACAATTTCATCTTCTTTATGAATTTCTTTTAACTCATGAAGTTTTATAAGCTTTTCTAAGTTATTAAACATGACCTTCAAATTGTCCATCAGCAAAGCTTCTTCATCATCTTGTAACTTGTCAATAGATTTGTTAAGAATGGCATCAGAAATAGATTTTATCCAAGAATTCCTATCGTCTAACAATGATGTTAATCTATTGTGAAATGTTTTTTGTTGCTGTGTTAATAAGTGAGGTTTAATAGAATTAAATCTTTTTACTATCTGCTTTTTATAAACAGTAAAATCTGTTGTTTTTAACTTTAGGTCTGACACAAATTTATTTTCAATTCTGCCTAACAAATCGTCATAAGCAGTTCTTAGTTCTACTATTGCTGCATCTAAATGCTTAACGTAAGTTTTTATTAATTCTGAGTCTCCATTTCTTAGTTTTAAGCTATCATAACCCATTGATGCAGGAATGTTTTCGAACAAAGCGGTTTCTGGATCTTTAGCATTGGCTATAGATTCACGTACACCTATAGCCATTTTTGACAGTTTTTTAGTGTTTTTTGAATATTCAGGCAATGCACGATAAAACAAAGTAAACTGTCTAAATATTGATAAAAAGGTTTCTTTGGTTGATCTCTTATTGTCAGACAACTTAGTTATTTCTTGATATTTATTGAACAAGTTCAAATTAACTCCCGCTACATTATAACTTTTAATCTGATATTTTTCAGGGCTTTTATAAACTAAATCCAATATTTCTGGAGATAAATATGGAACATAACCATTTTCAATATGAAATAATGCAAACTCTTCTTGTTTCGCTATTAAAAATATAAAAACCCAATATTCTGCAACACCTTTTTTCAGCTTGTATGGTGGAGCAGCTAATAAATCATAAAATGTAGAAACTTTTTGTTTTATTGATTTAGCCGATTCTAAAAACTTATTCCCAATTTTCCATAATGATGCTATTTTTTCATCAGAAGGTTCTCCTAAAATATATTCTCCATTTTCATTTAGTTTATGAATACCTGTGTTTTTCAATAAACTTAGATAAATAGTTTTTTGAGGTGGAAATTTATCTTCTGGAAATCCTAAATTTTCTTCATTTATATTTAAAAGTAAATGTTTCAACAGTGCCTTTCTCGCTGTTTTTATTGGCGTAGATAGGTTTTCTCTATTAATTAACTCACTTTTAACTTTTGGAGATTCATTATAAACTGATTGACATACATTAGTTAATAGTTTGTTTAGCTTTCCTTTAGAGTTAATTTTGTTTTTATCAATAAGTTTTTTTCCTTTCCAAATCCATTGAATAGATGAATTACCATTAAATAGATTGTCGATTACTATTTTATTGAGATTATCAATATGTTTAGATTTTTCTTCAACTAATATATTAACAGCCACCTGATCTTCTATCAGTTTTTGTATGACAAAATCGTGTTTTTGAATTTCAAATATTTCATTTTTTATTCTATCAAAATCCTTATATAAAACAAAAATTTGAGCCTCATCACATTTGGCAGAATAATCAATTAACTTAGATTGTATTTTATCAGAAGTTAAAACTAAATTAATATAACCATCTATTTCTCCAATAGGAGAGGTTGAATCTATTCTATCCCATAATTTTATTTCAAAGAATCTTGGGGTTCCATATTCATATTGATAAGCTTTTGCTGGTATATATGGGAAGTCAAAATACTGAGTTAAATGACTTATAACATCAATATTAGGGTTAATATTTTTACCTGCATTTAGCAATTCTTGGTCAATGTCAGCATCAGTTCCATCTAAAAAGTTTAATTTACCTCTGTGCTTATAGTGCTTAATTATTTTCTTTTGAATTAATTTTTCAATCAACTCCTTTGGGTTTTTAATATCACTACTTAAAAGTAAATAATGTTCTAAAGTATTAGCATCTAAAATTCCAGCAGACTTACCAAAAATATTTACAAGAGCAATAACTTTAATAACTTGACTCAAATTATGATAATCAGACTCCAACATAACTTCAGCTTTATCTAAAGCAATATGAACTGATTTCCATTGTGCCTTGTGAGGGTTTGAAGCGCTTGTTATTTCTGTGGATAGATTTCTTGATAAATAATCAAAGACATTAGATACGTTATAATGTTTTCCTTTAAAGTTAACTATTCCAAATTTATCTTCAGATATTAAAAATGAAAACAATGAACGTTCATTTTGTCCGTATCTCTGTAAGGCATTAGTTAAAACATAAGCAGCTAAATAGTCAATTGGATTTAATTTCTCAGCTAAGCTTTTATTTAAAGTAGTTGAAATTAATTTTGATTTTTGAATTAATTCAAAAAGCTTATTAAATTTTTTCTTTGATTCAATTCTATTTGAAGAGTTCTTACTCAATCTTTGTGACGCAAAAAATAAAAGTTGTTCAACTGGTTCGTCAAATGCTAAATCAACGATTCTTCCTCTAACTTTTTCCCATTCTGATTTTTGTTCTTGAGTTAAGTTTTTTGCATAAGTTGAAAAGTTTTGATGTAATGTAGTAATGAACATTATATTCTTATCTTCATCATTACAAAACTCTGCAAGTTGTTGAATAAAATATAACTCTTCTTCTGGATTGTTTTTAGCTGAATATTCAAGGAATTTTCCAAACTCATCTACAACTATTACTATCACTTTCTTCTGCTTGGTTCTTTTTATTGATAATTTTAGTAGTTCATCAAAAATCTCTGAATCACTTTCAAAATCAGTTAATCCTAATCTTTGAGCAAACTTCTTTTTAAAGGAAGAGTTTTCACCAATAAATTTAATAAATTCAAACTTTTGAAAACCTTTAAATTGCCCGTTTAATGGTGCGAAAATAGTTTGATTATTTTTTAAGTTTTTCTCTAATGCCCATAAAAAACTAGACTTACCTGTTCCATAAGAACCTATAATATTAAAAGAGTTCCGATTTGTGTTATAATTAGATATTATTCTATCAAACACGTCTTTAGAATTAGGAGTTAATATATAATTTAACTCTTTGTTCTCATCACGTTCAATATTTGTCGATATAGAATAATTATGCTTCATAATACTCACTTAATACACTGTTTTTGTCAATTGATTTCTTAAATTGTAATTCTTTTCGGCCAGCATCTTCTTTATAGGTAATTTCAGACCTGCTTTCTACCAAGTTACTAATTTTGTTATCTAAACCCTCAATATTCATTAGGAAATTATTAGAAACTAAATCCCTAATATCTGAAAAGGTAATAGAAACTTGATTCTCAAAATGATCCAAAATCACATATAATAAAATTAAGTCAGGTAAATCAGCTCTACTAGATAGGTTTATATGATAAAGATTAGGTTCAAGTTGATTAATCAAACTTAAATCAATAAATAAAGCTGAAAAATCATCCTCAACAGATTTTGAATGCTTTTGAGGTAGTACATAGTTTTTTAAAAAGACTTTAATATCATTTTCTAATGTTTTTTGGCTATTATTTTCTTCATGTTCAAAACATTTTCGTTTTAAAAAATTATATAAATTTTCTTTAGTAAATTTATTATCAATTCTAGTTTTTCTAAACTCTGTGAAAAATAGTCTATATATTGAGGCGTAATTTACTTTAATAAGGTAGTATTGTAATAACCACAATGTGCCAGTATCTTCTATGTATGGATCAAAACCATCATTACCGAATAAGTTATTACCTATTTCTGTTAAGTCATCAGATTCGATTTCTTTGATTCCATATGCTTTGAGCCAAAAATGAATAGCACTAACCATATTTTTACCAACACCTAGTTCAACTACGCTTTCTGAAGCAGTGAAACCAAGGTTCTTAATAGCATAATCACTACCTTTTTTTAGCCAAAAATGCCTACAATGAAATGTTTCGTGCCCAGAAAATTTTAATATACCCATAATAACTTGTAAAGATATTAATAATTAACGAAATCTATTTATGTTCGGCTAATAAATATCAATACTTTTTTAAGTATTAATTGCGAGTCAATCTAATTTTAAAATTAAGAAAAAAACATATTTTTTAAAATACTTATCATATTATTTAGTGAAAAGCATCAGGTGTAGAGTAATATGATATCTCAATTTCTCAACAAAAATCTGTCTTGTCCTGAAATAGCTATACAACTAAATTATAGTTGTAATGGATAAAAAGAAGAAAAAAAGAGTAGTATTACCTTTTGCTTTAAAGGAAAAAATCATATCCGATTTAGATAATGGGATAA
>Ga0256845_1000530_pt1 | contig 35667 bp, 32 predicted proteins | sample RiftiametaG_FD_189101 | JGI IMG/M metagenome (GOLD analysis project Ga0256845, IMG submission 189101) | Tube worm associated microbial communities from hydrothermal vent at the East Pacific Rise, Pacific Ocean - Riftia | ecosystem: Host-associated > Annelida > Integument > Unclassified ...
TTCATCTGTGCCAGATACCTTGTTGAAAATGTTTGGAGAGCCCGAGTTTTCTTTGCAATTAAATTTAAGCAAAAGAAAAAAACTAGCGAGAGTTGAATTGACAGAGGTTAAAGCAGCATTTGAAAAAGATGGTTATTTTTTGCAAATGCCTCCAGTTATTCATGAGAATAAAGCGGGTTCTGTTTAATCATGATCCAAGTTATATTTTTAAAAATGATAAACAGTGAAGGAATAAGATATTGTTAAATAAGATGACTCGTTTTTTTGATTTTCGAATTGTAGCGATACTGTTTGTTTTTAGTGGAATTGAAATAGGATTAGCTGCTGAAAATGTCGTTACAGTTGAAAAAGAAAGTATTAATAGTTCAACAAAAAAAAGCAGTAAAAATGAACATATTATGGATTTTAAAAAGAATGAGAAAGAATCATTCAAAACTTGGAAGACAAGCTTAAAACCTTCAATGCTTTCTCAAGGGGCAAATGAAGAACTGGTTAATAGAATTATTGCATCTTTAGTCTTTATTCCAAGAGTCATTGAGTTGGATAGACATCAGCCAGAAGGAACCATGACTCACGAGCAATATTTAACAAAAGTAATCCCCGTATGGAAAGTGAAAAAAGCTAGAGAGGTATTTAAAAAGAATATTTCTAAACTCTTAGACGCTGAAAAGAAAACGGGTGTTCAAGCTCAATACATTGCTTCACTTTGGGGAAAGGAAACAAACTTTGGAACAGTTACAGGAAACTATTCTGTGCCTAGTGCATTGGCGACTTTAGCTTACGATGGTCGTAGATCGAAATTTTTTAAAAAAGAGTTAATGGCCGCAGTTAAAATTTTAGCACAAGGACATATTGAACTAGAACAAATGAAAGGTTCTTGGGCAGGCGCAATGGGCAACTGTCAATTTATGCCTAGTAGCTTTTTGCAATTTGCTGTTGATGCAAATGGTGATGGCAAAAAAAATATTTGGTCTGATAAAGATGATATTTTTTCATCTATGGGTAATTACTTAGCCAGTTATGGCTGGGATAAAACAAAGAGTTGGGGCAGGCAAGTTAAATTAAATTTTGATATTTCAAAATATAAACTAGGAAAAAAGAATGCTCAATCCTTGTTACAATGGCAAGATTTAGGCATAACTCGAATGGATGGACGCGATTTACCTAAGGTAGATTTACAAGCCTACCTAATTGCTCCAGGTGGTGAAAAAGGACGCATCTATTTAGTCTATCCTAATTTTGATATTATTATGAAATGGAACCGCTCTCACTACTTTGCAACAGGTGTTGGCTACTTGGCTGATAGAATAAGTTATCCAAAAATTATATAAATATTTAGAGTAATTGTAATGTTATGGCTGAAATAAAACGATTTTGGGAAACCATCCCATTTGACCAACTTAATAAAACTCAATGGGAATCTCTTTGTGATGGTTGCGCTCAATGTTGCGCCCATAAATTGGAAGATGAAGAGACCGATGAAATTTTTTATACCAACGTCGTCTGTGAATACCTTGATAGCAAAAAATGCCAATGTTCAGTTTACGGAAACCGGCATAAATATGTACCTGATTGCATAATAATAACGCCTCAAAACGCTAAAAATCTTTCATGGATACCTAAAACTTGTGCGTATAAATTGTTAGCAAATGGCAAACCATTACCAGAGTGGCATCCGTTAGAAACTAACGATAGAAAATCGACGATTACGGCGAATATGACCGTAACGAACAAGGTAATAAGTGAAGCTGATATTAATATGGATGATCTCGAGGATTACATGGTAGAGGAGGATTATTTCTCAACCCTTTGCAAAAAAATTGGAGCTGAATAATATTTATTAGTGAAATAGAGCTGTCGATTGATTCATTGAGGCTAAAAACGCGTAATTTATCTTAATGAATGGTTTAAATATTAGAGCTATCTTGCTGAAAATTATGACTTATTCTAAAATTAGTCTAAACTTATGTTGCTACTCTATAACCCCTAAAGGCTGGTAATATGACCAATATAAAGTCAACAAGCATTTTTTTAACTTTGCTACTATTAAGCTTGTCCTTGCAAGTCAATGGTCAAAGCCCGTCTTCCTCAAAAGTTAAAACAGATGTACGATTATTAATCGATATTTCTGGCAGCATGAAAAAGAATGATCCTAAAAACCTCAGAGTTCCCGCATTACAATTAGTCACTAATCTATTACCTAAAGGCGCGGATGCTGGTGTATGGGCTTTTGGGCGTTATATCAATATGCTGGTTCCATTATCTAAAGTAGATTCAAACTGGCAAATTAAAGCCACTAAAACGGCTAATAAAATAAATTCTAGAGGTCTTTATACCAATATTGGCGCCGTACTAGAAAAAGCCTCTTATGGTTGGAATGCACCTGACTCTAAAGAAAAGAGAAGTTTTATTTTGTTAACCGATGGCATGGTTGATATATCAAAAGATCCTAAGGTTAATGCGATTGAAAGAAAAAAAATACTTAATCGTATTTTACCTAAATTAAAAAAAGCGGGTGTTTCAATACATACTATTGCACTTTCGCAAAATGCGGATCATGAATTATTAAAAAAATTATCAACTGAAACTGATGGCTGGTATCAAGCGGTTAATAATGCAGATGAATTACAACGAGTTTTTCTAAAAATATTTGAGCAAGCGGCCGCTAGAGATAACCTTCCAATTACCGACAACCTATTTTCTGTGGATAAAAGTATAGAAGAAATGACGGTATTAATATTTCGTAAAAATTCAAAATCACATACCAAACTCATTTCTCCGAGTGGTAAAGTGTTTGATAAAAAATCCAGCGGAAAAACTCTTCGATGGTTTTCAACGGACGGATATGATTTAGTGACATTGCAAAAACCGGAAACAGGAAATTGGAAGATTGATGCCGATGTTGATCCCGATAATCGCGTTATGGTTGTTAGTAAATTAGGCTTATCAATTGTAGAATTGCCTAATAACTTGTTAGCAGGAGAAGCGATTAGTTATCAACTGCAATTGTTAGAAGAAGGAAAAGTAATCGATAATACGGATTTTTTGAAATTAGTTGATGCGACACTTGATCAAAATAAAGAAGGCAATATTAGTCGGCTAGCAATGTTTTATGATGAGGCTAATCTTGCCTTTAAACAAAACTTTTTTACAGATAGTTTTACTGGGGAGCTTAAATTAAAACTGAATGTATCAAGTCCAACTTTTGAACGAGTTAGAAATCATGCAATTAATATTTATGGTTCACCACTGATCACAGAATTAAAAATGTCAGCTGATAATATAGAACCTCATAAAGTGATGATCTCGATTAGAGATGATATTGTAAAATCTGACAGTGTTAAGATCAATGTTACAATCTCACAACAGGATGGTGAAAAGCAGTATTTAGTTATTGAAGAGCCGACTGAATTTATTGATGTTTCCGCAAACTTAGACGGCGGGGAATATCATATTTCGTTTAAAGTTACTGGCAAATCAATCATGGGCAGAAAATTTTCAGTTACCCCTAAACCAATAGTGTTTACTGCTAATATATTAGAGAATAGTGAGCTTATTGAAGAACCAAAAACTGAGGAGCCTGAAGCTAAGGAATCTGAAATTAAGGAGCCTGAAACTAAAATTGAGTTGCCCATTGAAGTTATAGAAAAAGAACAAGAGCCTATCGAAGAGCCGATAAAAAAAGAGCCAACCCCTGAGCCTGAAGAGGTTGTAGAAGGTGAAGGTATCAATTGGATATATGTTGGTATTGGAGGTAATTTTGTTCTTGGATTAATTGGTTTTTTTGTTTGGCGTTTGATTAAAAAACGGACATCACAAGGAACTTCTCAGGTTGCAGATGAACTAGGTATTGACGATGACGATGACGAAGAAGACGATGATGATGAAAAAGAAGATAAAAACGAAGATAAAAAAAATAAACAGTGAGAGATGAAATAAGTGATATCAAATAATAACTATGTGCCATTACTTCAACAAAGCTTAACGACTTTGAGGATTGTCTTATTATGAATTCTATGGATTTATCTTGGATTGTCATCTTAGAAGCGGTTCTACCATTTCTGATTTTATCAATATTGTTGATATTACTGATATTGTCAGGAAGAAAAAAATTAAAACAAGCTTCAAAACTTTTAATTTTGAATGTTAAAGCGAATGAAGAAAAAGAAAAACAGGCTATATTAGACTTTTTAAAAACAAAATTAGGTTTTGATGAAAAAATAGCTAAGAAAACCAGCAAAAACATTATCAAAGAAAGAAAGTTTTTAATTAGAAATTTAGTCAGTGGTATATTAAATAAAGATGTAGAAACCATTGGGCAACTTAACGAAGATCTTTGTCGAATATCAAAGCAATATCATCAACTAGACATTAAAATTCCTGAACCAGAAGTTGTTGATGAGGGAGTCTCTGAAGAGCAGCTAGAAGCAGAAGGGGAGCTTAAATCTGAAATAAAAGGGCTTAAGCAAGAGGTTCATATTACCTTAACAACTCTCAACAATATTTTTAAAGAATTTAGTTCAATGTTTGGAGAGGACGATATTCCTGAAGGTGAAATGTCGGTCGATCAAATCATAACCGCTATGGAATCATTTTCTGGTAAAAGTGCTCAAAATGATAGTAGTGATGATTCTAGTGAAACGATTTCCACTGATACGACTTCCGTTGAAGAGCATGATGAGGTCGTTGGTATAGATGAAGAAGAAAGTGAAACAATTGAAGATGAACCTTCTTCAGATACCTCTGAGGATGATGAGGCGTTAAACTTTGCGGTTGATAGTGCAATAGATGATATTGATAATGCGTTAGACGGTTTAGAGCTGGGTGAGACTGATTCAGACTCCGACTCGGATTCTGACACAGAAGAGCCTGACTGGGGTGATGCTTTTGCCGAATCGGGTGATACCATGGACGAAGATAATTTAGAAAAATAATACAATTTTTCATTAACTAACTTAACAAATTGGCATGATTTTTAACCATCAGAAAAATAAATGAACAATCTGATGATTTATTGTTGACAGCTTACGCCTCCAACCGTATTATTGCGCCTCGCTGAAAGGCGGAAGCAAAAAGATTTTCTGAACGAATCTTTTTAGAATTAAATTTCAAGCTTCAACCGGTGCGGAGTGGTAGTTCAGCTGGTTAGAATACCGGCCTGTCACGCCGGGGGTCGCGGGTTCGAGTCCCGTCCACTCCGCCATTATTACTGTTCGTAAGAACAACAAAACCTGAAAAGCTAATATTCAAAAAGCTCTTCAGGTTTTTTTATGTCTGCTTGTTTTTAAGGCATTTGTATTTGCGAATTTGAAGTTTGTCCTGGAACGACAATTTTTGATGCTTGTTCCCTTTGGTACTCTTGTATTTCCTTCATTGTTTGTTCCATCGACTCTTTAGCCGCATCACCAAAACCTTCAAAAGCATCTGCCAAATTATCCGCTTTTAGGTCAAAGTTTAATGGAATAGCTCCACCTGGAGTCATCACTTGAGTCTGTCCAAAGTAACTGGTTTTTCGCGAAGGATCGGTCTCACCATTTGCAAGTACTGGGATTAGTGCTCTAACACTGCCTACTTTTTGGTCAGAATAGACCTCTTCTTTAACAAGTGATGTTGTGTCAATTTTTATATCTGGAAGTGGTTGGTTCATAATCATCTCTATTTAGGAATTTATTTCGATTATTATAATCTTTTTAATTTATTCACTCTAGTTTAGACCGTTATAATAAGTATGTTTTGTTATTAAAAGAATTAACTTGTGTCTAAGAATTGGTATGTTTATATTATAGAGTCTTCAGATAGCTTGCTATACACTGGAGTAACCACCGATATGACTCGTCGCTGGCATGAACATTGTGGTAATGCGACAGGAATATATAAGGGGGCTAAATTTTTTAGAGGGCGAAAACCTAAAAAATTAGTTTTTTTATCAAAGCGTTTATCTCGCTCTGCCGCTTGTAAAAGTGAAAGTAGTATTAAAAAATTGTCTCGAAAGCATAAAATTAGCTTAATACAATCTAATGAAAATGAATTAGAAAGTTTAAAAATAACAATTCTACTTAAAGATGACTGTTTCTAATGAAAAAAATTGAAAACTTAATTCAAGAAATTCGAATAGAATTAGAGTCTAAATACCCTTTTCTTGTTCATTGGGATGTTTCATTTGATAACGCTAACCGCCGTGCGGGGGTTTGTAAGCTAAGTAACAAACAGATCTCAATCAGTAAAAAACACATTCTTAATAATTCAATTGAAGTGGTTAAAGACACGCTATTACACGAATTTTCTCATGCGATTGCTTTTGAACTGTATCGCCATAAAGGCCATGGAAAAATATGGAAAAATATTGCCTGTGAACTAGGAGCAACGCCAAGAGCAACAGGGATCTTTAACCTGCCTCAAGCGCCATGGTTATTGGTTCACGCTTGCCCAAAAGAAGAACTAATTTTGCCGATTGCGCAACGCTATAGAAGAAACAGTAAAATAAAAAATTATTTCCTAAACGGTCGTCCTGAAACAAAAGGTCAATTGTTTTTTATCGAACTCTCTGAGTTTCAAGCCTATCAGTCAGGCTTAAAATCTCAGAGCCAATTGTCCTTAATTCAATAATTGTCTTAATCCTCTAATACTCTTAATTCCATCACTGCACTATTCAACAGTTGCCGCATTTAGTGCTGCTACGCGGCCGCTAAAGGTGAGTGTAGGGCTAATGGACGTCTTGAAGGGTTTTGTTCATTTGAATATTGTTTAATATCTTCAATCTGATTCATGATCTCCCTTGCTTTGTTAAGAACAACCTGACCTTGAGTCGTAACCCCTGTAAGGTTTTTTCCATTACGCTCAAATATTTGAATATCTAACTCTTCTTCAAGTAAGCGTAATTGTTTGCTAACACCAGGTTGAGAGGTATATAAACGCTCAGAAGCTTGGGTAATGTTAAGGCCGTTGTCCGCAATAGCAAGTATGAATCTTAACTGTTGTAATTTCATCGTTATTCTCCTCTTTGTTTTGATAGTAGGTTAGTTATGTTTTAAAAATTGAAGCAAAAAAAAACCACCGAGCTTTTAACTAGGTGGCTTTTTAAGAATTTTTTAAGATTAAATTCGCTAGAAGACCACCTGTTTACAATGTTTAATTAAAATAAGCGCTTGATTAAACATTGAAAAACACCAAGCACAAACAGTAACGCGGGCAGGTTTTACCAGCATCATTGTTGTTTTAAGCATAGTGTTTAGGTTTGTGTTCATTATCTTCTAGTTAGTTATATGTTGTCATTTTCGGCATTTATAACATGCTTTGTTTTTAATGGTCAAGCTAAAATAATAACTTTATTTTAGCGAAAGATTTTTTTATTGTTATTTTCTGCAGTAAATAACGAAAAAATATGGGAAAATAGGACTTTAAATAAGGTATTCTACCCGCAAATTTTGTCGCATGGTTAAGAAGAGAGATATATGAATCAAAAAGTGTTAATTGTTGGAGCTACTGGAGCTGTCGGCAATGAAATAATTAGGTTATTGCAATTAAGAAACTTCCCTTTAAGTGGTTTGACATTGTTAGCCTCTAGCCGCTCTGAGGGAAAGATTTTTCAATCGAGCCTTGGTGAAGTCAAAGTAGAAACCTTTTCGGAAGAGAAGTTGTCGGGTCATGATATTGTCTTTTTTGCAACGAGCGGGGAACATGCTAAAAAATATGCCCCTATTGCTGCGAAATCTGGCGCTGTGGTTATTGATAACAGTAGTGCGTTTAGATTAGATGATAATGTTCCTTTAGTAGTTCCTGAGGTAAATCCTCAAGCTATTTTTGATCACCAAGGAATCATTGCAAACCCGAATTGTTCAACTATTCAAATGGTAGTCGCGTTAAACCCTATTCATCAGTATTCTCGAATTAAGCGAGTAGTTGTTTCTACTTATCAAGCGGTTTCTGGTGCAGGTCAAAAAGCGATTGCGGAACTACAAACTCAATTGCAAGACGTTCTTGATGGTAATGAGATTAAGGTTGAAGAATTTACTAAACAAATCGCCTTTAATGTTATTCCTCATATTGATGTTTTTCAAGAAAATGGTTTCACTAAAGAAGAAATGAAAATGGTTGATGAGACATGGAAGATACTTGGCGATCCCGATATTAAAATAGCGGCAAATTGTGTTCGAGTGCCGGTAATAAGGGCGCATTCAGAAGCAATCAATATTGAAACAGAAGGTGACGTTTCAGAAGCTAAAGCAAGAGAGCTACTTGAAGCCGCTCAAGGGATTACTGTTATTGATGAAAGAGTTAATGGTGGTTATCCAACGCCGATTGACGCAAGTGAAAGCATGGATACCTACGTTGGCCGTATTCGCAAAGATATTTCATGTGAAAATGGGCTCTGTTTGTGGGTTGTGGCGGATCAATTGTGGAAAGGTGCGGCATTAAATGCCATCCAGATCGCGGAATTGTTGATCAATAGAGACTAAAGATATGAAAGTCTTAAAATTCGGCGGAACTTCTTTGGGCAATGCCGCTCGAATGCAATCTGTTGCAAATATAGTTACTCAAAATCAACCGGTGTTAGTGGTACTTTCTGCTGTTTCAGGCACAACTAATGAATTGATTTCAATTGTTGAGTCGATTAAAGAAGCTAAAATCTCAGATGCGATAGATACAGTCGAAAGCCTTAATGAGCATTATAGTCATTATATTAAAGAGCTTTATTCATCTGAGTTGATTAAAAGTAAAGCCAATAAGTTTTTGCAAGCGCAATTTTCAGATCTTATAAAATTGATCCATAGTCAATTTGAAGCTTCATTTGAATATCAAATACTGGCTAAAGGCGAGTTGATTTCAACAGAATTGTTTCACTTGTACTTGATTGAGCAAGAAGAAAAAGCTTCTTTAATTCAAGCTTTAGATTTTCTTCGATTAACTCAAGAGGGCATGCCTGATGAGATTTTTCTAGAAAAACAGTTGTCTAATTTGATCAGTCAAAATACAGATCAAAAGCTCTACATTACACAAGGGTTTATTTGTAGAAATGCTTTTGGTGATACTTCTAATTTAAATCGAGGCGGCAGTGATTATTCGGCATCACTCTTTGGCGCGGCAATTAACTGCGAAGAGATTCAAATTTGGACAGATATAGACGGTATGCACAATAATGATCCTCGATATATTTGTAATACTCAACCAGTACCACAATTGTCATTTGATGAAGCGGCTGAACTTGCTTATTTTGGGGCAAAAATATTACATCCAAGCAGTATTAAACCGGCTCGTAAAAAGAATATTCCTGTTAGGTTGCTCAATACACTCGAACCGAGTGCTTCAGGAACGCTTATCTGTAGAGATACAGTACCGTCGACGATTAAAGCCGTTGCTGCAAAAAGTGGTATAACGGCAATTAATATTCGTTCAAGTGATATGTTACAAGCGCCAGGTTTTTTACGTAGAATTTTTGAGGTTTTTGAGCTATATCAAACTTCAATTGATATGGTGACAACCTCTGAAGTCGCTGTTTCTGTCACCATTGATAACTTAAAAAATCAAGATGCCATTGTCAAAACATTAAATGAGTTTGGTCATGTTGAAGTTGATAATAATTTGTCAATTGTTAGTGTGGTTGGAGAGCGTTTAATAGAGCGAAGTGAGTTGATTGCGTTAGTGATAAATTCACTGAATGGTATTTCAATTAGAATGATTTCTTATGGAGGAAGTGCCCATAACATTTCATTTTTAGTGCCTGAAAATTCAAAATTGAATGCACTAAAAGCATTACACCAGGGGATATTTGATGTTTAATTCAGATTTAATTAAAAAATTTGAGCTAAGAGAAACACCTTTTTATCACTATGATCTTGCCTTGTTAAATAAGACCTTAACCGAAGTGAAAAGGTTATCAGAGCAATATCAGTTTCAAATTCATTATGCGGTTAAAGCAAACAGTAACGAAGTTATATTAAAAGAAATTTTAAAATATCAATTTGGTGCTGATTGCGTTAGTGGTAATGAAGTGAAGTTGGCGATTGATATGGGATTTGACTCTCAACATATTTTATTTGCAGGTGTCGGTAAAACAGATAAAGAAATTAATTATGCTTTATCTGAGAATATAAAAGCGTTTAATTGCGAATCGATTCAAGAAATTGAAGTGATTAATGAATTAGCTCAATCACATCATTGTGTTACAGAAATTGCTTTAAGAATTAACCCTAATGTTGATGCGAAAACACACAAATATATCACAACAGGATTAGATGAAAATAAATTTGGTATCAATCAAAGTGACTTGCAACAAGTTATTGATAAATTACCGTCTTTAAAAAATATAAAATTAACCGGTTTGCATTTTCATATTGGATCACAAATTACCGATATGAACGTGTTTAAAGGTTTATGTTTAAGAGTGAATCAAATTTCTAATTGGTTTGTTGAACATGGGATCAATATTGAATATCTTAATTTAGGTGGTGGGCTTGGTATTAATTATCAACAGCCTGATACAGAAAATATCGCTGATTTTGAAACCTATTTTTCAATTTTTAATGAGTTTTTAGAAAGAAAAAACAACCAACAAATTCATTTTGAACTCGGTCGTTCAATAGTTGCTCAATGCGGAAATTTAATTAGTAGAGTCGTTTATATAAAAAAAGGAATTAATACCAACTTTGCTATTTTAGATGCTGGAATGACTGAATTAATGCGTCCGGCACTGTACCAAAGCTACCATCAAATAGATAATTTGGTTAGTGAGAAAGCAAGCGATAAATACGATGTTGTTGGACCAATTTGTGAATCTACAGACTGTTTTGGTAAGTCGGTTAATTTACCTGAAACACTCCGTGGCGATTTGATAGCTATAAGAAGTGCAGGAGCTTATGGTGAAGTGATGATGTCGAATTATAATTTAAGAGATAGGAACGAAGCATTTTATTCATAATTAAAAATAAATTTTATTAATTTCAATTCGTTAACTGTTACATAAAAAGAGCACACATTTATGTCATTTCAACATCTTAAAAAAATAAAAGTATTTTCTAAAGATCTTCAGGTTGGAATGTTTGTTTGTGAGTTAGATAGGGACTGGAGTGAATCGACATTTTTATTGCAAGGTTTTAGTGTTGAAAATCAGGATGATATTGATGCAGTAATAAATCAGTGTGATTATGTTTACATCGATTTTAAAAGTGAGACTCAATTTAAAAAATATCGTTTAGCCACCTCTCAATCCAAGTCGTATTTAAAACAAAGCACAGAAACATCTGAATCAAAAAATAACTACTTGCAAAATAAAATCAGACCAGCCGCGTCACGTTTCAAAAAAACCTCACAATTAATGAAAGGAGTGATGGATAGAATTATGCTCGGTGAAGATTTTGATCTTCATGGAGTAAGAAATGTTGTTAAAGAAAATGTTAAACATGTTCTTGAAAACGAAGATGCAATGTTAATGATGACGTTACTTAAAAACAAAAGTGAATCAAGGGCAGAACATTCACTTAATGTGAGTATTTTGGCAATCGGTTTTGCTCGTTATCTTGGTTATGATGAATTTAAATTAGAAGATCTTGGTATGGGCGCATTACTACATGATATTGGTCAAGTTAAAGTAGATAACAAATTATTATCTAAACCTGGGCGCTTAAATGAAAATGAAATGAATGAAATGCGTAAGCACCCTAATTATGCTTTTGACATTCTTCAAAGTAAAGAAGGGTTAACACCAAGTTGTATTGATATTGCTATCAACCATCATGAACGTCTAGAAGGGCAAGGTTATCCCAGAGGATTAAACGGTGATAAGTTATCTGATAATGTTCGACTTGTTACTATTGTTGATGTTTTTGAATCATTAACAAGCCCACAAGTTTATCGAAAATCCATGTCTGTGGTTGATGCTTACAAAATATTAATGAACGGAAAAGGGACTTTTTATGATGAAAATATGGTGATTAAATTTATTGCCTGGCGTGGAATTTATCCTCCTGGTTCTATAGTGGAAATGGAAAATGGCGAAGTTGGTATTGTTGTTAGTACTAATAATCAATTTAAACTAAAACCTAAAGTTCTATTAGTCTTAGATGAATATAAGCAACAAAGAAAAGAAAAAATTGTTGATTTGTCTAAAATGGATCTTGATGCAGAATCTAAGCCGTATAAAATCATAAAAGCTTATGAAAATACGGCTTTTGGTATTGATTTACAATCTTATGCGGATAAAGGACTAAAAGTTGAGCCAGCAAAATAAGCGCTATATTTAATTAAACGAATACGGATCATAAAATGAAAAAGTTATTAAAAAAAATGGTTAATGAATTATCAGGTAAAGATAAATTAATTTTTAATCAGTTAGCTGAAAAGTTAGATAAAGTTCAAGGTGACATTTCAAAATTGACTAAAGAAGAATTTGAAATAGTATCAACGATGGAAAAAAAATATTCCGATAAACTCGGTCAGTATGATATGAGTGAATTAGATGAGACAGCATTAGATAAGACAGCATTAAATGAGAGCGATGATACAGAATTAGATAATTCCCCGTCAGAACATCATTCTTATGAGTTATTAAAATCGGGTTTTGCGTCATTTTCTAGGCAACTCTTAGCAAGAGATTTAAAAAGTCAGTTTCCTAATGAAGAAGATGCTGTGAAGTTTGCATTTCAAAATAAATGGTTACCACAAGATTTTAAAGATAAAAACAAAGTAGAAAAAATATTTACAGATTATAAGCAAGATATTAGTGAAGCAAACCAGTGGAGAGAAGAGGTTGTCGGCATAGAATCAGATAAATCTATGGCAGTTGGCATGACTTGGTTTATGGTGATTTATCAACTTAACCAGCGTTAAATGATGTTTTTTGTTTTATAAATCTAACCTGTTTTTCCCTTGGTCAAAAGTTAAATCAACAGGAATTTGTGCCTTAGTTAATTGTTGTAAATCTTGCTGAAGTGTTTCATTTATATTGCCGTAACGTTTAATAAAATGTTTGGCCGCCGTATGATCACCATTGCCTTGTAATCGAAGTATTTCATTTGACAACTTTATAGTCGCCTTATTCATTTGATTAAAATCAATTTGATATCTTCCACTTTTTGTTTTTTTGAATGCGCCTTGTTGTAAAAAATAATTAAACCGAACTAAGTTAGCTTTACCATGAGCGCTGGCTACGCCAAAACGAATAGAACGAAAAATGCTGGCTAAGAAAGTGACATAATTATTTCTCAAATCCTTTTGTTTTATCTTACCTAAACGATGAAGTGTTGAAATCATATGCAATCCTAGAACATCTGCTTTTCCTTCTTCAATTGATGAAGCGGTTTCTTTAAGTGCTTTTCTTACCGTTGTAGTTCCATCAATAGTATTTTTTATACCTAAGCCATGCGCTATTTCATGAAACATTGTGTTATTAAAAAAAGCATTAAACGTAACCATTTTTTGCTGATGACTGGCAATTAATTGTTGAGAAATTGGAATTAATATATGTTTAAATTTTTCTTGCATCGTGTTTTTTAGTTGCAGCCTTCGAGTACCTTTTAATCTTTGAACTTCTTCATCATTGGGTAAATTAATCGCAATTGTTTTTGCGCCAGCATTGCTATGACCAGCATAGTAGATTACATCGTAAACAAACAAGTCTGATTTTCCACCAGGAGTTTCGCGCTTGTATTTTTCTTCAACGGGTAGTGATTTTTGTAGCTCAGGTAAATAAGAGGTAATGATGTTTAGTTTTTTGCTCCAATCAGTGTCTTTTATTAATACATACGCCTCGTAGGCTGCACGGTAACCAAACAACAAATCTTCATAGGTTTCTATAGGACCAATAACCAAATCAATTGGGTTGTTTTTCATATCCATCCAATGTAAATCACTTTGTCTAAAATTATCGTTTAATAATGCTTTAGATCGAAGTTTTAAATACTTTTTAAAATCACTATTGTCAGCATATTTAGAAGCTTTGATTAAAAGAGAAGATGCCTTTTGTAAATATAATTGATATATTTTATGGTAAGCAATAGTAAAAAGCTTGCCTTGTTTATTTCTAAGTACATTGGAATAAAGTGACTCTTTATTGCTTAATGTTGATTCGGAAAATTCTTTAATGCTCATGTCTTTTGGATAAAAATTAGCACCAAGAGATTTTTTTGAAAATCCGTCAATAAAAATACGGTTGTTATTTAATCGATCCCATGGGCCATAATTAATTTCTGCAAAATGTTTTAACTCAGGTTTTTTAATTGAATTAAGAAACTGCTTTTTGTTTCCAAAAGCTTGCAACCAATAAATTTCATCCATCACTTTTGCGGCATCAATTAATAATGAAAGCATTTTTTTTTGATTGATAGATAAATGACTAAGGTCGCTAGTTAATTTAACCGATTTATATAGAGGGTATTGCTCATTAGGCAAACGGGTTTTATTTTGTTGAGAGCATGAAGTTAAAACGGTTACTAAGAGCAGCACAACAATCTTCACATAATATTTTTCGTAAAACATAATAGCCTTCTTAGCTTTTAATGAAAGAGATAATAATACTGTATTTTATGCACCACCTTAATCTAAACAAGTTTATTTTTCAGTCTTTTTTTCATTTTAAATAACACATGTCGATTAAGTTAATTCAGCATTTGTTCAGACAAAATAGGCTTTAATGATAAAAACAAGGTTCAATACGTGCAAGTTTCAAGACGTAAAAGCTAAAGCTGATCTTTTTACTTAAACAGTTTTACTTAAATAACCTTATAGATAGCCAATGTTATGGAGAGATTAATGAAGATCATTCAAAAAGTCAGTGTAAAACGAACGTATTTATTTTTTGCTGTTTTATTTCTCAGTTCATTTAACCTTCTTGCTATAGAAAATCCTAAAGCTGTCAATTTGTTATCCAGTCAACTTCCATCAGTCCATTCTTTATTAACAAATAATATGAGTGATAAAGACGTTACAGTAGCTAAAAAACGTCAATCTATAAACCAAGTTTCTATATCCAGAAGAACAATTGTTGATACGATTAAAAGGAAATTGGTAGCACGTCAACAAGTCAAACAAACGTATAAATTAAGAAACGCAACACCTGAAAAATCTTCGCAAGCGTATGGATTTGAATTTTATTCAGTCAGTAGCTATTTAAACAGTGATTTAGACGGGGATGGTTTTTATAGTGATTTCACTCTTGATTTTGATGTGGATTACGATAATGGTTATGCGGATATTTATGCAGTTCTCTATTATAGTTATGATGGTGGTCCATGGATTGAGTATTATATAACGGATGTTGTCACCATTTTTAATGATGATTCTGCCGATTCTTTTAGCATTAATTCAACATTAAATTCAGATTTTCCTACCGGTGAATACGATATATTGATTGATTTGTATGAACAGGGGAGTGCTGGCATTGTTGCCAGTATAAGTTCAGAAGAGGTTAATGATTTATCTGCATTACCTTTAGAAGATCAACAACACGAATCGAATAGTCAACAAGGTCAAATTAGTTACATTGCCAGTAGTCTTTCTGGTGATTATGATGCGGACGAGTTTTATACTGATTTAACTTTAGAATATGATATTGACAGCGTATACAGCGGAGATACTGTGTATACCGAAGTTGTTTTGACTAACCGCGATGAAGGTTGGTACGAAGTCCTATCAACGGAATATTTTACTTTAGAGTCTCAAACTGAGTTTGTAGATTTGACCTTTAATAGTGGCTTTCCTGCAGGGTGGTATGATATTGAAGTGAATGTTATTCATCGTTTTACTAAGGACGTAATTGCTACTGCTGGTAGTGAATTTTCATCGTTAGTTTCGTTGCCAATTGAATCGGTTGATAATGATAATTATTCAGAATATACAACACACTCTACACAAACTGATGTTGTTGTAACTGGCTCATTTAGTTGGATAGTGATATTGTTTGCTTTTATGGTGCTTGTTTTCAGGCAAGAAAATAGTTAAGAACTTGTTTTAGATATTTGAGCTAATACTTAGTGGCAACAAGCTAATTCAAAATTAACGGGAACTTTAACGGGCGACTTTTTATGTTGCTGATTAAAAGTCATAAAATGAATTGCACTACGGTGTTTACCGCAGCTAAACTCTGGAAAAATAGGCTCATTTTCTAACTTACGAATGCGCAGTAACTTTAAAGGTTGTTGTGAGGCTTCTATAATAAAACTGCCAAGAGGGGCGGTTTGATTGACCCACTGTGCATTTTCTCGTATTAGCCGTAATATCACTTCAATACTTGTTTCAACGCCTTTTATCTCTGCTAGCCAAAGGCTTAAATCATTTCGTCGTTTTTCCGCTGGTTGAGCCAAAAATAAATGTAAATCTGGGCAATCAAAAGAGCAGCTTCCTCCAGGAATTGTGGTTCGAAATTTAACTGTTTCAATAAAAGGATCTCTTCTAATTGATTCACCAAATTTTCCCTGATAATTATATATCCATTGATTTAATTGAGTGATTTGTTGTAAAAAGTGCGTTAATTTAGAATTATCAACATCAGGATTTTTTTTAAGAGACTGAAAATAGTTTAATAAACGAGCAAGCTCTTTTATTAATTCAGATCGGGTATCGCCACGTTCGAGTATTTCTAAAATTTCAAAGAGCACCTTAAGAGCATGAAAATGGCTATCTTGATTTGATAAACGCAAACACCTTTGAAACTGTTTAAATAATGATTCGAGCCTTAAATAGCTACGAATACTTTCTTGTACTGGGTATTCAAATATAACCATTTTAGGCTTTTGATTTTGTTTGTTTGTTGGCAGTATTTGATTCATACAATTATAAGATTAAATTAGCTTTAGTTAGCATCTAACTAGATTATCGTTGATCTTTTAGTGGATCGCAAAATATCATCAACTTTAAGAGTGCAAGCCTTTAGATAGTGTGATGTACTGCTCATGCATTTGTTTAATTTGTTTCTTAAGTTCAATGGTTTTACCATTGTTATTAACTATGTCATCAGCAACCTGGGACTTTTGTTGATTGGATGATTGAGCCTGGATTATTTTTAATGCTTGTAATTTAGTAAGGTTATCTCTTTTTATCAGCCGACTTAGTTGTATATTTTCATTTACTTCAATAACGAGTACTCGGTCAATTAATTTTTTCAAATGATTAGGAATATTGCCATTTATGTCAACCAATAATGGAATATCAATAATGACATAATGTGAATTTAATTGAGAAAGTTGCTGTATGATTTTTTCACTGATTAATGGATGACTAAAATCATTTAGCCATTTTAATTGTTTTTTATTTGAAAAAATAATTGTAGCAAGCGCCTTTCTGTCAAGAACACCATCAGAAGAAAAGATCGTTTTACCAAATTGATCTTCTAATGCTATGAGGTGAGGAGAATGGTCTTTAAAGAGCTCTCGAGCAATTTTATCGGTATCAATAACGTCAACACCTAGCTGATTAAAATAATCGCTTGCTAGAGATTTGCCTGAGGCAATGCCGCCTGTAAGTCCAATTTTTAGCATCATAAATAATGAGTCTGAATGTTTTATAAACCAGCAAATTGCATATAGTTAGCAATAATAACATCACCCCATAAAAGTGTAATCCAGCCTGCCGCCGCTAAATAAGGACCAAAAGGGATCTTTGTTTCTTTACCTTTACCTTGAATAGCTAATAATAAACCGCCAATAACCGCACCAACAGCGGCAGAAAGAACAATTACCAAACCAACGTGTTGCCAACCGACAAAAGCACCTATGACCGCTAATAGCTTAAAATCTCCATATCCCATACCTTCCTTGCCGGTGATGAGTTTAAATAACCAATAAATGCTCCACAAGCTTAAATAACCGACCATAGCACCAACAACGGCTGTGCTTAGCGGAATGTATATGGAATAAAATGAAATAGCTAAGGCAAACCAGACTAAGGGTAATGTCATCGTGTCGGGTAAAATTTGATGGTCAATATCAATAAAACTCATCGCAATAAAATAGGAGGTAATAATTAATGTGGCGACCAAAGGCCAACCAAATGCAAAATGTTGAGCGCTAAGAGCAAAACAGAGCCCTGTCAGTAATTCTACAAAAGGATAGCGAATTGAAATAGGCGCTTTACAGCTTTTACATTGACCTTTTAATAATAGGTAACTAATGAGAGGGATATTTTCAAGGCTTGATATTTTGTGTCCACAATGTGGACAAGCAGAGCGGGGGACTACCATGTTGAAATTTTCTGGTTGTTTATCGCTTGCTTCTTTAGGCGGAGATATTTTAAACCCGCGCTCACTTAATATATCTTTTGCCATCGATTCCCATTCACGAAATAACATGATGGGATAACGGAATATGACCACATTAAGAAAGCTACCAACCAACAGCCCAAATATCAGACAAACGAAGGTTAATATGCTGAGATTTGTTTGTAAAACCAAGATGATGTCTTGCATGATGACTGCTTCCGTTATGATTTATGGCTATTTAAGGGGGAAGTTCTTTTACAATTTTTGAAAGTTACTTTATTAAATAATAGTACGATATTTTTCGGGGTCGTTAAAGTTGTTTAATTAACAGTTGTTTAATTAAACCATTAGAGGGATAAGCCAAGCCGGTGATTGAAAACTAATCAGCTTCACCCCTAAAATTGAGCAATTCCTCTTATTTTTAACCTCTCACTATTGAGTTGACAACATAACTAATAACATCTGAATCAAAGTCGCTTGATTCTAAAGCATTCTGGATTTCTTTCGCATACTTTGCTTTTCCATAAATACCTAAGTCATTTTTATTAAAGTACATATTTGCTTCAAACTTCAATTGTTTGGTGAGTTTTTGTAATCTTTTTGAGGCTTTTTTAGAGTCTAATTCTTCAATTTTTCTTTTTTCAATGTTAGAAAAATATTTATTTACGCAAGCATGAGCACTCGTTGATATTTTTTTTCTTTTGAGTAAATCTCGAATCATTTTGTTGCTCTCCTATAAAACATCTAGCATCTAACTAAGAATCCACCATGAACCAGATCACTGACGACATTAATAAATTCTTGAGTTGTAATATTTGATTTTTTAATCCAATAATCAATATTCTCGGGAGAATCTTTTTTTCTTCCTATTGCGTCAAGTAACATGACTATCCAATCATGTGACTCAGGTATATTTATTTGCAGTTGTTGCTGTTGATTATGCATTAAAATCAAATTCGTTGAGCCTTCAGTTTCCGATAAGGGATTTAATATTTCACAATCAGTAGGAATATTAATTTTACTTTCTAATTGCCACTCTTTCATTTTTGTATTTAAGCTATTTTTAGAAAGTGTTTCAGGAAGCTCGCTCCATGTGTTCATATCGATTAAAGGGTAAGCTTCAGTTAGTGAATGCTCTTGCTTATTAATGAAATCTTCTGTGTCATGACAGAATCGGTTAAAAATTGAGATACACATTAATTCTAATAATTGCCACGCGGCAGTAGCACTGGCTTTATTGTTTTTTTGTGATTGCTCATAAGTATCTTTTAATGATGCGGGGTTAAATATTTTGCAATCACAATATTGAGAAACAAACTGAGGATAAATTATTTTACAAGCTTGTTTAGCAAAAGAATTAATTGGCGTTAAATCATCAGTTACAAAAAATGGGACTTTTGGATGGGAATCTGGATAATCGGGTATTTGTTTTTTTGTAATGTTTCTTAGTATTCTTTTATTCCAAAATAAATCATTATGCAAATCACTTGAAATAGATGCCATTAATTCTACAATACGATGATCTAAAAAAGGAACTCTTGATTCTATACCATAAAAAGAACTAGATCGATCTTCATGCCAAAGATTAAAAAACTGTAATTGATTGACATGGTTAGCCATTTTTTGTTTGTAACAGCTTGAGTATTTGTAATTATTTTTTTGAGAATCTTGATTAGATTGAATAAAACGTTCAGGAATTTTTTGATTTTGTTGTAAGTTTCTTATAACAGAAGGTTCTACCTCGTTAGAAATATATTCTTCCCAGTTCTTCCAGTTTGAACCTAAGTATTTCGAATATCCACCACAAAATTCATCGGCTCCTTGCCCAAGAATGATCACTTTAAGATCTGGAACTTGATTTTTTGCAGCTTTGTGTAACTCTGATTTGTAATACCATTCTAGATCAAACCTTGGAGATTCAATCAGGTAAACCATTTTTTCTAATGCTTTAAGATCGAATCGGTTAATCATATCTTGTAGATTAAATAATATAGGATAAAAAGCTAAACCAAGAGATTCTGTAATAATTCTTGCTTGCTCTACATCGCCAGAATTGTACGTCGATTCATCGACCACAGTAAAACAGTGAATATTTTTGGTGTATTTTGACGCTAATGATGTGAGTAAAGATGAATCGATACCACCACTCAAAAATATACCGATTGGAACATCCGACATCAAACGTTTTTTTATTGAATCATCAATCAATTCAAAATATTGTTTTTCAATGATTAAAGGATCGATATTATTATCAAGTGATAAATAGTCATCAATATTCCAATAACAAACAGCCTTAAATTGCTTATGTTCAGATAATTTTACAAAATGTCCTGCAGGAAAATGATTAACCCCTTCTACAAAAGTTGCGACATTATCACAATCCTGTAATCCCGCCTTATTAATATCACTCCATTTAATTTCTTTTGGGCAAGAAGGATGCAGTAGCAAAGCTTTAAGTTCGGAAGAAAAAATTATTCCATCATCTAATATTGAGTAATAAAGTGGTTTTATGCCGAGGCGATCACGCGCAATAATGAGTTCTTTAGTTCTGGTGTCCCAAATAATAATTGAAAACATTCCATTGAGTTTTTCAAAAGCTTGCGTACCAAATTTTAAATAAAGATGTAAAATAATTTCTGAATCAGAATTCGTTTTCAATATGGTAGAAGAATCTAATTGATCTCTTAATTCTATATGATTGTATATTTCTCCATTGACAGCAACAAAGACAGAATTATCGGAATTCCATATAGGTTGACTTCCGCCATCAATATCAACGATTGATAGTCTTCGAAAAACAAAGGATAGGTTATCGTCCTGAAAAATATTTTGTTCATCGGGACCCCGATGACTTAAAGAATTCCCCATTAATTCTAACAAAGTTTGTGATATTTTTGTGTTATTAAAACTAATATATCCTGCGAAACCGCACATAAAGAGTCGATATTCCTTGGTGATTTATTATTAAAAAAATAAAAGAGTATTGCTTGAATACTCTTTTAAATTGTTGAGTTTAAATAGATGTATTAATGGTTATACCACTTGACCCATTTGGAAGATAGGAAGGTACATCGCAATAATGAGCCCACCGATTAAGACCCCTAAAATTGACATGATAATTGGCTCAATTAAAGAACTTAATCCGTCAACGGCATCATCAACTTGTTGCTCGTAAATATCTGCAACTTTACTTAACATGGTTTCTATAGAGCCAGACTCTTCTCCAATCGCAATCATTTGAACGACCATATTGGGGAAAATACCAGTGGATTGCATTGCCATATTCATTTGCATACCTGTAGTCACATCGTTCTTGACCTTGATAATAGCATCACGATACAGAGCATTGCCCGAAGCGCCCGCAGCTGAATCTAATGCATCAACTAACGGAACACCTGCTGCAAAAGTAGTGGAAAGAGTTCGAGTAAATCGAGCTATAGCTGATTTATGTAAGATTTCACCAATGACCGGCGCTTTAAGAAGCATTTTGTCTTGCTTGTCTCGAAGATTTTTTGAACTGGCAAGCATCTTTTTATAAACAATCCCAAAACCTACAATTCCAAAAAGAAACATCCACCAATAAGCCACCATAAAGTCAGAAATTCCAACAACAAATAAAGTAAATGCGGGCAAGTCCGCACCAAAGCCTTGAAATATATCTCTAAATTGAGGCACGACCTTAACAAGTAATATTGAAGTAACCACAACAGCAATTACTACGACTGCGATAGGGTAATTCATAGCTTTTTTAATTTTAGACTTTAGTGCTTCAGTTTTTTCTTTATAGGAGGCTATTCGATCCAACATTCCTTCTAAAGAACCTGATTGCTCCCCCGCATCAACTAAATCGCAAAACAAATCATCAAACTCTTTGGGATGTTTTCTTAGGGAATCCGCCATGGTTTGACCTGATTCAATATCCGCTTTTACACTTAAAAGTAGATCTTGAACCGAGCGTTTTTCATTTCCTGTAGCAATAATATCAAAGGATTGAACCAGTGGCACACCAGCTTTCATCATGGTTGCTATTTGCCGAGAGAACATAGAAACATCAGCGGCGACAACCGGTTTTCCTTTGCCTCCTCCTAGTCCAAACAAGGGCTCAGAAATTTTATTGACTTTTAAGGGGCTGATACCTTGCTTACGCAGTTGCGCCTTAATCATTGCAGGGGTTTGCGCGGACATTTCCCCTTTAATTTTTTGACCTTTTTTATCTGCACCCTCCCATTTAAAATTAAATAATTTAGGGGCTTTTGCTGCTTTAGAGCGCTTGCTTGTTGTTCTTCGGTCTTTTTTAATTGTTTGTACAGCCATATAGAGCTTCCTATTCTTTATAAACTAACTAAGCGTTTGATGCTACTAGTGTTGTGTGACTCGACTCACTTCTTCAAGAGAGGTTACACCTTGCATCACTTTTAATAAAGCTGAGCGGTGTAAGTCATTAACCCCCTCTTTTTTTGCCTGTTCCGCAATATCGAGTGCATTACCACCTTCCATTAAAATTTGCCCCATTTTCTCAGAAAACTTCATCACTTGGTAAACCCCAACACGCCCTTTATACCCCTTTGTGCATTTATCGCAACCAACTGGTTCATAGTTTTTAAAGGTGCCTAATTCTTCTTTTTTAAATCCAGCTTCTAATAAAGCTTCCTCAGGAAGTTTTATTTCGTTTTTACAGTTATCACATAATCGCCTTGCAAGACGTTGTGCAATGACCAGGTTAACACTGGTTGCAATATTAAAAGCAGGAACACCCATATTTACCAAACGGGTAATTGTTTCTGGTGCACTATTGGTATGCAGTGTGGATAAAACTAAATGGCCTGTTTGAGCTGCTTTTACTGCGATTTCGGCAGTCTCCATGTCTCGAATTTCCCCAACGAGTACGATGTCAGGATCTTGTCTTAAAAAGGATCGTAAAGCGGAGGCAAAAGTTAACCCTTGTTTTGGGTTAACATTGACTTGGTTAACACCTTCTAAATTGATTTCAACAGGATCTTCTGCCGTAGATATATTGGATTCTACAGTGTTAATGATGTTAACGCCGGTATATAAAGAAACGGTTTTACCACTTCCTGTAGGGCCTGTTACCAGTACCATACCTTGGGGTTTATGCAGTGCATCTAAGTAAAGTTGTTTTTGCTCTGGTTCGTACCCTAACACATCAATGCCAAGTTGTGCCGCAGCTGAATCCAAAATACGCATGACTATTTTTTCGCCAAACAAGGTGGGCAATGTACTAACTCGAAAATCAATGGATTTCTTTTTAGACAGTTTTAGCTTGATTCGACCATCTTGTGGGACTCGTTTTTCAGAAATATCTAATTTAGACATAACTTTTAATCGAGCAGCTATGCGAACAGCTAAGTTAATAGGGGGGCTGGCAACCTCAGAAAGAATACCATCAATCCTAAAACGGACTCGATATTTTTTTTCATAAGGTTCAAAATGAAGATCTGAGGCACCTTTTTTTATGGCATCTAATAAAATCTTATTAACAAATCGTACGATAGGTGCTTCATCTGCCGCTTCTGAATCATCTTCTTTATTAGCATCTTCATCAATGGTTTCAAGATCCATATCACCAAAATCATCATCGTCGAAATTACCTATGTCCTCATTTTCTTTTTCTTCCAGTATTTTTTCAATAATAGAAGTTAGCTTTGTTTCTTCTATTAAAACGGCTTCAGTTGTTAAACCTGAATGAAATTTGAATTCATCGAGAGCTGATAGGTTTGTAGGATCTGATACACCAACATAAAGTCGTTTGCCTCTTTTAAATAAAGGGATTGCGTGGTGTTTTTTTATCAGTGACTCACTAACTAATGAGGTGGCTATTTGCTCAAAATCGATTGCATTAACATCAAATAATGGAACGCCAAATTCTGTTGAAGCGGCTACGGCAATTGATTTTGAATCAGCATAATTATTTTCGACTAAGTATGATACAAGGTTAGTTTTGTTTTTCTGGGTATTAGCTACAGCTTCTAACGCTGTCGGCTCATCAAGAAAACCATCTTGAATAAGTTTTCTTGCTAATCCACTAAGGACTACATTAGAATTAGATTGTGTTGATGCCATCGTTAATAATCTCTTTAAACGAGTTCCAATTATTTTGAAACTCGTCGCATGATGCTTTTTAACAATTATAGGTGATATATTATTATATTTCTATATTATTTACTTAAAAAACAAGTAGATATAATGAAAAGCATTGTCTTTTTTTAAGTCCATAAGATAGTGGTAGCGGCTTGGTGACTAATTAAAACAGCAACGGAAAATAACGGGATCTGTCGCACGATAGTTTTTGGGTAGGTGAAAATAAATATTTTCATGACAATTATTGGTTTTCCTACGATAAAAGGTTATATTAATGAAGCTAACCTTCTATTTATTGGTTTTATGAAATGTCTCAACTTAGAGTAAACAGCCTTAAATACACTCGACTAATTGATCTTTCTTCGATAAAGCGTAAAAGTATATTTTTATTTGGTCCTCGCCAAACAGGAAAATCAACACTCTTAAAGGCACTCTACCCGAAATCGTTAATGATCAATCTTTTAAAATCAGATCAATTTTTAAAATACCAACAATCACCTAAGCTATTTCGTGAAGAGGTGCTGACTTATACTAATGAACGACCCATTATTGTAGATGAAATACAAAAACTACCTATATTACTTGATGAAATACACTATTTAATTGAAGAATATCATTACCTTTTTATTCTCACTGGAAGCAGTTCTAGAAAGTTGAAACGTCACTCTGTTAATTTGTTAGGTGGGCGAGCTCTTGAACGGCGACTATTTCCATTAGTTACTCAAGAAATAGGTTCTTTTGATTTAAACAAAATGATCAATTTTGGTTCATTGCCTGCAATCTATGATTCTGAAGATCCTGAAGATGATTTGTTTAGTTATGTAGGTACATATTTAAAAGAAGAAATTCAGCAAGAAAGCAATTTAAGGAATTTGGGACCATTCACTAACTTTTTAGAAAAAGCGGCAATTGATAATACAGAATTACTCAATTTTTCGAATATTGCGAGTGATGTAGGTACTTCGGCCAATACGGTTAAAGAGTACTACCAAATCTTGCAAGATACTTTAATTGGACGTTTGCTTCCACCGTTTAAACAAACAAAAAAAAGGAAGGCGATAGGCAAAGCTAAGTTTTATTTTTTTGATGTTGGGGTCGCAAATGTACTAGCAAAAAGGTTTAATATTCAACCTAAAAGTGAGCTTTATGGGAAATGTCTTGAACATTTAGTCTTTATAGAACTACAGGCTTATTTGAGTTATTTTAGAGTGAGAAAAGATCTAACCTTTTGGCGTTCAGTTAATGGGCAAGAAGTTGACTTTATTATTGGAAATGAAATTGCGATTGAAGTAAAAGCGACAACTCGAGTTCAACCAAAGCATTTAAAAGGGATTAAAGTGCTTGCCGAGGAGGTACCACTAACACATAAAATAATTATTAGTTTAGACGACCATAAAAGGAAGACAAATGAAGGCTTTATAATTTACCCTTTTAAGGATTTTGTTAAAGAGCTATGGGCGAATGAAGTGTTTACTTAAAAAATAAGTAAACAGTAGGTTATTCTTAAATTATATACAATAGCTAATATATAGAAAATATAGAGTAAAAAACTTTATTTATACTCTTTACCAATAAATACAAAATGGATAAATTCGATGTTGCCTAAAACAAGTATTGTTATTCCCGCTAAAAATGAATCTGAGGGTTTAAGAAAATTGCTACCAGAGTTGTTTCGTTTATACCCTGATTTACTGGAGGTTATTGTAGTAAATGATGGTTCAACTGATGACACCGAAAAAGTTTCTTTAGATTTCGGAGCTGTAGTGGTTAACCACAAATATTCTAGAGGTAATGGGGCTTCTATTAAAAGTGGTACAAGAAAATCTAAAGGTGAATATATTTGCTTTATGGATGCTGATGGCCAGCACAAGCCCGAATCGGTTAGTCGACTACTAGTAAAATTGGAGGAAGGGTTTGATATGGTGGTTGGAGAGAGGGCTAGTGTCTCACAAGCAAACAAAGGCAGATTAATTGCCAACAAATTATATAATTATTTTGCATCACTTATAGCTAATTACCCAGTAAAAGATTTAACCTCTGGTTTAAGGTGCGTTAAAAGTGAAAAATTTAGAGAGTTTCTACATTTGTTACCTAATGGGTTTTCTTATCCGACTACTATAACGATGGTATTTCTCAGAACGGGTTATCAAATAGAGTATCTATTAGAAGATGTTTCCTCGGATAGATTAGGTAAAAGTCACATTAGTCCGCTGAAAGATGGATTGAAATTTCTGATTATTCTTTTTAAAATTGGTACTCTTTATTCACCCCTTAAAGTTTTTAGCTCTATCAGCGCTTTACTTTTTTTGGTAGCTTTCGGATATTATATTTTTACTTTTTTGACAGATAATACTTTAACCAATATGAGTGTGATTCTATTTACATCATCCCTTATTATATTTTTGATCGGTTTAGTTTCAGAACAAATAAACTCGTTAATGTACATGAAAAAAGAAGATTGATCGGTGAGTTATTATCTTCTTAAATTGTATTGCAAATTTTAGAAATGTGTAATGAAAAATAATAATTTAATTGTTTTTTTGCCAAGAATGGACTGTGGTGGTGCGGAAAAAGTAATGCTCCAACTAATGGATGAAATGGTAGAAAAAAAAATAAATGTAAAATTATTTTTAATACAAAAAAAAGGTGTTTTACTGTCAGGTATTCATGGTGATATTGCAGTTACAGAGTTAGGGAGCAATAAAGTGCCATTTTATTTGTCTGTTGTCATTGCATTTGTTCGGTTGATACAAATAGTCAACAAAACAAAACCAAAAAGAATGCTCTCGACGATAACTGGGATGAATTTATTTGTTTTATTAGCGTCTGTATTTTTTAAACACCGCCCTCATATCGTCGTTCGTGAGGCAGTTACCATGGAAAACTATGGTTCAAAACTAAAGAAATTTCTAGTAAAAGTATTTTACTCTAAAGCCGACTCGATAGTATCAGTTTCACATGAAGTTAAATACGATTTGATGGGGATAATTAATGATGGAAAAAAAATAAGAATAATTAATAATCCAGTTCAATTTAAACTATTAAAAATCAAAGCTCAGGAGACGTTTAATCATCCATGGATTGATGATAGAAATACAAGGGTGATTTGTTGCATGGGGCGTTTGTGTTACCAAAAGGGTTTTGATGTTTTAATTGATGCCTTGGCTAAATTTCAACAAGATGACAATGTCAGATTATTGATTTTGGGCGAGGGCGAAATTAAAATGAAGTTACAAGAGCAGGCAATAAAGTTAGGAGTAGAACAAAAAATTGATTTTTTAGGTTATCAAGAAAATCCATTTAAAATTATCATTCGTTGTCATCTTTTTGTTTTATCATCCAGATGGGAAGGATTTGTAAACAGCTTGCTGGAAGTGGTTACGTTAGGCGTTCCGATTGTATCGACTGATTGCCGAGGTGGGCCTAGACAAATTTTAGTCGATGGTTCGTATGGAAAGTTGGTTCCGGTTGACGATGTTGATTCCTTGTATCATACGATGAAATTAATTCTAAAAGAAAATGTTTCTAACAATATCCCTCCTGATTATTTTGAAAAATATACGATCGATAACATCACACGTCAGTATATTGATTTGTATTCTTGGTGAGTCGGTATTTTCTTGATTTAAGAAAGATGCCCGTTTATCACTTTCTGTATCTCTAGCATTGCTTTGGTTTTTTGGCTGTTAAATATGAGTAAAAGATAAAATGTGTGGACTGATTTTTTTATTCGATCAAAGACTGGCATCTGCTGAGCTCTCATCAAGAGCTACTAAGGCTTTAGATAAAATTCGCCATAGAGGACCGGATGACGGCCACTTTGAAATTTCAAAAAACTCCGTTATCGGGCATAGGCGTCTTTCAATTATTGATATTCTTGGAAGTGTTCAACCTATGTCTGATTCTACCGGGCGTTATTTGCTTAGCTATAATGGTGAAATCTATAATTATGTAGAAGCGCGAGCTAGATTGTCTGGCAGATGGAAATTTAGAACAAATGGAGATACAGAGGTATTACTTGCCGGTTTGATTTTAGAAGGTGAATTTTTTTTAAATTGCCTTGAGGGAATGTGGGCATTTGCATTATGGGATACTATTGAAGAAAAATTGATGCTTGGGCGAGATCGTATGGGTAAGAAACCACTGTTTTATCAACTTTTGCCTGATAGTGGTGTAGCCTGCGCATCAGAATTACCTGCTTTAAGAAAGTTGAGCTGCGAACCGTGGTATGACGATGAAGATTCCGCTGCAGATTATCTTCGATATGGATATGCAATGCCAGGCTACACAGCCATTCGTGAAGTGCGTGAAGTTATGCCGGGCCATATAATATATTGGAATAAAAACAGTGAATTAATGCAACAGCCTTGGTGGCAACTAAAAACGAGAAGTTTTTTGGGAAATAAAAAGAGTGCCGTTACGGAGTTGCGAGAGACATTTATTCAAGCTGTGAAACGAAGAATGGTTGCCGATGTGGAGGTGGGAGCTTTTCTTTCAGGTGGCGTAGATTCTTCTCTTATTTGTGCCATTATAAGAAAAGAATTTAATTCCCCACTTAAGACATTTACTATCGGTTTTGAGGATGCCGCTTTTGATGAAAGGAAATATGCTCGGTTGGTTGCTGATACTTACGGTACAGAGCATTACGAGAAAGTTTTAAAACACTGGGACGAAAAAGCTCTTGAAGATTTATTGATGAACCATGTTGGTGAGCCGTTCGCTGATGCGTCCATATTACCGACATCGTTAGTTTCAAAAATGGCCTCTCACCATGTAAAAGTAGCGATTTCTGGTGACGGCGGTGATGAGTTGTTTTCTGGCTATCAACGTTACCAGGCCCGTAATATTCTGATCTGGTATTCACGACTACCAAAAGGTTTGAGGCACCTGGCGGAAAAAGCGGTTCGAGCTTTACCTGAACCTACCGCGCACCATAGTCGCAGTATGCTCAAAAAAGCTCATTTGTTTATGGACATAGTTGCCAGGCAAAAGGCTGAAACTCCTTATTTTGCACCAATGATGTTTGACAGTTTAACGTTAACCCAATTGGCTCCTGGTCTAGAGGGTAAAGGTCATTCACCGCCTGGCATTCCAGAGCAAACTGAACTTGATGATATTGGGCGAATGATGTTTGCTGATTCTTTGATATATTTACCTCAAGATATTATGACAAAGGTGGACCGTGCCAGCATGGCGAATTCATTGGAAACGCGAGCTCCTTTTCTTGACCGTTCGGTAATCGAACTGGCTTTTTCTATGCCTACAGATTGGCATAGGAGCGGTTATGGCGGTAAGAAAATGCTTAAAAAAGCATTTGCAGGATACCTACCCGATTCAATTTGGAAGAGACGTAAGCAGGGATTTGGCGTTCCCATTCATTCATGGTTCCAAGGACGTTTGGGTGAGCGTTTGATTTCTCTAGCAAATGAAGATATAGACGGACCTATTTCTCCTGAAGTGGTCTCTAATCTGTTAAGCGCACATCGTGTTAAAGGTAGGGATTATGGATACAGGCTATGGTCTATATATTCATATTTGCTTTGGAGAAGTAACAAAAGGTAACTAGTATGGTTTTACTATTATCGGAAAGCATTAATAATGGCTACCTTGTATATGTTTAGTAATATGATTGTAGTTGTCATGGAAACTCTACAGATTCAGGGGGTGAGGTTTATGAATTTATACAAGTTCTTGTTATTTTTCCTAGTAGTGGAACAATCATGCTGAAAGTTATCTTGAATAATCGACAACGAATTCTCCGTATGTTCAGGAAGGTTATGTATGTGGCTGTTTTTACTGGTTTGTTTATTTATCTTTATTTGCTTGGCTATAAACCCTGGTATTATCTTTTTGACAATTTTAATATTTTCATAGTGGTCTCTACTATGAGCGGTATTGCCATTTTTGTTCAAGCGGCATCATTTCGGGAGGTGCAACCTTTAGGAACTAAAAAACTTTCTTGGATTAAACTAACTAAGATATGGTCATTTTCTGGTGTTGTGTCGGTTATTGCCCCTGTTTTTGCTGGGCTCGCAACACGTACTACGCTTTTGGTAAACGAAGGAATGAGTTTGTCTGTATGTGTGGCGGCTAGTGCTAGGCAAATTTGGATGGGGGTTGAGTATGCATTGTTGCTTGGTGGCGTTGCCGGTTTTTTTGTTGGTCTTCCAAGAGTGCAATTTTTTGCGACATTATTTATTGTGGGGGGGGGGGGTATGGTCTCGCTGCGGCTTTATAGCGCTCGCCTTCAGTTGAAGCCTCATGTAAAAACTTTGAGGTGGATCGAAACGTTCAGTGTACCCGTTTTGGCTCGAGCACATCCATGGTTTATTGTACAGTTGGGAGCTATGGCAGTTATTTATTACGTGGCTTTCAATGGTCTTGGAGCAACAATGGCCTTGCACGAAGCTATTCTGTTGGCTAGCATTACTATACTTGCCAGTTTGATTGTTTTGATTCCTAATGGCTTAGGGATAATGGATGTAATATGGGTGGCTGTTGCCAGGGAGTCTGGTTTAGGTTTGGAACAGTCTGTTTCTTTGGCAATAATTATCAGACTAGCATATTTAGTGTCTGCTCTAGTGGTCTGGGTCGTAATTTTGGCAGTTAAAAAAATTATGTATCGTAATAGCGAATGATGATTCCCTGCCCTGTAGGGAGATGTATTATTTGTTCGGGTTTGTCTGCCATAAAATCATCAGCTGCTTTAGATGCGCCAGGGCAATTTTCAAAGCCATAGTCATCCATGATGATTATACCTCCAGAATTCATGCGGGCATAAAAAAAAACTAAGCTGTCGAGTGTCGGTTGGTACAAGTCTACATCAATGTGAACTAATCTAAATTGAAGACTTTCAATATAGTTAAAACGATTGGGGATCCATCCCTTCATCACATGAATGTTAGGGAATTCGGCTAAGTTGTTCCTTAATATTTCCTCAGTTGTTTGCATGTCGCCTTCTTTCCATTGATAGACTCCTGTTGGCGGTTTGTCTTTACTTCCTGGCTTGGAAAGTCCTTCAAAAGAGTCAAATAAATAGAAATCAACTTCAGGTAATTCATTGGCAATAAACCAAGCTGAAACACCGACATAGCTTCCGCATTCTGCAACTGCACCTTCCATATGCTTCAGGCTTCTTGAGAACTCTTTGAGTGCAAATTTACGTTCTTCTGAAAAAAAATTATGAGGAGACAGTGCGCGAAATTTTTCTGAAAAATATTTATCTTTTATCCAAGATTTATAACTTTCTCCTACATAATTGGATGCCAGTAATTTTGCAATAACTCTTACTAGTTCATTTAAAACTCGTTGCCTTTTATCTTTAGGCCCGAAAAAAAGTACTTTAGTTCCCAAATATATTCTGTGGAGGTTTATCATTTTAGTTGGATGTGTTTTGTATTTCATAGCTCTATGATCTATAGTTTTGTATCCGGCTTATTGGTAACGGCATAAAGGCCTGTTTTTTTTCTTCGTGCAAGAGTAAATGCCAAGTTGATCAATTCATTTCCCCATGCAATAGTATTTGTATTTGTATTTGTAAAGCCAAATTTTGAGAGTGCCTCTTTGAGTTTCCTTGCTGTCCATGTCCTCATGTGTTGCCAACGGTGGAATTTGCACCCGCATTCTGGGCACATCGTTTTCTCTCGTTCTAGCTGCTCATTATTTGGAGTAGTAATGAAAAATTTCCCACCGGGTTTCAATATTCTATAGCACTCACTTAATATTGATTCTAGGAAATTATCATCCAGATGTTCAATGACTTCTGTGAGTAAGATAAGATCAGCAAAATCATCTTTGATGTTGGATGGTAACGATGGCAAATGATATGCGCCAGAGAATTTTTTTGATTGTTTGTTTCGACTGTTCGCTGCAGTGATGGATTCTTTGGATGGGTCATAACCACTAATCTTTGTTGATGATTTTAGATGGGATAAACAGTGTTCGATGAGGTGCCCTTTTCCGCAAGAAAAATCAACAATAATGGTCGTTTTTTTGAAGAGTCCAAGTCGTTTTATGGTTCGCGCAACGTGTGAGCCGACTTTTGCGCCAAAGTATAAGGAATCTTTGGCAGAAGAAGAACCGTAGAAGTCCCACATTCTCTCAATGTTATCTTTATTCCACTCTACATCATGTGGTTGGAAGCGAATCCGTTGTTGGTTTGGGGTATTGGAAGTCATGCGATCACTTTATTTTGTATTGTGAATAGTCTGTGTGTTTATTTTTGAATTATCTGGAGTTTGGGTGGAGTTAAGTACGTAAATTTTTGTTGCTGAGCCTAAAAAAATGGCTATTCTTTTTCTTACTTTAATAGATAATCGTCTATTTAAAGTAGTTTGTCCAGTGTAGAACAGAGAAGTAGATATTATGTTATTAATGCACCAACCTGTTTTTTTGAAATGCCGAGTCCATGCTGTTTGTGAAAACCAGTATATTTCAGTAAGGGAATTACCTTTTTCTCCATGGCGGTTTGGCCAGAGAATGTACTTCCACTTATTACTGGTAGAATTATTGGTATTCCCTGACTTATTAGTTCTATTAATATTGTGAAGTTTATTTTTTAATGCAAGGAGTACTCTAAACGGGTGAGTGAGCGACGTCCATATTCTCCATGTAGAAGTAGGTAATACATGTATGGCTTGACCTGTAGGCTTTAGAACTCTGTGTATTTCTTTCTCGAAAGAATCTAGATGAGGGATGTGTTCAAGCACATTTGAACTGAATACGATGTCGAAAGATGAATCCTTATAGGGAATGTTGTGTCCGTCATATTCTAGAACAGAGAAAAATGATGAGTTATCATTTATGGGAGATATATCTATTGAGGAGAGGTTGTGCCCTTTTTTTTCGATTAGGTGAGCTTGCCACCCATTATTTCCTCCAATTTCTAGAATTATTTTGCGACTCTTTCCAATTAAACCTGTCACAATTCGTATTTCTTTTGCTCTAAGTAATAATGCGAAACGGTCACGTTGTGGTAGATTTTTTTTATTCATCTGGAATTAATTGATTTGTTCTTGTGGCTGTATCTTGAGGGCTCCAGCTTCGGGAAAAAACAAATTGGTTGCAGCCAAGAGATTGTCTGGTTGTCAATTTTATCATAGTAAATTCTCGTTGGAGATAAAAATCGAAGACATCCTCAGGTTTTGCTGTTTCAAAAGGGTAGCCTCCAAACCAGTCTATCCAGTCATGAGTCAACGACATCCCTCTTTTTTTGCGGTATTCCTTATATCTTAGAAGCGGGTTATTACCTTTAAGGATATCACTTACCAGACCAGAAAGAGCAAAAATAGGGAAGAAAGATGTCTTGACAATTATCTGTCCTAAAGTGCCTGAGCAGTATAGCCGCTTAACTCTACGCCAAAAATTAGAAATACGACCCTGATCATTGTAGAGAGCAATAAATAAGCGTCCTGATGGTGCAACTAGTGAAGAAATGTTGTCCATTGATTGCCACATGTTTCCTGTGTGATGTAGCACACCCCATGAGTAAACTATATCGAAAAAGCCAATTTTTTTGAGGTAATTTTTATCGAGAGCTGAGGCTGTGTCTATCTGCCATAAATTCTGATTGTTGCAGTAACGGTGTCGCAGTTCTTTTGCTGTGGATACCGATTGAGAATCGAAGTCAAAAGAAAAAACCTTCGCACCTAGCCGCCATGCAGCAAGAGAAAATAGCCCACTTCCGCAACCGACGTCAAGAAATGTCAAATGATCTAATCGCTCAAGTTCAAGCATTGTTTGGAGTGACTTTTCTGCTTCGCGTATACGGTTTTCATCCAAAACTTTTAGAAACTGCGACCAATTTTTACCAAAGGCGAAACGGTCTCCCCGATCTATCTCTGAGCTAGAATTTTTTACAGCCATACATACAGATCTATTTTCATTGATTATTGGGATTATTTATTGTTGTTGAATATTAAAAGGATAATGCTCTTATTTGAAAAAGTCCATATTATTTGAGTTAGAGAGCCACGTTTAAAGAAGTTTTTTACAAAGAGTCTCATAGGTTTTCGCAGTATTTTGCCAAGTAAGGCCTAAATCTATTATTGTTTGTCTGGCATTTCTTCCTAATTTGGGTACTAATTGTGGATTCTCAATCAAACTCAAAATTGAGTCTGTCAAACCATCCTGAGTGTCTAGAGAAAACAATAAACCATTTTCATTATGAGTAATTATTTCTTTAGTGCCATTGATTCTAGAGGCTATAACGCAACAACCTGCGGCCATCGCTTCAACCAATACATTAGGGCGACCTTCGTGTGAGCTGGCTAGAATGAAAACCTGGTGTTTATTGTAATAAGGATATACTTCCGTAGGAGATAATTGGCCAGTGAACTTTATACGGTTTTGAATTTTTAACTGAGAGCAAAGTTCTTGTAGCTGAGATTCTAATACACCACCACCTATTATGGTTAGTTGCAGTTTTTGAGAGCTTAGCTTTTGATGAGCGATGGATTTAATGATTTTGTCAATAGATTTTCTTGGGATAAGACTGCCAACGGATAAAAGTTCTAAGGGGTGGGTTGTTTTTTTTCGCGGTATTGTGGGCTTTTTTTCGCTTAGTAAACACTGATCTACTCCATTAGCAATCACCTGAAATTTTGTACGCCATTGTGGGTAATGGGGTGCTAGATAGGCCTCCATATCACTACTGACCAAAACAACTTTGTCGCTGACTCTCAGAGCTAATTCGAGAATAATCCGCTTTATGCCTCCTTGTTCAATTCGAACGTCTTCGCCTCGTAGCACTATTACTAGTTTTTTGCTAAATAACCAACATGGAAAAGCTGCAATAAGGGCATTAATACTCCAGTTAGCTAGCACTAATTGTTTTTTTGGTAATTCGATTAAAGTATGAACGAGTAAAGACAATAATAATCCAGGTACTAACAGATAGAGCCATGGATTGCTTTTTAGGGCAACGGGGATTCCTCCAGGCCTATGGGCAAGTGCCTGCCAGGCTTTTGGAGCATAAGCACATGTCTTGACATCACTCGGTTGTAATTTTGATATTGTGTCATCTGGTGTGAGTATTTTTAATTCTGAATTAATCATCAGTTGCTCGGCTAAGCGTTTAACAAATATTCCGCTGGTAGAATCATTCGTTAGTGGAAAAGAAGTTGTTAGTATCAAAATTTTCAGTTTTTTCACGGAAATTTTAGCGTGCTTTATATCGCTCATAAATTAAACTCTGCCCACGGGGGTATTTGTTGTTAAGTTTTTGGGTATTGCGTGGCTACAATTGCACTTTATATTAAAGTGAAGGAAAATAATACTCTGTTTTATAAGCAGGGCAAACGGGTTATAAATAACCAACTGTTCACTATAAGCCGACAGTTAATACTTTCATTAAGTATTTTTCATCCCATCCAGCCTTCAAGCGT